>Ga0182024_10004947_pt1 | contig 30242 bp, 25 predicted proteins | sample P32metaG_FD_120480 | JGI IMG/M metagenome (GOLD analysis project Ga0182024, IMG submission 120480) | Permafrost microbial communities from Stordalen Mire, Sweden - P3-2 metaG (Illumina Assembly) | ecosystem: Environmental > Terrestrial > Soil > Wetlands > Permafrost | place: Sweden: Stordalen... | reverse complement strand
GCAGATCGCCTTCAAACCGAACTGGACGAAGCATGCCAAGGCCGCACCCTTCAAGCGCAACGACCAATTGCTCGATGTGCTGCCGATCGGTGTCATGGTCTTCCCCGGCACCGGCATTCAGGGGAACCTCGCCGACAAGGCCAAGAACCTCGGCATCCCGGTCTGGAAATTCGGCACCGGCGGCGCGTGAGCGCCGCTAGCTGCGAACCCGGGCCACCTTGGCCCTCGGCTCAAAGCCGATCCTCACAGCACAGGTGACGACCGCCCCATCTTGACCCGTTGCTGCCTTCCGCTGTCCTCGATCTAAATGGCTCAGAAGGGTGGTTTACCGACCTTCCCGATTTGCCCGGCTTGGGATGCCAATACTTGAAAAGCTGCCATTTGCTCCCGGAAGCCATGATACCCGACACTGCGCCTATTTCCTTGCTGCCGCTGGTAGCCCGAGGGTGAGAGGTCTATCCTGGTCCATCGGGGCGTGCACCCGATAGCAACAGCGACGCTGGGCTGCCGGCCGGCGGTGCTCATCGCGGACGGGAGGAAGCTCGTGACCGCAATTCTCGACGCCGCTGATCTCCAGCAGACCATTGCGAAACTTCGATGGCAGCTCGACGAGCGTACCACCGAGCGCGACGAAGCGATCGCTCAGCAGGTCGCGACCGCCGAGGTGTTGCAGGTCATCAACGGGTCGCCCGGCGACCTCGCGCCGGTGTACGACGCGATGCTCGACAAGGCGTTGCGGCTCTGCGATGCGGCTTTCGGCCATATTTTGACGTTTGACGGCGAGTGGGTTGATACGGCCGCCGTACATGGCGAGCCGCGCCTCGTCGAACATCTGCGGCAGCGCGGTCCCTTCCGACTGGCGCTGGACGACGGTTCGAGCCCCCTTTTGCGCCGCATCATCGTGGGAGGCGAGCAAATCGTTCAAGTCGCCGATGCTTTGGACACAAACGAATACCGCACGGCGCCGCAATTTCGCGAGATGGTGGATATCGGCGGTTATCGCAGTCTGCTCAACGTCGCCCTGCGCAAGGAGAACGTCGTCCTTGGCGTGATCGTCATTTTCCGCAAAGAGGTGCGGCCATTCACTGACAAGCAGATCGCATTGTTGCAGAACTTCGCGGCGCAGGCGGTCATCGCGATGGAGAACGCGCGCCTCATCACCGAGACGCAGGAGGCGCTCGACCAGCAGACCGCGACCGCCGAGGTGTTGCAGGTCATCAATGCCTCGCCCGGCGACCTCGCGCCGGTGTTCGACGCAATCCTGGAGAAGGCTCTCGCCCTGTGTGATGCGGCGTTCGGAAGCCTTGTGAGCTACGACGGCAAGGTATTCCGGGGTGTCGCTCAGCGCAATCTGCCGTCAGAGCTTGCCCAACTCGGCTCGCAACTCCGGGTGCGCGAAGGATCTTTGCTCCACCGGCTAATCGACGGGGAGAACCTCATTGAAATTGAGGACATAGCAGCATCCGCACTACCGAGCTCCCTTGGCGGCCGCGCGGCGTTAACCGCAGCTGGCGCACGCGCCATGCTGTGGGTGGCGTTGCGCAGAGAAGATACACTCGTCGGCGCGATCAACATCTACCGTACCGAGATCCGTCCGTTTACCGACAAGCAAATTGCGTTGCTCCAAAACTTCGCGGCGCAGGCGGTCATCGCGATGGAAAACGCGCGGCTGATCACCGAGACGCGCGAGGCCTTGGAGCAGCAGACCGCGACCGCCGAGGTGTTGCAGATCATCAATTCCTCGCCCGGCGATCCGGCACCAGTGTTCGACGCTATCCTGGAAAAGGCACACAACCTCTGTGGGGCGCCGCTCGGTTCTCTGATGCTTTACGACGGTGAGCAATTTCGCGCGATCGCTACGCGGGGGTATCCGGAGGCATATGAAGCGCTGGTGCGCCGACCATTTTCGTCTCCCCTATTGGACTTGTTGCTGCGTGGCGAAGTATTCCAGCTCCCGGATGTGGCGGCAGCTTCGACGACCAATCCTTTAACGCGAGCGGCCATCGAGATAGCCGGGGTCCGTACCACGTTGCATGTGCCGTTGCGAAAGGACGGCACGTTGCTGGGATATATCAGTGCCCAGCGCCGGGAGGTGCGGCCGTTCACCGACAAGCAGATCGCACTGCTGCAGAACTTTGCGGCGCAGGCGGTGATCGCGATGGAGAACGCGCGGCTCTTGACTGAGACGCGCGAGGCGCTCGACCAGCAGACCGCGACCGCCGAGGTATTGCAGGTCATAAATTCTTCGCCTGGCGATCTCACGCCGGTGTTCGATTCGATGCTCGATAAGGCGCTACGCCTTTGCGAGGCAGTGCACGGCGTGATCCGCACCTATGACGGCCGGGCTTTTCATGAGGTAGCGCGTTCCGGCGAATCTTCCGTCATTGGACAGCTCCGCGAGCTTGGCGCGATCGAGCCGACGGCGGGCAACCTGTTTGAGCCCCTCGTGAGTGGCGAACGGCTCATCCACATCGCCGATATCGCAGCCGAAATCGACCGGTTAGACCCGGACGCCCGGAAGCGCGTCGAGGCCACCGGCGCCCGAACCTGGCTGGCGATCGCGCTCCACAAGGAAGGCCTACTCTTCGGCGCAATCCTCGTTTACCGCCAGGAGGTCCGTCCGTTCTCGGACAAGCAGATCGCGCTGTTGCAGAATTTCGCGGCGCAGGCGGTCATCGCGATGGAAAACGCCCGGCTGATCACCGAGACGCGCGAGGCCTTGGAACAGCAGACCGCGACCGCCGAGGTGCTGGGGGTCATCAACTCCTCGCCCGGCGATCTCGCCCCGGTATTCGACGCGATCTTGGAGAAGGCGCACACCTTGTGCGGGGCAACGCAGGGCGCGCTAGTGACATTCGATGGCGCATGGTTCCGCGCACGGGCAACCCGCGGGATGCCAGACAGCTTTGCCGAACACCTGCGCCGGGGTTTCCCGCCCGTGCCAGGCAGCGCCACCGATCAGCTAGCGCGCGGGGAGTGCGTCCATACCGATAATTTGGCGGCCTATGCAGCGGAAAGCCCGCCGGATGTCGCGCGCCTCGTCCAGCCCGCGCTCGACCTTGCGGGCACGCGCACAATCCTAATGGTGCCTCTGCGCAAGGACGATGCGCTCCTCGGCTACATCGCGGCTTACCGCCAGGAAGTCCGGCCGTTTACCGACAAGCAGATCGCGCTGCTGCAGAATTTCGCGGCGCAGGCGGTCATCGCGATGGAAAACGCGCGCCTCATTACCGAGACGCGCGAGGCCCTGGAACAGCAGACCGCGACGGCCGAGGTGTTGCAGGTCATCAACTCATCGCCCGGCGATCTCGCGCCGGTGTTCGACGCGATGCTCGAAAAGGCGCTGCGGCTGTGTGATGCCGACTTCGGCACCCTTTGGACGTTCGACGGCGAGCGGTTTCACCCGAACACCGTCGCCGGATTCTCCAATCCCGCAATGCGCGCAATGCAGGCCTCGGGAGTGCGCGCAGGCCCAAACAACTCGCTCGGCCGCGTAATGGCGGGCGAAAGCATTGTCCACGTCCTCGACGTTAATACGGATCCGGGATACCGGACGGATGAGGATGCGCGCACTCGCACGAGGGCCGCGGGGACACGAACTGTGCTGGCGGTCGCCTTGCGGAAGGATGATCGGTTGCTCGGCGCGATTAGCACAGGGCGCCGGACGGTGCGGGCTTACACTGACAAGCAAATCGCCCTCCTGCAGAACTTCGCGGCGCAGGCGGTCATCGCGATGGAGAACGCGCGGCTGATCACCGAGACCCGCGAGGCCTTGGAGCAGCAGACCGCGACCTCGGAAGTGCTACAGGTCATCAATGCCTCGCCCGGCGACCTCGCGCCGGTATTCGACGCGATATTGGAGAAGGCGCACAGCCTGTGCGAGGCCGCGTATGGCGTCCTGTGGACCTATGACGGCGAGGCATTTCATGCCAGCGCCCTGCAAAGCGTACCGCAGCCCTATGCCGACTTCATATCCGGGCGGCCGCTTCGCCCCCTTCCCGGAGGACGGGGCGGTTTAATGCAGATCGCCGACGGAGCTGACATCGCGCATTTTGCTGACGCTGCCGCCGATGAGGCATACCGCGATAGCCCTGTAGCACGCGCGGTGGTCGAGCTTGGCGGCGCCCGGACCATGCTGGTGGTGGCGTTGCGCAAGGACGCCACTCTGCTCGGCGCGATCACCTCCTACCGTCAGGAAGTGCGCCCGTTCACCGACAAGCAGATCGCGTTGTTGCAGAATTTCGCGGCGCAGGCGGTCATCGCGATGGAAAACGCGCGGCTCCTCACCGAGACGCGCGAGGCGTTGGAGCAGCAGACCGCGACCGCCGAAGTATTGCAGGTCATCAACTCCTCTCCCGGCGACCTCGCGCCGGTATTCGACGCGATTCTGGAGAAAGCGCACACCCTGTGCGATGCGCCCCGCGGTAGCTTAAACGTATTTGATGGCGAGTTTTTCCGCGCGGTCGCCACGCGGGGTCTTTCTGAAGCATACGCGGCATTGCTGCGAGAGGGCATCCGCGGATTGGAGAACCCGTGGGGCGGCCCGCTGCTCGCAGGGGAACGCTTCGTCCACACCCTCGATGTGAGGGAAGCGGAGCCGGAAAGAATACATGCTTCCGGCACCCGTACTCTCCTGGCGGTGCCGTTGCGCAAGGGCGATGTGCTGCTTGGAATGATCATGGCGGCCCGCACCGAGGTCCGGCCATTCACGGAGAAGCAGATCGCGCTGTTGCAGAATTTCGCAGCGCAGGCGGTCATCGCGATGGAGAACGCGCGGCTCATCAACGAAACGCGCGAAGCGTTGGAGCAGCAGACCGCGACCGCCGAAGTCCTCCAGGTCATCAATTCCTCGCCCGGCGACCTCGCGCCGGTGTTTGACGCTATGCTCGACAAGGCGTTGCGGCTATGCGAGGCCACTCACGGCAACTTTGTCACATATGACGGCGACGCCTTTCATCCCGGCGCCTTCCGCGGCGAGCCGCGCTTTGCCGAATATTGGTGGCAGCAACCTCCGTTTCGGCCGGCCCCGGGTAACCCGCTGGGACGAATGGTGCGCGGCGAGCGGGTCATCCACGATGCCGATGCCCAGCAGGACGACGCCTACCGCGAGTCTCCATCGTATCGGCGCATAGTCGATTTGGGCGGGATTCGCGCGTCGCTGATGGTGCCGTTGCGCCGGGAAGGTGCGCTGCTCGGCGCGATAAGGGTGTACCGGCGGGAAGTCCGGCCGTTCACGGACAAGCAGATCGCGCTGTTGCAGAACTTCGCGGCCCAGGCGGTCATTGCGATGGAGAACGCCCGCCTTATCACCGAGACGCGCGAGGCCCTCGAACAGCAGACCGCTACCGCCGAGGTGCTTGGTGTCATCAATTCCTCGCCGGGCGATCTCACTCCAGTCTTCGACGCGATCTTGGAGAAGGCGCACAGCCTCTGCGGCGTCGCACACGGAAGCTTGCAGCTTTTCGACGGCGAGGCATTTCGGGCGGTGGCGCTGCACGGCCATTTGGAGGCGATGGCCGATGAACTGCGGCGACCTCGCCGACCGCTTCCGAATTCTAGCCTCCAACCGTTGCTCGACGGGCACCTATTCGCACAAGTCGACGACATTGCCGCGATCAACTTGCCGGATTCTCGGAACATCGCCAAGCGAGCGGGCATGCGGACGGTTCTCTATGTCGCGCTACGCAAGGAGACGACCCTGCTGGGGTTTATAGCCGCCGGACGCGACGAGATAAGGCGGTTTTCGGACAAGGAGATCGCGCTGCTGCAAAACTTCGCCGCCCAGGCGGTGATCGCGATGGAAAACGCGCGGCTGATCACCGAGACGCGCGAAGCGTTGGACCAGCAGACGGCGACCGCCGAGGTGCTAGGCGTCATCAATGCCTCTCCCGGTGACCTCGCCCCGGTGTTCGATGCGATGCTCGACAGGGCAACCCGGCTGAGCGAGGCGGCGTTCGGCATCCTGTGGACCTACGACGGCGAGCGTTTCCATGCCCGGGCGTTCCGCAACGTACCGCCGGCATACGCGGAGTTTCTGCGCGAGCCGCTGCGGGCCGGCCCAGAGACTGGAATCGGACGCCTCGCTCGCGGGGAGACCCTCGCGCACATCCCGGATATCGCGGCGGACGAGGTTTACCAGCGCGGCGGCCCGTTGATACGACAGGGGGTGGCACTGGCGGGCTTCCGCACTGTTCTCGCCGTGCCGATGCGTAAGGATGACGTCTTGCTTGGTGCGTTCACCATCTATCGCCAAGAGGCTAGCTCATTCTCGGACAAGCAGATCGCGCTTTTGCAGAATTTCGCCGCGCAGGCGGTTATCGCGATGGAGAATGCACGTCTGCTCGGCGAATTGCAGCAGCGCACCGGCGACCTCCAGGAATCGCTCGAATACCAGACCGCGACGGCGGAAGTGCTGCGCATCGTGGCAAGCTCGCCGGACGCTCTCCAGCCGGTATTCGAGGCCATGCTGGAACGCGCGACGGCGCTATGCGGTGCTAATTCTGGCACCCTCCATCTTTACGACGCCGGGACCTTCACGCCGGTCGCGTCGCGCCACCCCGATGCCGAGTTGACCGCGCTGGTTCTCGCTAATCCATTTCGACCAGGACCGACCACTGCCATTTCCCGCATGGCGGAGACCAAGGCACCGGTTCACATCCCAGACCTTGCTGCGGAAGCCGCGTATCTCGCCGGGGACCCGTTCCGCGTGTGGATGGTAGAGCGCGTGGGTCAGAGAGCCTTGTTGGCTGTCCCTTTGCTCAAGGGTGGGAGCGTGGTGGGCGCTTTTGTGATCTATCGCCTCAAACCGGAGCCTTTCAGCAACAATCAAATCGCGCTTGTGACGACCTTTGCCGACCAAGCAGTCATTGCTATCGAGAACGCGCGGCTGCTCGATGAAATCCGCCAACGCCAAGCCGAATTGCGCGTCACCTTCGACAACATGGCCGATGGGGTTGTCATGTTCGACGAGGGTCTTCGACTTGCGGCTTGGAACCGCAATTTTCAGGAATTGCTTGATCTACCCGACGCGGTTCTGGCCGACCGTCCGAGCTATACCGACTACCTCCGCATTCTCGCCGAACGCGGCGAATTCGGCACAGGCGACATCGAGGCGGAACTTAGCCGCCGTCTCGAACGCGCCGATCAGGAATTTCGTATGGAACGCACGCGACCAGATGGCCGGGTGATCGAGGTCCGCCGGAATTCGGTGCCGGACGGCGGTTTCGTCCTCATTTACAGCGACATCACCGAACGCAAACGCTCCGAGGCTGAAATCCGAGCCGCTCGAGATGCCGCCGAAGCAACCCTCCGCGACCTGAGAGCGGCGCAAGCCAACTTGATCCAAGCCGAGAAGATGGCGTCGCTCGGCCAGCTAACCGCCGGGATCGCCCACGAGATCAAGAATCCGCTCAACTTCGTCAACAATTTCGCCGATCTTTCAGGCGAGCTACTGAAAGAATTGAAGGAGGCCGCCGCGCCGGGATGGGCCGCACTCGATGAAGACAAGCGCGCCGAGATCGACGAGACGATGGTGATGCTGACCGGCAATCTCGAAAAGATCGGCGAGCACGGGCGGCGCGCCGATGGCATCGTCAAGAGCATGTTGGAGCATTCGCGCGGCGTGACGAGCGAGCGCCGGGTGGTCGACCTCAACAACTTGATCGAGGAAGCCCTGAACCTCGCCTACCACGGTGCCCGCGCCCAGGATCAGACGTTCAACATCAGGATGGACCGTGATTTCGACCGTGACCTTGCGCGGATCGAACTGGTGCCGCAGGAGATGAGCCGTGTGTTCATCAACCTGTTCGGCAACGGGTTCTATGCCGCTACCAAGCGACAGCGCGATAGCGCCGAGGCAGAGTTCCAGCCGACGCTCACGGTCGCAACGCGCGATCTCGGGGAGGCGGTCGAAGTGCGGGTGCGCGACAACGGCACCGGCATCCCGGCCGAAATCAAGGACATGCTGTTTCAGCCGTTTTTCACCACCAAGCCGACCGGCGAGGGGACGGGATTGGGCCTGTCGATCAGCTATGACATCGTGACCCAACAGCACGGCGGCACGATTGAGGTCGACAGCCGGGTCGGCGAGTTCACCGAGTTCACCATCCGCCTGCCGCGCGGCGGCGCGCCCCAAACCGGGGCATCCGCATGAGCGTCAGCATCTTGGTGGTCGACGATGAACCTGATGTCGCCGATCTCTTCCGCCAGCGGTTTCGCCGCGAGGCGCGCGACGGCACCTATGTGATGCACTTCGCGGGATCGGCAGAAGAGGCCCTGGACCAGCTTGCCGAGGAGATAGTGCCGGAGCTGATCGCGCTGCTCTCGGATATCAACATGCCGGGCATGGATGGGCTCGAACTCTTGCGCGAGGTCAAGCAGCGGCGGCCTGGCCTGGCGGTCATGATGGTGACCGCCTATGGCGACGACGAGCGACGGCGCCGCGCCAGCGAACTTGGCGCTTTCGAGTTCCTCACCAAGCCGGTCGATTTCGATCGGTTGAAGGAGCAGCTGCGGCAGTTGCCCACGGCAGCGGACTGAAGGAGGCGGAGCGGCCGAACGTCTGTTTACTGATCGGCCGACCATCGGCCGACGTGGTCATGACGGTCTCAGAAGGGTCGGGCTCGGCAGGCGGACATGCCCGGACTGAACGTCAGGAAGGATGCCGTGACCCGTCGTTCCGGTAGAGTTGCCTCGCCCGCTGATCGGCGGGAGCTGAGGAGGGCGGTCGGCTCGATGGAGGCGATCATGGAGAATGTTCCCTGGAACAAGGGCCGTCTGACCGGGCAGAAGCGTCCGCTGAAGCCGAAAGATGTCTGGGCAATTCGGGTGCGGCTCCAGCTCCAGCAGCGAGCGCGCGATCTCGCTTTGTTCAATCTCGCCATCGATAGCAAGCTCAGAGGCTGCGACCTCGTGCGGTTACAAGTTGACGACGTTCGCGCCGGCGGCCGGGTACGAGAGCGCGCCACCGTCATTCAGAAGAAGACGGGTCGGCCGGTTCAGTTCGAAATCACCGAGCAGACGCGGGCCTCGATCCGAGACTGGCTTCCCGAAGTTGATGCGAGACAGGGGCAGTACCTCTTCCCGAGCCGGTTCCGGGCGCAGCCCCACCTGTCGACGCGCCAGTATGCGCGGATTGTCCATGCCTGGGTCGAGAGCGCCGGGCTCGATAGCTCCGCCTACGGCACGCATTCGATGCGACGGACGAAGGCGGCGCAGATCTACAAAAAGACAGGCAACCTGCGAGCCGTCCAGCTCCTCCTCGGGCACACAAAGCTCGAAAGCACGGTCCGCTATCTCGGCATCGAGGTCGATGACGCGCTCAGCATTTCCGAGCAGGTCGAGTTGTGAACTGAAATAGTCGGCGTCGCGGTCCTGCCAAGTGCGGGGCCGCGATGCTCCCGAGCAGCTGATTCCGTGCGCTCGCCAACGGCGGTTACCGTCTCAGGAACTCGCCGCTCAATATGAAGCGGGCAAACCGCGGGCTTGGGTGGAAAACGGAATTTTCCGATTTGCCGGGCCTGCGATGCCCATGCCTCGAAAGCGGTCATTTGCCGTCTGAAGCTCGACAGCCGCTCAAGCTCATCCGTCGATAAGGCTGAACTGGTCTGAACGCTCCGGGTGCTCGGTACAAATCGGTTGGCTTAAGGAGCGCGGAAAATCAGACCGCGGGCTTCCTTCACGGCCCATGGCCTACGACACCGCGCCTATTTCAGCGCTGCCGCTGGCAGCTGAGCGGGCAGAGGAATATCCTCGCTCATGAAGGGGCTGCCGCTCCTCAGAGCCGGGGATCACCGCATGGACGTGGCGGCGTGGTTGCAGAGCTTGGGCCTTGAGCGGTACGAGCAGGTTTTTCGGGAGAACAGGATCGAGGCTGACGTACTGCCAAGCCTGACTGTGGAGGATCTGAAGGACCTCGGCGTCACTTTGGTGGGCGATCGCCGTAGGCTGCTCGATGCTATTGCCGCGCTCGGTCCAGAAATACCGGCCGCGGACGCGAGGGCGGCATCGTCCGATTCACCGGTACAGACCGACGCCGAACGCCGGCAGCTGACGGTGATGTTCTGCGATCTGGTCAGCTCCACCGCGCTGGCCGCCCGGCTCGATCCCGAAGATCTGCGCGAGGTCATCGCTGCCTATCATCGCGCCGTCGCCGAGATCGTCTCCGGGTTTGACGGCTTTGTCGCCAAATACATGGGCGACGGCGTGCTTATCTATTTCGGCTACCCGCAGGCGCACGAGGACGATGCGGAGCGGGCGGTCCGGGCGGGGCTGGGCGTCATCGACGCTATCGCTCACCTCAATATCAAATCTGGCAAGCTTCAGGCGCGCATCGGGATCGCGACTGGGCTTGTGGTGGTCGGCGACTTAATCGGCGAAGGATCGGCGCAGGAACAAGCGGTCGTCGGCCAAACTCCCAACCTCGCCGCCCGTCTGCAAGCCCTGGCCGAGCCGGACGCGGTCGTCGTCGCTGCGGGCACGCGCCGGCTAGTCGGCGATCTCTTCGAGTATCGCAATCTCGGCGGCGTCGAAGTCAAAGGCATCGCCGGGGCGGTGCCGGCCTGGCAGGTGCTGCGCCCGAGCGTAATCGCGAGCCGGTTCGAGGCCCTTCGCGGATCGGCGCTGACTCGGCTGGTCGGCCGCGACGAGGAAATCGACCTGCTGTTGCGGCGCTGGGCGCGCACTAAAACGGGCGAGGGCCAAATCGTATTGGTCTCGGGCGAGGCCGGCCTCGGCAAGTCGCGCATTGCCGCGGCATTGGCGGAGCGCCTGCAGGCCGAGCCGCATATTCGTCTGCGCTATTTCTGTTCACCCTATCACCGGGACAGCGCGCTTTATCCGTTCATCGACCAGCTCGGCCGGGCATCCGGGTTCGCCAGTGACGAGCTGCCGGCGGCCAAGCTAGATAAGCTCGAAGCCCTGCTGGCCCGTGCGGCGCCGTCGGACGAGGATGTGGCATTCCTCGCCGATCTGCTGTCTTTGCCGGCTTCGGAGGGCCGCAAGCTGCCGGATCTCAGTCCACAGCGCAAGAAAGAGCGGACGCTGGAGGCGCTGATTCATCAGCTCGATGGCCTAGCGCGCCATCAGCCGGTTGTCGTGGTCTTCGAGGACGCGCATTGGATCGACCCGACCTCGCGCGAGTTGCTCGACCTCACTGTCGAGCGCGTCCGCAGCCTGCCGGTGTTGCTGATCGTGACGTTTCGCCCCGAATTCCAGCCGCCCTGGAGCGGCCAGGCGCAGGTCAGCATGATGGCGCTCAACCGCCTGGACCGGCGCGACCGAACCGTTTTGGTCGAGCAGACCGCCGGCGGCAAAGCACTGCCCGATGAGGTGATCGCCCAGATCGTCGAGCGGACCGACGGCGTGCCGCTGTTTGTCGAGGAGTTGACCAAGAGCGTGCTCGAAAGCGGTTTGCTGCGCGAGGAGAGGGATAGCTACGTGCTCGACGGCACGTTGCCGCCATTCGCGGTCCCGACGAGTTTGCACGATTCGCTGATGGCGCGGCTCGACCGCCTGGCATCGGTGCGGCTGGTGGCGCAGACCGGCGCGGCGATCGGACGCGAGTTTTCTTACGGGCTGCTGCGCGCCGTCTCCCGCCTCTCCGACGACGAGCTGCAATCCGCTCTTGCTCGCCTCGTCGCCTCCGAGCTGGTGTTCCAGCGCGGCACGCCACCCGACGCTATCTACGCCTTCAAGCACGCGCTGGTGCAGGACGCGGCACACGGCAGCCTGCTGCGCGGTACACGCCAGCAATTGCACGCGCAGATCGCCGAAGCGCTCGAAGCCAATTCCCCCGAGACCGTGGAGACCCAGCCGGAATTGCTCGCGCACCATTATACCGAGGCCGGTCTCGCCGATCCCGCGATCGTCTATTGGCGGCAAGCCGGAGAGCGGGCGGCCAAGCGCGCAGCCAACATCGAGGCGATCGAACATCTCCGTCGCGGTTTAGCGCTGCTGGAGGCTCTGCCGGAAGGCGCGGCGCATGACGAGGGGGAGCTGCGCCTGCTGATCGCGCTCGGACCGGCGCTGATGTCGACAATGACGACCACGGCGCCGGAGATACAAGAGGTCTATGGACGCGCGCGCCAGCTCGCCCGCGACGCCGGCAAGGCAGCGGAGTTGTTTGCGACCGTATGGGGATCGTGGTTGGTCGCCATCATCAGGGGGAACCGTGAAGGCGCGCTCAGCTGCACTGCTGAGCTGTTCAGCATCGCGCGGGACCAGAACGATCCGGGATACCTGCTGCAGGCCCATCACTGCGCTTGGCCGATGGAAATGGCGATTGGCAACCTCAGGGCAGCACACGAGCATGTCGAGGCGGGCCTCCCCCTCTACACCAAGGAGATGCACCGCGCTCATGCGGTTCTTTATGGCGGCCACGACCCGGCGGTGTGCGGCTACCTGACCGATGCCGGTTCCCTGCAGATGCTTGGCCAGCCCGATCGAGCCCTGGTGCAGCTCGACAAAGGATTGGCGCTGGCTCGCGAGCTGGCGCACCCACCGACCTTGATCCACGCTCTGGGCTTCGGCGCGGAGACATGTTTCCAGCGCCGCGATCCGGGCAGGATCGTGACCCTGGTCGCCGAGTGGCTGCCGCTAGTCTCGCAGTACAGCTCGACCGTCGGGGTCGCCAATGCGCTGATGACGCGCGGCTGGGCGATGGTCATGTTGGGAGAGCGCGAGGCAGGCCTGGCAGAGCTGCGCGACGGTCTCGACCGATGGCGCTCGACCAGCTCGAAATTTTTTGGCCCGATCCGCTTCGGCCGGGCGGTTGGGGCCTTCCTGGAAGTGGGACAGGTCGGGGAAGCCAGCGCACTTCTGGGCGACGCCTTCGAAGCCATGGCAAGCACCGGTGAACGCTGGTTCGAGGCCGAGCTCCATCGGCTCAAAGGCTTGGTTCTCGTGGCGGGATCGGGCGATCGGCAAGCCGAGGCCGAGGTTTGCTTCCAGCATGCGATCGATGTCGCGCGCACGCACGGCGCGCGCCTGTTCGAGCTGCGCGCCGCCATGAGCCTCGCCCGGCTCCGCTGCGACCACGGCCGCCGCGCCGAAGCCCGCGACCTCCTGGCGCCGGTCTACGGCTGGTTCACCGAGGGCTTCGGCACCGCTGACCTGGAAGAGGCGAAGGCGCTACTCGACGAGTTGGCGTGAGCCGATCGCAGCAATTACATGAGGAGGTCGCGTGCGAACGTCCGCTTCCTGGGAGGTCATGAAGGTCAGGTCCGGGTCGACTCCAGCGGTTCGATAGTAGTCACGCTGACGGCCGGAATGCTGGGCAAACCTGACGCTCAGCGCGGCCAGGTGAACTGCCGGGGTGGGTGGATTCCGGGCCTTCGCCGACACGCGGGCCAACGGCGAGGTGGCGCCGATGCCGGCCGTTCGCAGTCCCCGAATGCAAGGCGAATGGTCGATAACCACACCCAGCAGTTCAGTTTGCGCAATTACTTTGGCACACGACCTTTTACCGCGTTGGCGCGTGCAGCGTAGGTGATGCGCCCCGCGGCATCTGCCGGCAAGCGCGCGCGCACCCCGGCTTTGAGCCGCTCGGCATCGTCCGTGGCCAGGGCGGCGACGATCGGGCCCATGTTTGGCGACATCAAGTTGATCGTCCAGAAATCGTCGAAATCGGCGAATGTCCGCAGCACCGTGATCTCCCGCGTTTCGACCGCTTCCAGGCCCGCGCCGGTCCACAACTCCCGCAGAGTTTCGATCCGCGACGCGCCGGCGCTCGGCGAGAGCAGGTACGTGATGCCCGTCGTGCGCATCTCGGCGTGGATCGGCTCCCCAGGAAATCCGCCACCCAACATGTCCCACGCATAGGTCGCGACGGTGCCGCCCGGTCCTGCCACCCGCGCCATCTCGGCGACCCCTTTGGCCGGATCGGGCACGAAGAAAATCACCAGCGCCATGATGGCTGCATCGAAACTGTCCTCGGGGAAAGGCAGCGCCATGGCGTCGCCCTGGCGAAATTGCGCCAGGCGCGCCGCGGGCCGGGTGCGCGCAAAGGCGAGCTGCCCCTCGGACGGATCAATCCCCTGAATCTCGGCGGGCGCGCAGCGTTCGATCAGCAGCTCGGTGAAGGCGCCGCTGCCGCAGCCGATGTCGATCCACCGCAAGCCCGGGCTCGGCGCCAGCCAGTCGAGAAAGATGTCGCCGGCGAGCCGGCTCCAGACACCCATCATCCGCTCATAGGCAGCGCCGTCGTCGAAGCGAAATTGAGTTTCGGCCATTCAGCACCCCGTTCGGACCGGCATTCCCCAGATTGTTCGCAAATACCATTATGCCTTGGGTTAGCCGTCAAGACCGTTACACGCCGCCTCCCCGGCGGTGGCCTGTGGCCAGCCTTGACCGCCGCCGTGTGCGCCCCTCATCATGCGTGTCGGCCGGGACGGAGAAACGGCCCTCAGCCGAACAGAGAAGCAATTCGTTCGGGTACTCGATGGAGTTGACGACGGAGGTCTGATTGACTGACGCGGGTCAGGTCGAGAATCACTACGCGAGTGATGGCATCACCGCGCGCGTGCTGACCGCGCTTCGAAATGTCGACGGGCCAGACGTCGTAATCACTCCAGATACCCTCGCGCCGATCGATCATTTTCACGGGCGAGGAGTTATCGCGACCGAGGAACTTGCTGCGATGATGCAGCCAAAGGCGAGCGATCACTTGCTCGATATCGGTTGCGGCATCGCCGGCCCAGCTCGATGGATCGCCGCAAAATACGGGTGCCGCGTCACCGGAGTGGACCTGACACCCGAATTTTGCGTCGCGGCGCGTGAACTCAATGTTGCTACCGGGCTTGCCGATCGCATGCGCATCCTGCACGGCTCGGCCCTCTCACTTCCGCTGCCGGACGATAGCTTTGATCATGCCTATTCGCAGGCGGCGCTCATGAATATCTCAGACAAGCTGGGCGTCTTTCGCGAAGCGCTCCGGGTGCTTCGCCCTGGCGGATTGCTCGCCCTATCCTTTCCCGGCGCCGGCCCGGCGGGAGAGCCCCACTATCCGTTGCCATGGGCAACCACGGCCGCCATCAGTTTCCTTGCCACGCCGGACGAAATACGTGGCGACTTGCTTGCAGCCGGTTTTCAACTCGAATTCGTCCGTGACACCAATGCAACGGTTGCTGCGGCTCTTGCTCCTGTCTTGAAGCAACTGGAAACCGCGGGACTTCCACCGTTGGGTGAGCACGTCGTGACGGGCGAGAATGCCAAGGAATGGCGAATCAACGTGATGCGCAGCTCGGCCGAAGAACGGCTTTCCATGATCGAGGCGCTTGCGCGCAAGCCCCGCTGAAATCGCTTGTCAGAGGCCTGGCGATTAAAGAACGCCGGGCGCCAGCCAAAATTGCGACCGTCGGCCGCGTGCCGGGGTCGATCACCGGGCTGGTTTGTCGTTGTTCCATATATCCGATAATGTCCTGTATCAGCTTATAGAAAGTTACAAAGGCCCACCGTGATGCATCATTTTGGCGTTCTAGTGCCGTCGACTAACACCATTGTCGAAATCGAGTATGGCCGACTACTACCGCTAACGCTACAGGTCCACGTCGCTCGAATACCGCTGCTCAGCCGTGGCGGCGACGACAGCGATGTCGACTATCAGGCGCGTCTGCTTGGCAGCGCCAAGGTTGAAGTGGTGGCCCTGGCGCAGACCGGTGCAACCCTGTCTACTGACGATTATGACGAGCAGATCACCAAACGCATCAGCGAAGCAGCCGGTGTTCCGGCCGTCACCTCGGCCAGGGCGATCGGTTTGGCGGTGCGCGCGCTCGGCGCGCGGCGGATCGCCCTAGTGTCGCCCTATCCGATACCGGTGCTCGAACGGGCGAAACGCCACTACACCGACAAATATGGGCTGGAGGTTGTAGCATTCGAAAGCTTTTCCGGCACCGACTCGATCATATATCCCACGCTCGGACCGGATGAGGCGCGCGATGCCATCACGCGGACCGATCGGCCGGAGATTGAGATCTTCGTCGTTCCAGCCGGCAATCTGCCAACCCTTTCTTTCATACCTCGTTGGGAGCGCGCGGTCGGCAAGCCCGTCATCACCACCAACCAGGCCGCCCTCTGGGCGATGCTTCAGATCATGCGGGTCGACGAGAGGCTCCCCGGCCTGGGGCGGTTGTTGGAAGAGATGCCCGCGATGTGAGGTCGCGCGTCACCGCTCGAATCCGAGGCGAACTCGATCAAGACGCCGTTGCCGGTGGTCTTGACGATCCGCCCGCCATGCCCGGCGGCGAAGATCGCGGCGAGGCGGCGGGTTGCGGTCATGCCTCCGGCACCCCGGCCTTGCGCAAACCCTCGCGCAGACGCTCAGCCAGCTCCCCCGTGGAGGGGTTGTTCTCGGTCAGCCAAGCCAGCGAGAATTCCGGCCGGAGGCGAAGCAGCGCGCCGCGCGCCTCCGCCGCCGCGGTCAGATCCCCCTCCATCGCCAGCGCCGCGGTCAGATAGGAATGCCCCGTAATGTGTCCGGGGCTCTTCTCGATCACGTTGCGCGCCCAGGTTGCGCACTCCGGATAACGCCCGGCGGCGAAATGGACTTGCGCCAGCGCGATCGAAGCGTAGGTGCCCACAAGCCGGTCGCGCGGGCTCAGCCGCAGCGCGTCCTCGGCGCTGTCGACGGCCTCTTGGTTCGCCCCTTGAAGGGCGAGCGTACCTGCGAGCAAGGCGTGAGCCAGCGCGAAGTTCGGGTTCAACTCCGATGCCCGGCGCGATGCACGCACGGCCTCGCCGAAGCGACGCAATCGTAGGAACAGATTGGCCTGTGCGACGTGTGCCCAGGGGTCGCGGTCGTCGAGGGCGAGTGCGGTCTGCGTCTCCGCGCCGATCTCGGGCACGACCGTTCGCAACTCGCCAGAATAGACAGTACGGCGTAACAGCGCCCAGGCCAGCAGGCTGTGCGCGCGGCCGTAGCTTGGCGCGATCGCGATGGCACGGCGGTCACGGCGGCACAAGGCTTCGGCCTCGGTGTTTTCGTCGCGGGTGCCCTGGCCGATCAGGGACAGCGCACGGATCACGCACTCCCAGGCGTCGAGGCTGTCGGGCGGCTTGCTTTGGCTGCGCACCTGCTCGGCCGCGTACAATTCGGGCTCGATCGCCGCCACCACCCGCTCGGTGATTTCGTCCTGCACCGCGAAAATGTCGGCGAGGTCGCGGTCGTAACGCTCGGCCCAGACATGGTTTCCGGTTTCGGCTTCGACCAATTGCGCGGTGATGCGGATGCGGCTGCCGGCTTTGCGCACGCTGCCTTCGAGCACGTAGCGCACCCCCAGTTCGCGCCCGACCTGCTTCACATCGACGGCGCGCCCCTTGTAAGTGAAGGTCGAGTTGCGCGCGATCACGAAAAACCACCGCACCTTCGATAACGCGGTGATGATCTCCTCGACCATGCCGTCGGCGAAATATTCCTGCTCGGGGTCGCCGCTCATATTCTGGAACGGCAGCACCGCGATCGACGGCTTGTCGGGCAATGGCAGCGCGGCCGGCAGCGGCTCCGCGGATTGCTGTGGGACGAGCCTGTAGACGCGCACCGGCCGGGCGATGTTCTTGAGGCTTTGCTCGCCGATATCGGCAAACTCGGCATCAACCTTGCCGCGCACCTGGCGGAACGCGTCCTCCGAAATACAAATGCCGCCGGGCTCGGCGATCCCTTCGAGCCGCGCCGCGATGTTGACGCCGTCCCCCAGGATGTCGTCGCCCTCGACCAGCACATCGCCGAGATGGACGCCGATGCGCCATTCCATGCGCCGGTCGCCCGGGATTGCCGCATTGCGCTGCGCGGCCAGCATTTGCAGAGCGACGGCGCAGTCGACCGCGCCAACCACCGAGGCGAACTCGATCAGGACGCCGTCGCCGGTGGTCTTGACGATCCGCCCGCCATGCTCCGCGACGAGCGGGTCGGCGGCGGCGCGATGCTCGCGCAACACAAGCGCCGTGCCGGTTTCGTCCGCCCCCATCAGCCGCGAATATCCCGCCACATCAGCGGCGAGGATCGCGGCGAGGCGGCGGGTTGCGGTCATGTGGGCTCGCCCATCGCCAAGTGCAGGCCGGAAAGGAAGAGTTCGCGGTGCTCCGGATCGCGAAGATAGCTGAGGTTTGGCACCACCTCGGAGGTGATTGTGCGTAACCGGGCCACGATCCCGCGCGCTTCCTGCAGCCGCCCCATGTGGGCATAGCACGCGGCGAGCACACGGTATGGGATTGGGAAGCCTGGGTCGTGTTGAATTGCCAGGAGCAGGTTGGCGGCCGCTTCGTCAAACTGACGCTTGAAGAAATAGGCTTGACCGATTGCGCCGAGGGGCGTGCCCTGGCGCTCGCGTGGACTCAGGCGCAGCGAGGTTTGGACATGCTCGATCGCGGTATCGGGCTGGCCCGCCCAGAGCCTGAGAATACCGCTGTGAACCCAGCCAAGGGCGAAGCTCGGGTTAAGCGCCAACGCGCCATCGACCAGTGCTATCAAGGACCCGATATCCGCGTCGAAACGCGCCAGCACGAAGGCGGCGTTGACAAGACTTTCCGGGTCGTTTCCTCCCACCTGGAGTGCCTGTCCGGCAAGATCGATGGCCTTGCGGCGAGCGGTCTCCGGCTCGTCGGTCCAGCCGTTGATGTTGAACCGCATCTGGCAGTGCGCCGCCCAGCCAAGCGCCGGCCCGTAATGCCGATCAATCGCGATCGCCTGATTGAGCAATCTCAGAGCCTCGAGGGTCCGCTCCCTTGTTTGTCGATTGATGGTTGCAAGTGCCCGCAGGTACAGGTCATGGGCGGTCAGGTCGTTTGTCGGGCGATGGGCCGTGCGGCGGATCTCGGCGGCTTGCAATGCCGGCTCGATCACGCCGGCAACGCTGACTGCCACCTTGTCCTGAAGATCGAACACGTCTTCGAGCGAGCCGTCGAAGCGGTCGGCCCAGAGATGCGCGCCGGTCTCGGCATCGATCAGCTGGGCGGTGATACGGACCCGGTTCCCGCCCTTGCGAACGGACCCTTCGAGCACATAGCGCACGCCGAGATCGCGCCCGACCTGCTTCACATCGACGGCTTGCCCCTTGTAGGTGAAGGTTGAATTGCGGGCGATCACGAACAGCCAGCGGATGCGGCTCAATGCGGTGATGATCTCCTCAACCATGCCGTCGGCGAAATATTCCTGCTCAGGATCGCCGCTCATATTGGCAAACGGCAGGACCGCGATCGACGGCTTGTCGGGCAACGGTAGCCCGGCGGGTTGGCCCACCGCTGGCGCTCCAGCCTGCACCCGATAGACCCGGATCGCCTGCGCGATATTCTTGACCTGCTGCTCACCCAGATCGGCGAAGACGAGCGGAAGTTTGTTGCCGATATGGTCTCGCGCTGCGCCGGAGATGCAGATCGCACCGGGCTCGGCGAGGCTTTCCAGCCGGGCGGCGATGTTGACCCCGTCGCCGAGCAGGTTCTCGCCGTCAACCATGACATCGCCGACATGCACGCCGATGCGGAACTGCATCGGCTCGTCCGCGGAACGGCCGGCATTCTCTGTGGCGAGCGCCGCCTGCACCGCTACAGCGCATTGCACGGCATCGACCGCGCTGGCGAAGTCAGCGACGACGCTGTCGCCAGCGGTGTTGAAGATGCGCCCCCGGTGCGACTCGATCAGCCCGTCGATGATCGTGCGGCACGCCTTGAGCCGAGCGAGCGTGCCGACCTCGTCGCGCGCCATCAACCGGCTGTAGCCGGCGATGTCGGCGGCAAAGATCGCCGCGAGTTTGCGCTCTACCGGTTGGACGGGCACGCTTGGCTCCTTCCCATCGGAGTATAGCGAGACGCGCGACCGCCGCGCGACCTTTCCCGCTCAGATCGTTAGCGCTGGAAAGCGTTCCGCCTGGGGCCAGCAGCAGCATCCCCCGCCGTTGGAGTTGATCCGTCCGCCCATCGAGGGCGACGTTGTCCAAAAGTCCGGTACGAATGTCCGCTCCCTGGTCGATCCGACTATCCGCTGGCGCGGTCGCGAATGGCGGGTGAGGGTCGAACTGAGCCGTCCGATGCCGGGACCGCAAACAACCGTTCGTGGCCATCTCGGCCATCGGTGCGTTTGATCCAAAGGTCGGGAATCCACACGTCTGTGACATCTCGGAACACCGACATGAGCCAGCGGCAATGCCCGGCTGATGTCTGTAGACCTCGCCACCACCCTCATGGTCTGCATCACCGTCTTCCAGGCCGGCAACGGCGAATTCGGAATCATGCCGTCCGCCGAATATGATGGCGATCCTGCCGCCATCGTCCACGAGTTCGCCCCCTTCCAACCCTGAAGGGGCGACGGTCACGCCAAGCCGCGCGGAGACCCGGACCGGATTTCCGCTGCCGCCACCGATCGTCTTCGGCTATACTCAGCAATGCGCCGTGGTGGTGGTGGAAGGCGCGCCCGTTCGACCCTTTGTCACGGAGACCACCATGATCATCATCGGCATTGTCCTGAGCGTCTTGGGCCTCGGCTTCTTCTTCTGGCTGCTGTTCACGCTCGCCGTTTACGCACTCCCGTTCTTCGCAGGCGTCACCGCCGCGTTCGCCGCCTACCACAGCGGGTCGGGCGTGATCGGCGCGATCATTGTCGCCGTCTTCGCCGGCGCCGCGACCCTTGCGATCGGACAAATCGCCTTCGCGACAGTTCGATCGCCGCTCCTCCGCGCCGCAATCGGGCTTCTCTATGCCGTGCCGGCCACGATCGCCGGATACCATGCGACGCTTGGCTTTGCGCATATCGGCGTGCCGGCCGAGGGCTGGTGCGAGGCCTTCGCGATGGTGGGCGCTATTCTTATCGGCGGCACGGCCTGGGTGCGCATGACGCTGTTCATCCCGCCGAATGCGGGACGGCAGGTTGCGGGAGGTCCGGCATCGCTTTCCCCGGTGGGCGCGACCAGAGGCGGGTGAGCCAGCACCTCATCGTCGATCGGTTAGATATCGGCGCGATGACTGGATCGTCCGCTTGACGGGGCGTGAGGCGGCCCTTGCTGCGCTTGCATAGGTCGGCCCCGCCCCCAGTCAGACAGAACCATGTCCCGCGGGTAGCGCCACCGGTCGGTCTGGACCGATCCGATCGTGACGGCGTCCTTTCTGTACGCCAGAGCTTCTTTCTCTTCGCCTGGAAAGCCGGACCCCTTGTGCAGGGCCTTCAACGTCCGCCACGTCTTCTCCCGAGGATGCTGTTCGGCGCGCGGACCACACGGCCTCTCCTTGGCTTGATCTAGCCGAAGGACGGCTGCGCCTCGATCGCCTGAGCCGCAACAGCGCCGGTGAGATTTTCTTCCCCTGGGCTTTCCACCCCATGGGGCAAGCCCCGTGGGGACCCCGGTTCGCCCATTCCTCGCGAGGCAAGAAAGTCCCTCCGGCGCCATCCTCCGCTGCGCTCCGGCCCGCGAGCGGGTGCGTCGTCGATCGCCTCCGGCCTCCCGATCGCCATCGAGGCCGCGGTGGTCGCGGGCTCGAAACCAGCAAGGAGAAGTGACATGGCTAACATCGGCTCTTTCAAGAAATCCGGCAGCGAGTTCCAGGGCGAGATCGTCACCCTGAGCGTCCAGACCAAGGGCGTCCGCATCGTCCCCGAGACCAACCGGGCCAACGACAACGCCCCCAGCCATCGGGTCTATGTCGGCAGGGCCGAGATCGGGGCCGCCTGGTCGAAGCGCTCCAACGAGGGCCGCGACTATCTCTCGGTCAAGCTGGACGACCCCTCGTTCAACGCGCCGATCTACGCCAACCTCTTCAACGACGAGGACGGCGAAGGCTACACCCTCATCTGGTCCCGCAGTCGCAAGCCGAACAGCGACTAAGCCGGCCCCCCTGCAACGCCCCGCCCGGCGACCCCGGGCGGGGCCTTCGCATGGCACACGGCCATGCAAGCTCGACCATCGCAAGGCGCTCGACGCGGTGAGGAAGGCGAACCTCGCCGCCTCTGGCGCCGCCGCGCATTTGCGCGCCGCGCAAAATCGGCTGCCGTAGAGTCACCTCTACGGATTGTCGCCAATCCGCTTTCGTGCATCGGCGGCTCGCGGCGGCCTTGTCACGGCTGACCAGTCCAGGCGCTGGACCCCAGGCCTAATTTCGGCTGTCATCGCGTCTCATCGAGCTATCGCCGAATCTTGGTGATGGCCTGAGAGATCAGGCGGCGGCGGTTTGGGATTGCGAGGACGCGGGGTTGGCGGCGACTTCGATCCCGTCGGTGAACCTGACACCTTGAATGAGCTTGGGCAACTGGTTGTGGCCATCGAGTCTGCGTCAGCTTTTCTGCGCCGCATCGACCAGCTTGAACACCATGGCGAGCGCCGTCTTATTCGAGAGGCAGCCCCTCGAGCGGATCGTGCGGTGCCGCACGGTGGCAAAGGTGCTCTCGATCGGGTTCGAGGTCCGCAGGTGTTTCCAGTGTTCGGCAGGGAAATCGTAGAATGCGAGCAGGGCCTGGCGATCCTTTGCCAGGCACTCGGCGGCCTTATTGTATTTCAACTCGTAGGCTGCGATGAAGGCGTCGAACGCGGCCTCGGCGTCCTTGCGCGTCTCCGCCATCCAGATCTCCTGCAATGCCCGCTTGGCTTTCGGCTGCTGGCTCTTCGGCAGTTTGTTGAGGACGTTGGCGGTCTTGTGCACCCAGCAGCGTTGCTCGCGTGTGGTCGGCCACAGCTCGCCGAGCGCCTTCCAGAAGCCAAGCGCGCCGTCGGCGACGGCGAGTTCGGGCGCAACCACCAGACCTCGGTTCTGCAAATCGAGCAGCAGCTCCCGCCAGTCCTGGGCACTTTCGCGGGCGCCGTCGGTAAAGCCGAGCAACTCCTTCCTGCCCTCCGGCGTCGCGCCGATGATGACCAGGATGCATTGCTTGGCGTCTTCAAGACGGGCCTCTAGGTAAATGCCGTCGGCCCACACGTAAACGTAGCGCTTGGCCGACAGATCGCGCTTCCTCCAATGCTCGTGCTCGTCGCGCCAGACCTCCTTCAGCCGAGCAATAGTCGAGGCCGACAGGCCCGGTGCATCCTTGCCGAGCAGGGCAGCAAGCGCCTCCTCGAAATCGCCGGTCGAGATGCCCTTCAGGTAAAGGATCGGGATCAGCACCTCCAGGCTCCGCGAGCGCCGCGAATACGGCGGCAGGATCGCGGGTGTGAAGCGGATGCGCCCGGCATCACCGGCAGCGCCACGGTCGCGCACGCGGGGTTGGCGCACGCCGACCGGACCGATACCGGTCATCACCTCGCGTTCAGGCAGGTGCCCGTGCCGAACCACGCGGCTCAGCCCAGTAGCGGTCTTCAGATCGACATGCTTGGCGAGGAATTCGGCCACCTCGGCCTCGACCGCTTGGGACAGCAGGGCGCGTGCCCCATTCCGCAGCACCTCGGTGAGCGGGTCCGCAAATGACCCTGGTTGAAGCAGCTTGACGACGTTAGCATCGGACACGGCGTATCACTCCTTTGCTGGAGAAGTGGAGGCGCGAACACCCCCACGATACGCCGCCTTCATCCCGTCAGCCCGTCACCAACTTTCGCGCATAGCTCCGTCTCATCCCATCATCACCGCAGCATACTGGCTCGCCGTTGGCTGCCTGAATCGGCGGGCACGGCACGGTGCCGTACGAACAGAAAACGCAGCAATCTCCCGCCTTTGGCTTCAGGAGGACTCCGCAGGCCTTGCAATCGTAGAAAAACTGGCAGGCGTCGGTCGGCATCGTCTCCGTCGCGCGATGACCGCACTTCGGACAAGTGATTGTGGATTCCAGAACGGGCGTGACCTCAGGCATAGGTGAAGCTCGCCCAGAGCAGCCCCACCCCGATCAGCAGCCCGACGAGTGTGAGCGCGCGAACGACCGGCGGCGTGCAGACGCCAGTCGGTCCGCAGGTTGCTGCTGTTCGCTGTTGGCGCCACAACAGGACCGCGCCGCCCAATAGGCAGAGCGCGCCGATCACCCGAAGCGCCCCACGATGAGGCCCGGCCATAAGCGCCACGCCACCCAACCAGGCGGTGCTCATACCGATCGTGGTGAGGAGTAGCGGAAGGGCGCAGCATGAGGCCAAGCCGAACGCCGCGGCAAGGCCGCCGAGAGTAAACAGCGCAGCGCCGGAGCTGATCGCAGATCGGTCGGTCGCTCGCGTTTTGCCCGCAAGATCTGACATGGGGACCCTCCTTGAGATCGACACGAAAGGACCTTACCGTCTGTAGTGACTACAGACTCGAGCCCTTTCTTCAGAGAGCCGCGCATGACCCAACACGCGATCCCGATCGGTGAACTCTCCCGGCGTACGGGCTGCAATATCGAGACGATCCGCTACTACGAGCGCATCGGCCTCTTGCCGGCCCCGCCACGCTGCGGGCGCTACCGCAGTTACGGCCCTGAAGACGTCGACCGGCTCGGATTCGTGCGGCGCGCACGCGAACTCGGCTTCAGGTTGGATGCGGTGCGGGCGCTGTTAGGTCTGGCCGCAGGCGGGCAGGCGTCCTGCGCCGAAGCCCGCGACCTTGCCGCCTCGCACCTCAAAGACGTGCGGGCCCGCATATCCGATCTGAGGCGGATGGAGCGCATCCTGGCCGAAAACCGTGCGAGCGTGCGAAGCCGAGGACGACACAGGCTGCCCGCTGATCGCAGCGCTTTCGAGGCCGATGACGCCATCAGGGATGGCTCGGAGCCTGTCCGAGTGATCCGAATGGCGGCCCCGTTTTCACCGTGAAAATCCGCCCATCAACCGCCGAATCAGGGGGTGGGGATACGTCGGAACGACCCTGAAGTTCGCCAGGGGCATTGTCCAAATGCCATTGATCGGACCTAAAGCGACTATTATAGTCGTATTTCTGGTGTGCGCAGGTCGTCTGTCGGAGGTGATCATGGATGATCACCGGCCGACAAGTTCGGGCCGCGCGAGCGCTGCTGAATTGGACGCAGGAAATGCTCGCAGAAAAAGCCCTCGTGGCGCTGACCGCGCTGAAACGCGTGGAATCCGAACGCGGTCTCCCAGTGCACGAGGGCACGCGCGATCAGGTGCGTCGCGCGCTCGAGGCCACGGGCGTGCTGTTCGTCGATTCTGACCGGGGCCGCGGCGTCATGCTGCTGAACGAGGCGCCGGCTCAGCCGGTCAGGCGGACGTCGCGCATCCGCAGTTAGATCTGAATTGATTTAATCTCCCGCTATCAATCAATTTAGTGTACATAAGATCGGCGCCAGTTGCGCGCAAGTTGGATGCACTGACGCATGCGATCGTCACCGCTCGACCCGCCCGTCTCCGATGTGGCGCCCTCCGACGGAGTCCTCACGGGGTACGACGAGGAGCACCTCGTCACCTACCTCCGCCTGCTCGATGCGGAAGCCGGAGGAGCCGACTGGCGGGAGGTTGCCCAGATCGTCCTCCACATTGATCCGGCGCGCGAGCCGGATCGCGCGCGGCGAGCCTGGGACTCGCACCTGGCACGCGCCAGATGGATGACTGAGGCCGGTTATCGGCACCTGCTCCGCGGGGGCGCGCCGCACTAACCGAGCTTCGGTTCCATGCCGCCGCGGCAACATGCGTTGACGCGGCGTTGTCATAATACCGTGCTAAGCTGTGCGCGGATCATCCTGGCAGGCCGAGTGATCGGCAACTCGCCGGTGGGGAGGACGCCCATGAGCCGCGCCGACTGGCGGTCGCCGGGCGCATACGAGGATCTGCGGTCGCTCGACGCGCCCGGCTTCGCTTGGGAATATCTTCGCCGTAATGCAGACTTCCTGCAGGAGCTTAGGAAGCTCGAACGAACCGCGCGCCAAGGCGCTCTGGACCCAGCCGAGGTGGCTGCGTTCACCCGGCGCTGGGCTTACGATTTCTTGAGCGCCGCCGAGACGGGCAGCCCCGGCTCGGTTCTCTGGGCGGCATACGCCCTGCCAAGCGTGATCGCTCTGACGAGGCTTCCGGCTGAGCTCGCCGATCCCAAATTTCGGCTTCCGCCACTGTTCCCCGACTCCAGCCTCGCACGCGATGGCGCCGAACACCTCGTCGAACGCCGCGGCGCCGTGCTTCGCGTACACATCGACGAGGCCGGCGCCGAACCGCCCGCCGTACTCCTGCCGCTCGACCAGTTGTTCGAGATCCGCGCGACCGCCGCAGTCCGGCTCTGGCGCGGCCTGATCGGCCGCAACCCCGGTCCCAATCCAGCCGCACTGTCAAAGGCTCGCCGAGACCGGCTCATCCTCGCCTTGCGCGCGCTAGACGGACGGCTCGAGGACGCGACCTACCGCGAGATTGCCGGCGCGCTTTTCGGCGCCGGCGAGGTGTCCGAGCGCGGCTGGAAAAGTCACGATCTGCGCGACCGCACGATACGCCTCGTCCATTTCGGCCTCGACATGATGCAGGGCGGCTATCGGCGTCTGCTGCTCTATCCCTATCGCCGCCGACCATAGCGCGTCACGTCTCGGGGGTGGCGATCTCACCACCCAGCGACATCACCATCCCTCTGGGCAAACCTTCTCCGCCACCGTGATCCCCGACAGCCGCGTCATCCGGCGGCCCCCGACAGGATCACGGAGGTTTCCCATGTCCCCCAATCTCGCCGGCTTGCCGCCGCGCTACCTGCGCACGCCCGAGGCCGCACGTTTCGTCGGCCTGTCCATCCGCACGCTGGAGAAGCACCGGATCTACGGCACGGGGCCACGCTATTCGAAGCTCGGCGGCCGCGTTGTCTACCGGCTGGAAGACCTCCAAGCCTGGGTCGAACGTGGCGCCAAGGCGTCGACCTCGGACCCCGGCGTCGGGACCGTGCTGCCGGCCAAGCGCCACACGCCCGTCACGCCGGCCCGTGCCGACCAGGCGCGCCGCTGAACCCCTCCCGTCATGTCCGTGCGCCATCGCACCCGCTCCGAACGCGAGCAGCTCGAACTCTTCCGTGCTCTGCCCGGCGACCTCGCGCCGAGGGACGCGCAGGACCTCATGGCCTATCCGTTCTTCAGCCTCGCCAAGACCCACCGCACGACACCGATCGATTTCCGCATGAACGAGATCGCCATCCGCGTCGAGGCGGTGCCCGAGCACGGCATGGCGACAATCTGGGATGCCGACGTGCTGATCTGGGCCGCCAGCCAGATCGTCGAAGCGCGCGACGCCGGCCTGCGCACCTCGCGCCTGATGGCTGCGACCCCGCGCGAGATTCTCACCTTCACCCGCCGCGGCACGAGCGCACGCGATTATCACCGCCTCAAGGCGGCGCTGGATCGATTGCAATCGACGACCGTGGCGACCTCGCTGCGCCAGACGCCACCGAACCCGCATATGCGGGTTCGGCCTGATACGAATAGCCCGCCAGAGGCGGGCGGGCGGCGCATGCACCGCTTCTCCTGGATCAACGAATGGACCGAGCGCGCCGACGCGCACGGGAATGCCGATGGCATCGATCTCATCCTGCCGGACTGGTTCTATCGCGCGGTCCTCGACGACGCGTTGGTGCTCACCATCGACCCTGCGTATTTCAGCCTGACGGGCGGACTGGAACGCTGGCTCTATCGTCTCGTCCGCAAGCACGCCGGCCGCCAACGCACCGGCTGGCGGTTTGATTTGCGTCACCTTCACATCAAGTCGGCGAGCCTTTCGCCGTTCAAGCGCTTCGCTTTCGAGCTGCGGGACATTGCACGCCGGCAGCCGCTGCCGGGCTATCGGCTCTTCATCGAACGCGAGACCGGCGGGCGCGAACTGCTGGCGTTCGCGCGCGCACGGTTATCCGCAGGCCCCTGTGGACAACCTGTTGAAGCGCACGTGCTATCGGGAACCGAAGAGCACGTGCCATCGGGAACCGGACCCACGTGCTATCAGGAACCCGAACAGGTAAATTCGTCAAGCCGATCAATCGATTCCCAGCCGACTAACTTAGACTCTAACCTAGAAGAATCTAACCCTTCTGTTGTTGGCGACCGCCGCAATCGGTGGAAAGCCGGGAGGGGCGAGCGATGATCGTCGCGCTCCCCAACCAGAAAGGCGGCGGCAAGACGACGCTCGCGCTGCATCTCGCCGGCGAATGGGCCCAGGAAGGAAAGCGCGTCACCCTGGTCGACGCCGATCCGCAAGGCTCGGCGCTCGACTGGTCCGAGCAGCGGTTGAAGGAGAGCTGGCCAAGGTTGTTCGGCGTCGTCGGCCTTGCCCGCGATACGCCGCACCGGGAGGCGCCCGAACTCGCCCGCGATGCCGACCACGTCGTTATCGACGGGCCGCCGCGCATCGCCGGTCTGATGCGCTCGGCGCTGCTTGCCGCCGATCTGGCCCTGATCCCGGCGCAGCCGTCACCGTTCGACGGGTGGGCCTCCGGCGAAATACTTAAGCTGATCGACGAGGCGCGCATCTTCCGCCCGCAGCTCGTCGCCCGCTTCGTGCTCAATCGCTGTCCGGCACGCACGATCATCGCCCGAGAGACAGCTCAGGCGCTCGCCGAGAATGACCCAACCGTGCTCGCCGCACGCATCGGCCAGCGCGTCGCCTTCGCCGATGCGGCGCAGTCCGGCCGTCTCGTCGCCGAGCTCGACGACGCCGGCATCGCAACCCGCGAGATCGCGGCGCTCGCTCGTGAGGTCGAGGGGCTTGCGCCATGACGGAACGCGGTCCACGACGCGGCTTCGCCGCTCGACCGGGCGATCCCGATGCTTGGGTTCGCACACCTGAACTGTCAATCAGCCGCACCTCTGACGCCGACCTCACGGCGCGCCTGACGATCGACGTAACGCCGGCGCTGCGCGGCCGCATCAAGATCACCGCATTTCAGCGCGGTCTCACCGTTGCCGAGATGCTCCGCGCGCTGTTGGACCGCGAGTTTCCCGATGGCAGGGAAACTGCGCCATGACCGTGCATGCGCCGGACACACTCACGCATGTGGAACTGATCTGGCTGGAGAAGCGGATCGAGCACTGGATCCGCTTCGGTCGCGACGTCGCCGAGCAGATCCTCGATCGCCGCCGCCGCATCCTGAGCTTCGCACCCAACAGCGTCTTCGCCTATGTCCGCTGGGCCGCAAACGACTACGGCACCGTCGTCTCGCGCATCGACATCCTGCGCGCTATCCGTCCTGGCGAGGCCTTCTCGACCGTCGCCTATGTGCGCCCCGGCGGCGAGATCCTCTTGCGCCTCTCCGGCTGGCCCAAGGTCGAGCGCGTGCTGCAGGCGATCGACGCGGTCGAGCAACTCGGCATCGATCCGGCCGACGCCTGTCCCGATCACTGGCGGCATGTCCAGAACCGGCTCGCGTCCGGCGATGCACCGCGCCGCTACACACCCGAGCGTCATCGCGCCTGGCTTTTGCGTCGGAGGATCGAAGCATGACGCGCTTCGGCTGGGTCATGACGACGTATTTCGCGGCGCTCGGCATCGGGCTGACGACGCTGTTTCATCCGGTCCCGAAGCTGATCTGGAACGCCAGCGCCAGCATCCCGATCGGACTCTACGCGGTGCATCCGACGGGCGCCTTGCACGTCACCGAGCTGCTCGTGGTCGCGCCACCGGAACCGCTCGCCACGTTTCTCGACGAGCGCCGCTATCTGCCGAAGGGCGTTCCGCTGCTGAAGCGCGTTCTCGCCCTTCCAGGCCAGACGGTCTGTCGCATCGGCCGCACGATCACCGTCGACGGTGTCGCGATGGGAGACGCGCTCGACCGGGACCATCTGGGTCGGCCTTTGCCCGTCTGGCAGGGCTGTCGCGTCGTCGTCGCCGGCGATGTCTTCCTGATGAACTGGCAGTCAAAGGACTCCCTCGACGGCCGGTATTTCGGCCCGCTGCCGACCACGACGATCGTCGGCCGTGCCGATCCTCTCTGGACCGATGAGGAGGACTGACCATGCCAACGATCAGCGTTCGCGCGTCCATCCCGTGGCAGTCGACCTGGCTCCACTCTTCCTCCTTCCCGGCCATTTCGCCCGCCGCTGGTCGCTGTCCATCGGCCTCGCGCTCCCCTCGATTGCGACCGCTCCTTTGCGGCGGGATTGCGATCGTGCTGCTGATCGTCAGCGGCATCGCTTATGTCGAACCGGTCGGCGCGAAGCCGCTGGGTAGCGCGGCGGCGACCAATCCCTTCGCAGCCTTCGTGGCCGAAGCCTCGCAGCGGTTCGGTATTCCGGCGTCCTGGATACGCGCCGTGATGCAGGTCGAAAGTGTCGGCGACGTGCGTGCGCTGTCGGCCAAGGGTGCGATGGGCCTGATGCAGATCATGCCGCAGACGTGGTCCGGTCTGCGTCTTCGCTACGGCCTTGGCGCCAACCCCTACGATCCGCACGACAACATCCTGGCCGGCGCTGCCTATCT
>Ga0182024_10004946_pt1 | contig 30248 bp, 18 predicted proteins | sample P32metaG_FD_120480 | JGI IMG/M metagenome (GOLD analysis project Ga0182024, IMG submission 120480) | Permafrost microbial communities from Stordalen Mire, Sweden - P3-2 metaG (Illumina Assembly) | ecosystem: Environmental > Terrestrial > Soil > Wetlands > Permafrost | place: Sweden: Stordalen... | reverse complement strand
TATTCGAATCCGTCGATAGGGACCCATCGGGGTTCGCAGCGGCCCCCCGATCGGGTGTGAGTCTCAAGCGGCAGGCCTTCGAGCCGCCGGATTGGGGCGTCATTTCGAAAAACGATTTCCGCGGGCTCGAGAAGCTCGCAGAGGAGGTCTCCGACGAGCGGCGCTCTTTTTTCGAGCGCAAATGATTGTATCTGCACGACCAGGGTGTCGGCGTATCGATCGACGACGAGCCCGGGGAGCCCGTCCGATTCGGACCACACCAGGCGGCAAATATCGCCGGTGCGCCGCCGAATCGCCTCCTTCAATCGGTTGCGAATGAAATCGGCGTCCAGCACGACCTTCTCTCGCCCAAGCCTGCGCCACACGATTTGCGAGCGGCTGTTATAAATGCCGGTCCCTAAAATCCGGCCGGTCCGGTCCCGGCAATCGACAACCTCGCCGTCGAGCTCTCCCGGGAGGAGCTCTTCGACCTCGTTTGCAAATACCCAGGGATGCCCGGCAAGAACCCGCGCCTTGACGTTGGGCTTGAGACGAAGCGAGGGCGCGGACGGCATCGCCTCAATCGGCCCTCGCCGGGTGCCTTAACGCCCAAATCTGCTTTGCCTGAGCGATCGTATCCGCAAGGACCTCGGGCGTGATCGCTTGCTTGGGATCGTCCCCGATTCCCTGGCTCGGCGCAACGTGCGCTTCGATGCAAAATCCGTCTGCCCCGTAGGCGATTGCGGCAAGGGCGCAGGCTTGGACGTAAGCCGCCTTGCCCACGGAGTGGGATGGATCGACGACGACGGGAGCCCAGGTCTTTTCCTTCAACAGAGGCGTGACGCTCTCGTCTGGATGGTATCGGTAGCCGTCGAGCGTCGGCGAGGTCCCGCGGGGGCAAAGGATGACGCTCGGATTGCCGAACGCGACGACGTACTCGGCCGCCGAGATGAATTCGCTAATGGGCCCCATGTGAAGGCTCCGCTTGAGCAGAATGACCGTGTCCCGTTCGGCGACGGCCCGCCCGATCGCCCGGAGAAGGGAATAATTGAGAGCGTTGCGCGCCCCAATCTGGAGCATGTGAACGCCCGCATCGAGCGCCAGCTGGACCTGCGTTTCATCCATCACCTCGGCATCGACGGGAAGACCGGTGCGCCGGGAGGCCTCCATCAGTATGTCGAGGGATTTCACGTCTCCCTGGAAAGTATATGGGTTTGTGCGCGGCTTCCACACCCCTCCGCGAAGCACGTTAGCCCCGGCTTCCTTTACGGCCTCAGCCGTCTCAATGAAAAACTGGGGGTTGTTTGGATCGATCGTGCACTGCCCGGCGATGACGAAAAGCTGTTCGCCCAGCGTGGCCCCGCCGATCTTGATCCGATGCGTCGCAAGGTCTGAACGCCGGTCCATCAGCTTGAACGGGGACTGAATTCGATCGACCCGCTCGACGTATCCCAGGCCCTCCAGCCTGTTGATCATGAGTTCGTCGCGCTCATCGCCCACGATCGCATAGATTGTCCGCACCGCCCCTATGATCGGCTGGATATGGCAGCCGAATTCCGCCACCATCGCCGTGACTTCCGATAGTTGCGCCGGTGTGAGTCGCTGGGATTTGGGTAGGATCATTCCAGCGAATTAAAGCAGGCCCGGAGGAGCGATGCACTTCAATTTCTGGCGGTGGGACAGTCTGGGCGGAAAGGGTCTTGTCGGGGAGTTGCTGGCCTTATCGCCGCCTCCTGGGCCAGGACGGGCTGGGATCCCGCCTGGCCCGGATTGGCGGCGAGTTTGGGCCTTGGCCAGCTCCGACCCGACAAGACCCTTTCCGCCCAGACTGTCCCACTACTCAATTCCTCAAAGAAAAGATTCGAACTCAGGGGGAACGGGAGCCTTGGCCGAGAAGTTCTGGGTACGGCCGGCAAACTCGTAATCAAAGCGCGTTTCGAGAGAATGGAGAAACAACCGCTTGGCGCCTGTTTTCTTTGCCCATTCGCGGTTGCGGGCAAAATCGCCATACGTCTGGTCGCCCACGATCGGCAGGCCGCGGCGCGCGCATTGCACGCGAAGCTGATGGCTTCGCCCGGTCTTCGGTTCGAGCCGGATCAAGGTGACGGACGCGCCCGTATGGACAACGCTCATCCTGCTTTCGGCCGGGATCGCCCCCGACGATGTCCGGATCATCCCGCCGCGCTTTACGATCCCTAGCCGATCGCGCCAGAGATCGGTTTCCCTCGGTGGCTTTCCGAACACAAGGGCAAGGTAAGCCTTTTGGATCTGTTTTCGTTTGAATTGGGCCCGGATAACCGCGGCCAGGGCTTCGTCTGAAGCGGCCACGATAACGCCGGAGGTCGCTGAATCGAGGCGGTTGAGGAGCCACAGGCGCCGGACAGAGCGGTCCGCCGGAATCTTAGGCGCGCGCGACCCCAGTTCGTAAAACTCGCCGTCGAGAACGTAGGAGGCGTTCAGCAGCGAGCGCGGTTCGTCCCCTGGAATGTTGGGGTGCGACAGAATGCCGGAGGGCTTGGCGAACGCCGCCACTCCGTTTTCATCGTATCCGAGCAGGGCCACCCCGCGCCCCAACGGCAGCGCCGCCCAGAAAGCGTCCACGGGTCCGCTCACTGGTAATAGAATGCGAACGTAAACTCCTGCTCGTTCCCGAACACGGCGATCATGTCATCGGTCCATTGCCCGTAGGGCGCCCGGGCTTCGATGGCTGACGGGCAGGCTTGCACCGCCGCGTCCGATGTTCCGGCAGATGGGTTGACGTTGATGATCTTCGAAATTTCCCCCTTGGAATTCAGCGCAAATTTCACCTCCACCATACTCCCGGGATTCGGATAGACGCCGCTTTGGTCCAGAATACGCTGCCATTGGGCCTGGACCGAATCGATGAGGCGCTGGAGATAAGCGCCGTAATTGCTCCAGCGCGCATCCCAAGCGGCCACGCCGATGTTCGAAGTGCCAATCTTGTTTTCCGCGAAAATGGCAGGGCGCACATGCTGATCGAGAGTCTTGCGCGGCTGCGGATGCCTCGGATCGATCTGCGGGGAAAATGCAGTTGCTTGGTCGGTGTTGGGCACGTTCTTTGCGCCGTCGACATTGTTCGGCACTGGCGTGGGATTATCCGAAGGCTTGGCCAGATTTGATGTGTAGCCTGTCACGTCGTTGCCCTGCTGCTTGTCGAATCCGGAGACCGGAGTCTGCGCCAGCCGCGGCATCGCCGGTGACGGCGGCTTCGGCGGGGCGGTCACCTGCTGCGGAACCGGGGGAGCCCGATCGGGCTCGGCCAGGCGGCCGTCCACGATTTGCGTCGATTGAAAGTTCTTCTTCCCTTCCTGGGCGGGCATGTCGCTCTTGCCGTTCGGAGTCGCCTTTTCCTGGGCGACCTGCTGATTGCGGTCGCTGATATTGTTGGTCTTGTCCGGAATGTTTTCCGGAGCGTTCGGATTCGTCTCCACGAATTTCGGCAATTGCTTTTGCGGCTGTTTTGGCGGCAAGAACGCATCGAGCGGCAGCTCGATGGTCCGATCCTTGGGTCGCGGGCGCAGCATCGGAGTATGCTTTACGTCCGCAAGGTTCATGAACTTCGGCGCGAGAAAAAGCAGGACAAGATGGATCAGCAGGGTGCCCAGGAGTCCGATCTGCACCGAACGCCGGTCCGATTCGTCGGCAAGCCACGGCAACGCGTGATGCGGCCCCTCACCAAGGTCAGCCTGGGATTCAATCGGCTCAAGCGTGGGAATCATCTAAAGATTGAAGCGGATAATTACACCCGCAGACCGCATTGGGTCAAAATTTGTTTCGTTTCTTCGAGCGGAAGACCCATGATATTTGTAAAAGAGCCCTTGTATCCGGCGATTATGAGATCGGTATGATCCTGCACGGAGTACGCTCCTGCTTTGTCGAGGGTCTGGACCTTGTCGATGTAAATGTCGATGTCGGTGTCGTTCAAAGCCTTGAATGTCACTTCGCTCGTTATACCCGTGTCGCGCTCGAGCCTGTCGGCAGCGCGCCTCACGGCAATGCCGGTGAACACGGTATGGGTGCGTCCGGACAAAAGCCGCAGCATCCGGCGCGAATCGTGGAGGTCTTTCGGCTTATTGAGCGCCGCTCCATCGATGAAAACGGTCGTATCGGCCCCTAAAATGAGGGATTCCGGCCGGCGAGAGGCCACCCAGTCCGCCTTCAACGCGGCGTTGTGCAGGACCATCATGCGCGGGTCGGCGGTTGGCTCCTCAAACTCCGTTACTTCAGGCGGAATCACCTCAAAAGCCACCCCGAGCCTCGACAAAAGTTCACGCCGCCGGGGTGAGGCCGAAGCGAGGATCAAGGAAGTCGCCAATTCCATGGTAAACCATTCATTAACTCGCATCAGCGGGGGTGTTGCAAGCTTGCTTGCCCTCGGATAATTGTCTGTTTTGGAGCATTTATGCGACTCGGCCTGGCCCAAATCAATACAACCGTCGGAGACCTTGCGGGCAACCGCCGGAAGATCCTCGACGCGTACGCAGTATTGGTCGCACAGGGGGCCGAACTTGTAATTTTTCCCGAACTGGCCGTCTGCGGGTATCCGCCCCGCGATTTGCTGTTCAAGCGGCGGTTCGTGCCGGATGTCGAGGATTCCCTGCGCCAGATAGCCTTGGCGGTCGGCGACATTCCTGCTATCGTGGGCACGGTCGACGCAAATCCCTCGGGTGTCGGGCGGCCGTTTTTCAATACCGCCGCATTCTGCCACAGCGGCAAGGTGGTCTCGAGCGCGCACAAATGCCTTCTGCCGACCTACGATGTGTTCGACGAGGATCGGTATTTTGAAGCCGTGGCCAAGCCCACGGTGATCACCCATGGAAGCCGCCGGATCGGAATCACGATCTGCGAGGACATCTGGACCCATCCGATGATCAACACGCGCAGGCTGTATCACGGCCTCGATCCGATCAAGCAGCTAGCGAAGGAGAGATGCGACCTCATGGTGAACATCTCGGCGAGCCCTTGGCACAACGAAAAGGGCGGCGTGCGCCGAACGCTGGTCACCGATGCCGCGTTCGAGCTCGGCTGCCCTGTCGCTTATGTAAACTCTGTCGGCGGAAACGACGAACTCATCTTCGACGGGCGCTCTTTGGTGAGCGACGCTTCCGGGCACGTCGTCACCGGCCTTGCGGCGTTTGCCGAAGAAATTCGCGTCGTCGAAACCAACCTGAATCCGGAACAGTCGGGAAAGCAGGTTCGCGAAGTCGCGCCCTCGTTCGAGCAAACCAACATGGCCGACATTTTTGCGGCGCTGACGATCGGCCTGCGCGACTACGCTCAAAAATGCGGCTTCAGCCGCGCGCTTGTCGCCCTTTCAGGAGGAATCGATTCGGCCGTTGTCGGGGCGGTCGCCGCGGCCGCTTTGGGGCCAAAGAACGTGGAAGCCGTATCGCTTCCTTCCGCAGTCTCGTCTCCCCATTCCAGGGTGGACGCAAAGGCGCTGGCCGATAATCTCGGGCTTCCGTTTGTGACCATCCCGATCTCGGATGTCGTGGCATCCTGCGAGACTGCGCTAAAGCCGCAATTCGCCGGACGGCAGTCGGACGTGACCGAAGAGAACATTCAGGCGCGAGTCCGCGGGGTTTTGCTTATGGCGCTATCGAACAAGTTCGGGTCGCTGCTTCTAACGACTGGAAATAAGAGCGAACTCGCAGTCGGGTACTGCACCCTCTACGGCGATATGTGCGGAGGCCTCGCCATAATCGCCGACGTGTACAAGACGCAGGTCTATGCGCTTGCGAAATGGATCAATGAGGACGCTCGAAAAGCCGGCCGCAAGGCCCCGATTCCCCAATCGACGATCGACAAAGCTCCGAGCGCCGAGCTGAGGGCCGGCCAGACCGACCAGGACACCCTGCCGCCCTACCCGGTCCTCGATGCCATTCTCAAGGGGTATGTCGAAGAAGGCCTGTCCCGCAGCGATCTGATCGGTCGGGGCCACGCGGAGGACGTCGTCAACGAAGTCGTGCGCAAGGTCGATTTGAACGAATACAAGCGCAAGCAGGCCGCACCCTGCCTCAAGATCACCCCGCTCGCTTTCGGCATGGGGCGCCGGATTCCTATCGTTCAAAAATACGTCAGTTGAAGCCTGTGACCGCGTCGGAACAACTGTTCGCCCGTGCGCTGGAACTGATGCCCGGCGGCGTCAATTCCCCGGTCCGCGCATTTCGGTCCGTGGGAGGCGCGCCGTTCTTCGTCAAGTCAGCGCGAGGGGCAACGCTCGTCACTGCGGACGATCGGGAGCTCATCGATTTCGTCTGCACGTGGGGGCCGGCGATCCACGGCCACAACAATCCGCGCATCAAGGAGGCGATCGCGCGGGCGCTCGAAAACGGCACGAGCTTCGGCACTCCCAACCCAAGGGAAGTCGAGATGGCCGAACTGATCGTGAGGTTTGTGCCGTCGATAAAAAAAGTGCGCATGTGCAATAGCGGCACCGAGGCGACGATGTCGGCCATACGGCTCGCCCGCGGTTTCACGCGCCGGGACAAGATCGTGAAATTCTCCGGCTGTTACCACGGTCATTCCGATTCGCTCCTGATCAAGGCTGGATCGGGCGCGCTCACCCACGGATACCCCGACAGCGCCGGCGTGCCTGCCGCGTTCGCGCAGGAGACGATCGTTATCCCCTACAACGACCCGGCCGCGGTGGACTCCGTATTTGCGGCAAACCCAGGAAAGATCGCCGCGATAATCGTCGAACCGTACATCGGCAATTTGGGCCTGATAAAGGCTCAGCCCGGCTTTCTCAGGCAATTGAGCGACTCTTGCACGCGGGAGGGCGCGGTCCTGATCTTTGACGAAGTGATGACCGGTTTTCGCCTCGCACGGGGCGGCGTTCAAGAGATTGAAAAAATAATCCCAGACCTCACCACACTGGGCAAGATCATCGGGGGAGGGCTGCCGGTCGGCGCATTTGGCGGCCGGGCCGAAATCATGGATCTTGTGGCGCCGCTCGGGCCCGTCTATCAGGCGGGCACGCTCAGCGGCAATCCGCTCGCACTTGCGGCGGGGATCGCTTCGCTTCGATTGCTGGAAGAAAACGATCCTTACGCCCGCCTTGAGAAGCTGGGCGCCCAATTGAAAGGCGCCATTTTGTCCGCGGCCCAGGCCCGCGGCATTCCCATCCAGGTCCCGCAAGTCGGATCGATGTTTTCAATATTCTTTACTCCCGGCCCAGTAAGAGATTATGATTCAGCTGTTGCGTCGGACTCAACGATGTACAAGCGTCTGTTCCATGCCTGTCTCGACCGAGGCGTCTATTTGCCTCCCAGCGCGTTCGAAACTGCGTTTCTAAGCACCGCGCACGGAGGGTCGACGATCGACCGGGCCTGCGAGGTGCTGACCGCTTCCATCAAGGCATTGTGACTTTTGGTGTCCGATTTATGACGGGGAACTTGTTGGAACAGCGAATGCTTGCATTCAAGGGTGTTCATCCACTTTCAACACATGTTAAGCCCCCCTAATCCCATCGCAAATCGACCCTTTTTCTCTGTCAACCATTCGCCCTTCCCTATCTCTTTAATTTCATGAGCCAATCCGTACCCGGCGCACTGAAGCCAGCAGCGAAAACCGCCGCTTCCATCGCCAAGCCGCGTTATCCCGGAATCCGAGTAACGTGCAATGGCAACCAACTCGTCGCCCAGTACGTCGAGACCCGCGTTACCGAAGGCGGCGTTTTTTATCCGATTACGCCCTCCACGGAAGGCGGAGAGCTTTATCAACAGTCTTACGCGCAAGGGGAACTGGATGTGTGGGGCCAGCAAAAAGTCGCCGTCGAAACTGAGGGCGAGCACGCCGCCCAGGGCGGCGCCACCGCATTTGCGGTCACCGGACGGCGGACAGTCAATTTCACCTCGGGACAGGGCATCGTCTACGCGATGGAGCAGTACTATCACGCGCCCGGGAAGCTTTCGACGATGGTGCTGGAGGTCGGGGCGCGCGCCCTGACGAAACAGGCTCTCAATGTCCATTGCGGCCACGATGATTTCTACGCCGCGCTCGACACCGGATGGACGATGCTCGTCGCAAAGGACGCGCAGAAGGCCGCCGATCAAGCGATCATCCTGCGGAAGGTAAACGAGTTGTCCCTTAATCCGGGGATGAACATCCAGGACGGCATGCTCACGACCCACTCGGAGCGCACCTACCTCGCTCCGGAAGCCGAACTATTGCGGGAATATCTTGGAGCGCCCGACGACCAGATCGACTGCCCCACACCCGCGCAGGTCGAATTATTCGGCCCCCGCAGACGCCGGGTGCCCCAGATGATGGATCTTAAGAATCCGGTCCTCCTCGGCCCCGTCGAGAACCAGGAGCACCACATGAACGGCGTCGTTGCGCGCCGGAACAATTTCAACGAGCCGATCCTCGGATTTCTCGAGCACGCCTATGCGGAATTCGGCCGGCTCACAGGTCGTTTTTACGGACTCGTCACCGATTACAGAACCGAGGATGCCGACACGGTATTCGTGTCCCTGGGCTGCGCGGCCGAAAATATCGATGCCGCCTGCGATTATCTCCGCGAACAGCGCAATGCGCGGGTCGGCTCGATCCACATCAATGTGATACGGCCGTTTCCGGAGGCAGCCGTCATCAACGCCCTGCGCGGAAAAAAGGACGTGATTGTCCTCGAGCGCACGGACGAGGGCATGGCCGGCGACAATCCGCTCGCCCGCGACATTCGCGTCGCGCTGGGCAAGGCGAACGAATCGACCCGGTTCGGCGGATCCATTCCCGCCCTCCTCCCCGCGGAAACGCCCCGCCTGTTCCGCGGAGCCTATGGCATAGGTTCCCGCGATTTCAGGCCGGAACACACTCTGGGAGCCTACGAATTCTCGGCCGGCCAGACGAAACGCACGGACGGTCGCAGCGCGGCCGATGGCGAAACATTCTTTGTCCTCGGCGTCGACCACCCGTACGCCGTCATCAGCAAGGACACTCCGTCTCTTCTGCCGGACAAGGCGATCGCCGTCCGATTCCATTCGATCGGCGGATGGGGCATGATCACGACGGGAAAAAATCTCGGCTCGATCATCGGAGACATTGGAAAATTCATATCTGAGTCGAATCCGAGCTACGAAACCGACGGGCAGCTCGTGGAGAAGATCCACGTGATGGCGAATCCGAAGTACGGCTCGGAGAAAAAAGGCGCGCCCACCAACTACTACCTCACGGTCGCCCCCCAAAGAATCAAGGTGAATTGCGAGCTGAACCACGTCGATGTCGTCCTTTGCTGCGACCCGAAAGCGTTCACGCACACCAACCCGCTCGAGGGCCTGAAAAAGGGCGGCTCGCTTGTGTGGGAGTCGAGCGATACGCCCGAGGTCGCCTGGCAGCGGATCCCCATGCGGTACCGCCAGTTCGTCCGAAGTAACGGGATCCGGGTCTTCATCCTTCCCGGCTTCGACATCGCGCGCAAAGCGACCGATCAGTCCGAGCTGCAGCTTCGGATGCAGGGCAATTCGTTCCTCGGGGCTTTCTTCCGGGTCTCGCCCTTCCTTCAAAATTTCGGAATTTCCGAAGAGCAATTCCACAAGGTCGTCCACAAGCAGTACGAGAAGAAGTTCGGTCGCTTCGGCGAGTCCGTCGTCGCCTCCAACATGACCGTGATGACCGAGGGCTTTACCCGCGTGCAGGAGATCGTGATCGGCCGCGCGGACGAGCCCGACCGTTCGTCGATGCGCAACCCGGCCATCGCGCCCCTTGGCGACCACACTTTCATCCCGACTGCCGGCTGCACCGATATGGGCGGCGGGGGAATTCCCATGCCTGCGGCGCAGCCGGCGCGCGCGCCGTTCCAGACCCTGGCCAAGTTCGATTCCGAGTACCGCAATGGGCTCGGCTACCATCAGCCGGCGGGAGCCCTGGCCTCGCTCGGCGTGATCGGCGCGGGCACGGGCGCCACCACGTCAAAGTACGTCGCCCGCCGCGAGACACCCGTTTACATCGCCGAAAACTGCACCCAATGCATGGAGTGCATCACGGCTTGCCCAGACACCGCGCTGCCAAACATGGCCCAAGAGGTGTCCACAGTGCTCAAGACGGCCGTCAATAATTACGTCACCGACCGGCAGGATCGCCTGAAGTTTGGAGCCGCGCTGCCCGGGCTCGAACAGCGCGCCCGCGCGCGCATGAACGAGGCGGTGAAGGCGCGTTCAAAGCTTCCATTCAATGACATTATACGGGAGGAGGTTTCCGCCCTGCCGGACATTTCCGCCAAGGCGAAGGGCGAGCTTGCGGCCATAATCGACCGCCTGCCGCTCGCCTACGGAAACGTGCCCGCGATCTTCCGATCGGTCGAGCAGAAGACCCCGGGGGCCGGCGGTTTGTTTGCAATTTTCGTGAGCGACCTTTGCAAGGGCTGTGGCGAGTGCGTGCAAGTCTGCGGCGATCATGACGCCCTCCGGATGACTCGCGAGACCGAGGACTTGAACGCGGTTCACACAACCGCCCAGACTTTCTCGCGCCTTTTGCCGGATACGCCGCAAAAATATCTCGGTCTTTACAACGACCAGGACGCGGCCGGATCGCGCGAAGCGGCGCTGCGCAACCACCTGATGGTCCGCCGCAATTACGAAGCGCTGGTCTCGGGCGACGGAGCCTGCGCCGGCTGCGGCGAAAAGAGCGTCCTTCGGGGCGTCGCCAGCGTGACCGAGGCGCACATGCGGCCGATCTATCATCGGAAGGCCGACCGCCTCCGGGGCAAGGCTGCGCGACTCAAGTCCGAAGGGCTCTCCAAGCTCGCCGCCCTCAAGGCGAGGAGCGGGGCCGAGTACGACCTGCTCCGCCTGACCTTCGCCCACGCCATCATGGGCTTGGGCGGAGAAAATGACACAGACACCGCGAAGCGCATCGCCGACTATGAGTCGAAGCACGGCGCGATCTCCGACGAACAGTTTATCGGGGGCCTCTGCGCGGTCATCGAGCAGGACGCATTTAACCACAAGGATCTTCAATCGGTTGACGGCCGGCGGGCCGACGGAATGGCGGTCATGATGATGGGCGCCAGCACAGGCTGCAATACGGTCTACGGCTCGACGCCCCCTTCCAACCCTCACCCCTACCCCTGGATGAACTCGCTCTTCCAGGACGGCGCCACCATTTCCTGGCTCATGGCCGAGTCGGCCATCCTGACGCACGCCCGGCGGTCCGTCGTGCCGGAGCGCCTCGCCGATTGCCTTCTCGACCGGACGGCGGGCGTCGCGAGCGAGGCGGAATACTTCACGCTGACCCACCTCGACGACGCGCTCATGACCGAACAGGAGATCCGGGAGCTCCCCAAGGTCTGGGTCATCGGCGGCGATGGAGCGCTCGGCGACATCGGGTTCCAGAACGTGTCGAAAGTCATCCTTCAGAACCGGCCGAACGTGAAGATGCTCATGCTCGACACCCAGGTATATTCGAATACGGGCGGCCAGAACTCCGACTCCTCGACGATGCTCGGCGGCTACGACATGAACCAGTTCGGCGTCGCCTCCCAAGGTAAGTTGATCGAGAAAAAGAACGTCGCCGAGGCCTTTACGAGCGGTCACGGCTCGCCCTTCGTGGCCCAGGTTTCCATGGCAAACGCGGCCAAGCTGTACAAAGCGCTCTTCGATGGCCTCGAATATCGGGGAACCGCATTCTTCCAAGCCTACACAACCTGCCAGCCGGAGCACGGCGTCGGCGATAATATGAGCGCGGATCAGGCAAAAATGGTCCGCGACGCCCGGGGAATGCCGGAATTTGTCTTCAATCCGGCCAGGGGAGAAACGGCGCAGGAATCATTCGATCTGAAAGGCAACCCCAGCGTCGATCGCGATTGGTGGCGGACGAAGTTCGCAAGCACGGGTGAAGAATATAGCTTCACGGTCGCGCACTGGGCCCTCACTGAAGGCCGGTTCCGCAAGCACGTGAAGGCCGTAAGCGACGAGGAAGGCGCCAAGCTTATTCCGATGGAAGAGATGCTTTTGTTCATAAGCCAGGATGACGTGATCCATCGCCGCGTTTTCGATCCCAAGCACCGGAGCTTTGTGCCTAATTTCGGCTGCTGCATCCGAAACGAACGCAACGGCAAGATCCAGTATCACGCCGTCTCCCGGCAGATGGTGCTCTTCGCCGTCGAACGCCGGAAGGCCTGGCGCATGCTCCAGAGCAAGGCCGGCGTGAACAATAAGGATTACCTCGCCCAGAAGGCCCTGCTGGCAAAGGTCGACAAGGGCGAGATACCCGTCGCCGACGCAAAGGGCCGGGCAAAGGAGCTCATCGGCGCGGAGTTTGCCGCGTTGAAATAGCGTACACAATTCCCGCAACTGGAGAAGGCCCCCTAGGCGGCCGACATCCGCCAATCGACGAGTTCCATCTGGAGCGATTTGCGCCCGCTGAAGTGATTCCAGTGCAAGCCGAAGGCCAGGTCGAGCGCCGGGCCGCAGGGCGGAAGCCTCCCGGCCATCTTCCATGCCACCCCGTGTATTCGGCGCCCGCTGTCGGGGAGCCAAAATCGAAAATGCTGCTCTTTGAAGATCTCGGGCGGCGCGGAAAAGCGGACGGCGCGCACGCCGAAGACCGGCTCGGGATTGCCCTGGCCAAACGGGTGCATCGCGTCGAGCTCATCCATCAGCCATTCCCGGATATGGTCCAGCTTCAGCCAAGCGGACAGGTTCAGACGGTGCTCGGCGAAATCTCCGCCGGAGCGGGTCTTGACTGCTCCCGCGAACTGTTCCCTGAACGCATCGAGCTTGTTTTTCGGCAGCGACACTCCAACGGCCATCGGATGGCCGCCCCAGCTTTGAAGGTGCTCGCTGCACCCCGATAGCACCTCGACAAGATTTATCCCGTCGATGCTCCGGCCGGAGCCCTTCGCCAATTCGCCCTCGTTTCCAAGGACAATGCACGGGCGGTTGTACTTTCGCGTCACTCTCCCGGCCACGATACCGACGACTCCCGGATGCCAATTCTCGTCGAATAGGACAATCCCGTGATCCCCGGAGAAACGCGACTCGACCAACCGCTCGGCCTCGTCGGTCATCTGCCTTTCGATCTCCTGGCGCTCCCGGTTGAATTGATCCAGCTGCCGCGCCGTCTCGTAACAGAATCGGCTGTCTTCGCTGACAAGAAGCTCGACTGATAGTGCGGCGTCGGCCAGCCGGCCCGACGCATTGATCCGCGGACCGAGCCGGTAGGAGACATCCACAGGCTGGACCTCCCGGTCCGGCTTCAATCCGCAGACTTCCATCAGCGCCCGCAATCCCGGCCGCCGCGTATCGGCCATGATCTGCAGCCCGTGCCTGGCCAGAATCCTATTTTCCCCGGTCAGCGGCACGAGATCGGCCACTGTGCCCAGCGCCACCAGGTCCAGGTGGTCGCTCAGCCGGAAGCTGAACGCCACCGGATTCTTGGCCTGTCTCATGAGCTTGAGCATCCCGTGCATCAGCTTGAACACGAGGCCCGCCGTGCAAAGGTTCCTCCAGGATTGGTCCTCACCGATCACTTCGGCTTGGACATGGGGGTTGATCAGGATCCCTTCCGCGAGCGCGCGCTCCTTCGAGCGATGGTGGTCGACGACGATCACATCGATTCCCATTCCGCGAAGGTAGGCGACCTCCTCGTGCGAATTCGTGCCGCAGTCGAGCGCGATGAACAGGTCCGGCCGGCCCTGCTCGAGCGCCCGGTCGATCGCGCTGCGCGACAATCCGTAGCCGTCTTCCGCGCGCCGCGGAACCACAAATCGCGGCTCAAGGCCGAAGCGGCGCAGGACGCTCACGATCAGTGCGGTGCTGGTCACTCCGTCCACGTCGTAATCGCCGAGAACGACCACCTTTTCGTGCCGGGCAATCGCCTGCTCGACCCTCGCCGCGGCGGCCTGCACGTTCGGAACGAGGAACGGATCCGAAAGCCCCGCCAAGACCGGATTTAGAAATGGCGCTGTGGAGGGCGCCTCCGCCATGCCGGAACGAAGGAGAAGCTCGGCGAGGACGAGGCTCACCTCCGCCTTCTTGCTCAACGCCTCTATCTCAGCAGCCGGGATAGGCGTGTAAATCCAGCGCATGATGCTTGTCCGAATATGTCTGGGTTAAAAGAGCCTCCCGACCCAAAAGCCGGATTCCCGGGAATCCGGCGATGTGGGAAGCGGTTCCTCCTACCTGGAGGCCTTGCTCGAACCGGTCCACTCGTACTTCGGCGCAACGTCGGAGTGCGCCTCGACATGCTTCCGGTCCCCCTTGTGCCAATAATAGAATACCTGGGATGCCTGGAAGATCGCCGAGAAGGTGCTCGTCACGATGCCCACGAGGAATGTGAACGAAATATCCCTCAGGACCCCGCTTCCAAACACGTACAGGGCCAGGGCCGCCAGGAAAGTCGTCGACGCAGTCATGATTGTCCGGGCGAACACCTTGTTGATCGCGCTGTTGACGATGTCGCGCAGCGATCCGTTCGGATTTAACTTCAATTCCTCGCGGATCCGGTCAAAGACGACGACCGTCTCGTTGATGGAGTAGCCGGCGATGCACAGGATCGCGGCCACCATCGGCGCCGAAAACTGGTGCCCGGTAATGACGAAAATTCCGATGACCATCAGGATGTCGTGCAGGATCGAGACCATTGCCCCGACGCCAAAGCCGAATTCAAACCGGAACGCGATATAGATGAGGATTGTCAGCATGGACAGGCCGACCGCGTAGAGCGCGTTGAGCTCGACCTCCTTGCCGATCGCCGCCCCGATATGGCTTTCCCCGACCACCGAGAGATGGGCCTGGGGATAGGCCTTTTGAAGGTCGGCGACCAGCGCCCCGGACTTGCCCTCGGGCGTCTCGATCTTGAGCAGATCGCCGCCGCCCCCGATCGCAGTTTCATAGGTCGGGTTGATTTCGCCGATCTTGCCAGCCTGGGCCACTTGGCGGATGTCTGAAATGTCCAGGTTCTGGCTGTACTGCATGCTCACGACATCGCCACCGGAAAAGTCGATTCCGTAGATATTGCTGCCCTTGTATGCGACGACTGCGATGCCCGTCAAGACGAGCAGCCATGAGCCGACAAATGCGAGCTTTCCGTACTTGATGTAATCGACATGGATATTCTTCAGAATATGCCGCATTTTGAGCTTCTTCAGCCAGCCGGCCGCGATGATCTCCTCCATGATCAGGTGGGCTGTGACCAGCACCGAAAACATGGTCGAAAGGACACCGATCGCGAGAGTGACACCGAAGCCTTTGATCGGGCCGGTCCCGCGTGTAATCATGATCGCGCAGATGATCAGCTGCACTATGTGCGCGTCGACGATCGTCATCAGCGCTTTTCGGTAGCCGCTCTGGTTGGCGGTCGCCAGCGTCTTCCCTTCCGCAAGCTCCTCGCGCATTCGCTCGAAGATCAGGATGTTCGCATCGACGGCCATTCCGATCGTCAGCACGATGCCGGCGAGGCCGGGCAGCGTCATCGTCGCTCCGAAGCTCGCCATGACGCCGAAAATGATCAGTAGGTTGACCGCCAGGGTACCGACCGCCACGAGCCCGCCCGTCGTGTAAAACGTGATCATGAACGCGGCGACGGCGGCCGTGGCGATGATCGAGGCCCGCACGCCGCTCGAGACCGCGTCGGCTGCGAGCGAGGGCCCGACCTCATTCTGCTCCTTGACGATGAGCGGCAGGTCGAGCGGATTGTTGAGCACGTTGGCGAGGTCAATCGCCTCGCGGTCCGTGAAGCGCCCAGTGATGACGGCGTTATCGCTGTCGATTTCTACGCGGACCGTCGGCGCCTCATAAAGCTTGCCGTCGAGAACGATGGCCAGGCGGCCCTCGTGCCCGGTCCGGCGGCCCTCGTCGGCGATAGCCTTCGTCATCGAGGCGAAAGCCTTCTGTCCGGCGCTTGTAAACTGCATCAGGATCTCCGGTTTTCCGTACTGGTCCGAATGCGGGTAGGCTTTCGCGATAATATCGCCGGTCGCATCGGGTATCCGCTTGATGAACAGATCCTCAGTCACGTCCTGGTCGCCGCGCTGCTCATCGAGTGTCATGGCTTCGTAACCCGGCGGAATTTCGCCGGCGGGCACGGTGTTCGGAGTCAGGGTCGGATGGACCTCCCGGAATTCAAGAAGGGCCGGCGCTTGGACATCGGCGACGATCTCTGGGTTGTCCTTGGTGCTGACGCCCGGCAACTCGACTTCGATCCGATTGTCTCCGACCGGGCGGATGATAGGTTCGCCGACGCCGAAAGCATTCACCCGGGCGCCGATGATATCGACCGCCTTGGCGAGCTTTTCCTTCACGTCAGCCGGATCGCGCGCCGTCACCTTGGGATCGACTTCGAGGGTGACCGCGACGCCGCCGTGCAGGTCCAGCCCGAGCTGGAGCCGGCCCTTGGACCGCCGCAGCAGCTCGTTCATCAGGATGTCGTTGCGGCGGGCGACGTTGTGCAGCGAGCTTTCGATCCAAATGTTCGGATAATACTGTGTCAGGTCGAGCTTGCGCTCGGTCGCTATCTGCTTGAGCCCGACGAAGACGCTGGAGGCCTGGCCCGCCTTCACCCGCGCCGCAGACTCATCCAGCAGCTTTGCAAACTCTTCCGGCTTGCCGGTGGCGTGCTCCTTCGCGTAGGTCGGGAATGGGATGTCCTTGATCGGGAAGAGCTGGGAGACCGCCCAGCCGGCGATCGCGAGGCTCAGTCCGAGCTTCCAGAGGTTTTGTTTGAACATCGATATATTTGGTTAAAGGGGTTGGCGCAGCCGCCACCGGCCGAATTCACGGAGCGGCGATTCCCGGCACGGCGCCCGGCGGATACCGGCAGGATTTCTTCCATCACTCGGCATCGGCCCGCTTCACGACCGATTGGATGAAGCCTTTGGCGATCTCAACCTTAATGTTTTCGCCGATCCTGACTACGAACCGGTCGTCCTTCACATTCGTTATGGTTCCGAAAAAGCCCGCGGAAGTCACGACATCGTCGCCCGTTTTGAGCGCTTTGAGCATCTTTTCGTGCTCTTTCTGCTTTTTGCGCTGCGGGGCGATCATCAAAAAGTAGAGCGCGGCCAGAATCAGCAACATCGTCAAGAACGGCATGAACGGCGACGCAGCCGGGGCTCCGGCGGGAGACGCGGGCGCGGACGTTGACGCCTGGGCGAAAAAGGGGATCATGTTCAGCGGGGGCATTTTCGGATTTGCGTGTTGATGAATTTGAAGGGAGAAGGAAGAACCATCTAACGGTTTTCACTCTGGCAATGGCAAGCCCTATCCATTCTCCCTCTCAATCACCGCGTTGAAAAATAAACCCGCATCCGGCTGGACGGCCGAGAAGTCCGAGGATCACTACGGTTTCAAGCGTTGGGGATACGGCCATTTCTCGGTCGACTCCGACGGGTTTGTAAACGTCCAGCCGCTGGCCGACGGGCGCACGATCCGCGTCCTGGACGTGGTGCACGAGGCGGCCGGAATGGGGCTGAACGCCCCGATGGTCATTCGCTTCCAGGATCTGCTCCGCTACCGGGTCATCCAGCTCAACGAAATGTTCGGCAAAGCGATCCGCGAGGAAGGGTACAAGGGGCAGTACCGGGGCGTCTTCCCGATCAAGGTCAACCAGCTCCGCGAGGTAATCGACGAGATCATCGCCGCCGGCAAGGACTACAGTTACGGGCTCGAGGCAGGATCGAAGCCGGAACTGGTCATCGCCCTCGCCATGCACGAGGGGGCCAACCGCCTGATCATTTGCAACGGCTACAAGGACACCGATTACATCCGGCTCGCGCTCCTTGGCCGAAAACTAGGGAAAAAAGTGATCCTCGTCGTGGAGCAGCTCTCCGAGCTGGACGAGATTATACGGCTTTCCGAGGAGACGGGGGTCAAGCCGATGATCGGCTTCCGGGCCAAGCTCCAGACCCGCGGCGAAGGAAAATGGGCCCTTTCGACGGGAGAAAACGCCAAGTTCGGCCTGAACACCGCGGAAATCCTCTTCGCCTGCGAAAAATTGAAGGCCGTCAAGTTCACCCAGTGCCTGCGCCTCGTTCACTTCCACATCGGCTCCCAGGTGCCGAACATCATCACGATCAAGAATGCGGTCATCGAGGCGACCCGCTTCTACTGCCAGCTCGCCCGCATGGGCTTTCCCATGGGCTACCTGGACGTCGGCGGCGGTCTCGGCATCGACTACGACGGCTCTCGGACGAATTTCGACAGCTCGATGAACTACTCGCTCGAGGAATACGCGCGGGACGTCGTCTTCAACATCCGCGAGATCTGCAACGCCTCCTCGGTTCCCGTCCCGGATATCGTCAGCGAATCCGGCCGGGCGGTCGTCGCGCCGCACTCGATGCTTGTCGTCGAGGTCTTTGAGCGGATCAGCAAGCGCGAGTCTCTCGGCCAGCAGCACCAGCCCGAGGAAAAGCACAAGGTCGTCATGGATCTCGAGGTGATGCTAAAGAACAAGACCAAGCTCGGCCGCCTCGAGCGCTTCCACGACGCGATCCAGAAGAAGGAGGAGGCGTTTTCCCTTTTCAATCTCGGCTACCTCGACCTCGAAAATCGCGCCGCGGCCGAGTCGATCTTCTGGCAGATCTGCGAGCAAATCGCCCGGGAAGGGAAAAAGGCCGGCTACGAGCCCGAGGAGCTGCACGATCTTTCGACGATGCTGGCCGACCAGTACGTGTGCAATTTTTCCGTCTTCCAGTCCCTCCCCGACCATTGGGCGCTGAAGCAGCTCTTCCCGATCGCACCGCTGCACCGGCTCAAGGAGAAACCCACCGTCAACGCGATCCTGGTCGACATCACCTGCGATTCCGACGGCAAGATCAGCAGCTTTATCGATCTGCAGGACGTCAAGGAGTACATCACCCTGCACCCGCTCAACAACAAGCCGTACTACCTCGGGATATTTCTGACGGGGGCCTACCAGGACATCATGGGCGACCTGCACAACCTGTTCGGCCGCGTGGACGAGGTCCACGTTTTCCTGGAGGACGACGAACCCAACGGCTTCTACATCGAGGAATCCATCAACGGAAGCCGGATCGCCGACGTGATTGAGGGCGTCCAGTATCAGAAGGAGGAACTCGGACGGCGGATGAAGGCCATGATCGACGCGGCAACCCGCAGGGATCAGCTGAAGCCGCGCGAAGGGGTGCGCCTCCTCGAAATGTACGAGAGCCAGATCCGGAACAAGACTTACCTCAATATCGAGCGCGCGAACGGAAGGCAGAAGAAAAAATCGTAGCGGAATGCGCCAGCATTTCGCAAAAGCCTGGCGCGTTGTGCTGTAGCGGAAGCCGCCAGGCTTTCGCCGATCAGCGAAACGCTGGTGCGTTCCGCTACCGTTTCGCCCACAACATCAGCGCCACTCGTGCCGCGGATAGCGGCGGGATAGCTCCGGTTTGATCTTCGGATAGATCTCCCGCCAAAACGAAGCCAGGTCGTCGGTCACCTGGATGGGGCGCTGATTGGGTGCGAGCACCTCGAACCGGACAGGGATCCGGCCGTGGCCGATCGAGAGCCCGCCGCCGAGCCCAAAAAGCTCCTGGATTCGCGCGCGTAACACGGGTGGGCCCTCCTTCAAATAGGTGAGGCGCGAGCGCCGTCCGTTCGCCATCTCCAAGCGCTCGGGCAGGTAGTCGTCGAGTGCGGCGATCTGTTCGGCGGTCAGCCAGTCCCGCAGAATGGGCATGACCTCCTTTTCCTTCACCCCCCGGGCGGAGACTTCGCCGTAGCAGACCTGCTCGACGATCGTCTTCCGGTCCGCCTCGGCCAGGGGGTTTACCTCCAACTCCGGAAACCATTCGGCCAGGCGATTGACTCGGATGATCCACTGCTCGACGGCCTCGTCCCAGGCGTCGATTCGGATCCGCTCCGAAAGCACCTCCCTTGCGAGCAGGGCGGCGGCCTCGTCCAGCGGAACGTCCTCGCTGATTCGCGACTCCAGTACGAGATCGCGAAAGCGCCGCTCCCGCCGGGCGACCACCCGTTTCGCCTCCTCGTCGTAGGTCACTGCGCGCAATTCATGAAAATCGTCCGGAAACAGTTCCTTTAGCCATCCCTCATCGACCTTTGTCGCAAGACTCAGGACGACGTTCACCTCCCCGCCGCGTCCGCCGATCTCGCTGATTTCGGAGGCGACCAGGAGCGGCGCCTTCTGGATCGCGCTTTCGCGGGCGAGGACGCCCCGCCGCCTGTGGACGAGTTCGCACCGCAGCGTCCCTGCGTCGAGCCGTCGGGCGAGATGGTCCGAAAATCCTGCCAATACGCACTTGCACACATCCGCGCCCTTGGCTGCCCCCGGAGCGGGTTCCCCGGCGTCCAGGCCCTCGGCCCGTGCGATTTCAATAAATTGCGCGAAAAGCGGACCCACCTGACGGGCGGCCTGTGCGTGCACTCCGAGGCGGCGGCACGCGTCGAGGGCGAACTCCGATCGCTCCGCGTACCGCCAAGCGCGCATCAGAACGAAGAAGTCGCTCTCGTGCTCCTCTCCGAAAAGGTCCTCCCGAGCCCTCTCGACCTCTTTTGGCACTCCTCGAATAAGAAAGCTGCGCCCCTGGGTGAGGGCCGCCATGAGCGCAACCGGCCGGACGCAGCCGCGTTCCTGCGCGGCGAGGAACATGCGCGCATAGCGGGGGTGAACCGGAAAACGCAGCATCCGGCGGCCGGTCTCCGTTATCCGCAAAACCAGGTCAGTCCCAAGAGGCGCAAGGGCGCCGAGGTCGCGAAGCAGTTCCTCCGCCCTTTCAAGCGCCCGGGAATCCGGCTTTTCGAGCCACGCGAATCCCCCGATGTCGTCGATTCCCGCGGCCTTCAGGGTCAGCACGACCTCCGCCAAATCGAGGCGTTTCACTTCCGGCAGCTCGTGCGCCGGCCGCTGCGCGTTCTCCCTTTCGGTCCAAAGCCGGACGCACACACCTGGCGCCGTGCGGCCCGCGCGGCCCGCGCGTTGATCGGCGTTGGCCACCGATATCTTCTCTATTAGAAGCGTGTTGATCCCGCGGTGGGGGTCGAAGCGCGCGATTCGCGCAAGCCCGCTGTCCACAATCGCCGTCACCCCGTCAATCGTGAGGGACGTCTCGGCCACATTGGTCGAAACGATGATTTTCCGTGTGTCGTAGCGGGCCACCGCCCGGTCCTGGGCCTCGGGAGGAAGCTCGCCGTGAAGGGGAAGGACGATGAATTCGCGCAGGCTGCGCATCCCCTGGATCGCCTGCACGGTGCGGGCGATCTCATACGAGCCCGGCATGAAAACCAGCAGGTCACCGGAAGACCGAGCCGCGATCCGCTCGCATTCGCGCGCCGCGACGTCCCAGACCGGTTCGGCATCGAAATCGACCGACTTCGGAAGATATTCGATACTAACGGGATGGCTCCGCCCCTTCGACTCGAGAACCGAGCATGGGGACAGGTACCCGCGGAGCGCTCCGGCTTCCAGGGTCGCCGACATGACCACGATTTTAAGGTCCGGCCGCGAACCCGCCTGGATTTGGCGGGCCCGGGCGAGCGATATGTCTCCGTACAAATGCCGCTCGTGAAATTCGTCGAAAATGACGGCGCTGATTCCGGGCAGCCGCGGATCGAAGGTCATCTGCCGCAGCAAAATTCCCTCCGTCACGAATCGGATGCGCGTGCGCTCGCTCACCCGCGATTCGAGCCGGATCTGGTAGCCCACCATTTCTCCGAGCGGCGAACCCATCTCCTCCGCCACCCGCTTGGCGAGGAGCCGGGCGGCGATCCGTCTCGGCTGGAGCACTACGACTTCGCCCCGTTCGCCAAGCAATCCGTGCTTGAGCAACATCTGGGGAATTTGGGTCGACTTCCCCGAGCCGGTCGGAGCCTGCACGATCACGCGTCCCTTGTCGCGAACGGCCGCCGCAAATGCGGACTCGAGCTCGTATATGGGGAGATCGCGGTTCATTGACACAACAGCAATGGCCGCAAAATCCCGCGCGAGGCGCAAGCGCGCCGCCTCGTTGAGGCGTTAATAACCGGTTAATTAGGTTATTGCCAAGTTATTCACCGCTCCAGCCTGTGAAGAAATTGTGCATAAGAAACTCTTTTCATTTTGATCCGCGCGTATCAACTTCGCCCCGTTCCTTGATAGAACAGTCGCAGTGCGGCGGGATGAAAAACCCGCCGAGAGCACGACTGGGATAATCCCGGGCGACCGGGGAAAGGAAGGTGGCAGCTGGTGCCGCCCTCCCCTTCGGAGCGGGTAAAACCGCTGTCGAATGGCAACATCACCAGCTCCTCTGGCCGGTGTCATGACCGGTCCAGTGACATGAACTCAGGAGCTGAGCGGCTAGGCGCGATTAGAAACCGCGCTCGAGTCGAGTCAGGCGCGCGGGAAGTTTCGAACCGGGCGCCGACGCAGTTACCCAGAGGGTTATGGTTGCTACTGCGCAGACCAGAACGCAGTCGCGTTTCCCGGCGGGACGACCCCGCCAAAAGGCCCGAGCCGGTGTAAAGCCCGGAACGGGCGCGCAAGGGAGACGAGACGGCGGGGAGCGAGCGGGCGAGGCAAAGCCCGTGAACCTCCTCAAATGAGCGGCGTGAAAAAACGCGTCACCCAACTGTAAAGCGAATGCAACCTGAGAGTTAAGAGGTCAGACCCGTAACGTTGGGCCAACGGCCGGACAAAATCCGGTGCTGTCCCAGCGGCAACGGTGCCGACGCGAAGCACGCAATGCAGGCGTGTCTGCACCACGTCCGGCGAGCCGCCCCCGGCAGGGGGCGACCGAACCAGGCGAAAAGGCCTCACTCAACAGACTCCAGCCGGCAACGGCCGGAGCGATCCCGCCATGAGATCGATATCTTCGCATGCCGCGGAGAGTGGCGTCGGGGAGCACACGGCCCGCGAAAGCGAGTGCGCCCAATGTGTGCGCCGGGAAAGAGTATGTGGCGAGTACCCACCCCCAAATTTGGCCCCGGGACCGGAAGGTTCCGGGGCCAAACTGTTTTTAGACGAAAGACCTCTGGCCTCCAGGCGAAACGCTGGCGCGTCCCGCTACGTTAACGTGCTGTAGCGGAACGCGCCAGCGTTTCGCCAGATATCAATTCTGGAAGCCAGAGGTCTTTTGCATCGGCGAATGCTTGCATCGAGGCAGGCCGGGGTTCACGTTGATCCTCTTTTCTATGTTTCCATGCGCAAAGGATCGTCAACCGTGAATCCAAAGATTCGCAATATCGCCATTATCGCCCATGTCGACCATGGGAAGACGACGCTCGTGGACAAGCTTCTCAAGGAGGGCGGCGTTTTTCGCGCTAACCAGCAGGTCGTCGAACGCGCCATGGACTCCATGGACCTGGAGCGCGAAAAGGGCATCACGATCAAGGCCAAGAACACGGCGGTCCATTGGCACGACAAGACGATCAATATCGTCGACACCCCCGGGCACGCCGATTTTGGCGGCGAGGTTGAGCGCGCGCTGCGCATGGTGGACGGCGTCCTTCTGGTCGTCGATGCGTACGACGGGCCGCAGGCCCAGACCCGCTTTGTCCTTCGCAAAGCCCTCCAGCACGGGCTGAAGGTTATCATCGTCATCAACAAGATCGACCGGGAGAACGCCGAGCCGAAGAAGATGTACGACAAGGTCCAGGAACTACTCCTCGAATTGAACGCGTCCGAGGAGCAGTTCGATGCGCCCGTCGTTTATGGCTCCGGCCGCGACGGCTACATGATGAAGCATCTGGACGACAAGCGGGCGGATATGACCCCCCTTTTCGAGACTATCCTGGAGCACATTCCTCCCCCCTTCGCAAAGCCCGACGAGCCATTTCACATGCTCGTTTCGAATATCGACTGGTCGGACTACGTCGGCCGAATCGCGATCGGCAAGATCCTTGGGGGCAAGGTGGCCATGGGCGATCCGGTTTGGGCGATCCGCAATTCGGACGGAAAGCGGGTCCGGGGCAAGATCACGAAGCTCTTCGAGTATTCCGGGCTCGCCACAACGGAGTCGCCGATGGAGGTGGCCGGGAACATTATCGGGCTCGCCGGTTTTGAGGATATCGACATTGGAGATACAATCGCGGCTGACGAGAACGCCCATCCCCTGCCCTTCACGCAGATCGACCCTCCGACCCTTGAGATGCAGTTTTGCATCAACGACGGGCCGCTGGTGGGTCGGGAGGGAAAGTTCGTCACCTCGCGCCAGCTCCGCGAGCGCCTCTATCGGGAGGTCAAGACTAACGTATCGATCAAGGTCGAGGACACCGACAAGGCCGGCGTCTTCAGCCTGAAGGCGCGCGGAGCGATGCAGATCGCTGTGCTCGTGGAGACGATGCGACGGGAGGGATTCGAAATGCTCGTGTCACGCCCGACGGTGATCACCCGGGAGGTGGACGGCCGCGTGCATGAGCCCTACGAGACTGTGTGGATCGAAGTTCCGGAGGAGTGCGTCGGCACGATTTTGCAGAACCTCGCGAACCGCAAGGGCCAGATCGCGAACATGGAAAAACACCCGACCTTTACCTTGATCGAGGCTGTCATAACTACTCGCGGACTGATCGGGCTCGAAATCGACGTCGTCAACGCGACTAGCGGGCGGGGGGTGCTCTCCCATCTATTCAAGGAGTACGGCCCGTGGGCCGGCGATCTCATCACGCGGATGACCGGAACCCTGCTCGCGACCGAGGCCGGGGTGACGAAGGCCTACGCCCTCTCCGCGATCCAAGAACGCGGCAAGCTTTTCGTCGGACCAGGCGAGGAAGTCTACGAAGGCATGCTGGTCGGCGAAAACCCGCGCAAGGAGGACATACCGGTCAATGCCGTCAAGGCAAAGCAGCTCACCAATTTCCGCTCTCAGGGCGAGGGCAAGGGAGTCCAGCTAACGCCTCCGCTCAAGCTGTCGCTCGAGCGCGCGATCGAATATATCGCGATCGACGAGTTTGTGGAGGCGACGCCGAAATCGCTTCGCCTGCGGAAAAGGGTTCTGAGCCACACAGAGAGGCGGAAAGTCGAGCGCTCGGAGCGCTCCGGGTGATCTATTCGGTCAGTTTCGCGTACGCCGCCGCGTCGAGCAGCGTCCCGGTCTCGGAAGCGTTGGACGGCTTCATTTTGATGAGCCAGCCGGCCTCGTAGGGCTCCCGGTTGACCGTCTCGGGAGCCTTGTCGAGGGCAGCGTTGACCGCGATCACAGCGCCGCCGATCGGCACATAGACATCGGAGGCCGTCTTGACCGACTCGATCACGCCGAACGGTTCGCCTGCTTTCAATAGGACTCCGACCTTCGGCAGCTGGACGAAGGTGATGTCGCCCAGCGAGTTCTGCGCGTAGTCGGTGATTCCGACCGTGGCCGTGCCGTCGGCGCCGGTTTTAAGCCATTCGTGGGATTTGGCGTAGCGAAGATCGTTCGGGAAATTGCTCATGTGAAAAATCAGCCTTTTCTCAACTCGACAAACGGTGGTTTGACAAGCCGCAGAACAACGCGGGAACCGCGAATATCTACGGCAAGCGGCTGCGACACGAAGGATGCCGCCACTAGCGCCGAGCCGATCGCCTCGTTGAGGATCGGCGAAAGGGTCCCGGAAAGCACGCGACCCGCCGGATTCCCGTCGGGATCCTGGACGACAGACTCCGCCCTCACGATCCGCCGATCGCCGGTCCTGAAGAAAACGACCTTGTTCGGCCCGCCATTCTCCTTCTCAGCGAGCAGCGCGGACCGGCCGATGAAATCGCCCTTGTCCAGTTTGACCGTCCAGCCGAGGCCCGCCGTCAGGGGCGAGATATCCCGGGCGATTTCGTGGCCGTACAGCGGAAACCCCGCCTCCAGCCGGAGGCTGTCGCGGGCGCCCAGTCCGCACAACTCAAGGCCGTGCGGGGCCCCTGCAAACAAGAGCGCCTCGGTCAATTGAACGGCTTCGCCGGCCGCCACGCGCAATTCGAATCCGTCTTCCCCCGTGTACCCCGTCCGGCTGATGCAGCAATTCATTCCTGCGACGGGCGCCTCGGCAAAGTGGTAGTATTTCAATGTGCCCAGCTTCGCCTCGGTCAGCGATTGCACGATCGCCGCCGCCCGCGGACCCTGCACGGCGAGAAACCCGTAATCGCTTGAGCGATCGGCGATCGCCACATCGAGTCCCACTGCATGGTCCCGGAGCCACGCAAGGTCCTTGTACGCGTTGCTTGCGTTGACCACTAGATGAAATTTCTCCGGGCTCCACTCGTAGATCAACAGGTCATCCACTACACCGCCGTCCGGCTGGCACATCGGGGAATAAAGGACCCGCCCGGGCGCCATCTTTTCCACGTCGTTCGTCACGAGGCGATTCAGAAACTTCGCCGCATCCCTGCCCTGCACGCCCACCTCGCCCATGTGGCTCACGTCAAAGAGGCCGGCGGCGGCACGCACCGCCTTGTGCTCCTCGAGTATACTGCGGTACTGGACAGGCATCTCCCAGCCGGCAAAATCCACGAGTCGCGCGCCATGCGCGGCGTGAAAATCGCGCAAAGGCGTGCGCTTGAGTTCGCCCATGTACGAGAGTAGTTCCGGGTCGCCGCCGCTGCGCAAGGCTGTTTTCCTCAAGCCCGCCCTGAGCTGAGGGGCACAGCAAAGGCCATTGCCAGCCACCGGGCAGACCATACGCTGTCCGGATGCACTGGCTCGTCATCGCAATCGCGTGCACGCTGGCGATTTCGTTCATCTGCTCCCTTCTCGAGGCGATCATCCTGAGCACGACAGTCGCCGAGATTGAGGCGCTGAAAAAAACGCGGCCGCGGCGGGGGGTCGCGCTCGAAACCCTGAAGCACGGGATCGACGAGACTATCTCAACCATCCTCACCCTGAATACGATAGCCAATGGAATCGGCTCGGTGATCGTGGGCGCCCTGGGCGCGCGCATTTTCAGCCCGAAGGCTTTCATTGTCGCCGCAGCCGCCTACGGAGCCGTGCTTCTCGCCGGGACCGAGGTGCTGCCAAAGAACCTCGGCGTCGTCCATCGAACGCAACTGCAGCCGCACATCGTTTATCCGCTCCTTTGGCTCCGCCGCGCGCTGACGCCGCTTACCTGGCTTTGCAATCTGGTCGTCCGTCCCTTCGTGGGCGGGCCCGCGCACCTGCATCGCTCGGACGAGGAGATCATTCTGCTTGCCGAACTCGGGGCAAAACAGGGAACGCTCTCGAGGAGCGAATCGAATATCATCGCCAACGCCCTTTCCCTCGACGAGGTGAGGATCAGCGCCGTCATGACGCCGCGCACCGTCGTCGCGGCGCTTCGCCGGGATGCCACCGTGAGCGAGGTTTTCCGAGAGTACCCCAATCTCCCCTTCGGCCGGATGCCCGTGTTCGGCAAGAACCTCGACGACATAGTCGGACTCGTCCGCCGGCGCGACCTTCTCAAGGCCAAGGCGAATGATCAGGACCCAATGCTTGTCGAACAGCTCATGGGCGAAATTCAGTTTGTCCCGGAGACTGCGACGATCGGAAATGCGCTGCAGGTTTTTCTGAAGGCGCACCAACAGCTTATCGTAGCGGTGGACGAGTTCGGTGCGACCGCGGGGGTCGTGACGATGGAGGACGTGATCGAGCAGCTCCTCGGCCGCGAAATCTTTGAGAAGGACGATCTCGCGGTCGACATGCGCGAATTCGCCCGGACGAAGCAATTGAAGATGGCGCGCCCCCGCGCCGACCACCCGGCCGGGACCTCCCCTGCCCCCAAAGCCTGAGCATGCCCCTCGCCTTCTGGGTTGATAATCTAGATCCGTTCCTCGGACCCCATTGGGGTCAGATCGGGATTCGGTATTACGGCTTGGCGTACATCTTGGGATTCCTTGCCGCAGCGGGCCTTCTGCATAGCTATTGGCGCGCGGGCCGCTCGCAGCTTCCCGCCAAGCGGGTGCCCGATCTAATGGTCGCGGTCATCCTCGGGACATTGATCGGTGGAAGGCTCGGTTATTTTCTTCTCTATCATCCGAATTGGCTTTTTTCGGATCCGCTGGTCATCCTCAGGGTTTGGGAAGGCGGAATGGCGAGCCACGGCGGGATGGCAGGAGTCGTGATCGCCCTGGTCTGGTTTGCTCGCTCGGAAAAAATCACGTTCCTCCATCTGGGAGATATTGTCGCTTCTGCGGCGCCGGCTGGCCTTTTTTTCGGAAGAATCGCCAATTTTATCAACGGCGAATTGTGGGGGAAGCCTTCCAACGTCCCCTGGGGCGTCATTTTTCCGAATAGCGCCGGACCCGGGATTCCCCTGGTGCCACGGCATCCCTCGCAGCTTTACGAAGCGGGAATGGAGGGGATTCTCCTCTTGTGCTACATGCAGTGGCGCTTCTGGAAAAGCGATGTCGTTCGCGAAAAGCCGGGCCGGCTGTCCGGGGAGTTCTTAATCGCATACGCCGCTGTCCGCGCAATTGGGGAGGTTTTCCGCGAGCCCGATGCCGGGCTCATCCTGGGCCTGAGCCGCGGCACCTTTTATTCCATTTTTCTCGTGGCCGCGGGAATCGGGCTAATCCTTCACGCGGAATGGCGGCGCCGGGATTCGCACCCCGCCTGAACCGCCCCGGCGTTACGAGTTTTGCTTTAGAAGCGTTAGCCAGCGCTCCCAAGCCCTGTTGCAAGCCCTCTTGTTGGCCGGCGTCCCAGACGGATCCTCGCCCGCACGCATGAAACCGTGCCCGGCGCCCTCGTAAATCTCCGGTTCGTACGTCTTGTCCGCCTTTTTCATTAATTCGACTGTCGCCGGCACACTCGCACTGATTCTTGCGTCATTTCCGCCGTAAAAACCGTACACGGGACAGGAAATTCTCGCGATCGCATCTGATTCCGTTGGAGCCGATCCATAAAATACGAATGCCGCCTTCAATCCGGACCTATTGGTTGCGAACCGGAACGACTGTCCGCCGCCCCAGCAGAATCCGGCGACGAAGAGCTCGCCATTTGAAGAGGGCAGGCTCAGCGCGTAATCGGCCGCCGCATTGAGATCCCCCGTGACCTGGTCCGCGGGCAGCCCCGACACGGCTTTCGTGACGCCATCCTGGTCCGGGAACTCGCTCGTGCCACCGCCGCCCGGAGCGAGTCCCGAGACAAGATCAGGCGCGATTGCGATATAGCCCGCGGCGGCCACTTGGTCGGCCGCGTCGCGCGCCCAGTCGGACAGCCCGAATATTTCGTGGATCAATAGAACGACCGGCGCCTTGTCCTTGACCTCCGGATATACGACAAAGCACTGCACGGAGCGGTTTCCATTCTTAACGACCACCCACTCCCGGTGCCGCGGGGATGCATTAATTTTCGCTTTCGCCCAATCTTGGGCCGAAGCAGTGGAGGCAAGAGCCAGTGCCGACAGTAAAACGATAGACTTATGAAGCATGGGGATCCTTTCGCATGACCATAGAGGGATTGCGCCCCTGGACGCAATCCTTCAGGTGTTTCTGAAGGGGACACATCTTGACTCCTGACAAGCGTCGCTGACTACCGCGCGGCCTTCTTCTCCGTATTAGCCGATGTCAGGAGTCAAGATATGTCCCCTGTCCGCGCCAAGGCACCGCAAAATGCCCAACGCGCGCTTGACGCACACCCTCTAAATTGAAACCGTCGCCCCTCCCGCAGCTTGCCCTCATCGTCTAACGGTTAGGACGGGGCCCTCTCAAGGCCCAAATAGGGGTTCGATTCCCCTTGAGGGCGCCAGCTTAACAGTCGTCTCCCTATGAAGAGACGACTTTTTTGTTGCCTTTGAGCAGCCTTAATTACCCCTTGTGTGCGTGAAACCGTGTGAAACGGACGCCCCTGCGAACCGGTTCCCTTTGACCATCAAATCGGGCGCCGTGGCGGTGAAGATTTACAAGGTCCGCCATAAGCTGGCCCCAGCCGGCCATGTCTTCTCTCTTGCCTACTCCACCGCCGAGGGTCGGAAGGTCCGGCAATTCGCCGATCTCGACGAGGCCAAGGCCGAGGCAAGGATCATCGCCGGCCGAATCTCCGCCGGCCACGCCGATGCCGCCCAGCTCTCGCGGTCCGACCGGGACGAGCTTATCAAGGCGCGTGAAATCGCCGGGGATGTCCCTTTCCTGGCCGCCTTGGGCGAATGGTCGAAGGCTCGGGAGATTGTCGGGACCGAAATTCTGGCCGCTTGCGAGGCATGGAAGCGGCGCCAGACGAAACACCGCCGGATACTTGTCGGTGACGCAATCGGCAACTTCCTGGCGTCCAAAACCGCCGCTGGCGTCGATACCAATGCCAGCTACGAGTCCATCCTGGGCGCAACCAAGCGCGAGCTCGGCGAACGCTACCTCGACGCCATAACCGCCCGCGATTGGCAGGTCTGGCTCGAACGGCGCAAGGGCCCGGTTACGCGCAATACGTTCCGCAAGCGCAT
>Ga0182024_10004945_pt1 | contig 30251 bp, 23 predicted proteins | sample P32metaG_FD_120480 | JGI IMG/M metagenome (GOLD analysis project Ga0182024, IMG submission 120480) | Permafrost microbial communities from Stordalen Mire, Sweden - P3-2 metaG (Illumina Assembly) | ecosystem: Environmental > Terrestrial > Soil > Wetlands > Permafrost | place: Sweden: Stordalen... | reverse complement strand
GGCGGGGGCAGTAGCGGCCCAGGACCTTGATACCGGACCCGCCCACACCCGAACCGCCCACACCCGAACCGCCCACACCCGAACCGCCCACACCCGAACCGCCCACACCCGAACCGCCCACACCCGAACCGCCCACACCCGAGCGGCGCAGCGCCTGCACCTGCCGTCGGCCTCCAGGCGGCGGGCCGTAACATTGCCCCAAATGACGTCGTTGCTGTCGCGCCTTCGCGCTCGCGCCCCGTTCGGCAGCCTGCTCGGGCCTGCCATTGCCATCGCTCTGGCCGGCTGCGGGACCACAGCGGCTAGCCCCACGCCGACAGGCGCCACGAGCACCACCGCACGTCCGGCGTCCACCGAGACGCCGACGAGCACCTCGACGAGTAGCTCGACAGTGCCGAAGAAGCCGCACCATGTGACGACGACAACCGCACGGCCGGTGACCACGACGCGGCCGCCGACCACGACGACAACACTCCCTCCGCTCGGTTCGCCCTCCCGGGGGCTCGTGGCCGGCCGCGTCACCATCCTCGGCGACTCGGTGACAATAGACGCACAGCCAAACTTGGAACAGGACATCAAAGGGGCCCAGGTCGACGCCGCCGTCGGCGACCAGTGGTACCAGGGCGTACAGGAGGCAGACAGCCTGAGAGCCGAAGGCGAGCTTGGCGCGGTGGTCGTGGTCGCCCTCGGCACGAACGGCCCGCTCACCTCGGGTGACATCGCCGAGATGGTGCACGCTCTCGCCGGCGCGTCGAGGATCGTGCTCGTCACGGACCACGTTCCCACCCGGTACTGGCAGAATCCCAACAATCAGCTGATAGAGCAGGCAGCCAGTCTGTACAAGAACGTCGTGGTGGCCGATTGGGCGTCGCTGGGGGCCGGGCACCCTGACTGGTTCTACTCGGACGAGGTTCACATGCCCATCGGCGGCCCCGGCGCGGCGGCCATGGCTACTCTCATCGCCAGCAAAGTCTGAGCATGTCGTGCCTGTCTACGGAATTCCACAGCGGTCCTTCAGTGGCGGTGGCGTCGAGGTTTCCACGCCTGGCCATCCGCCCGGCGGCCGGCCACCGGCCGGAGCGGCTTCAGCGCTCCGCTCAGGGTCCCCGTCCGAACAGAGGCGGGCCGCCGTCCCCGCCTCCGCACCGGCGGGCGAGCGGCCACTCCCGGGCCGGCTGAGGCGCCTGCTCGGCGCGGGCCGCCAGCGGCCGCCGCCCTCCGGACAGGACCCTTCGTACTCCCCGGCCAGCTCGCTACCGCAGCTCTCCTGGCCGGGCAGGGCGATCGAGACCGCCTTCGTCCTCGGCGGGGGCGGCAACCGTGGTGCGGTCCAGGTGGGGATGCTCCGTGCCCTCGCCGAGAGGGGCATCCACCCGGACCTGCTCGTCGGGACGTCGGTCGGTGCGATCAACGCCTCCGCCTATGCCGGGACCCCGACGCTTGAAGGCGCCTACCTGGCGGCCGACATCTGGCGGCGGATCGGCGCCTCGGACATCTTCCCCCGGAGCCGCTTCCATGGATCGTGGCGGTTCCTCGAGCGGCGGGAAGCCGTCTTCTCCACCGATGGGCTGCGCCGGGAGGTGGGGAGGTTTCTCAGGTTTGACAGGATCGAGGACTCTCCGGTGCCACTGGTGGTCGTCGCCTCGCGGCTCGAGGACGGCGCCGAGGAGTGGATCGTCGACGGGCCGGCGATCGACGCCGTCCTGGCCTCGGCGGCGCTCCCGGGCTTCTACCCCGTCATCGAGATCGGCGGCAGCCACTACGTGGATGGGGGCGTGCTCGACAACGTCGCCATCTCGGCTGCGCTCGCCGCTGGCGCCCGGCGGGTGTTCGTCCTGCTTTGCGGCCCGGTGACGGCGCCCGCACCGCCGTTCGGCCGCCCCTATGAGGCCCTGTTCGCCGCCTTCACGATGGCGCTCGCTGCCCGGCTCCGCCGGGACCTCGCCCTCGTGCCGGCAGACGTCGACGTAGTCGTGTTCGAGCTGGCCGGCGGGACGTTGTTTGACCCGAGGGACTTCTCGCGGTCCGGGCATCTCATCGAGCAGGGTTACCGGTCGGCCCGCTCCGCACTCGACAGCTATCAGGAGGCCCTGGGTTATTCACCCTCGCGGGCGGGCGCGGTGGCTCCGGCAGCCGCTGCCGCCGGCGAGAGGAAGTTCTCCTTGTAGTACTTGAGCTCGGCGATGCTCTCGCGGACGTCGTCGAGCGCCCGGTGAGCGGTCAACTTCTGAGGCCGGCCGGCGTACACCTCTGGCGCCCACCGCCGGCACAGCTCCTTCAGCGTCGACACGTCGATCGACCTGTAGTGAAAGTAGGACTCGAGCTCCGGCGCGTAACGGTGCAGGAACCGGCGGTCGACGCTGATCGAGTTCCCGCAGAGCGGTACCTCGCCCGGTCGTGGCACGTGCGCCCGCACGAACTCCAGCGTCTTGTGGACCGCTTCGGTGATCGTCACCGTCGAGGCGGTGATCGCCTCGAGCAGCCCGGAGGAGGTGTGCATCCTCTGGACGATCTCCTCCATGTCCGCGAGCTGTTCGGCCGTGGCGGCGACGACGAGGTCAGGGCCCTCGCCGACGATGTTGAGGAAATCATCGGTGACGACAGTGGCGATCTCCACGATGACGTCGTGAGCGGGATCGAGGCCGGTCATCTCGAGGTCCATCCACGCGAGCACGCCCGGATGGTAATGATCCGGTCCACTACCTTGCACTGCGTGCTCGATATTCCCGTGGTCATCCTCGACACCGAGCTGCCGTTTCCCGCCGCAGCCCGAGCATCCGACGCCGGCATCGACCTGCACGCCCGGGGGGGAGCAGTGCTGGCGCCGCGCGGTGGCCGGGCGGTGATCGGCACTGGCATTGCTCTCGAGCTGCCGCCAGGTGTGGCCGGCCTCGTGATACCGAGGAGTGGCTTGGCGGCCCGCCACGGCGTCACCTGCCTCAACGCGCCGGGTCTGATCGACCCTGGATACCGGGGGGAAGTTGCAGTCATACTGGTCAACACGGACCCGATCGAGAGCTACGAGGTTTCACGGGCTGATCGGATCGCCCAGCTCGTGCTGGTGCCGCTCGAGTCGGCCATGCTGGTGGCAACCTCTGTCCTTCGCTCGAGCGAGCGGGGCGAGGGCGGCTTCGGCCATACGGGGCGGTAAGAGTGACCGACCTGGATCGACCCTTCTAGGAGATCGAATGCAACGACTGGGTGGCCTCGACGCCATGTTCTTCTACCTCGAGACTCCGAGCTCGCACATGCACGTCACAGGCGTGTACGTGCTCGAGCCCGGCGAGGGCGGGCTCTCCTTTGAAGCCATCCGGGAAAGGGTGGCGAGCCGCCTGCCGCTCGCCGCCCCCTTCCGCCGCCGGCTCGTCGAGGTACCGCTCAAGCTGCACCATCCCGTGTGGATAGAGGATCCCAACTTCGACGTCGACTACCACATTCGCAGGGCCTGCCTGCCGCCCCCGGGCGGTCTCGAGGAGCTGTCGGATTTCGCCGCCCAGGTGGGCGGGCTGCCCCTCGACCGTCAGCGGCCCCTGTGGGAGATGTATGCCGTCGAGGGCCTCGAAGGCGGCCGCTTCGCCCTGATCGGGAAGATGCACCACGCCGCCATCGACGGAGTCTCGGGAGCCGAGATCATGGCGGCGTTGCTCGATCTCGAGCCTGATCCGCCCGACCGCCTCATCGTGGACGCGTGGCGCCCGGAGCAGGTACCGACCGACGCCGAGTTGATCGCGCTCGCGATGGCGGCTCTCATCGGCCATCCGCTCAAGGCCATCAACACGGCCCGCCGCGTCGTAGAGACCGCCCTCCACGTGTCCGAGCACAACCGCTCCTCCGGCGTCGCCCCGCCTCCGTCACCCTTCAGCGCACCGAAGACGGTGCTCAACCAGTCGTTGACGCCGCACCGGCGGGTTGCCTTTGCCGACCTCCCCCTCGACGATCTGAAGTCGGTGAAGAACCACTTCTCCTGCACCGTGAACGACGTGGTGCTAGCCATCTGTGCCGGCGCGCTGCGCCGCTACCTGCTCGACGTCGACGACCTGCCCTCCGAGCCGCTCGTGGCGATGGTGCCGATGTCGGTGCGGACCGAGGACGAGATGGGCGCGCACGGTAACCGGGTCACGGCGATGCTGGCTTCGCTCGCCACTGACGTGGCCGATCCCGTCGAACGGCTCGGCGCCATCGCCGCCGGGATGCGCCGGGCAAAGGAGCAGCAGCAGCTGATCGGCGCCGCCACGCTGACTGACTGGACCGAGTTCACCTTTCCGGCCCTCATCGGGCGGGCGTCCCGCCTCACGTCGTCGCTGCGGGTATTCGACCGGGTGAGGCCTTTGTTCAACGTGACGATCTCGAACGTCCCTGGGCCGCCGTTCCCGCTCTTTCTGGCCGGGGCGCGCATGGTGGGGATGTACCCGCTCGGGCCTATCGCGGAGGGGGTCGGGCTCAACATGACCGTCATGAGCTACTGCGGCATCGTCTACTTCGGCCTCAACGCCTGCCGGGAGACGGCGCCTCGCATCGGCGAGTTCCCGAAGATGCTGAGAGAATCCCTCGACGAGCTGCTCGCCCCGGTGAAGAGCTCGCGCCGGCAAGCGGCGCGGCCGAAGGCGTCGGAGAACGAGCGGCCCCGGCCGCAATCGGCAGCCTCCTGACGAGCTCCGGCCGCCCGGCGACGAGCTGCCCGGTGACGAGCCGCCCCGTGACGAGCCGGCCGGTGACGAGCCGGCCAGACGGCCGTCGCGGGGACGCCGTATATTATTGACTGTATGGTCAGTCAAACTCGTGACCTAGCCCCGATCCAGCGGGCGCAGCTCGAGCCCGTGCTGCGGCCCTTCGGCGCGAGCCGGATGCTGCCGCCGGAGGCCTATGTGAGCGAAGAGGTCTTCTGCTGGGAGCAGCGGTTCTTCTTCGGCGCAAATTGGATGTGCGTCGGCCGGAGCGCCACCGTGGCGAGGCCGGGCGACCAACGGGCGCAATCGGTTGGGCGGGGCGGCGTCTTGCTCATCCGGGACAAGAACGGCTCCCTCCGCTCATTTGCCAACGCGTGCCGTCACCGCAACCACGAGCTGCTCGCCTGCGGCGAGGCGGTCAACCGGCCGATCGTCCTCTGCCCGTACCACGGCTGGTCGTATCGCCTCGACGGCTCTCTCCGCAAGGCGCCCGGCTTCGGGGAGGGGGGCGACGATCTCGACCTCAGCTTGCTCGGTCTCGTGGAGCTGCCCTGTGCGGAATGGCACGGGCTCATCTTCGTGGACGGCTCGGGAGAGGCGGCGCCGTTCGACGACCATGTCGCCGGGCTCGAGGAGATCGTCGGGCAGTACCAGCTTGAGCGCCTCGTGGTGGCGGCGCGGCACGAGTACGCCGTCGAGGCGAACTGGAAGATCCTCTCGGAGAACTACCAGGAGTGCTACCACTGCCGCGTCATCCACCCGGAGCTGTGCACGGTCAGCCATCCCCAGAGCGGGGATGACTACGCCTACCCCCACGCCGGCGCCTGGGCAGCCGGATGGATGGAGTTCAGGGATGGCGTCGAGACCATGTCCCTCGACGGGAAGAGCAGCGCCTCGCCGCTGCCGGGGCTGGAGCAGTGGCGCCGGCGGATCGTCGACTACGTAGAGCTGTTCCCGAACGTCCTCATCAGCCTGCACCCTGACTACGTCATGACGCACGTGCTCACACCGCTCCGGGCGGACCGGACACACGTCGAGTGCACGTGGGCGTTCGCACCAGAAGAGATCGAGCGGGACGGCTTTGACCCGTCGTACGCCGTCGAGTTCTGGGATGTGACCAACCACGAGGATTGGCGGGCCTGCGAGTCGGTCCAGCGCGGCCTGTCGTCACCGCATGCCATGCCCGGGCCCCTCAACCACGAGGAAGCAGGCGTCTACCAGTTCGTCACCATGGTTGCCCGGGGGTACCTCGGGTTGCCGCTCGCCGCCACAACAGCGCTCGCCGGGGACGCGAGCAACCGGCGGTTCACACGAGCGCCCGCACCCCCCGCTTGGCCAGTTGGGCGGCGATGATGGCCCGCTGGATCTCGCTCGTCCCTTCCCAGATCCGCTCAACGCGCAGCTCCCGGAAGAAGCGCTCGGCGACGTTCTCCCGCATGTACCCACGGCCTCCGAAGATCTGCACCGCCCGGTCGGCGACCCGGTTCGCCATCTCGGAGGCATACAGCTTGATCATCGACGCCTGGGCGTGCTGGACCTTCACGTCGCGGCCCTCGTCCACGCCGCGGGCCGCTTCGTAGACGATGGAGCGGGCGCAGAAGAGCTCGGTCAGACTGTCGGCGAGCATCTGTTGCACCATCTGGTACTGCGTGATCGGGCTGCCACAGGCGATCCGGGACCCGGCGAACTGCGTCGTCTCCTCGAGGAGGCGCTCGGCGGCACCGAGGCATCTCGCCGCCACCATGAAGCGCTCGAAGCGGAACCATTCGTACGAGTACGCCATCCCGCCCCCTTCCACTCCTACGAGGTGGGTGGGGGGCACGCGCACGCCTTCGAAGGCGACGATCGGGTGTTGGTGGGCGATCGTATGCGAATAGGCGGGCGTGCGAACCACCCGCACGCCCTCAGTCGGCAGATCGACGACGAACATGGCGTGCTCGCCGGCGTGCGCCCCGGTGACGAGTCGGGCTTCGAAGAAGGCGTAGCCCGACTCGTTGAAGGAGGTCACGTGCCACTTGACGCCGTCGAGGATGTAGTCGTCGCCATCCCGGCCGGCGGTCGACTCGATGGCGTCGACGTCCGAGCCGGCCCCCTCCTCGGTGATGGCGTAGCACTCCGACATCTCGCCGCGAATCGTCGGCAGCAGCCACTTCTCGATCTGGTAAGGGGTCGCGACCGTCGGCCACCACTGAGGCGGCGTCGAGACCATCCATCCGAGGGCGTTCGTCGCCCGCCCAACCTGCTCCTGCACGAGCACCTGCTGCAGCATGCTGTGTCCGCCGCCGCCCAGCTCGACCGGCATGTTCGTGGCCAGCAGCCCGAGCTCCCTCACGCGGCTCGATAGCTTCTCGGCGACCCCGGGGGACAGCTCGCCGGCGTTCATCTCCGTCTCGACCTCGAACGGGATCACCTCGTCGATGTAAGCCCGGGCGCGTGCTTGGATCTCGAGATCGTCTTCGGACAGGCCGTACATGAGGGCTCGCTCCTTCGCCGGGGCGCCACACTCTACGCGGGCACCGCCCAGCCTTGACTGACCGTTCAGCCTAGGTCAGCTTCTCGTCGCAGTGCAGGCCCGGGCCGCTACGCCGCGGCCGACGTGGCCCAGGGCCTTCCACGATCGGCGGCCGGGCCGCTTCCGCCGGCTCAAAGCCGCCGCTCCACGAGGCAGTCGAGAGCGATCGCCCCAGTCTCGTGGCACAGCAGGGGATTGACGTCGAGCGCCTCGATCACCTCACCGAGCTCGAGAGCGAGGTGGGCGACGGCCACGACGGCCCGCTCGATGGCACGGCGGTCGGCCGGCGGCCTCCCCCTCACGCCGGAGAGCACAGCGGCGACGCTCAGCCGGTCGAGCAGGTGGTGGGCACGCACTTCGTCCATCGGCGGCAGCGCCACCGCCCGGTCCCGGAGAACCTCCACCAGCACGCCGCCGGCGCCGACGACGACGATCGGCCCGACGAGGGGATCCTGCACGACTCCGAGAGCCATTTCGACGCCGGCCGGCGCCATTGCCGTCACGACCGCCTGCGGCCCGAGCCGCCGGGACATCTCCGCGTAGGCGCGGCGCACCTCCGCCGGCGTGACGAGCCCGAGGAAGACGCCGCCGGCGTCGGTCTTGTGGCTGACCGAGGGGTTGTCCGTCTTCAGTGCGACCGGCCACCCGATGGACTCGGCAGCGGCCACCGCCTCCTCGGCGCTGCCGACTCCGGCGCAGGCGACGGTGTCGATCCCGTAGTCGGCGAGGAGGAGAAACCCCTCCGCGCCCGACAGCGACCCCTTCTCCAGGCGCGCTCGCCAGTGTGCTCGCCGGTCGGGGTCGACCGGTTGTCCGCCTGCTGTCGCCGTCCCGTCATTCACGGCGGCGGCGGCTGCCTCAGGCGCCCTCAGCAGGTGAGCGAGAGCGACGAGCCCGCTGCGGGTTCCCTCCAGCACCGGGATGCCCGCCTCCCGCAGGCGCCGGGCCGCCTGGCGGTCGAGCGAGCTCGAGAGGTTGGAGATCAGGCAGACGGGTTTCTTTGTCGCCGACCAGCCGTCGAGGAGAGCCTGGGCGTAGGAACTGTCGCCGTCGAGCTCTGGGACGAAGTCCACGCACAGGGCGACAGCGTCGACCGCCTCGTCGCCGGCGAGCGCCGTGAGCGAGCCGGCGAACAGCTCGCGTGTCGAAGCACCGCGGCCCCACACGTCGAGCGGGTTGACCGGGTCGAGCCCGGGGTCGAGCAGCTGCCCGAGGCGCTCGGTCGTGGCCGGCGAGATCTCGGCAAAGGGAAGTGCGACCGACTGAGCGACGTCGACCACGAGGGCCCGCTCGGCTCCCGAATCGTGCACGGCGGCGATTCCCCGGCGACGCCTGACGGTCGGCCCCGGAAGGACGCGGCGGCCCGCGGCCAGCAGCTCGAGCGTGTCGGCCATCTCGTCGAGACCGCCGACGCGAAGGACGCCGTGAGCTTCGAAGAGGGCTTCCCACATGGCGTCGCTGCCGGCGAGTGCGCCCGAATGCGCCGCCACCATGGCTCGGCCGCTCGCAGAGGCGCCGACGGTGAGCGCCACGACGGGGATGCCGGCGCTGCGTGCCCTCTCGAGCGAAGCGCGGAACGCCTCCGGTTGCCGGAGGGTCTCGAGCAGGAGGGCCACGACGCCCGTCCCCTCGAGAGAGAGGGCGTAGTCGAGATAGCTCGCAGCCGTCGTGACGAGCTCCTGCCCCGAGGAGACGGCCAAGGTCCAGCCGAGTCGCCGGTCGGCTCGCAAGAGGGCGGAGAAGGCCGACCCGGAGTGTGTGACGAGGGCGATCGGGCCGGCAGGAAGCGGATCCTGCTCGTGGTAGCCGATCGCCCGCAGCCCCTCCACCATGTTTACGAAGCCCATGCAGCCGCCGCCGCACAACGCCATGCCCGCCTCCGAGGCGATGGCCGCCAGCCGCTCGCGCAGCCCCACCCGACCGCCCGCCTTGTCGTCGACCTCTTCGGCGCCCCCTGGTGCGCCGTCAGGGGAAGATGTCTCCACATCGACGATGCTGCCGAAGATGACGGCGCTCCGGTCCCCCCGGTCGGCCGCCATGATCAGCTGCGCCTCGAGCGACGAGTCGCCCACTGCCAGAGCGACCAGGTCGACCGGACCGTCGAGGTCGGCGAGCGAGGGCACGCAGGCACGTCCGTCGATCTCGCCGTAGCGGGGGTTGACCGGGTAGATCTCGGGCCGGCTCGGGCTCCGGCCCAGCTCGGAGAGGAGGCGGTGCCCGAAGCTGTGCGGGGTGGCGCTCGCTCCCACGACTGCGACGCTGCGCGCTCCGAGCATCGCCTCGAGGGCGCCTCTCACCGGCGGGCTCCGCCCGGCGGCCTCCGGCTCGCGGTCAACGCCGGCGCCGGCTCACTTCCGGCGCAGGATCTGCCGCGCCCGCGACAGGCGATCCGCTGCCCGATGGTCGGACAGTGCCGCCCGGGCGGCTTGCCAGCCGGGGATCCCGCAGACACCGCCGCCGGCGTGTGTGGCCGAGCTGCCGTAATAAAGCCCCGCCACCGGCGTCCTGTAATCGGCATATCCCGGAGCGGGGCGCATGTGGAACAGCTGCTCGAGCGAGAGCTCACCGTGGAAGATGTTGCCGCCGACGAGCCCGTACTCGTGCTCCAGCTCATAGGGGCCGACTATGTCGCGGTGGAGCACCGACCTCTTGAAGTTCGGCGCCACCTCGTCGTACAGGTCGATCAACCTGTCGCAGTACGTCTCGAGCTCCTCGACATGGGGTTCACTGCTCCAGTCCGCCGGCACCCACTGGCTGAAGAAAGACATGATGTGGGTCCCTTCGGGGGCAAGGGTCTTGTCGAAGGTCGTAGGGATGACCGAGTCCGAGAAGGGTGCGGTCGCCGGGCGTCCCTCCCGGGCGTCGACGAAGGCTCGCTCGATGAACTCCACCGACGGAGCCATCTCCACCGAGCCGGTGTGATGCTCCTGCAGGTCAGTGCCCGGATCGGCGAGGAAGTCAGGCAGCTCCGAGAGCGCCAAGTTGATCTTCACCACTCCGCTGCGCGTCTTCCAGTGCTCGATGTCGCGCACGAAGTCCTCGGGGAGCTCTCGGTGGTCGATCTGTTCGAGAAAGGCCTTCTTCGGGTGCAATGTGGTCACGATCAAGGGGGCCGTCATCTCGTCGCCGTTCTCGAGAACGACGCCAGTGGCCCGGCCGTTGCGGACGACGACGTGGGCGACCGGCGCCTCCGTGCGTACCTCCGCCCCGAAACCGACCGCCGCCCCCTTCATAGCGTCCGCCACGGCACCCATCCCTCCCTCGGGGAAGCCCCAGCTGCCGAGGTGGCCGTCGCCGACGTCGCCTATCGAGTGGTGGGCCATCACGTAAGCCGTGCCCGGCTCGAACGGACCGGCCCACGTGCCGATCACGCCGTTCACGGCGAGGGCCGCCTTCACCTGCGGAGACTCGAACCAGTCGTCGAGGAGGTCGGCAATGCTCATCGTCATCAACCGCGTCACGTCAGCGATCGTGCGGACGTCGAGCCCGCGTTGGCGCCAGGCGAGCCGGAGCGTGCCGGCGAGATCAGCGGGCCTGTGGGAACCGAGATTGGGGGGCGGCGTGAGAAGCAGGGGGCCGAGGACGTCGGCGAGGCCGCTCAGCCAAGCGTCCCATCGTGCCATGGCGTCGGCGTCGTGCTTCGACCACTTGAGCACCTCCTCGTAGTTGCGCCGCGAATCGTCGGCGAAGATCTTGATCGATCCTCCCTCCGGAAATGCCTGGTAGTAAGGCCCCATCGGGAAGACCTTGTAGCCGTGGGATGCGAGGTCGAGGTCCTTGATGATCGTCGGGGGGAGGAGGCTCATGACATAGGACAGCCGCGTCACCTTGAGCTCGGGGGCCTCCGGCCACGGGCTGTCGGTCGTGGCGGCGCCCCCGGTCTTGTGGCGTGCCTCGAGCACGACGGTCCGGCGCCCGGCCCGGGCCAGGTAGGCAGCCGCCACGAGCCCGTTGTGGCCCCCGCCCACCACGATCGCATCAAATCCGGACGTCATCTCGAGACCCGCCTCCATCCCCTCAGCTGTTTGACTGACTGTTCAGTCTAGGTGGCTGGTACGGTTTGGGGCAACCACGCTGCGCCGGCCAGGCGCGGCTCAGCCGGGAGCGAAAGGTGAACTGATGGCGGCCCGGACCGCGAGCCCTTCCTACCGTGCGGCGACGAACGCCGCACCCTCCGCCGGACCGCTTCCCGGGCCTCCCTCGGTGACGCCGGCCGACGCGGTCGCCGGGCGCGCACAAGACGACCGGCGCACGCAGATGCTGCGGGCGGCGCTCGAGGTGCTGGCGGAGAGGGGCTTTCCCGAGACGAGGATCGCCGACGTGGCGACGCAGGCTGCGGTCAGCCCGGCGCTCGTGATCTACTACTTCAAGACCAAGAATCATTTGCTCACCGAGGCGATGCGCTACGCCGAGGACGTCTGGTACGAGCAGGGCGCCCGCCGGATGGCGGACATCGGCAGTGCGGCCGGCCGCCTCGAGGAGATAGTGGCGATGAGCTGCCTGCCTCAGCGCGACGACGTGGTGTCGTGGGTGATCTGGCTCGACCTGTGGTCGACTGCCGTCCGCCACCCTCAGGTCCGGATACTCAGGGAGGAATTCGACGAGCGCTGGCGAGAGACGATCCGGCAGATCGTCCGGGCGGGCCAGGCGAGCGGCGAGTTCGAGTGTGTGAGCGTGGAGGACTTCGCGGTGGGTTTCTCGGCGCTCCTCGACGGATTCGCCATTCAGATCGCGTTGGAGGATCCCCTCGTCGATGCCCGGCGGGCGTTCGAGCTGTCGATGAGGGTGGCTGCGCAACAGTTGGGTTTCCCTTGGGATGGAGTGAGGCGGCCGGCCGGCCGGAGAACCAAGTCCTCGAAGCGTGCCCGCTGACCAGCGACGCTCTAGGTCAGGCGGCCGGACGGCTGTGGCGCCGACCCGGCAAGGTCAGGCGGCTCATCACCGAGCGTCTCTTCTCTGATCTCCTTGACGGTCGCGGAGCCGTTCGGCAGGACCCGCAAAGCATCGGGGGGCAGCTCGACGGAGACCGGGTCGCCCTGACGCCAAGTGACGGGCTCGCCGTCGTTGTGGAGCAGGCAATGGAGTGTCGCCCCGGGAGCGAGCCGGGCGAGCACCTGGCTGGCGGACCCGAGAAATACCACGCGCTCGACCATGCCTGGCACCCGGTTCAAACCGGTGTCACCATATGGCCGCAGCTGCACCCGTTCGGGCCGGATGGCGAGCTTCACGTCCCCTAAGGCGTCGAGGGCACCGCACGTGGCGCGCAGCTCGAAGTCCCCCAGCTTCAGACGGCAGCTCGCACCTCCTAGGCCGTCCCCGCCCCCCGGTCCGAGGGCGACGGCCTCCATCAGGTTCGAGATGCCGAGGAAGTCAGCCACGAAGGCGTCCGTCGGTTCCTCGTACACCTGGCGGGGCGAGCCGAGCTGGGCAATACAGCCGTTCGACATGACAGCGAGTCGGTCCGACATCGTGAGGGCCTCCTCCTGGTCGTGGGTCACGTAGAGAAACGTGATCCCCACCCGCTCCTGCAGCGCCTTCAGCTCGACTTGGAGCGCCCGGCGGAGCTTCGCGTCGAGGGCGCCGAGCGGCTCGTCGAGCAATAGGACCGCAGGATTCAGCACGAGGGCGCGGGCGAGTGCCACCCGCTGCTGCTGGCCACCGGAGAGCTGGCCCGGGCGGCGGCGCTGGTAGCTGCCCAGCTGGACTAGGTCGAGAGCCTCGCCCACTTTGCGGTTCACCTCGGACTTCGTGAGACGCTGGTACCTGAGCCCGAAGCGCACGTTGTCGGCCACGTTCAGGAATGGGAAGAGCGCGTAGTTCTGGAAGACCGTGTTGACATTGCGCTTGTTCGGAGGGAGCCGGCCGACGTCGGAGCCGTCGAGGAATATGGCGCCGCTCGTCGGCTCCTCGAATCCCGCCACCATCCGCAGCGTCGTGGTCTTCCCGCACCCGGAAGGGCCGAGTAGCGAGAAGAACTCACCGGGCTCGATCTCGACGGAGATGCCGTCGACGGCAGTCACCGCGCCGAAGCGCTTCTTGAGCTCGACCAGACTGATGTGGCCACCGGCCATGAAGGAGCCCTCCCTCAGATTCCGGCGATCGAGGTGAGAGCCTCGCCCCGGTTGCCGCGCTCGCCGCGGGTCATGAATCGGTAAGCGACATATCCGAGCGCTGCCACGATGAGGGAGAACACGAGCATGAGCGTCGCCAGGGCGTTGAGTGCCGGGCCGGCCAGGCCGCCGTGCACGTTCGAGTAGATCAGCACCGACATCGGCTGGGTGCCGGCGTTCGACGACATCTGCTCGACTATCACGAAGTCGTCGATCACACCCGCGAAGACTAGGACCGCGCTGGCGAAGATCGCCGGCATGAGCATGGGCATCAGCACTCTCCTGACCGCCTGCAGGCGGGAGGCGCCGAGGTCGGTGGCGGCCTCCTCGTAGGCGTGCCCGATCGTGACGAGCCTCGCCCGCACGATGATTGCCGGCCAGCTCAGGTTCCACACCACGAGCGCCGCCACCTCGGCATTGGTGCCGAGGGGAATGGCGGTGATCAGCTGCGTGAACACGAACATGAGGGCCACGGCTAGCAAGAGCTCGGGGACCACGAAAGAGAAGATCATCACGAAGTTGAGGCTCGACGATGTCCGGCCTCGCCACCGGTCGATGCCAATGGCGAAGCCAACGCCGAGCGGCACCGTGATGAGCGTGGTGAACCCGGCGAGCCGCAGGGTCTGTATGACGGCTTGGTGCAGCTCGGGGCTGTGCAGGACGGAATTCAACGGATCCGTGAAGTACCACTGCCACGAGAACCCCTGCCAGGCCGCCTGTGACTTACCGTTGTTGAACGAGAAGAGGATGGCGATCCCGATCGGGACGATCGACCAGATCAGGTAGAGCCAGGTGAACGTCTCGAGGAACCACGCGTGCCGCCACGGCCTCGGCCGCGGGAGGAGCGACCTGCGAGCGGTGCGGGCCGCCGGCACCGAGACCGGCGTTGAGAGGGCGTGATCGCCCGCCACCGCCATCAGATGTTCTCCCGGGAGGCGCGGGCCGTGGCGGAGGCGTAGTAGACCATCGGGACGAGGAGGACCACCAGCAGGAGGAGCGCCAGGGCGGCCCCCTGCCCCTGCTGGCCGGGTGACTGCAGCAGACCCTCGATGGTGTTGCCGATCATGGTGGTCCCCGGCGTGCCCGAGAGCAACTGGTTCGTGAAGTAGTCGCCGAGCATCGGCAGCACAGTGATGAACATCCCGGCGACGATTGTCGACTTGCTGAGTGGCAGCGTCACCCGCCAGAAGGCCCGCCACCGCCCGAGCCCGAGGTCGCGGGCAGCTTCGAGCAGGCTGGGGTCGATCCGGTCGAGGCCGGCGAACAGCACGATGATGAGGTAGGGGATGTAGCCGTAGACGAGCCCGAGAACGACGGTTGGTGCCTCTCCGCCGAGCCAGTTCACCTGGTGGCCGACGAGGTGCAGCAGGGACAGCACGCGGTTCACATAGCCGTTCTGCTGCAGGAGGTCGATCCAGGCGAGCATGCGCATCATGTAGCTGACCCAGAACGGCGCGATGAGCAACACGAGGAAGAGCGTCTTGCGCCGGCCGGCGTATCGGGTGACGAAATAGGCCACCGGGTAGGCGATGGCGAGGGAGAGCACTGCGGCGATGGCCGTGTAGACGAAGGTGCGCACGATCGGCGGCCCGAGGAATGCCTGCGGACCGACAATGTCGTGCCAGACAGCAGCAAAGCTCGATCCGGACCAGTGGAGGGGGTTCCAGACCGGCACCGGTGACTGCAGGAGCAGGTTCACGCTGCCGGCCGCCACCGCCAGCATGACGTAGAACGGCACCACGAACAGGATGATCAGCCATACTGCCCCCGGCGCCGCCAGGGTGACCCACAGTGCCCGCAGCCCCCAGCGCTCAGGCGGAGCGGCGCTCCGCCCATCCCTGCCGGCCGAACGACGCAAGACCGGCCACCGGCCGCGCCCGTGTGCTCCCGGGTCGCCTGACCGGTTGTCGACCGCGGTTGTCACCGTGGGCGGCCTTGATACCTACAGGCCCTTGGAGAATGAGTTCCACGTCTGCTCCCACGCCAGGTTCGCCTGGGCCGGGAGCTCGAGCTCCAGGACGCCCCGCCGGAAATAGGACGGCAGCACGACCGTCGACATGAGTGACGTCGGCAGGAGCTTCTCGGCGACGAGCCGTTGCGGCGTGATCGCCGTGAGCGGCTGCATGTACCCGGTGTAGCTGTAGTTCTCGATGGCGTTGTCGGAGTCGAGCAGGTAATTCTGGAAGAGGTGTGCCAGGACGGGGTTCTGGCCACCGGCGAGGACGGTTATGAGGTCGTTGTTGACCGGGCCCTTGCCGTTGGCCGGGAACCAGTAACCGACGACGTCGACCGGAGTTCCCTTGGGGAGGTAGGCCGGAGCGGCGGCGATATCGCCCGACCACGCTTCGTGGATCCACGTCTTGCCGGAAGGAACGTCGGTGTAGTCGTTGTTGTCGATCCTCACGCTGACGAGGCTCTGCAGGTCGCGCAACTGCTGGCCGGCGGCGGCGATCTGCGACGCGCTCGTGGTGTTGAGATCGAAGATGCCGTTCTTCATGAGGGCGAGGCTCAGTCCCTCGCGATAGTCGTCGAGGATGGCGACCTTGCCCTTGTACTTCGACTGCCATGGCATCGCCCACGGATTGGCCATCGTGTACGGATTCTCTGGCACGTGGTCCTTCCGCCACGCCATCCCGGTGGTGTAGATCGTGTAGGGCACGGAGTACTGCCAGCCCTGGTCGTAGAAGGGATTCTGGTAGTCGGGCCACGCGTTGGCGATGTTCGGGATATAGCTGTGGTTGAGCGGCCGCATCAGCTTTTCCTCGACGAGGGGGCCGATCTCGTCGATGGTGGGGAAGAAGATGTCGAACTTCAGCTGACCGCTCGCCAGCTTGGCGATCGCCTCTTCCATCGTATTGAACGTCGTGATCTGATACTTGCACTGGTACTTCTTGCAAAAGTTCTTGACGACGGACTCGTTGATATAGGCGACCCAATTATATATCTGGAGCGTCGCACCCTTTTCCGGAGCCAGGCCGGATTTGATTGGCTCGTTGCCCGAAAAGAGCGGCCACTTCACCGGGTGGTTCGGGCGGGGCAGGGGGACGCCGCCGCCCGCGCTAGCCGAGGTGGTGCTGCCCCCGGGCGACGCTTTGCTCGGCGAGCCGCAGGCAGCAAGCAGCCCGCCGGCGGCGGCACCTATCCCGACCCGGCTGAGGAAGTCTCGTCGTGACATGCCCGTGGGCAGCCTTCTGCCGCCTTCAGACCAGCCTTCGCGTGGGTGCATGGTCACTCATCCCCTGTGTACTGGAGGCTCGGCACTCTCAAGTGAGGCCTAGCCTCTTGAACCGTCGGTCAACGGTTGACAACGAAGTCAACCATCATCGTCATGCCATCGCAAGGCACCCGTAACGCATTCGGCGCGGGCGATGCGAATGTCGCAGGCGCCCACCCGGGAAGCGCCCGTCGAAACTGCCAGTGGCGCGCCGCACCTATGCCACCGTCCGGGCGAAGCGCCAGAAGTTGTCCACGAATCTGTCGATATCACTGTCGTCATGCTGCACGGAGATGAGCCACTGCTCGGTCTTGCCCCATGGCGGCAGGAAGACGCCGCCGTTGTGCTGGCAGAGCCAGTGGGCGTGGTTGTAGCGGTCGTCCACCTCGAGGAAGTCGCGGTAGTTGCGGACCGGCTCGGCGGAGAAGGTCACGCATCCTTTGGCGCCGACCGAGACCACATGAGCAACGAGGCCGGTCTCGGCTATCGCCGCCTCGAACTCCTTCGCGATCCGCTCCCGATGCTCTCCGATCCGGCTGTAGGCATCACCGGTGGACACCTCCTCGAGCATCGTTCGGGCAGCGCGCATCGACAGAGGGTTGCCGTTGAACGTGCCGACCATCTCGTAGTCGCCGTTCGCCACGTGCTCCATGACTTCGGCCGTTCCGCCGACCGCCCCGCAGATGAGCCCGCCGCCGATGGACTTGGCGAGGGTGACGATGTCCGGGGTGACGCCGAAGAGGTCGGTGGCACCGCCCGGTCCGACCGTGAGGCCGGTCTTCACCTCGTCGAAGACGAGCAGGGCGCCCTCGGCATGCAGCACGTCCTTCAACTCGGCCAGGTAGCCGGGGAGCGGCTGGACGATGCCGATGTTCATCATGATCGGCTCGATGATCATCCCGGCGACCTGCCCCGGGTGTTCGGCGAGGATGGTCCGCACACTGTCGACGTCGTTGAAGGTTGCGATGCGGGTGAGAGCCACCATGGCCTCGGGGATGCCCGTGCTCGCCGCCGCGCCGACGGGCCGATCGGGCGTCCCGATGACGGCCGGGTCGGGGACGACGGACACCTGGACCGAGTCGTGGTGGCCGTGGTAGCAACCCTCGACCTTGATGATGAGGTCACGTCCGGTGATGGCGCGCATCAAGTGGACCGCTTCCATCGTCGCCTCGGTGCCGGAGTTGCAGAATCGCCAGAGCGGGAGCCCGAATCGCTCCCCAAGGTGTTGGGCGACCACGATGGCGTCTTCGGTGGGCTGAGCGAAGTGCGTGCCGAGGCCGACCTGGTGGCGCACCGCCTCCACTATCGCCGGATGAGCGTGGCCGGCGAGGCCGGCGCCGTAACCTCCGTGCAGGTCGACGTACTCGTTGCCGTCGACGTCGTAGATCTTCGAGCCGGCGCCATGGCTGATCCAGACGGCCTGCGGTCGGGTGATCTGCCAGTTGGAAGTCACGCCTCCGGCCAGGACGCGGGTCGCCCGCTCGCTCATGGCCCGGGATCGAGGCTGCCGGGCGAGGAATGTCTCCTCCTCACGCCGGACGATCGAGTCGAGGTGCTCCTCCACCGTAGGTACCGCCGTCGGAGCCTCGGCGCGCTCTCCAGGTGCGGCTGCGGCCGTTTCGGTCGGGGCTTCTGTTGCCACTGGTAGCTCCATTCGGGCGGCGTGATCTCTGTCCGCCTGGTGTGTTTGACTGACCGTTCAGTCTACGAGGAGGTGCGGCAACTGGCAAGCGCTGGGGCACGGCGCGATCATCCTTCACCGAACCGAGAGGAGTGCCAGTGGCAAGCGAAGTACGAGGAGTTGTCGCGAGAGCAAAGGACGAGCCGGTATCGATCGAGACAATCATCGTCCCCGATCCGGGCCCCGGTGAGGCCCTCGTACGTGTGCAGGCATGCGGTGTCTGCCACACCGACCTCCACTACCGGCGGGGCGGGATCAACGACGACTTCCCCTTCCTTCTCGGTCACGAAGCCGCGGGGGTGATAGAAGCGGTCGCGGGTGACGTGACCTCCGTCTCGCCGGGGGACTTCGTGATCCTCAACTGGCGGGCGGTCTGCGGCCAGTGCCGCTCGTGCCGGCGGGGCCGCCCGTGGTACTGCTTCTCGACGTTCAACGCGTCGCAGAAGATGACCCTCGGCGACGGTACCGTCCTGTCCCCGGCACTCGGCATCGGTGCCTTTGCCGAGAAGACTCTCGTCGCCGCCGGTCAGTGCACGAAGGTCGATCCACTGGCCCGACCGGAGGCCGCCGGCCTCCTCGGCTGCGGAGTCATGGCCGGCCTCGGCGCCGCCATGATCACCGGCGAGGTCGGCCGCGGCGACTCGGTCGCAGTGTTCGGCTGTGGGGGAGTCGGTTGTGCGGCGATCGCCGGCGCGCTTCTCGCCGGGGCCACGACCGTGATCGGCGTCGACCTCGACGTCCGCAAGCTGGAGCTGGCCCGCTCATTCGGGGCGACGGCGGTCGTGGACGCGTCGGAACAGGATGTCGTCGAGACGATCCGGGAGCTGACGGGGGGCAATGGGGCCGACGTCTGCATCGAGGCCGTCGGCAACCCCAAAGTGTTCGAGCAGGCCTTCTTCGCGAGGGATCTGGCTGGCACCGTCGTGCAGGTGGGCGTCCCCACACCTGAGATGCGGATCGACCTCCCGATGATCGAGTTATTCGGGCGCGGCGGGCGGATCAAGCCGAGCTGGTACGGCGACTGCCTGCCATCCCGAGACTTCCCGATGCTGATCGACCTGTATCTGCAGGGCCGCTTGGATCTCGATCGTTTCGTATCCGAGACGATCACCCTCGACGATGTCGAGGAGGCGTTCCACAGGATGGAGCGTGGCGAGGTGCTCCGCTCTGTCGTCGTGCTCGAAGCTTGACCAGCCTGGGCGCCGGCCGTCGCTGCCGGCGACAGCCCGAGCTCGAGTCTTGCCGAGGCTCGCTGTCGAGCTCAGCTGCCGGCCACGGCTCCGAGGACGTCGGAGGAAATGAGGCGGAGGTGATCGAGATCATCGAGGTCCAGCACCTGAAGGTAGACCCGCTTTGCACCGAGGTTGCCGTAGGCGAGCAGCTTCTCGGTCACTTCTGCAGGTGACCCTGCCGCGCCGTTGGCACGGAGCTCGTCTACCTCGCGGCCGATATTCCGCGCCCTTCGCGCGAGCTCACTCTCGTCAGTCCCGCAACAGACAACGAGCGCGGCGGATCGGAGGATTGAGCCGGGGTCCCTCCCGGCGGCCTCGCACGCACGATCGACGAGGTCGTATTGCCGCGCGCAGACCTCGAGCGAGTCGAAGGGCACGTTGAACTCGTCAGCGAATCGCGCCGCGAGCTGGGGCGTGCGGCGCGTGCCTTGGCCGCCGACGATGACCGGAGGCCTCGGTCGTTGGACGGGCTTCGGGAGGGCGGGGCTGTCAGCGAGCTGGTAATGGTTGCCGGCGAAGCTGAAGGTCTCGCCTATGGGGGTCTCCCAGAGCCCGGTGATGATGGCCAGCTGCTCCTCGAGCCGATCGAACCGTTCGGCCACGGACGGGAACGGGACGCCGTAGGCAGTGTGCTCTTCCTCGAACCAGCCGGCGCCGAGGCCGAGCTCGACTCTGCCTCCGCTCATCGAATCGATCGTGGCGACAGAGATCGCCAGCGGGCCAGGAAGCCGGAACGTGGCGGCAGTGAGCAAGGTCCCAAGTCGAATGTGCTCGGTGTCGCGGGCGAGACCGGCAAGTGTCGTCCAGGCGTCGCTCGGGCCAGGCATTCCGTCGCCGTCGCCCATACTCAGGTAATGGTCCGAGCGGAAGAAGGCACCGAAGCCGCACTCCTCGGCGGTTCTGGCCACCGAGAGCAGCTGGTCGTAGGTCGCCCCTTGCTGCGGTTCGGTGAAGATCCGGAGTTCCATGTCAGCGGTCTAGCAAATCTGGGCGACCGACAATCCGTCCCACTTAAGTGAGGCGCCCTCCACGATGGCGTGCGTCGCCGTGGGTCATCTTGGTAGAGTTCGAGGTCACGCGGACGTGGCTCAGTTGGTAGAGCATCACCTTGCCAAGGTGAGGGTCGCGGGTTCGAGTCCCGTCGTCCGCTCGAGAAAGTCCTGGTAGAGACCTTGCGTCGCAGTCCTTCGTGAGGGTGCTGGAAGCTTGCCAACAGTTCTGCCAACATAGTTGGCGATGCGAGGCCATAAGCGATTCCGGTCAGGAGCATGGCGGTTGGTAGTCGCAGCCGGCGGCGACCCAGTAACCGGAAGGCGCAGGAGCCTCTACGAAACGGTCAACGCACCGGACAACCGGGCCGGCGCCAAACTGGCTGACGCCCGCTTGGCCGAGCTGATCGCGGCCGTCGAGTCAGGGCGAGAGCCGCAGCCCTCCGGGAGCCAGAAGGGGCCGACTGTCGCTGATCTCGCGGCGGCCTGGCAAGAGGCCAATCGCCCGCACCGCGACCGCCGAAGCGGGGACTGGCTGGGCTGGTCGCCGAAGACGGCCAAAACGGTTGAGGACAATTTCCGCTGTTACTTGCTCGCCGTCCTCGGGCGTCGTCCCGCCGGGAAGGTGACCGGCGTGGAGTTGGATCGGCTCTACCGGTCATTGCTGGTCGATAGCGGTCTCTCGCCGGCGGTAGTAGTTCGCTGTCACGCCCAGCTTCGAGCCATGTGGAACTGGGCCTTACGCAAGAAGCTCGTGGCGTCGAACCCGGTGCTGTCCGCCGATCCGCCAAGGGTGAAGCCGCGGCCGCTCGCAATCCCGGACATGTCCGACGTCCGGGCCGTACAGAACTTGGCCAATTCAGACTTCGGTGCTTACGTTCAGTTGGCCGCCACGGTCGGCGCCCGGCGTGGGACGTTGGTCGCCCTGCGGTGGCGCGACATCGATTTCGCGCGAGGCACGATCACGTTCTCTCGGGCTATCGCCGAGTCGGTCGACGGGGAGGTGGAGAAGGGAACCAAGGCTGAGCGACCGTACACCGTCGCCCTTGGGCAGAGCACCATGACGCTGCTGTCGGAGCACCGTTTGAAATCCGCCGAGCGGGCGCTGGCCGTAGGAAAGCCGCTCGGGCCGGGAGCGTTCGTGTTCTCCGACGACGGGGGAACGTCGCACTGGAACCTGGGGTGGCCGTCTCACGCGTGGGTGACGTACTCCAGGCGGGCCGGCGTGAGCGGGCTGCGGCTCCATGATCTCCGCCACGTCGCTGCAAGTCAGATGCTGATGGCCGGGATTCCCATATCCGTCGTTGCCGAGCGGCTCGGCTGCACAGAGGCCAACATCCTGCGGACGTATCGCCATTTTGTCCCCGGTTCTGATCAGCACGCCGCCGATCTGATGGACCGGTTGCTAACCGGCGAGCCATCGGTTGAAAGCTCAGCCGCCGGCTGATCCGGTGATTGCTCCGCAACGAGCCGAACGACGGCCTGGCGGGGGATGAGCACCTTCCCGTCGAGGTGCGGGACGCGGGGCAAGACTCCCCGGCGCACGAGCCGGCCGACGGTGTCCTCGGAGAGCTGAAGCACTTCGGCCGTTTGCGCGACGGTGAACACCATCGGTTCACACATCTGTAGTCGGTGGAGATGGGGTCCCAGCACCCGGCTTACCGCCCGCTCTACTGCGGCCTCGATGAGAGACTCGATAGTCAGCGCCGGCTGGTAATCAAGGTCCGCGTGTGTCAACGGGGCTTCGCCCCGGCGCGCCGTCGCCGCGCCGGTTGCTCGTGCCGTGGACTGTCTGCCGCGGCCGCTTGGGGCTCTGGCGCTTCGTGAAGGATCGTGGCTCAAATTTCCACTCCCCTTTCAATGTTGCGGCTCGCGTCCACGGCCGCTCCGACAGGCTGCGACTGAGCACGCCGTGCGCGATTGAGAGCGACTGCCTGTTGCAGAGCGCTGCGTGCCAGCTCGCGCTGGCTGGCCTGTTCCGCACTCGCGATTGCGTTTTCGGGTCCGAGAGGTCGATGGTCGTCGTCGATGCTCCAGCGCTCCCGGTAGGCGGCGACGGTGCAGATGACTCGAAGCCAGTGCTTCTGAGCGACGGCGCTGGCGGGTGGCTCGCCGAGGCGGCACACCCAAGGGGCGTGGCTCGTGACGGCCTCTTCGGCGAGGGCCAAGGCCCTGTCCTGCAGGGCGTGGTCGCGTTCTTCGAGGGCTCGCGCGACGTCGGGATCGGTGATGTTGAGGGCTCGGGGAACGAGGCCGGCGATGAGGTTGGTGCTGCGCACTCGGCGGCTGGCGGCTGCTTGAATGAATCGCTCCACGCGTTGGTGGAGCACGGAAGCGACGTCGTCGGCGTCAGTGAATGGGCGGGCTCTGACGAGTTGCGGCAGTGCGGCGCACATATCGACCCCGCGAGCCTCTGCTCGCCTGAAGGCGGCGACGAGCGGGCCGTGCGCGTCACTCGAGCGGACGTCGTCCAGCTGTTGGACGCTGAGCCCGCATTGGCCGAGAAGGGCGCTCCAGCGATCCCGTTGGGCGGCCTGGGCGAGGGTCTCGTACTCGGCGTGCAGGCTTGCCCAGCTTTCGGCCTCGTGCTGTGCTTGGCGGAGGGTCTCGTGGGCGGAGGCCTCGGCGCCGGTGTTGGCGAGCAGCCCGGCGAGTACGTCTCGGGCGGTTCGAGCGTCGCCGGCGTGGTCGTGGCCGGTCTGCGGGTCAGGGTCGAAGACGGTATCGACGTAGAGGAAATTTGCCGTGCGACCCCGGGTAGCGGCAACGTAAAGAGCTTCTCGGGTGGTGCCGGGTGAGACGAGCGCGTGGGCGGTCCCGACGGTCCGGCCCTGCGAGCGATAGGCGGTCGTCGCGTACCCGAGTTCGACATGTTGGGCGACATAGTCGGTAGGCAGAACGACGACGCCGTGGCCGCCTGCCCGCCGGATGGTCATCCTCCCGTCGTCCCGAGTCGCGGTCACGACCCAACGGTCGCCGTTCTTCACCCAGCCGGTCCCGGTGACGAGGTGACGGTCGTTGCGACGCGTGACGACCTCGTCGCCGACGCCGATCGTCTGCCCGGCGGCGACCCTCACACCGTCTTCGGCGACCTGCCCGGCCGCGACGCGGTCGGCGCGGGCACGGCTGTTCAGCTCGGCGACCGTGGCGGCGTCGGGTGCGATCATGAGGCTCGGGGTGCCGGCGTCGACGTCGTTCTTCCACGCCGTGTAGATGGTCTGAAGGAGCTCTTCGCGAGTGCCGCCGGCGATCCTGCCGTGGGACTCGTAGGTATCGAGGGCGCTCTCGTTGCCCCGGCGAAGCTCGACGCTGGCCGTGCGTTCCCATTCCGAGCTGAACCGGTGGACCTCGCCCAGCTCGGCCACCGACGTGTTCTCGTCGCGGGCGAGAAGTCCGAACGCACCGCCGGCGTCGACGGAGCCCTGTTGGCCCCAGTCGCCCGAGAGGAGGATCTTCGCCCCGGCGTCACCGGCCGCCCTGACGAGCTCGTCGAGGGCGAAGGTCCCAGCCAGCCCAGCCTCATCGATGATCAGCAATTGGCCGGCACGGAGCTGCGACCGGGCGATGTCGGCGTCTAAGGATCGCTGCGCCTCTCGCAGCCGCTGGGCGTTGGCCGAATGCGGGTTGTCGGCCAGGAGAGCTGCCATCCGCCGGCTTTCCTCGAGCCGGCCGGGTAGCTTGCGGTGCTCGGTGAGCCACTTGGCGGTGTTGTCGGTGCCGACCCCGAGCTCGCCGGCGAGCACCCGAGCAGCGGCGGCGGACGGTGCCAAGCCGATCACCGACCCTCCGCCGTGCTCGGCTTCCCAGACGGCTCGGAGAGCTGAAAGGGCTGTCGACTTGCCAGTACCGGCCGGTCCGACCAACACGTCGATCCACCGCTTGGAGGTGGCGATCTTTTCTACCGCGACCGCCTGGTCGACCGACAGGCGGTGATCTCTGCCGGGCAGGTTGTCCTCGGAGATCCTCGCGACAGTGGCTGTCGTCACGGTCGGTGCACCGCTTCGTTGTGCGCTTTCGAGGAGGCGGCCCTCGGCGTCGAGCAAGGTCTGCGTCGTATAGATGCGACGGCTACGGGGCTCGAGACGCGACGATCCGTCGGGGCGGAGATAGCGCTCGGGCGTGTGATTCAACGCTGGGAGGCTGAGCGTCAAAGAGGCGCCCACGGCGAGGTCGGTGATCCGTTCCGCCACCGTGACGCGCTCGTCGGGGCCGGAGAACCGGACTCCGTGGAGGAGACGGTGGGTCTCGTCGAGGAGGTTGTCTCGTCGGTAGGTGGTCCGCTTCTCCGCCACTGCCGCCGCGACGACCCGGGCGGCGTCTTCGAGGATCGGCTCGGCCAGGTCGCCGGCGGAAAGGAGAGGGAGGTCGTTGCGGTTCAGGAGCGATGTCACCCACGCCTCGTTGGCGTAGCCGGCTTCGAGATTGCCGGCGCGTCGGCGCCAGTCGTCGGTCATCTCAGAGAGGCTGCGATCGGTCTTAGCGGGTCGTGTGGCGATGGTGGCCTGCTGCCGGAGGCGCACGATCTCGACGCCCGTCGGCCGGCGCCCGTGGTCAGCGACGAAGGCCTCGATCAGCTCGTCTTTGGAGTTCTCGATCTGCTCGACGCGCTGTGAGAACTCGGCCATGAGAGCCTCGGGTACACCGGTGATCTCCCAGCGGGCCCGTTCCGAGTGACGGTGGCTCCTGGCCTCCCAGCCCACCCCCAACCGGCTCGTGAGCAGGTCGGACAGCACGCCTTGGTGCATGGAGGAGAGAGTGGAGCGGGCATGGAAGATGGCCCTGCTGTCGAGCGTGCGCCACTTACCATCGGAGACGGAGCGGGCACGGTTGAGGACGACGAGATGCGTATGGAGCTGAGGGTCGCCGGCCCGCGAGTCGAAGTGCGCGAACGCCGGCGCGATGACGCCGTCGATATCCTCGGTGACGATGCCGTTCGTGCCCGAGCGGGAGTGGAACACCTCGCGCTCGGCGTACGAAATCACGTAGTCGACGGCTTCGCGGTGGCAGTCGAAGATCACCTGTCGGGCGTCCTCGTCGGCGAGCGCCCACGCCACAGAGATCGACTTGCTCGGGCTGAAAGTCAGGTCGAAGCCCGCCACTGGGGCCAGCTTCGAGCCCATGTTCGGGCAGCGGCCGAGCGGCTCCTGGGTTACCGGGTCACAGCACAGACCGAGCATGTTGTAGAGATGCTCCTCGGTCACGACCGACCCCTTCTCCACCCCGCTGCCGTCGGCCAGACCGGCCAGACCGGAGCCAAGGAACACTCCCGGCGGAGTGCCAGAGGCGGCGTAGTAGGCGGCCAGGGACTCGGGATGTACCGCAGTTCCGTCGCCGACCGCCACGGAGTCCATCAGGTAGCGGAAGCCACCCCCGAGACTAATTCGACGCATCGAAATCACTGGCCCGTTAATCCCTCCTCCACCTACTGGCGCTGCCGTGCTCCACATTTGGAGGACGTCGCGGAGCCCGGCCGCCGCGAGCTCTTTCAGCTCGCGCTCGGCGCTCAATGCGGACGGGCTGTCACCTCCGGGCAGTGCTCGCTCGCGGCGAGGGAAGGGTGGACGTCGCAACCGACTCGACCCACTGCCTGGCAGGCGAGGTCGTCTGGATTTGTCCCCCGCTCGGCTTTCATCCGCCGCCGGCTGTGGTCCTGTCATCGGCCATCCCTCCTCCGTGGAGGGCGGCCCCGCGACCGCCCCTATAAGGGAGGCAACGGCGCGTACACGCAAACTGCGGGTGCCGAAAACGAGCAGGTCGGGCTGAGGTTTCGGAGCCCAGTGGTCGGGCTCCGCTGATCCTCGCGATCGGTCGACGGAGTCGTCGGACGGCCGTCCAAAACGGGCCAGATCAAGGGCGAAACGTCCATCACCGCGGCGGGATGAGTGACAACGCCGGCGCGGCCGGCGATGTCACCTTTCCGTGAAACGCGCCCGTCCTGCCCCGAATGCCCATCGTGTGAGGTCGCTGGAGTTGGGAGGGAGGGGGTGGAGGTGTGGATGGGGAGGGAGGGGGTGGAGGTCTCGGCGAGCTGGTCGAAGTGGAGGAGGCAACGAGCAGCGTGCTCGGTGTCATGGGATCGGGCGTCGGCAACATGAATCCCGCTATTGCCACGATCGTCGTCGGCGAGAGCGGTTCTGTGACCCTATGAGGTGTAGCAGCCGAGGGACTGATCAAGCGGCGCGCACGGGAAAAGGCGGCAAAGCAGGTCGCGGCGGAACTGGCGCAGTCCTGAAAGGAGTCGGGCTGACGTCGGGTGCCAAGGCGCTTGCGGCAGTTCGAACGGCTGCCCGGACTCAACCTTCGCGGACTCAACTCGGCGGCCCCCAGGCACCTTCGGCGGCCACGAGCGCCTACACGCCGCTCCGGTCGCACCTGGCTAGGGTCGTGTGCGGTGCAGCGCCGCCGAAACGCTCCAGCGAACTCCGCATCTACCGAAGGCAACGTCGCCAATCTCGCCGGCCACGCGCCGCTGGCTGCCAGGATGCGCCCGCAGACACTGGACGAGATCGTCGGCCAGAGCAACCTTCTGAGCCCGGGTGCGCCGCTCCGCTCGCTGATCGAGACTGACCGGCTCTCATCGATCATCCTCTGGGGACCGCCGGGTACCGGCAAGACGACGCTGGCGATGGTGATCGCCGGCACGACCGAACGCCACTTCGTCTCGCTCTCGGCCGTCACCGCTGGCGTGAAGGACGTCCGGCACGTGATCGAGGCAGCCCGCAAGAGGTTGGAGGCGGAGGACCGGGGAACGATCTTGTTTCTGGACGAGGTCCATCGCTTCAACAAGGCACAGCAGGATGCGCTACTTCCGGCCGTGGAATCGGGAGTGCTGACGTTGATCGGAGCGACCACCGAGAACCCGTTTTTCGAGGTGAATGCCCCGCTCATAAGCCGTTCGACGATCTTCCGGCTCGAGCCGCTCAGCGAAGCCGAGCTGGCGACCGTGGTCGGCCGCGCCCTGGAGGCCGAGCACGTGCAAGCGACTCCAGACGCGATCGCCCACGTGGTGGACATGGCCGGTGGCGATGCCAGGATCGCTCTCACGACGCTGGAGACCGCCACGACGATCGCCGCCGCGACCTTCAGAAAGGAGATCGCGCTCGAAGACGTTGAGCAGGCCCGCCAGCAACGGGTCCTCCGCTACGGCGAGGACGAGCACTTCGACATCATCTCGGCTTTCATCAAGTCGATCAGGGGCTCGGATCCCGATGCCGGGCTCTACTGGCTGGCCCGCATGATCGAGGCCGGCGAGGACGCTCGATACATCGCCCGCCGGCTCGTGATCCTCGCCTCCGAGGACGTCGGAATGGCCGACTCGATGGGTCTTGTCGTCGCCGACGCGGCGGCACGGGCCGTCGAGTACGTCGGGCTTCCCGAAGCTGCTCTCAACCTCGCCCATGCCGTCATCTACCTGGCGACCGCCCCTAAGTCCAACACGACGATGTCGGCGCTCGCCCGAGCGTCCGACGACGTGCATAACCGCCAGGCGGGTGCTGTCCCCCCTGCGCTACGGAGCATTCATCCGTACCAGCGCAACAAGCTGAAGGAACCGAGCACTTACGTGTACCCGCACAACGACCCGTCAGGTGTCGTTGCACAGGAGTACAGGCCGGACGAGATCGCCCGTCCCGACGGAGAGATCCGCCGCGTCTACTACCGCCCTTCTCCCCACGGCGAGGAAGGCGAGATCGGCGCGAGATTGAGGGAATGGTGGGGGGACGCCGGCTACGACGAGGAGGAGTGGCACGAGTTCAAGAAGTTCGGCGACCCGGAACGCTGAGATGACGGTGTCGCCGCCGCAGGTGGTCGCGCCGGCCTCGTCGTTGCTGAGTCGTGGCGAAGCTTCGCCCATGGCGACGCACACCAGCGGAGGTCGGGCACGCCTGATTGCAGCGCTTGGTACAAGATCCTGTGGGACGCGCACTACCGAAAGCGCACACACGGCGGTCAATGACAGTAAATGGCGGTCAATGACGGTCAAACTTACGGCGTTATCGTGCTGCCAAATTCTCGATAAATGGCGGGTCCGAGAACTGGCCCTTGTTTGCCAAAATTGGGGCTGAGGATCGCGCCAGGGGGTGCCTACGCGCTCTTGTCGGAGGGCGGCACCAGTTGAGCTGCGCCCTTCTGGGCCGGGCTGATCCCTTTTGCCGACTAGGAGGCCGGCCACCCGCTCGGCTTCGTCAGCCCGGCCATCTACTAGATGGCCCGCCGCCCCCTCTATCACAAGGCGTTCCACGATGTCATCCGGCAACAACAACGTGGTCGTTCAACGGAGTCAGGATCACCGGCTACCGGGCCCGGCCAGGCTGGGATCCGGTCAAACCGGCTGGGGGACCCCCGACGCCCAGCTCCTCGTCCCTCTACTCGCCCACTGACTGAAGCCGCGCGAACTGAACCGCCGGCGACATCGCCTAGTCCTGAGCAGCGAGTAGCAGCGTGGCAAGCGGCTCGAGGGTGGCGATCAGCTCAACGAGCTCGCCCGGCTCGAGGCTCTCATATGGTCTCGCAGCGAGGTCGTCGGTGAGCGACTCGATCCGCTGTTTGACGGCGCGGCCCTGTTCGCTCAGCCAACCGTCATCCCCGATCAGGCCGCGATCGCGCATCCCGTCGATCACGGCGGCGAGCTGCGCAGCCGGAAGGTGGTGGATGCGTGAGGCTGCATGGAAGAGGCGAGCGACCACCTCGTCGGGGACCGGGATCGCGCGAAGCGCGGCGTACATGGGTCGGCCCTCGAACGGGGCGCTGGTCGCCGCCTTTATCAACAGTTCGGCGGCGCGGGCGAAGGCGGGAGAATCGACCCGATCGCCGAGGATCCGCCGCAGCGCCTTCACGCAGCCAATCTGACGAGCGGCGATCGCCAATTCGGGTGTGGTGGTGCGCCACACCCTCGGGATGTGGCGGGCCACTTCGCCGGGAGCGAAGTTGTAGAAGAGCGCGTCCACCACCTCCGCCGGGACGAGGCCCAGAGGCGCCGCCCGTCCGGCGAAGTAGAGGTCCCAGTAGTTGGTGAACCCCAGGGCGAACATCGCCTCGTTGGGTTCATCGGCAGAGTAAGGGATGACACCGACCGGCTCGACGAGCTCGAACATCCGGCGGGCCATCGAATTGATCGTCTTGTCACCAACTAACCCTGATCGTTCACGCCACCACGTGAGCTGAGTACCCGAAAGACGCGAAAACGCCCTCCCGGTAAGAGAAACTGACTGTGTTCGAAGCAGCAGTTCCGAAGCCAGGAGGGCACTTCCGAGATGAACGCTACCAGCACCCGTCGCGTGAGGGTGGAAGGCGGAGGAGCCGGCGTTGTCGCCCACGTCGGCCTGCACGCACTTGGCGCCTTCGCCGATCGGATCGGCCTCGGCGACTCGCTCTCCGAGCGCATCCCCATTTCCTCCGAGCGGGCGCCTCTTCATGACCGGGGCAAGGTCTTCGTGCAGGCCGCCCTCGTCATCGCCGGTGGCGGCGAGAGCTGTGCCGACGTCGAGCACCTGAGGTCCCAGCCGGACCTGTTCGGCAACGTGCCCTCTGACTCGACGGTGTGGCGCGCCTTTCACGAGATCTCCCCGGCCGTCCGCGCCGAGCTCGCGCTCGGGCTCGCCGAGGTGCGCTCGCAGATCTGGTCCCGCTCGGCGGCGACGACGGGGACCGGCCCGGTCTATCTCGACATCGACGCCACCCTCATCACGATCCACTCGGAGAACAAGGAGCAAACCGGGCCGAACTACTCCTGTTGACTGAACTAAGGCCCTCAGCCCGCCGTGGCATCACGGCCGGCGTCTCTCTGAGCTGGATACGGTCCGACCTATGTCCGAAGGCTTTGACGAAGATCGTGACCTCTCGAGCTTG
>Ga0182024_10004944_pt1 | contig 30252 bp, 21 predicted proteins | sample P32metaG_FD_120480 | JGI IMG/M metagenome (GOLD analysis project Ga0182024, IMG submission 120480) | Permafrost microbial communities from Stordalen Mire, Sweden - P3-2 metaG (Illumina Assembly) | ecosystem: Environmental > Terrestrial > Soil > Wetlands > Permafrost | place: Sweden: Stordalen... | reverse complement strand
GCCTCCACGACTCGCCGGCGAAGGTCTTCTTGGGCTTCTCCCGGCAGCGAGCGAGCATCCTGTTTTCCCATGCTCGACACACTACCACATTACTCTCTAACTGTCACCTATATTATGCTCCGAGTAGTAGCGCTGTCGCTGATCTTGGGCGAGTCACGGGCAAACCGGAAGTTAGGCCGAGGACTCGTTCTTAACGACGCTGGCCAGAAGTCCCGTTCGCACGTCAATGAATCGGTTGGGAATTTTTAGTGACGAGTCTTTCCGAAGCTGTTCGAACACCTTGAGAAATGGAACATCATTCGACTTCTGCCCCTCGAACGGCTGGATGTAGGTGCTCGATACGAACTTCTTAAGAGTCTCCAGCGCGTCTGGTCTTGAATCTCCGAGTATGACGTTGGCTCTGATTCCGTTGAAGTCCGATGAAGTCAGATAGAAGTTGACTATCCGATTCAGAAGAGTGGTCGCGAGTGGCATGGGTATCGGCGATCTACCAAGAGACGGCGTGACTCTTGTATACTGCGACGGTTCCGGATACGAACCCTCCGAGCCGGTTCAGGTCCATCTCTGCTTGGAATTGGAGGCGTAAAGATGAATACGACTCGACGGGACTTTCTCAAAGTCGGTGCGGGTGCGGTGGCCGCAACATCGGGCGTCTCAGCAAACTCGAAGGAACTCGCCTCCTCTACAGCATTAGGGGAACGAACAGCAGCGCCGGCAGGGGAGGCGGGAGACATGATTTATCGCAAATTTGGAAGCACCGATGCGCACATTTCCGCTATCGGAGTAGGTGGTCATCATCTCGGCGATGTGCCGACCTTGGATGAGGCGGTGCAACTCGTTCACGAGGCGATAGACGCAGGCGTTACTTTCTTCGACAACGCTTGGGAGTATTACAACGGCAAGACTGAGACCATCTTGGGTAGGGCGCTCCGGGGCGGGCGCCGCGACAAGGTGTTCCTGATGACCAAGGTCTGCACCCATGGGCGAAGCGGCAAATTAGCGATGCAGATGCTTGAAGACTCGCTGCGGCGTTATCAAACCGATCATCTGGACCTCTGGCAGATCCATGGCATCGTCTACGACAACGATCCAGAGTTGGCCTACGCCAAAGGTGGCGTCTTGGAAGCATTTGATCGAGCCAAACAAGAAGGGAAGGTCAGATTCGTCGGCTTCACCGGTCACAAGGATCCTGCATTTCACCTGAGGATGCTTGAACTCGGTTTTCCGTTCGACTCAGTGCAGATGCCGCTTAATCCCTTCGACGCCAACTTCCACAGCTTTGAAAAGCACGTCTTGCCCGAGGTCAATCGGCGAGGCATGGCGGCACTGGGCATGAAGAGCATGGGTGGCACTGCCTGGGGGATAAAAGCGGGCGTTGTCCAGGCTGAGGAAATGTTGCGTTACGCGATGAGCCTGCCCGTCGCGACGACAATTTGCGGCATGGACTCACTGGACGTGCTGCGCCAGAATTTGAGCGTCGTGCGCAGCTTTCAGCCGATGGCTCAGAGCAAGATGGAAGCCTTGCGAGCTCGCTGCGCGCCGGCGGCGGCCGACGGCCGCTTCGAGCCGTACAAAGTATCGCTGCGGTACGACAACCCGATGACCCGTATGCCCCACGGGTTCCCCTTTGACCACACTCAAAGAGAAGTCACAGAGATGTTGGACAAAACGGACGGCCCTTGGTTGGTGCCAGAGACAACGCCGGAGACGTCGAGGAGATGAAGGATGGCAGATCAACGTCGACAGAACGAGCAATCCCAAGCGACTCCCGAAATCGAGCGGCGGTGCTTCATACAAGCAGGCCTGGCGTCCGCAGGGACGGTGCTTGCGACTTCAGCTTTGCACAGCCAAGTCGCATCGGCTGCACTTCCGCCGCAAATGACGAACAACGGCACTGACCAGATTCCTCGCAGGCCGCTCGGAAAAACCGGCGAACAAGTCTCGATCATCGGTCTAGGTGGATATCATCTGGGGACGGTGCAATCGCGCGAGTTTGCCGTACGCCTGGTTGAGGAGGCGGTGGACGCGGGAGTCACCTTTTTCGATAACGCGTGGGAGTACAACGACCACCGTAGTGAAGAATGGATGGGGCTTGGGTTACAGGGGAGGCGCGACAAGGTTTTCTTGATGAGCAAAGTTTGCACCCACGGCCGAGATGGGAGTGTCGCCATGCAACAATTGGAGGAGTCCCTGAAGCGGTTGGGCACCGACCATTTGGACCTATGGCAGATTCACGAGGTCATCTACGAGAACGACCCGGACCTGCATTTCGCAAAAGGTGGCGTCGTCGAAGCCCTGGATGAAGCGAAAAAGCAGGGCAAGGTTCGTTTTGTTGGTTTCACCGGACATAAGAGCCCGGCGATACATCTCAAAATGCTGGCGCACGATTACCCATTCGACACCGTCCAAATGCCGCTCAACTGTTTTGACGCGACCTATCGTAGCTTCGAGCAGCAGGTGCTGCCGGAGCTTCAGCGCCGCGGCATTGCGGCTCTCGGCATGAAGAGTCTGGGGGGCGACGGCCAGCCGATCCAATACGGCGTTGTGAGGGCGGAAGAGGCGCTGCGCTACGCGATGAGTCTGCCCGTGGCGACTACAATTTGCGGTATCGACTCGCAGGATGTGTTGCGTCAGAACGCGGGAATTGCGCGAGGCTTCAAGCCGATGTCGCCTCAAGAGATGCAGGCGCTCCGTGAGCGATGCAGACCTTCTTCGGGTGATGGCCATCTCGAGCTGTTCAAAACAACAAAAAAATACGACGGTAGAGTTGGGCGAGAGCAGCATGGCTATCCACCGCCGGAACAACTCCCACTGTGAGCCGTTCCGATCAAATAACGTCCGGGCATTCTTGCGCGGATTGCAGGCTAGCACTTGGGTGACGTGCGGCTGGAGCAGATCGTACAACCAGGCGGCCCAGGTTCCTTCTTCAAAGGTCACGTGCAAACTGCCGCGCAGGCCGCGAATAAACTGGAGAATCGTCTCGGCTTTCGTTTCGAGGATGGCTTCCATCACAAGATTCCCGCGCCAAAGGCCCCCTCCAAATGAAGGAGTACCTCAGCTTTCGCCATATTTCCGTAGAAACCCAACCACACCAGCAGAACCTGATCGACCGTTCACTTGGTGAAGCTGGCCTGCAGTGTCGTGTGGCTGTCCGCCTGCCCTATTTCCTCGCCGCGATCCGGATGCTCGAAACGACAGACCTGGTGTTGACTATGCCCACTCGCATGGCAGAGCCGGTGCTAGCCCTACTCGACCTGCCACGCCTGAAAGCGCCGAAAGATATCCCGGCGATACGATACTCGATGGTCTGGCATCCACGCTTCGACAGCGATTTACTACACGTTTGGCTTCGAGAAACAGTGCGTCAGATCTTTCGTCCCCCTCCTTACTAGCAAGTTAGTACTGAGAAGCGGCTAGTGTAGAGCTCTCCAGGATGCTGGGTTCGGTTCGGTGTATTCAGACTCTCCACGCTGTCCCGAAATCCGGTTCGGGGACTCGAGGGTCTGCCGGATTCTGCCTACGCTTCGATCTCCTCGAAGGCCGTTTCTCGATAATTTCTGGAGGGAACTTGAAGGGGTTGATGAATAATATTCATGGCACTCATATATAACTATCTTTTCCCTGCAATGTGGCTTGGTTATTCGGCCTATTGGTGGGCGATGTCGACGGATGTCAAGGTAACCGAGCGCCGCGAATCCGTGCTGTCGCGGCTTGCACGCCTTGTTTTGATTGTTTGCGCGGTGACGCTTCTCTGGCTTCCAAGCGTTCCGCTTCCATTGCTAGACGAGCGATTTCTTCCGCTTAGCGCGTTGTGCTTCTGGATCGGCGCAGCAATTACCGCAGGTGGTCTACTCTTTTCTGTCTGGGCGCGTCGTCAACTCGGAAAAAACTGAAGTCAAGCCGTCACCGTGAAGGAAGGTCACGAGCTCATTACAAGTGGCCCCTACGCCCTGGTTCGCCACCCCATCTATACCGGGCTTCTGCTGGCATTTGCTGGTTCCGCAGTGGTCCGTGGCGAATGGCGCGGGCTACTTGCTGTCGCCCTTGTTTTCGCCGCACTATGGCACAAACTAAGGCTTGAGGAGAAATGGATGCGCGTGCAGTTCGGCGAGTCGTATGAAGCCTACTCTCGACAGGTGGCGGCGTTGGTGCCATATATCATCTGAGCGTGACGTGCACAGAGGTACCTGAAACACTCGCTTAACTGTTTGGCATTCCTTCATTGCAGCACCTCGGGTTTACTCGCCCCTTTGAACGTTTTCCTGTTTTCCCCGACGATGCGGACTTCCTTTCCCATGAGTCCGGCGAACTTTATCTTCTTTCCCAGAAGCGCGAACTCGTGGTCCTGGTAGTCTGCGGCAAAAGCGTCCTTATGAATGATCACGACGTCAGCGTCGTCGCGGCAGGCATTTACGAAGTCCGGCAACAAGCGCCCGATCTCCGATACAAGAGCCGCCTCTTTTTCCATTAGTTCTTCTTGTCGCACGTTTTGCATATGTCGTCACCTTAGGCTTCGCCGCCTTTCCGCTCCATTTAATTCTGATGCCGAAGCCACGGAAAACGCCCGAAGCGTACCAGGGGTACTAAGAAATCCCGCGCCCAGAATTTAATTCACAGAGGCAGATAATTCGAAGGACGCAATCTCGAAAAGGCCGCGATGGCTACTGTGCCTTGGAGGAAGCGGAGAGCTGCTCCTGGATAATTTTCTCAAACGCGGTTTCGGGTTGAGCCCCACTCAAGAAAATTCCGTTGATGAAAAAGCTCGGAGTTCCGCTCGCGCCTGCCCGCATTCCGTCCTGGCTGTCTTGTTGAATCTGGGTTTTGTATTTTTCGTCCGAGAGGCAGGAATCGAACTGTTTTTCGTTCAGTTGGAGCTTCGCCGCATTGGAGATCAGGCCGTTCTTGTCCAGGCTGGTCTGATCCCCATACAGAAGGTCGTGATACTCCCAGAACTTTCCCTGCTCGCCAGCACATCGCGCCGCTTCCGCCGAGATCAGCGCCAGAGGATGAATCTGTTGCAAAGGCATATCGCGAAAGGCCGGCGCAACGACTCCTTCATGCTTGGCGAGTATATCCTTTAGCGACGTTTCCACCTGCCTGCAATAGGGGCATTGAAAATCCGCAAACTCCACGATCATCACACGCGCCTTGGCGTTGCCACGAACCCGGGCGGGATCAAAACCAACCTGCACCTGGGGAGCAGCCAGCAGGATGGAGATTCTGGCGTGCCCGCGGAGGCTGGTGATGTATTCCTGCAGCGCCTCCTGGATCTTTGCCTTCTTCAGTGTTTGTTGCAGTTGCGCCTTCGCTTCCTCGAAGGGTTGGTTCAGTTGCTCCCTCTGAACAGCATAAATTGCTCGCAGTTCTGCGTCGGTCGGCTCCGCCACTTTGGAGTCTACCTCTTGCTCCAAAAGCTTTCCCGTGGAGAGCCCCTTTTTCTTAGCTTCCGCTTCCATCAACTTCTGGTTGATCAAATTGTCGAGGCCTTGCTTCTTGATGCGATACTCCTGTTCGCGCAGGGGTTTCAGCTGACCTTGCACCTGCGGCGCAAGATCGTCTTCGGTGATCGGCTGACCGTCAACCACCCCAAGAATTGGACTTTTCGCCGCGGCATCGGCGGACTGGGCCGCACAGACCCGCGGAAGAAGCACACATGCGAACAGCAAGGCAAGACTCTGCTTTCTAAGGTTGTACATGGCTGAACGACGAAAACTATCCTGTGCACGCCTGCTGAGTCAAATCATTTTATGATTTCGTACAACTTCGAAGTGGCGCTAACAGTGAACGCTGCCAAGGATGGCGCAAGTTTATACCGAGGCACAATACGGCTTCATAACTCTCAGATAAATTTTGAGTGCTGATTCTATCAGTTCCGCGCATTCCAACGCTGTGATGGTAGAGCCGCGGCAGTTCTTGAAGCCCCACACGCGATTTCTGAACAGGTTCCCGATGCGGGTCTAGATGAGCTGCTGAGGACCCTCTTCGTTCGACACTACGCCGGATTATCCAGCAAGTTCGGGAAACGCCGTTATTCTCAGCTTAGCTGCGCCGTAAGGAACTAGCCTCAAAGTCTCGCGCGGTTGATCGCTGGGTACCGGACTATGCGGGAGTTCTCCAGCGCACCCATCCTCGGCTTTCCACTCCGGCAGCTTCCTGCCTTGAACCTCGATTTTTATCGGAGCCCCTTCTGCGGTAAACACTCCTTGGTCCGAACCGAATCCCTTTATCTCCGGCGCCGCCCCTACGGTGTGCTCGTTGATATCCAGCGCATAATTCCAAGCAGACTGCGGATAGGCTTCCCAATCGGCGGTCATGCCGCGAGACTTTAACTTTCGCCACTCTGTCGAAATATCCAGCGAGTAGACGACGGGACCTCGCTCAATCACCACCGCGTTGTGGTAAGAACGAGAGACGGTTGGCCTCATAGGGAATTGCAGCTCGACCCGGTCGCTCGATTTCCATTCTCGATCGATCACCGCGAAGCTGCCGGCGCGCACTGATTCAACGGGCTTGCTGTTCACTCGGATACTTGGTTTCTCCGCCCAGCCGGGGACCCGGAGCGTCAGGGGGAATCGCACACCAGCTTGAGGTTGAACGAGCAAAAGAATATTGCCGTCAAATGGATATGCGGTCTGCTCTTCGATGGTCACGGGAACATTGCGTATCTTCGTTTTCAGCTCGCATGGCGCGTACACAACCGCCGCAACGCCGCCGTTAGCACCCGCCATCCACAGGTGAGAGGTAAGCTTCGGCCACCCTTGATGCATGTTTGCCGTGCAGCAGCCAAAGTTCGGTTCCAGACCGTAGAGATTTGATTCGGGCCCGTTTGACGTCCATGGACGCTGACTCACACTGCACTCAATCTGATTGGGCTGCTGATCGTACTGGTGAGACCACATGTCGTCCCTGAAGGTTCCTGGGAGAGCGTTGTAGGCGATCTTCTCCAAACGATCGCCCAGCGCGGGATCACCCAATACGGCCATCGCATGCTCCAGCGAAAACATGTTCTCGACGACCGTGCACAGCTCAGTTCCCTGCGAGGGATTCGTTCCAGCGAGGTGCTCGTCGGCACTGAACATGCCGTTGGGAAGCCCGTGATACATATCCAGTGCGGCGAGTTGCTGGCTAACTCCAGCTCGATAGGATTCGTCCCCCGAAACTAGCCACCATAGCGCCGAGGACTTGAGAGCCATCGCGTTATTTACGCCGTGAGTCTGCATCGCAATATCCGGACTCGGGCTTCCCGCGTGAAGCCCGAGTTCTTGCGCCGTCATTTTGTGGGTGTAGGCAAAATTTGCAAACTGCCCTTTCCAATCGTACCCTTGCCGATGAAGGGTCTCCGCGAGGTGCAACAGATTCTGGTCTCCGGTACGGTTGTAAAGCCACACCACGCTGGCAACCTCGTCTTGCCATCGATATTTGCCCCAGTCGCGCAGGGGACGGTTTGGCAATTCCGAAAGTTGATACGCAAAGTACTTTTGCATCAGCGGTATCACTCGCGGATCTGCCGTTGCTTCTTGATATTGAGTCAGCACCTTCAGCATCACCATGCGTGGCCACCAGTCATCGTTCTTGGCGGGACCGATCATGCCGTTCGCTTGTTGATGTTCGAGGGTCCAGTTGACCCACTTGGTGGACTTCGCGCTCAATCGCTGATCCTTTACTAAGTACGCGAGCGGCACCAGCCCATCCAGGAAATACGGGCCGCGCTCCCAGGATTCGCCATTCCCGCCAAGCCATCCGCTTTCGGAGCCCACATCCGGCCAGAACTCATCCAGGTGGCCGCTCAACCCGTTTGCTTGAATTTCAAGCTGTTTCAACAGCCAGCCTTTTGGTCGAATGGAGGTTAGGGGAAGCGGGTAAAAGCTGCCCTTAACAAGAGGCTGTCGATTGGGGAAAAAGTCCGTCGGCGGAAACCCCTCGGCAGTAGTCGCTACTGAGATCGAGGCGTTCAAGCTTGATGCGGAAAGCGCTGCAGCAGCGCCAAGGGTCTTCAAGAAGTCGCGTCGGGTTGCGATTGACATCGGGCCAACTCCTGGTTACTGCAAAAGATAGAAGTCATCACAATCACGGCGCTGTCTTACGGCGCCAGGTGATCCGTGTATTCCGTCTCGACATTATCGAAGAAAACGCCCTGGAAGCGCTCCGGATCGACCTTCGGCAACGTCAGATGGATGGTGTGGGTGGCGTCTGGCTTCAGGCGGGACAAATCCACATAGTATCCAACGAATGACGCGGCGTGTGCGCGCACGGATGCGTAAGCCCGCGTCAGCTCGACCGGCGAACCGTCCAGCGACATCTGTACTTTCATCGTATCATCGGGTTCCGCGAACTGAACGAACATTAGGAGTCGTTCCGGCGCCAGCCATGTCGTCTGGTAGTCTTCCTTCGTCCACGGTATCGGCCATAACTCGCCGCGCCTAGCGAGCTGCCGCATGATTCGATCCGGGACGACAAATGAGCCGGTCATCGAGCCGTCCGAGTCGCCGTGCAGAGATATTTCCTGGGAATGATCGAACGCCTGCCCTGCAAACTTAACTTGAGCCGAAACGTATCTTCCGTGATGGATGAAGACAACCGGCTTACCATTAACCGTCATCCCCTTCACGTCGGAATCGTCTAATAGAAGCACACCGATCTCTTGCGCGCCGCCAGGTGTGCCAGCGACGTCCATGACGCGAACGATTCCGTTTTCAAAGTTTGCCTGCACCGGCCTCGACGGATCCAAGGCATCCGCACCAAGAACGAGGATCTGCCCTCCTGCCTTGGGCAAAGGAATTAGCTCGAGGGCGGTCGCGCTCGTGCCATCCAACCTGAACTCAACGTCATCCCCATAATTCCATACACCCGCACCTGGTTTCCCGACAAGTTTACCTTCACTTGGATATAGTTCCCTCAGCAGGAATTGCTTTCCTTCACTCAAGCCAATGCTTGACTCCAGACGGAAATGAGCTGACAGAGTTTTGTAATTGGGGTTGAACAGGAACAAATACCCGCGGTCGCCAACGATGCTGGAGGTTCCGTCGACGCGATCCATGGCCGGCTGCCCGAGGATCGTCCGTGTGTTTCGCAGAAAGTCCTTGTGCGCGACGGTCCATTCCAGCCAATGGCGAATCCACGACTTGTCGGCTTCCGAAAAATGCCGGAACTCTTCAGGATCGCGGCCGGGAAGCATGTCAAAGACGTTGTTCCATCCCCCGGTGGCGATGGAAGACAGCACCGAATATTTGAAACCCAAATAGTCCCAGTCTCGGGTGCGAAAGCCGCTGTAAACGGTCTCGGCGCGCTCCTCGCGCTTTGCTCCCTCCGTCACAGGCAGGTTGACGTTCCGCGGAGTTTGATGGGTCATGTAACCGGGAATCACTTCTTGCGGCGCAAACTGATAATTACGATACCAGTAGTTCACAAACCGCGTCCGGTCGGCGGAAACGCGGTCGAAGTGCAGGTCGGGATATGGCGTAAAGCTCTCCGCCTGCTCGTCGTTACCAGTCGGATGAGGATAGCTCCCGGCTAGCCAGCTCCAAGGTCCGTACATTTGGTAGGTCTGCCGTCCATCGATCACCATATCAGGCTCGGACTCCCGCAGAGCCTCGAGGACACGGCGCCACCCCCGCCATTGCGAATAGGAGCTGCTGCCCGGCAGATTCAGGAAGGCGTAGTCGAACGAATAGCCGGCGATCCCGGTGCGATGCTTGAAAACCAGCAATTCATGGATTAAGAAGTCCTGGAAATCGCGGGAGGATAGGGTAGCGTAAGAATTTTTACCCTTCTTTTGCGGATCCGAAACAATCCAATCGGGATTCCCGGCATAAGGCAGCGACGGATACACATATGCAAGAAGAGCAATGTTCTTCGATTTGGCGTAGTCCACCATCGTGATTACGCTCTCGGGTATCGCGCTTTTTTCCGCATCCCACTTACCGGCACGAATTTGCTGCCCTAAACCGAACCAAGTTACATGTTCCCAATTCCAGTCGTCGGCGTCGTTAGCGATGTCGGAAAGATCGCTGTTGGCCGGAGCGTAAAGAAGCGTGCGGAGGCCCAATGTGGAGGTGGTATCCATCACCCGCTTATATTCGGCTTGGCCGCCGGGAGTTGCGACGTTGATCTGATAGTCATTGAGCGTCCATCCCACTTCGACGCTGATCGGGTTCGTCGAAGGATGGATTAAAAACTGCCGCACGCAATCGGAGAAAGCTTGAATCTCGCTAACGTCGGCGCCGTCGTCAGCCCCGTCGTCGCCTGACAGCTTCCACTCGTAGACCATTTTCGCCGGGATTCGGTTATCGCTTTGCCGATAAACACCGATGATGGCCACATCACTTGAGAATGATCCCCACTCTTTCCGCCATTGCATTTCCGGCGCATAGGAAAGGGACGTGTCCTGACCGTTTCGACCGACCTCCAGGAAAGGATTCTCTACCACCAGCATCACGCCCTGCTTGTCCGCTTGTAAGCGAAGAAAAGTTCCAAAGCTACGGGTAGCCAGGCTGTTTCGGAAATCCTTGCCTGGCGGTCCGAACTGGGGAAGGTAGGCCGCCGGGGTGAAGGTGCTCTGAATCTTGGCGTCGAGCGAGATTCGGATTGGTTCGATCTGCTTCACCGTGTAGGTGGCGCTCGGCCCATTGATGATCTGCAGGCTCTTGGTCAAGAACTTCCAGTCGTCCCTAATCTCATAGAAAACTCGAAACGAGTAACCCCGCTCCTGGTAGTAGTAAGCGATCCCATTCTGTTCTTGCTTAACGACCGGTGGCTCCAAGCGGGAGCTATCGAACAACTGCTGGTCGACGGTGAGGGAAAACTCTTCGCGCGGAAAATTTACGGTGAAGCCGGATGGCTCGCCGGTGATCGAGACCAATCCCCGCGGTCCGAATTGTGCCGCGAGATGCTCGTTTTTTAGGTGGAGTGACTGCGCCTGACAGGGAGCAACGACCGCGGCACAAACAAACAGTAACTTCAGACATCTGAACAGTAACGATCGAGGAAGGGTAGTCATTCCGGGTTGGTGCCAGGCCTAACCACCTGCGCCATGGCTGATTGTGGAAGGAGCGCCGGGGGTGGGCCGACGCTCCTGAGCTCCCGTTGCGGAGCGATGGTTACTTAGTTGATGGTCGAACTCAGATTAGAAGGTGAACTTCCCTCCGATATCGAACCATCGCGGAAGCAATTGAGAGGTCACCTCGCCGAAGTTTCCAGCATTGACGTTGTTTTGAATATTCTGGTAGTTCGAGCGATTGAGCAGGTTAAAGAAGTCAACCCGGAATTGGAAAACGAGCCTCTCGGTAATGTGATTGTCCTTGTAAACGCTAAGATCGGTTTCCGCAAAGGACGGGTTGCGGAACAAGTTATTCTTCTCGTTGCCGTTGGTGCCCATGGTCGGCACAGTGAACTGCCCCGCCGAGAAAACGCCGGTGGTGTAATTCTTGCTCTCCGCGTAACTCACCACGTTGGGGAAATCGCTTCCATTATAGGGGAAGCCGGCGTTCACCCCCTGCCCATCCGCGAGATAGTTACCGGTTGGGTTAATGTGCGCGTCCGTCCCTGCCACATAGTCTGCCTGGTCGAAAGTATTCGTGGCCGCAACCGCGAATGGATAACCACTCTGGTAAAGGCTGGTCCCGCTAACTCCCCACCCTCCGGTAACATGACCAAGCAAGCCCGCCCCCTGGTTCATGCCGGTGAACTGATAGTTGAAGGATAGCGAAAACCGGTTAGGAACATCCCACGGCGAGGGACCATAGTATTGTTGGATATTGAAAGACGTCGGGTAGACGCCGGCGTCGTCCTTCGAGGAGGATCGAGTGTAAGACGCGTCAAAGAACGCGTGGTGGTACCGCCCTCGGAGGTCAAACGTGACGCCATCATAGTTGCTATGGGCGATATTCTGGCTATAGCTAATGTTACCGAAACTCGGATTGAGCGTCGGCGCAGGGGCGCCGAACGGCAAGCCGATCAATCCACCCTGCAGGTTGTTGATGTTGCTGCCGTAGTTGACGTTGCCTCCCAGATCTCCGCCCGGAACCAGGTTGACGTCATGGGCGGCGCTCCACAGCACGCTGGCAACCAGGTATTGGCCAAGCTTATGCTCGAGGGTCGCTGCCTCCTGATACGACGTCGGCGATTTCAGATGCGGATCCTCTCCGCCAATCCCAATTTCCGACCCCACAATTCCTCCGGCCGCATCCAGACAGGGCGCTGTAGGACACAGCGGGGAGCCAGCGAGCGATGGGTATTGGAATCCAAACGGGGGTGTGTTGGTGGAGCCCAGGACGAACAGCGGCGGAGTAGAGGTTCCCGCAATAAAGTTCGTAGAAATTTCTCCCGGTGGATTGCCCCGGAATTGTTCCTGCATGTTGGCGAAGGAGAGCGCGTCCGTATACATACCGAACCCGCCGTGCAACACCCAGGCTCCCGATCCTGTGATATCCCACGCGACACCGATCCGCGGATTGTAACCCTTCGGCGAGGAATCAAGCGCATAGTGCCCTGCTTGGGTATGGCCGTTGGCCACTTCCTGCTGGAAGCTTGACCCGCCGCCGAGGTAGAAGTTGCCAAACACCGTGGTCGGCGAGTTCCCATATGGGTTTCCATCATTGTCAAAGCGGAAGCCCAAGGTGACCGTCAAATTGCGCCGAGCCTTCCAAGTATCCTGGGCAAAGACGCCGTATGTTGATCCACGCGCATCCCAGCTGTTCAGCGCTTCCTGGCCAGTCTGGGGGCTGTAGAACACACCCGTTTCATTTTGGGGTGCATCTTGCGCCAGCGCTAAAAGGTTGTTGAACTGGAACGTCGGGTGTGACCACGGTCCTTGGAACAGCGCTTCGTCGTCGCCGAACCAACCCTCGTAGCCCACCTTTATCTCATGATTGCCGTGGACCTTGGTCAGAACATCGCGCCAGTGATAGTTGTGTTGAATGAAATTGCCTTGGGCGAAGCCAATGCCGTAGCCGACGGTTTGCCCAGTAATGTTGATCGCTGGTACATCGAAGTTGCCGGTTTCGTCGTTAATGCCTTGGACCCGGCTGTTTCCGATGGACACTTCATTCAGCATCGTCGGACTGAAGGTGTGCGTCCACCCACCCTGTACCGCGCGCTCCCATGTATTGTTGGTGCTTCCGAACGCTGGGATGGTAGCGGGCCCGCCGTAGGCGTTAACCGTACGGAACACGCTGAAATAAATACGGTCGTTGTCGAAATATTTGTCGGCGCGGCCGAAGTACTGAGTACCGTTGCGGAAGTTCGTGCCGTTGAATACTCCGTTGTCCGTCATTGCCGTGGAACACGGCAAGAAGTTCGTGACGGTGGTTCCACAGGTGCCGGGGAAAACGTCTTGTGCCGTCGAATTCACGCCGCTAAAAGACACGGCAGAGGCAACCGGAAACGTACTGAGAATCTGCGTCCCCAGGGTATTCGGGTAGTTTGCGACCGCCCATGGAATGAACCCACCTGCCTGCGGGGCTGCATACTGCTCCGTCTGGTTACCGGTGGAAGCGGAAGAGCGCAACGGCTCAACGCTGAAGAAGAAGAAAAACCGGTGATGCGGAATGATCGGCCCGCTCGCGTTAAAAGAAAGGTTGTTGCTGTGGAAGGGGCTGTAGGGGTGGTCGTCGCCAGGCAGAGAATACCGGGCAAACATCATTTGGTTGGTGAAATAGTCGCTCGCCAGGAAGTGGAATTTATCAGTGCCGGACTTGGTGGTCATCGCGAACTGAACGCCGCTGGCGTTGCCATACTCGACGTCAAACGTGTTGACCTGGTTGCTGGCTTCCTGAATGGTGTCAGGATTGGGAGTGAGGTTCAGGACGCCCTGGCGAATCGCGCTGCTGACGTTCAGGCCGTCCACGATCCACTGGTTCGAAACTGTGCCTTGACCCTTGCCGCTGACGTCGACCGCTTCTTCGGTGTTGAAGTTGTCTACGCCAGTTCCCGGAGTGCCGCCCGCAACGCCCGGGCCGCCATTGACGCCCAGTCCAGTGACGCCCGGCGCGATGCTGGTCAGCGCCAGCAGGTTGCGGCCTGCCAGGGGCACCTCAGACAGTTCCGACGTTTCGAGGGTCTGCTGGTTGCGGATTTCTCCGGTGTTCAAAACGGGACTTTCCGTGGTAACCGTAACGGTCTGACTCGACGAGCCAATCTTGAGGGAGACGTCGAAGTTCAGGCTCTGGTCGGTGAGAAGAGTGATCGTGTCCGCGGTAGTGCCGAAGCTTGGCGCAGCAACCGTGATTGTGTATGAACCTGGAGCAAGACTTAGAAAGCGATACAGTCCGGTGGCGGAGCTGGTGGTAGACGCCGAAACATGCGTCACAGTGTTAACCAGGGAGACTTTGGCTCCCACGACCACCGCACCAGTAGAGTCGGTGACGGTTCCCTGCACGCTGGCGCTAAATTGCGCCCAAGCTGGACCAGTGATTAAGAAAATCGCGGCGAGCACACGAATAGACCATTTCACAAAAAACTTAGCTTGCATCCACCCCTCCCCATCGTTCATACGTCCACACCCGTCAATAATGAGCAAGAGCCGCAGCCAAACCTCACTGTAAACGTTTGCTCACTTTGGATAAGATATAGCCTTCTGGGCGTTTAACTGTCAAGGTTTTTCTAATGGTTTTCTACTAGGCGCGGCGGAATGGTATTCCACGGCGTCTTGCCGCTTCGCTCCAGTCTTCGACCAGCCGCGGTTCGGCACTCGCCCAATTCCCTCTCGCAAGGTCACTAACTGATTGATGGGAAGGCTTTTCAAGGACTCGACAGTTCCGCTCGGCCAGTGCACGTCCACGCTGACCGCCGAATAGTCACCGAGGCCGAAATGCAGGCGGGAATCGTTGCAGGAATAGAAGCTGGATTGACTGACAACGCATTGAGCTTGCGTTCTCTTGCCATAATGGGCCAGAACACGAGCCCCGATGGCGCTGCGATTGGACTTAACTCCCTCCAGTTTCACCTTGATCCAGTTTTGCCTTCCACGAATATCGTTGCGTAAGAGGGACGGATTTTCGTTCAGGTTTATGACCAGTATGTCGATGTCACCGTCATTGTCAAAATCTCCGAACGCGCAGCCGCGGCTGCAGTGCAACTCGGCGATGCCGGGGCCGGCCGCTTCGATCAGCTCCTCGAAAGCGCCATTTCCCAGATTGCGAAACACTACGCGCGGTCCCTTGTTCGGGTACTGCGGGAGGCTCCGTTCGACTTCCGGATAAACGTTGCCTGTAACCATGAACAAATCCGGATGGCCATCGTTGTCCAGATCGACGATTCCAGCACCCCAGCAAATGTAACGTGTCTCCACGCCCACGCGAGACGTACTGGTCACATCATCGAAGTATCCCTTACCGTTATTGTGATAGAGGGCGTTGGCGTCGTCTGCGAAGTGCGTCTTGAAAAGATCCAAATGTTGTTCGAGAGCATAATCGCCAATCCCCACCCCCATCCCGGCCTGCTGTTCTCCGTCATCGCTGAGGGCCACCCCCCGCAGGACACCCTCCTCGCGGAACGTTCCGTCGTGGTTGTTCATGAAAAGCAAACTCGGAGTGGAATCGCAGGCAACGTAGATGTCGATCCAGCCGTCTTCGTCAAAGTCCGCCGCAACCACGGTCATGCCGTAACACCCTGTGGCTTTGGCGATGCCCGACTTTTCGCTGACGTCGGTAAAGGTCCCATCGCCATTGTTTCTGTAGAGTAGATGCTGCCCGGTGGGAAGGCCGAGCGGTCCACACTCCACGGGTATCCCCTTCCAGTTGCAATTGGAGTTCGCTCCAGGAACCGGCGCACGCTCCAGGTCGAAGTGGACATAATTCGAGACGAACAAGTCGAGGCGCCCGCTACGGTTGTAGTCTAGAAAGCTACATCCCGCGCCCCAGCGTGTTGGGTCGCCCAAGAGACCAGCGGCCTCGGTCACATCGCTGAACGTACCGTCACCGTTGTTGCGGTAGAGCTTGTTGTGTCCGAAGTAGGTGCAAAAAATATCTTCAAAACCGTCGTTATTGTAGTCCCCAATGCAGACCCCGGAAGCCCAACCGACGGCGTGAAGACCCGCCTTTTCGGTGACGTCGGTGAAGGTGCCGTCACGATTGTTCTTATAGAGGCGGTTGGTTGCGTCGGCCGGAGCGCCCTCCAGACGAGTGCCGCAGAGCACAAAGATATCCATCCAACCATCGTTGTCGTAGTCGATAAATGCGCAGCCGCACCCAACCGATTCCAGAATGTATTTCTTATTCTCCACACCACCGTAGATTGTGGGCGAATGCAGTCCGGCAGACGCCGCGACGTCAACAAAGTGAGCGTTGAAGGGACGACCGGAGGGCGCTTGCCGGGGAACAGGCGGGGCTTGGTGAGATGCTACCCCTTGCCCAAGGACTCGTTGGGCAGTCAAACCAATCGCCGATCCGACGGAAAACCCTATAAACGAACGGCGCGAATAGCTCATTCCGACTGACTTCCTAAATCCTGGCAACGTGGCGCCGGTTGCCAACGTCGAACATGCCCCAGGCGAGCAGATGGTTTCTTGAAATCCATGCGATCACCCTACGATAAGACTACGCGCTGTGTCTAAGGCTGGCTCGTCGCTGTTGGTGTGTCGTCTGTTGGTGAATCGTCTTCAAATATATGGTAACGGGAGCGCTCTCGTTCATCCTGTGTCGTTCGTTCGCGAGCCTTTGCAAGACGCTGAAGCAACTCTGGAATCTCTTTGGTTTGTCCGGTTTTCCGCAGCGCCTGAATCAGGCGGTAGATCGCGGTTTGATCGTTGGGATTGCCGATCAGCACCTTTCGGCACTGCTCGATCGCTTCCGGGTACTGTCCGGTCTGCATGTAGAGTTTTGCCAGCACCACGCGAGCGTCGCCGAGGGTGGGTTGTAAGGTGACTGCTGCCTTCGCCGAGCGCATGGCAAGCCTAAACTCAGGCGTGCCCGGATCAACACCTTTCTGCGCTAGGACATGCGCTTGCAAATAGAGCAGAACAGGGTCGTTCGGTTTCCGCTGCAATTTTGCCTGTATCGACGTCAATGCGTGATCGAGATCATTCGCTTGAACAGCAACCAAGCCTTGGGCGGCGGTACTCAAGGACTGATTGGGATTCAACTCATATGCTTTCTCAAAATCAGCTTCGGCTTTGTCGTACTGCGCCACCTGAACATATAGGACGCCCCGCGCCACATAGAGGTCATCGGAGTTCGGCTGCAGCGACAGTCCCTCGGTGATCACGTCGATACCGACTTGAAACGACTCGTGATTGAAACAGATATTGGCGAAATCCAAATAAGGACCGACGTTCTTGGGATCGAGCACCATAGCCTGCCTGAGTAATCGCACCGCTTGGGGCGTGTCACCAGTGTCCTCATAAGCTCCTGAAGCGAGCTGAAGCGTATTGGAATCCACGTCCTGGGATTCCAGCAGCGGTTGCAGCGTCACCAGTGCGTCTTTGGGCTTCTGAGCCATCAGCTGGATGGACGCCAAGACGCGGCGTTCGCGCGGATCGTCTGGGCGGAGGGCCAGGGCCCTTTGAAAAGTGGCTGCCGCGTCATCCATCCGCTTAAGTTTCACGAGGCACGTGGCATAAGCATGCAAGGCGTCGAGTTGAGAATCGAGCAGCTCGCCAGCTTTCTCGAAATGCGGAGCCGCTTCTGCGCAGTTTCCCTTCCGATACTCGAGGACAGCCAGCATGGTGTTAGCGGTGGGATCTTCTGGGCGCAATTGGAGCAAATGACTCAGGAGCGGCACGGCGCTCTGGTTACCGGCCTGGTATTCAATCTGACCCGCTCCCGCGAGAGCCGCGATATTGTTTGGAGAAATTTTGAGCGCTCGCTGGAATGCGGGCAGAGCGGCTTTGTTATCACCTTTGCTAACCAGCGCGATACCTTGCAGCGTCCACAATTGCGAATTGCTAGGGGATACTTGTAGGGCAGAGCGGCACAGTTCCACCGCTTTATCGTAGTCTCTGGCACTGATCGCCGAGGTGATAGGCGCAATCGGGTTCTCACTGGTTTGGGAAAAGGCCAGTGAATGGCAAAACACCAGAACGATTGCGAGGCCCAGTTTTCTGGATGGAACGATCATAGCTACCGATGGAACTGGAATCTTTGCAGAGATCAGGATACTTCATCCGGTAAGTCGATTACAGGCAAAGTTTGGCGCCAAGCCTCCCTCGCGCCCTACATAGGGTGTTCGAGAAAACGATTGCTGAGTTTCACACGGCTGGCAGCTTATTCCGGAATCAGCTCACCGATTTTGAGCGATGACGTTGCGTACGAATCACCGAAGGATTCTAAAAGCGAAATGAGCGCGCCCGCGGAAAACTAAGCGCCTAAGGCTGCGCGCCGGAACCATCCTCTTGTTACTATTATTGGACTTACAGCTTTGAGACCGGGGCCCAGACCTCCATCGCGCTGGGTTCGCGGTTGGCCCACGCATAGTAGGGAATGAACGTGAGCCGGACACTGCGACGATACCGCGGTTCAACCTGATCTTGATAAGGCCCGTAGAGCGCGCCGGGACCACCTTTGGAGTTCGGCGAGCCTTGTGGCGTCGGCGCCTCCGCGACTTCGCCGTCTCGATGCAACACGACAATCCCACCTAGTAACTCCTTCTTGAATTCACTCGTGAATTCGGCTCCTGGTTTCATGCTGACCGCGACCGACATATCGGTGAGATCGACGCCGCCTGGCTGGTCGAGCTGCTCAAGACAATAAACGAGCGGACCGCGCTGCACGGCGACGCGGCCGGCGTCATCGGCGACCTGACGATTTGCGGAGAGCGGCTGCGGCGTCATTGCCAGCCGCAATCGAATTACATCACCCGGAGACCAGAGGCGATGGATGGGGAGATAAGCTCCTGCCATTGCTCCCGCGACGAGTTTGCCGTTGACAGCGACCGGGGTGTTGTCGCCGGCCCAGCTGGGAATGCGCAGGTAAAATGTGAACTCGGATGGCTGGGCGGGGGCGACGGTGATTTCGACGTCGCCATCCCAAGGCATATTCGTCTTTTGCGTGACCTTGAGGGCCATACCGTCTTCGAGATGCCAGTTGAGAGTGGAATTGTCGTACAGATGGACATACAGGCCGTCGCTGCTGGTGCTGTAGAAATAGCCGGGAAGGGAAGCGATGGTGCGCTCGAAATTCGGCGGACAGCAGGGCGTGTTGTACCAGGGATTGCGAATCGTAATGCCGGCCGAAGGATCGAACGCGAGGGGATTGGCGTAACAATAGAGCGTGCCGCTGAGGGACATTCCGGAATTGACGCCGTTGTAGAGCGCGCGCTCGAGCACGTCGGTGAACTTTGCGTCGCCGGTGGCGGCGAGCATGCGCCAATTCCACATCATGCTGCCGATCGCGGCGCAGGTTTCGGCGTAGGCGCTCACGTTCGGCAGGTCGTAGGCAGCGCCGAACGATTCTCCCTGGGCGCGGGCGCCGACGCCTCCGGTGACGTACATTTTCGTGCCGGCCATGCCGTCCCACAGAGTGTTGAGCGTCTTCCAGTAGGCCGCGTCGCCGGTTTCTAGATAGTAGTCGGCAGCGCCGCAGCAGGCGTACAGCGCGCGCACGGCGTGACCTTCGACCTGCGTGCGCTCGGTGAAGGGCGTGCCGGAGAAAAGATAAATGCTTACCTGGCGAGGGACGTGAATTCGATCGTCGCCGCCGAGAATGTACCCGGCAAGATCGAGGTGACGTTTGTCGCCGGTGATTCGGTAAACCTCGACGAGCGACATTTCGATTTCCGGATGGCCGGAAATGATCGGCAGTTTCGGCGCGGGTCCGTAGCTCGGCAAAACAAAATCGTTCACCATGCGGATTCCGGCGTCGAGCCCCTTGCGATCGCCGGTGGCGCGGTAATACGCGATCGCGGCTTGCAGCAGGTGCCCCAAGCAATAGAGCTCGTGGCCGGACTGCTGCGCCTCGGGCGTCATGCTGAGATTGGCGCGGTCGCCGACGAAGTAGGCGTTGAGGTAACCGTTTGGTTTTTGCGCGGCGATGACGAGGTCGATGACGTCTTCGGCGGTCTTGTGCAGCTCCGGGCGATCTCCGGACTGGAGAGTGAAGGCCACCGCCTCAATCCATTTGTACAGGTGGGAATCACAGCCGGGACCGCCGATCTGGGGAGCACTGCTCTTGCCAATCAGGCGGCGGAAATTGTCCATGCGGCCGTGGGATTCCAGGAGGTCGTGCATCGTCGGGATGCTTTGCGTGACGTTCACTTCGCGCCGCGCAGCCCAGAAACCATTTTCAATGGTTACGACGCTGACGGGGACATTGTGGAGCTTGGCGTATGGCGAATGGGCGAGGTTCAGGACGCCTTGATCCTTCCATGAGGGTTGATCTGTGAACGGCACGGCGGTCTCATGGCCCGGCTCGGATGCGGGGTTACCCGCGCTGCTTGCGGTGCTGGCAAGTGCTCGCTTGCTGCCGGCTAAAGATGAGATCGCGGCAGTGGAAAGCGCGGAAGCCACGAATTCGCGACGAGTGATGTCTTTTAACATGGCCGCTTTGCTCCTCGGCTGCACGGACTTATGCGCGAGATTGGCGCGAACGGGCGCGATTCTAGCATGAAGGCGGGAGCGGTCGGCTAATGTTCCTGCTTGATTGGGCGTAATAAGTGCCGTGTTACCGTTGGCGCGTGCCGCTGACGCTCGGATGCGGTCGACGCTGGTAACCAGGAGATCGTCGCTGGCCACCGCCACGTTTCCCGCGCAGGAGTGGGCTCGGCAGTAGGTCTGATCGAGCTTAGTAAGTCGACGGCGCTCTCAGGCCAACCCTGATCGGTTATCTGGACAAGCCCATTAGAAGTTTAGCCGTCGTTTGTACTCTTAGCGTTGGGGTGGCGGGCGGGGAACCGGCCCGTGCCTGCTGATCGCCAATCGACACGAGGAGGTTTTCCCATGAACTGGTCAAAGATGCTCGATGCCAAGGTTGCCCTAGTGACCGGAGGAGGTTCGGGGATCGGACGTGCCACGGCGCAAGTCTTCGCCGAGCACGGCGCGAGCGTGATGGTGGCGGACGTCAACGGAGCTTCTGCCGAACAGACGGTGGCTGGCATTCTTGCCGCGGGCGGCGACGCAACTTTTCAGCAGACCGATGTTGGCAAAATGCAGGACGTGGAGCGGATGGTTCAACAGACCGTCGAGCGCTACGGACGGCTGGACGTGGTCCTGAGCAACGCTGCGGGTTACCAGCTTGGCACGGCCACGGAGATCTCCGAGGCGGACTGGGATCGCACACTAGACGTGTGCCTCAAAGCGACTTGGATGATCGCGCACCAGGCTATGCCCATCATGCTCCGCCAGGAGACCGGTGCTTTCATAATTACCGGTTCGGTCCAGGCATTGCGTGGCTACACAGGGCACGTCGCTTATCAGGCCGCCAAGGGCGGACTGATGGCCCTCACCCGCTCACTCGCTGCGGACTACGCGCCAAAGATCCGCGTCAACGCGATTCTGCCAGGCGCCGTGATCACCGGCATCGCCGCTCATCTCAACGAGAGCCAGCTCGATCACATGGCAAAACGGTGCCCTCTGCAGCGGAATTCGCGACCCGAGGAAATCGGAAGGGTGGCTTTGTTCCTGGCGTCAGACATGTCTTCGTACGTTACTGGCACGTCGGTGATCGTTGATGGCGGTTTGACATCGGTGATTAAGATGGATTAGTTCGGCCCTCCTCCGTGCCTGCAGGGAGCTCGTCGTGATTACTCTCGGTTTGCGATGCGGCGGCGATTTGCAGCCAGGCCGGGACATGCAAGTATGCGCAGTTTCTGCGGCGGGCGACGGAGGCCGGGGTTGCCAGCTACATCGTATATCTGAACGGCAAGAAGGTGATTTACTTTGGGCGTAACGGTGAGTCTCATGGGGAAGGGTTTCCGCGCTTTGCCCGGAGCGCTGAATAGCGACACCAAAAGACCGCCTGGACCGGGAGCAGCTATTTGCATGAGGTAGCGCCGTTTGCACGGGGTGTCGAAAACCATGGAACCTTGGGATGGTATGTCACACACTCCACACTTCACGAGAATCGGAAAGTGGGAAGGGCTCGCGGGGGTTCTGTTGCCGCGACGGCGCTACGGCGATGCTTGCGGCAACTCTTGTTTGAGGTTCGCTGCTTGCTGATGTGGTTCGGAGCGTGTGGGCGCAGAATCGCGTGGCATCGATTCTGAAGAAGAAGGATAATCGGAAGCCTAAAAGCTGGCGACCGTGCTCATGCGAAAACTTATATCCCTGTCTAGCGCGCTGGGAATGGCCTGCGCTTCACGGGGCCAAACTGATCTGGAATCCTGGGGGAACCTGAACCGGTTCTGCGTGCGGAATGATGGCTGAGAAACCCCAGGTGTCCGTGGTGATCGTCAATTGGAATGGGGCCGAGCACCTTCGGCTTTGCTTGCCTAGTCTTGCCGCGCAATCGCTGCCTCCGGTGGAAATTATCGTTGTGGATAATTGTTCGTCGGATGATTCCGCTGAGGTTGCTCGAAATTTTGGAGTCCGCTGGCTACCTCTGGACCTAAATCTTGGGCTTGCGCCGGCGCTGAACCGGGGGGCGGCGATTGCCCAGGGCGATCTGCTGCTGATCGTGAACAACGACATGCGATTCGATGCCGGGTTGGTGGCGGCGTTGGCCGAACCTCTGCAGCGGGACGAGAAGATTTTTGCTACTGATGCAATGCAGTTTAACTGGGATGGAAGTCGTCGCGCGCACCTGGCGTTGCTACTGACGAAAGAGCCCGGCCAGGGGGACGCTTCTACGGAGTTGGTCCCTGGTTTGCACTTTTACCAGCAGCCAAGGGCTGAAACTTCACCCGTATTCATGGCCTGCGGCGCTGCCACGATGCTACGCAAAGCGTTCTTTGAGCAACTGGGCGGGTTTGACGACCGGTTGCCGCTCGGGTATGAGGACTCCGAGATTTGCTGGCGGGCGTGGGTGCATGGGTGGAAGACGGTGTACGTTCCCGGTGCGATTTGCTGGCATCGCGTGGGAGGTTCTTCGCGATCGCTGGCGGCGGCGCGCTTCAATTTCCGCGGTATACTCCGGGGGCGATTGCTGCTGGCAACCAAGCTGCTTCCCGGGCGATATGCGTTGCGCACTTGGCTGGTGTCGACGACCGGGCTGGCCAAGGATATTGGCCAACTGAAATGGAAGTTTGCGGCGGATCGCATTCGGATACTGTTTTCCACGGCTGGCCTTGTGCCGCAATTGCTCCGGGAAAAGAAGGCGCTGTTCGGGAACGCGGGTAGTTCTCCTGAAAAAATGCTCGAGTTCTTATTGGGACTGGCCGACGATGAAGTCCGGGGCTAACCCTGACCGACCCAGCCAAGAGCAGGAAATGCGGGTAGCCCTAGCCTGCCCTGCTGGTTGCAAGGCTCTGAAGCGGTTGGAAGATTAACGAATAGTTTGAATTGGTCATCGAGGAGTGAGGGAGACATATGAAAGGCGTAGTCCTGGCCGGCGGCACTGGCAGCCGCCTGAACCCGCTCACCCGGGTGACCAATAAGCACTTGCTGCCGGTGTACGACCAGCCCATGGTGTATTACCCGATTCAAACCCTTATTAACGCTGGGATCCATGAGATTCTGCTGGTCACGGGCGGGAAAAACGCGGGAGATTTCTTGCGTCTGCTTGGGAACGGCCGCCATTTCGGATTGAAACACCTGAACTACACTTATCAGGATGGAGAAGGTGGAATTGCCGAGGCGCTCGGATTGGCGGAGTATTTTGCAGGGGACGAACAAGTCTGCGTCGTTTTGGGCGATAACATTATCGAGAACAATATTTGCCGGGCTGTTGAGATGTTCAAGAAACAGAAGGAGGGAGCGAAGGTCCTGCTAAAAGAAGTGGCCGACGCGGACCGTTTTGGGGTGGCGGAAATTCGGGGCAACCGCGTAGTGGGCATTGAAGAAAAGCCCAAAGCACCCAAATCGAAGTATGCGGTGATCGGCGTGTACCTCTACGACTCCACAGTATTTCAAAAGATTCGCCGGCTGAAACCCTCGGGACGAGGTGAGTTGGAAATTACCGACGTCAACAACTTCTACATTGAAGAAAACAGCCTGACCTACGAATTCCTCGATGGCTGGTGGACCGACGCAGGCACCTTCGACTCTTTGCTCCGCGCCAGCGGTCTTGTTGCGAAAACCGGCGCAAATAAAATGGGTGGTGGAAATTCTGCCGGCGATGCTGACCGCCAAGACGTGAAGCGATGAAGATTTTTGTTACCGGTGGAGCAGGCTTCATCGGCTCCAACTTCATTTGCCACGTTCTGGGGCTGAATAGGAACTACGCGATCGTCAATTACGACAAGCTGACTTACGCCGCCAATTTGGCAAACCTGACAACCGTTGCAGATCACCCGCAATATCGGTTTGTGAAAGGCGACATCTGCGATGCCAGCGCAGTGGAGTGCGCGATGCAAGGCTGCGACGCGGTGATTCATTTTGCGGCGGAATCCCATGTGGATCGCAGCATTTACGAGCCGGCGCCGGTAATTGAAACGAATGTGACGGGCACCTTCGTGCTCCTGCAAATGGCGCGGCGAATCGGAATCAAACGCTTTGTGCATATCTCCACGGATGAGGTGTACGGTGACTTGACTGCTGGAACGTTCGCGAACGAGAAGTCACAATTGCAGCCGAGTAGCCCGTATTCTGCATCCAAGGCAGCTTCCGATCTGCTAGTGCTCTCTTTTGTGCGAACATATGGATTTCCCGCGCTGGTTACGCGTTCCTCGAATAACTATGGCCCCTTTCAATTTCCGGAGAAGTTCTTGCCTCTGGCGATCACTAACGCGCTTGTTGACAAGCCTCTCCCGATTTACGGTGATGGCCAGCAGCAACGCGACTGGTTATACGTTGAAGATAATTGCCGTGGAATCCTTGCGGTTCTCGAGCATGGCCGTGCCGGCGAAGTCTACAACATAGGCGGGATGGACGTTGAAGAGAATCTGACCATGGCCGAGAGGATTCTCGGGGAAATGGGCAAACCGGAGACACTGCTGGCCTTCGTGAAAGACCGCCCAGGCCACGACCGCCGCTATGCCCTGGATTGCAAGAAGGCTGAAGAGGAACTCGGATGGAAACCAGCGATTTCCCTGAATGACGGTTTGCGGCAGACCATTCAGTGGTATGAATCGAACAGTGATTGGCTGGCCAGCGTGCAGGCAGGCGAGTATCGCTCCTACTATGAAAAGTATTACGACCAGCGTGACTCATCTCTCCAGGCAATTTTGCGGCCGGAGCCGAAATCGCGTCTATAAATTCAGGCGATCGTAAGAGGCTCGAGGCTCCTCTAAACCGCTGCGTTTGGTTTCTTCGCCGAGCTGTATTCGAGACTTAACGAGGACATAGCTTTCGTGCAGCGAATTGAAACTTCATTGCCAGGTGTATGGGAACTACGCCCGAAGGTCTTCGCCGACGCGCGGGGTTTTTTCCTGGAGACGTATCACCTCGCGCAATTTGCCGAACTGGGTATCACAAATTCTTTCATCCAGGACAACCACTCGTGTTCGCGGAGAGGCACGCTGCGCGGGCTCCACTATCAATTGCAGCATGCGCAAGCGAAGTTGTGCCGCGTGGTGGAGGGCCAGGCATTCGACGTGATCCTCGATATTCGCGCGGGCTCACCTCACTTCGGCCAGTGGACCAGCGTCCTGCTCAGCGCGGAACAACAGAACCAGATTTACATCCCGGTGGGGTTTGCGCACGGCTTCGTGGCGCTGAGCGATACCGTTCATTTGCTGTACAAATGCAGCGATTACTACGATGCGAAGGACCAGTACGGGGTCTTGTGGAGCGACCCTGAACTCAAAATCTCCTGGGGCATCGAAAGCCCGGTAGTTTCGGAAAAAGACGCGAACCTTCCAGGTTTGGCGAAGATTCCGGGCGAGCGTCTGCCACGATACCGGGGAGAGTAAAGTTGAGAATTCTGTTGACCGGGAAAAACGGGCAAGTGGGCGCCGAACTTGCAGTTTTTCTTCCCCGCCTGGGCGAAGTGGTGGCCTTCGATCACCAGGAGCTAGACCTTTCCAACCCCTATGGTATCCGCCGGTGCATACGCGACGTGCGGCCGGGCGTGATCGTCAATGCCGCCGCGTACACTGCGGTTGATCAAGCCGAAGAGGACCAAGATCACGCTCGCATGGTTAACGCAGATGCTCCCGGCCTGATGGCCGAAGAGGCCAAGAAGATCGGTGCAGTTCTGGTGCACTATTCCACAGACTACGTCTTCGATGGCTCGAAACAAACTCCGTACGAGGAGACCGATCAGCCGAGCCCCATCAACGCTTACGGCAAGACAAAACTTGCCGGGGAGGAGGCGATACGATCTGTCGACGTTGCTCACCTGATCTTTAGGACGGCGTGGGTGTACGGTACCAGGGGACGGAACTTCCTGCTTACGATGCTGCGACTCGCGACGGAGCGGGAGGAATTGAAAGTGGTCCGCGACCAATTCGGCGCACCTACGTGGAGCCGCGAAATCGCCAAGGGTACCGCGACCGTTCTAGCGCAACTTTCGCAACAAGGCCCAGAGGCGATTTTGAGGTTGGGCGGCACCTATCACATCACCGCGGCGGGCCAAGCAAGCTGGTTTGAATTTGCGGAGGCAATTCTGGAGAAAGCCTCGCGAACGCCGCAGGGTGTGGCCTGGTTTGCGGCTGCTACCGGCAGCCGTCCGTTGGTAGCTCGCGGCGTAACCCCCATCACGACGGCGCAATACGCAAGCCCCACTCGCCGCCCGGCTTATTCGGTGCTCTCAAATCACCGCTTGATGCAGACGTTTGGCTTGGATTTACCCGGCTGGAAGGCGCAATTGGACGCGACATTCGCGGAACGTTAGGCGCCGAAGAATAGACGCGCGCGGCCGGTTGGCAAGCGGGAGAGGCTTTAGGCCATTAGTCGTCACCGTTATAATAGGTGTACCAAATTTGAAATAGAACGCAGGGGCGGCCATGATTTGTAGAAGCTGTGGTGAACTCGCGAAGCCGATATTTACGCTGGGGAAATTGCCTTTGGTTAATTCACTGCTTACCTCTCCGCGAGAACCTTTTGAAAAATACCCGCTCGACGTGATGCTTTGTTCAGGGTGCCTTTTAGGGCAGTTACGAGACAGCGTTCCACCAGAAAAGATGTTCAGAGAATATGTGTATTATTCGGCTGTATCTGGTCCCACCATGGAATCAGCGAAGTTGTTAGTGAGCCGACTTATAGAAGGAATGACTGACCAAAGAAATGCGCTGGTTGTGGAAATCGGGAGCAATGATGGCTACCTGTTACAGTTCTATCGAGAACAGGGCATACAAGTACTGGGTGTGGACCCAGCTCGCGGCCCCGCGAATGCCGCTGCTCTCAGAGGTATACCGACTGTGCAGGATTTTCTTACACTCAATCTATCCAGACAATTACCAAAAGCGGACATCATTCACGCAAATAATGTGCTGGCTCATGTTCCGGAGCTGAATGACTTCGTGGCTGCGTTATCTGAACTGCTTAAGCCAAGCGGCGCCTGCTTCGTCGAGGTTCCCTATCTGGGCGACCTATTGGAGAAATGTGAGTTTGATACCGTTTACCACGAGCACCAGTACTATTTTTCACTGCGGTCTCTCGAAAGTCTATTTGGCCGTCACGGGCTATTCATTGCAAACGCAGAATCCCTAGCCTCGCACGGCGGGTCGTTGCGTCTAACGCTCAGGAAAGATGACACACATGCAATCACCATCACGGACGCCATCCCCGCTGACTACAGTGATATGCAGAAGAGAATAGAAAACATTTCTAACAACCTAAAAACCGTATTGATAAATTTGAGACAGGAAGGAAAACGTGTGTGGGGCTTTGGCGCTGCTGCCAAAGCCACGGTTATGTTGAACTATTGTGGGATCGACAACGAACTAATTGAGGCGGTGGCTGATAGCACGCCTGCCAAGATAGGCATGTATATTCCAGGGACCGGAATCGAGATTAGACATCCGGAGAAATGGATCGAGTCTCAGCCAGATTACACATGCATTTTCGCCTGGAATTACGCGCATGAGATTACACGCCGCTACGCTCAAGAGTATCGGGGGAGATTTTTTACGCCATATGTTTTGCCGGAGGCGTTCTGATGCTATCGAACCTCGCATAGCATACGGGTGAACAGTCCCGTCCATATCACCCCATCGAATTCCTCCCGTGCCGGAAACCACATGCGGAGGGCGCGGTATCTGCAACCCATGTCCGAGCCAGTCAAAACACCCGCCAAATGTTAAGAGGCGGGCAGGCCCACCCTTCCCACGTGCCTTCGCGCAAAAACGGCGCTACGGCGGCCGCCAAGAGCGGGGAACCATTGAACCAAAAGTCAGAACCCACAAGCTGCAGCCAAAACAAGATCTGATCAACCAATTGAGACGCCTCGTCGGGGGCGTTCTTTGCGGACCATTAGGGTATCTTGCGTGGGCTCGGTTTCGCATTCTATGGCCAGGGTGGTGACCGGAGTGTCGGGGGCGTCCGCGGGGAGGTTGGTGAAGCGGACGCGGAAGCGATCCTGGATGAAGGCGATATCTTCTCCGGTGGCGTGGAAGCGGGCGGATTTTACTTTGGTTTGCAGGCCGGCCAGGGTGACGGTTTCGCCGGGCCAGAAGTAGACATGCATGAAGAGCGTACTGTTCTTGCGGGTGAAGCTGGCGTAGTTGGAGCGGCTGACCTGGCATACGTCGGAAGCATAAATGGTGTCGGCGTTGCGCTGTGTCCACTGGCCCACTTCGTGGAAAATGCGGACGCATTCGTCGGGGATGGAACCGTCGGCGTGGGGCCCGATATTTAGCAGGTAGTTGCCGCCTTGCGATGCGCATTCGATCAGATTGCGGATCACTTGCTTGGAGCTCTTCCAACTGTCGTCGGCGCGGTGAAATCCCCAGCTATCGTTGAGGGTCATGCAGGATTCCCAGGCGCGGCCGTGGGGATCTTTCACAATTTCCTGTTCGGGCGTGGAGAAATCGCCGGGAAGCAAATTGCGATTGTTGACGATGATGTCGGGCTGCAGCTCGAAAACCATTTTGTTCATGCGCTCGGATTCCCAGCCTTCGGCGGTGAGGGGCCAGGCCACGTCGTACCATAGGACATCGATTTTCCCGTACTGGGTGAGGAGCTCGCGGATCTGTCCGTGGATATATTCGACGAAACGCTTGCGGGCAGCTTCGTCGGTGGCGCAGCGGGCGCCGTCAGGATGGTGCCAGTCCATCAGTGAGTGATAGAAACCTACGCGGAGGCCTTCGGCGCGCGCGGCATCTACAAATTCCCTCACGAGGTCGCGGCCGGGGCCTTGTTGCGGCGAGCAATAGTTGGTGTGCTTGGTTGCAAAGTGGCAGAAACCTTCGTGGTGCTTGGTGGTCATGACCATGTATTTCTGGCCGGCGGACTTGGCTAGCTTGGCCCATTCGCGAGCGGGAAACGGATTGGGTTTGAATTTTTTGGCGAGTTGCTCGTATTCGGCGACGGGGATGCCTTCGTTTTCCATCACCCATTCATGGCGGCCGACGACGCTGTAGAGTCCCCAATGAATGAACATACCGAACTTGGCTTCGTGCCACCACTGCATCCTGCGGACGCGATCGGCGTCGCTGGTGGTGTCGTTGTTATCGGATGGAGGTTTCGGCGAAGTACCGAAGGTCACGATGGGGAGCGCTGCGGCGGCTAGTGATGCTCCGGTGGCGAGTAGCCACTCCCTGCGTGGAATGCGACTGCCGATGCTCATGTTGCTCTCCCCGCGACGATTCTCGTCGTGCCACTCGTTTTACATTCACTCCAACCCGATCAAAGACCGCGCCGTTAACGCCGAAGGGCGCGGTAACCACAGACAATTCAAAGCCACGAACCCGACAAAGGCGGTACGAAGTGCTTACAGCCAGGTACTCTAACGCATTTGCAAACCGGTACCCAAGCGAATGAAGAGATCTCTCTCGACTGGTCTTGTCGCCCGCATTCCGGCCTTGACACCTTCGTCCAATAGCCAATAGAGTTACGCCCATCTCACTTTCCCGGAGAGATAACATGGAACTGCCCTGCTCGCATTACCACTACTCTTATCTGATTGGCGCGCTCGTCTTCGATGCGGCTTGGGTGGTTTGTTACGTTCTGGGGAAAAAGCATCGTGCTCAGATTATTTGGGGCAGCGTGGTTTGCGCTCCGCTCGCGCTTACCAATATTCTATATCGTAGTGAACGTAACCGGGAACAAATAAATCCAGCCGGCCATCGCCGTCGTAATCGCCGAAGGTCGCCCCGGTGGACCAATTGCCGAGCGTCACGCCCGCT
>Ga0182024_10004943_pt1 | contig 30256 bp, 24 predicted proteins | sample P32metaG_FD_120480 | JGI IMG/M metagenome (GOLD analysis project Ga0182024, IMG submission 120480) | Permafrost microbial communities from Stordalen Mire, Sweden - P3-2 metaG (Illumina Assembly) | ecosystem: Environmental > Terrestrial > Soil > Wetlands > Permafrost | place: Sweden: Stordalen... | reverse complement strand
GCGAGACCCATATCACCGGGACAATTCCAGCGACGCTCGCCGATTTCAAGATCGATCCGCCATCGCTGCTGACGATGCCCGTCAAGAACGAAATTCCGGTGCGCGTGGACCTGACGTGGCGTCCGCAGTGAGCCGACGAGCAAATCCCCCTTCACTCGACGGGAGCTTCAACGTTTGAGGAGTTTCCTGCATCCCACCTTGAGGTGTAAAGTTTTGGACAGGCGGGAAGCTCCTATGCGATTGCTGTTGGTAGAAGATGACGTATCCATTCAGCAGTTCCTCAAACGCGCACTGGTGGAGGCCGGATACCAGGTGGATACAGCCGGTACGGCGAAAGTCGGGGAAGCTCTGGCTTTGGAAGGCGTTCATGATGCCTTCATTATCGATCTTGGCCTTCCGGACCTCGATGGATTGGACTTGATTGCCCGCTGCCGCGCTCAAGGTAGTGCGGCACCAGTTTTGATCCTGTCTGCCCGGCGTTCTCTGGACGAGCGTGTCCGGGGGCTGGAGCAGGGCGGAGACGACTACCTCACGAAGCCATTTGCCCTCCCGGAACTGCTGGCAAGACTGAGAAATCTCCTGCGCAGATCCGCGGTTCCACAGAACGAATCAGTGCGTCTGCAAGCTGCCGACTTGCAGCTTGACCTGGTACGTCGTGAAGCACGACGAGGCGATCACTTGCTGCAATTGACCCCACAGGAGTTTTCTCTCCTGGAATATCTTTGCCGCAATGAAGGTCGCGTGGTAACTCGCACCATGATTCTGGACCACGTCTGGCGGATGAGGATTGATCCCGCAACCAACGTCGTGGATGTTCATATTTATCGCCTGCGCAGCAAGGTAGACCATGACACCCCGCGACCGCTGATCCACACGATTCGTGGTGTTGGCTATGTTCTCAAGAATGCCTAAACATTTACGCGCTACCGCCGCTTGGCGGATTTCGATTTGGACAACTCTGGCGTTCGCGCTCGGAACCGCTGTAGCTTTCTCCATAGTTTATTTCCTTGTCGCTCAGGGCATCCGAGAGCGAAGTGACACATGGCTTAGCGGGGAAGCTGAGGTTCTAGCTCAAGTCTCGGCTGATACTCCCAGCGATCACCTGTACAAGCGGATAGTTGGAGAGGTGGCCGAGCTTGCTACTCAGGAAGTGCTGGATGAGCGCAATGCTCGGGGGGAGAGGCTGAATTCTGTCTTCTTCTTGGCAACAGATCCCAATAACAGTGAGACTCCGTTGTGGGTCGGCCCAAGCTCCAAGGATGCCTTTGTCACAGCGATTCAGCGGTCGAAGCTCGTTCCGAGCATTCCGCAGTCCATCGGAGTGGAGGGATGGCGCCAAACGTTTCGAGTCGTTGTAAAGGTGCAAAACGGAAGAACTGTTTACCTAGGACTCTCAGATCGTGGCGCTAAGCATCTGCTGCACACCTTGGCTCGTCGTTTTCTTATGGTCTGGGGCGGCATGTTCCTGCTCGGTTTCGTGATCTCCTACTGGAGCGCCCGTCGTACTCTGCTCCGTATCGAACGCATTACGGAAACTGTCGCGCGAATTGGCACCGAGGATTTGGAGGAACGGTTGCCTGAACCTGTGAATTCGGATGAAATCTCGCAATTGGCTAAGACTTTTAATCACATGTTGGACCGCCTTCGATCTTCGGTGAATCAGCTTCGCACTGTTACCGGCGGTATCGCGCACGACCTGAAAAGCCCGGTAACTTTGATTCGCGGGACGCTCGAATCCGCATTGTGCAATGAAGGAAACGACAATTGGCGTGACTCGGTTGGGGAAGCGATCGAAGAGCTGGATAAGCTCTTGCAGTTGCTGAACACCACGCTCGATCTTGCCGAGGCGGAGGCCGGTGCCCTTCACATGAATCGCGGCCCAGTTGACTTCTCCAATGTCGTGAGACAACTAGTTGATATTTATCAGCCGGCTATGGCTGAGCGCCATCACGAAGTGACAAGTGACCTTGAAAAGCATGTGGTCGTGGATGCTGACTTGCCTCTGCTGAATCGTGCGGTTAGCAATTTGCTTGAAAACGAATTGACTCACTTGCCAGTGGGATGCCGAGTGAGTATTCGGCTACATTCGCATCAAGGGGCAGCGGAACTGGTGATCGAAGACAATGGTCCGGGATTCCCGCCTGATATCGGGAGCCGGGCTTTTGAGCGCTTCGTAAAGGGGAAACATTCTCCCGGGCACGGCCTCGGACTAGCGTTTGTGGATGCAGTTGTCCAGGCGCACGGCGGCGCGGCTAGGATCTCCGATCGTCCGGGAGGCGGCGCGGTTATAACTTTGTCGCTGCCCGTCACCGTTCTCCAAATGGCATGACCGGGACAAAGTAGTGGAGGCTCAGACAGCATACATGCTCTCGGGACTCATCGGGAGGTCCTCAGTTGCTTTCTACCCCTCTGGCTCTACCAAGCGCAAAGCCTTGTTTACCAACTTAACGCGCAAACCTCGATCCGCACATCATTCACAGCGCCCTACACACGCGGGGCGAGAGCACCCGCGCCACACGGGCTTAGGCGCTTACTTTGCCGGGGACATCCGGCGCCGGCACATCTTCATACGCATCTTGGACGTTTGGATTTGTTGGCCGCGTGCGGTTCGGAATATGGTCCCAAGTTTTTACTAACCCCTCGGACGATCGGTACGGCTGCAATGCCTGTAACGGAGATCAGCAAAACTAAGAATTGTCGGACCCATTGCGGGATTCGAACGGTGCGGATGTGCATGGCGCTTCTTCTTCTAAGGAACCTCTGAACAAGCACCGCGTTCGTGCCAGCTGAGGGTAGAAAGTCTTGAAAGCTCAGTGGTTTGTTTCGCCCTCACGAGAGAATACCGTTTCTTTCGCTTTGCCCCGGACTCACCCGGGCAGTTTTGATTCGATACTACGCAGTTGTTGCCCTCAGCAGCTGCTCGCGGACCAGGAACAGGTTCACCAGAGCGCACGTTACAAACAACCGAGTCGCATTCTTGTCCAGTCCGCGCTTTTGTCATCTCACCCTTGCCTCCCGTTTTGTTAGAGTCATTACAAACAGCAGGGCCTCTTCGCTCCGCGGACGTTACTCCGCTTCCTCGCTACTACAGACCCAGCCGAATCCCTCTCGCCGTCTACCGATTTCCCGGTGTTGCCGGTTATACGGCTTCCCTGCTCCACCGATTTCTCGACGGGACGAGGAGGGTTTCTCCAGTTGCTTAGCATGACCTGGTCACCGTGCTGTCCCTACCAACCCCGCCGAAGTGTTTCGCCGCATCAGTCCTTGCGACGCTCCATGCTGCCTTCGCCCGAGAAGTGAGGGCTCGGCCTTCGGGTTTCAGTACTTTCGAGGCCCCATGGGTTTACTTAAGTTACGGCCGGTGACTCGCTCGCCATCCTTATTAGATGGCTTCGTCAATAGGCCTCAGGATTCTCAGTTTCCTTCCTTCCTGCTATTCAAGCTACGGGGCTTGAACTCTTACCCCGATGGGACTTTTACCCACTGTTCATGCCAGCCTTCGCTGGACGCACACTTCTCTGTACCAATCCGGCCAACTTGCTCGAAGCCCGTTTCTGGACCGCGAGCGATACTCTGAGGCACTGCGAATGATGATTCATCTCCCAGCAAGATGGATTCCATGATTACTTCGGCATTGCCGGGATCCGTCCTTAGTCTCATCTCTCGCTTCATCGGTTTGGGATCTGAGCGCCGCGAAGTAGAGAAAAAGAACAGAGAAATTTCCTGCTCTCTTTGATCTCGGTTTATGTTGTTGTCACGTTTCTAGGGCCGTAGACAGGCGCCGTACGATCATTGTGGCTCCGCAAGCCGAATTCCGAATCGGCCGAAGGTCAGTCGCTGCTGAATCAACTGGCGGTCACTTTCCGACGGGCCGTCGCTTGGGCGTTCAGCGGTCGTCTTAGCTTCGACGGAGGACTCGTCCGTATCTCCGTTGCACTCCGGGTCAGCCTGATTCTGGTCACATGGAGTCGCCAGGAATGCGTGAATCTCCGTGCAAGCGAACTGATTGACCTCCCACGCGGGTGGGCTCTGCACCGGGCAGGAGCTCTTCACGATGGCCTGGCCGACGATTTGTCCAGAATCATTGATCGAGCCACTAACCGACAGATACAACGCCGAATCTTTCGGAATGAGCGTGTTGAGATCCGTTTTGGTCTGGTCTCGCCATACCCAGGCGCGCAAGTTAAAGTTACTGTCCGCCGTTAGACCCACTGCTTCACACTCTGTTGTTCAGGGTGCTGCAGCAGGGGATTCCGGTCACGATAGCACCAGAGAACGTGCCGAGGTCTTGCATACCTGTTTGCCTGGTCCACAGGAAAGGATGAACAGTGCCATCTGTCGACAACGACGCTCCGGCTACTTCACCTCGGTTATTGATAGGGGCGGGAACGTTAAATCCGCCTCCCAGCGAGCCGAGGTCGGTAGGCGTTCCGTCCTTGTCCCAGAGCACAGCGTGCGGAGCGTCACTACCCGGGATTATCGGCGGCACATGGGTGTTCTCGCACAAACCCGATACGCCGACGGCTTGGCCGAGGTCGTTGATGCCAAAGGCATATCCGACCGTGTCGCCGTCGAGTGGACGAAGTTTCCGAGCCTTGCCGTCTCGTCCCCATATCACAGCTTCGAAACGGAGCAGTTGAGAAGGCGTTGCGGTTGAGCAAGTCGAATCGGCAATCCCATTCTCTGCGAATCCAGCCACCTGTCCTTCATCGTTCATCCAATAAGCCTGCCCGTTGTGGCCGCCTTTCAGAGGAGGAAGGGCTGTCATTTCACCGCTTTTCCAGATGGCTCCGAGGCATTGGCGGTGAGTACCGAAACCGCAGAAGTCCTCACCCTGATAGCCCGGACTGGAGGTTTCGGAAATAATTGGGGATTCGCCCCACGCATTCGGGCCGCCAGCCTCGCTGCTGCAATCGGGGCACGCATCTCCTCCCAAAGTGCCGAGGTTGATCATGTGGAGATCTTTGTCCCAGAGGAAGGCGGTTTGGGACAGGAAGTCAGTCTGGCTCGGGGTCGCAGCTCCTCCAGACACCACGCCTGCATTGTTAACGCCATATCCAAAGCTATACGCTCCCCCGAGCGTGCCGAGATCTTTCACTTTGTAATGCATTTTGTGAGGTGTTGTTGACTGTTGCTGCTCTTGCGCGGTAACCCGAAGCGGGATCGCCAGCGGAGTGAATAGGCTCATTACTGCTATGTACGAGAATATTCTGGATCTCATGTTCCTCCTTTCGTTTGGCCGGACTGAATGTCTTGCTGGAGCGGCATTCATGGCTCATCTAGATAGGCGCAAATGGGCGGACAGCACTATCATCAGCAGGCTACTTTTCTTGAAGAGCTCGCTTGAACGGGATAAGATTCCCGAAGTGTGGGGTAATGGAGAAGTCAACACAGCCGCTCAACGATAAAGAGAAGACGCCGCCTTGTGAGGAGGTGAGCGGGTTGCTCCGAGCTTGGAGCGACGGGAACCGAGACGCACTCGACAGGCTGACCCCCATTGTCTACGACGAACTCCACCGCCTGGCGCAGCACTACATGAAACGCGAGCGCCCTGGCCACAGCCTCCAAACGACGGCTTTGGTCAATGAGGCTTATATGCGCCTCGTGGATTACAAGGGCATGCAGTGGCAGAATCGTGCTCACTTCTTCGCTGTTTCGGCCCAGCTGATGCGGCGCATTCTGGTGGAACATGCGCGGCGCCATAACTTGAAACGTGGGGGCGGCGTGCAGCACGTTTCCTTTGAAGACACGGCCGAAGTGGGCGGCGATCGAGCTGCGGACTTGGTGGCTCTCGATGATGCGCTGGACGCGCTGGCGCGGGTCGATCCCCGCAAAGTGCAGGTCGTCGAAATGCGCTACTTTGGCGGACTCAGCGTGGAAGAGACGGCAGAGGTGCTCAAAGTATCGCCAGTCACGGTGATGCGCGACTGGAGCACCGCTAAGGCCTGGCTCTACCGGGAACTCGGGGGCCGAACGAGCGATGGACTCTGATCGGTGGAAACAGGTCGACACCTTGCTGCAGGCAGCGCTGGAGCGTCCGCCCGAGGAGCGCGATGCGTTCCTGCGGAATGCGTGCGCGGCCGATCAAGCGCTGGAGCGCGAAGTCCGCTCCCCTGCTGACGGCACAGGAGCAGGCAGGAAGCTTTTTGGAGGGTCCGGCCATAGAGCAAGCCGCGCGGGCGATCGCTCGCCAGCAGAGCAGAGACACGCAAGAAAGCAGCGATTTCGCGATCGGCCGGACCATATCCCATTACCGCATTGTCGGAAAGCTGGGCGGTGGGGGGATGGGCGTCGTTTACAAGGCCGAGGATAGCGAGCTTGGACGCTTCGTTGCCCTGAAATTCCTGCCTGATGGACTGTCGCAAGACCCGCAAGCTCTGGAACGCTTCCGCCGAGAGGCGCGGGCGGCTTCCGCTCTCAATCATCCCAATATTTGCACGATCTACGAAATCGGCAAACAGGATGGGCAGTCCTTCATCGCTATGGAGTTTCTTGACGGCGTGACGCTGAAGCACCGTATTGCGGGGCGTCCTCTAGAAATGGACATCCTGGTCCCGCTCGCCATTGACATCGCCGACGGACTCGACGCTGCTCACACTGCTGGCATTGTCCATCGCGACATCAAACCCGCCAACATCTTCATCACGAAGCGCGGACACGCGAAGATCCTCGACTTCGGTACGCGCGCAGCGCTACCACGGTGCCTGGTCTCACTACATGGACGGGAGTACAGGAAAGACCATGCCCGTCTTTGGCATGTTCGATGACGGTGGCGACCTGGTGGAGACTTCGTTTCTAATGCAGGGACTTCTCGCCGCCCGCCAGTACTTCCATGGCGCCAATGAAAAGGAGCAATCTCTTTACCGCCGGATTTCGCAGCTTTGGGAAACCGTGGAATGGGATTGGTACCGCCAGACTCCGAACAGTGACTTTCTATATTGGCACTGGTCGCCACGGTGGGCTTGGCAGATTCACCATCCGCTCATCGGATTCAACGAGGTGATGATCACCTATCTGCTTGCTATGGCATCGCCTACGCATGCCGTGCCCGCCGATCTTTATTACACGGGATGGGCGGGACAGTCGCAGAACGCGCTCAACTATCGCGCCGGCTGGTCCGGCACCACCGATGGAGATCAATATGGGAACGGGCACACCTACTACGGGATTAAACTCGACGTAGGAGTCGGCACGGCGGGCCTCTTTTCTTCACCCATTATTCGTAGATCGGCTTCGACCCGCACAGTCTGCACGACCGTTACGCATCCTCTTACTTCGACAACAACCGCAATATCGCGCTCATCAATCGCGCATACTCGATTGCTAATCCCAAGCACTTCGAGGGTTATGGCCCGAACGCCTGGGGGCTGACGGCGAGCGACGGCCCATCGGGTTACGTTCCGCACGCGCCCGACAACGCCAGCGATCAGGGCACACTCACTCTGACCGGAGCGCTCGCGTCGTTCCCTTATACCCCAGAAGCATCTATGGCAGCCTTCAAGCACTATTACCGCGACCTTGGCGGCCAGCTCTGGGATATCTATGGCCCACGTGACTTCCTACCCTCTAGGAACGGTTGGATCCCGATCCATTTCTCGAATTCGATGACCCCAATTCGATAACCGTGTCTAGAACTCAATCCTCAACGCAAGCTGCCCGACGCGATTCCCCCCGGCGTCACCGGTGCGAGAGGCGAGAACCTGTCCGAATGTGCCGTTGCCGAGAGCATCACTCTCAGACAGATTTTGGCGCGGATCATCGAAGTTTGGGTGGTTGGGGAGATTGGTAAAGCTGGTCTCGAACTTCAACTTAAACCTCTCCGTGAGCTGGAAGTCCTTGGCGAGCCCCAGGGAGAGGTTAACGGTTCCGGGGCCAACAAGCGACCCCACGGCAGCGTTGCCAAAGCGGCCAATGACGCCGCCGTTGGTGAGGCTTGAGCAATTAAGCGTGTTGTTGGACAAGCCTGTTCCTGGGGCAAAGCCGGGACAGGAGAATACGTTCGGATTCCACCACTGCGTGCGAGTGTGGTGAACGTCGTTGGGATTGCCCTTAAGGTCAGGCCGGTTAAAGCCATTATTGGCGTTCCCGGAGGAATCAAATTGAATGAACGGAGTTTCGAAGGGGCCAGTTTGAACTAGGAAAATAGTGCTCAACCGCCAACCTCCGACGATCCCGTTCAGCACTCCATGGGCGTTGCCCAGGAGGAAGCGCCCTTTGCCAATCGGAACCTCGTCGACCATGGTCGTGATCCAACGATGCTTGCGGGTGCCACCGACGTTGCCGTAATCCCCTCTCAAGTTGTATTGGTTCATCGCGTCGCCCGTAATTTCCCCGCCAAAGCCGGAAAGGGGCCACGATTCGTTGTCCGCCAGGTTGCGCGCCCAAGTCCAGGTACTTTGGAAGGTGAGCCCGTGGGAATACTTGTGGATTAGCTCGGTCTGCATCGACTCATAGGTGCTGAAGGCGCCGCCGGAACGGCTCCTGATATAACTCCAGTCTGGAAACGGTACCGGATTGGGATTGGGGCTGATAGCAGAAGGAAGCTTCTGATTAAGATTCGGGCTCCAGGTGAGCTGATCCCCGCGGTTGGCAATATACGACACACGCAGGGCGGTGTTGCCGTGGAGCTCCCTTTCGACCGACAGGTTCCACTGAATGCTGTACGGGTCCTTTTTGTTCAACTGATTCGCAGTGTAGAATGATTGCGTACCGAGCCCAAGACCATAGAGATCCTGCGCGCTTTCCACATTGGGAAATTGAAAGAACGCACAGGCGGGGCCGGGGGGGCAATACGACGACGAATTGTTATACGCAGCCTGGAAGCCGTCGTGGATACCTGCCACGGAGAAAAATACGGCTCCCAAGGTCGTAACGTCGTAGGTGCCGATGCCGCCGCGAATCACCGTCTTATTGTCCGCAAATGGCCGATATGCAAAACCGAGGCGAGGACCGAAGTCTGTGTAAGTATCGCGCAATTGCGTCGGCCACCCCGCCTGTTTCGAGGTCAGGAAGGGAGTACAAACCGCCGGAGGTGGCGCGGGATTCGGGTTGACATCGTTTGGTGTGTTGCAGGCATTGATGTTCTGCGCAAACAACGGTTGGGTTGCAGCCAGTGATCTGGGGTCTGAAGAAATGATCACGCGCCCTGTGCCGGGAACACTGGGATCGAAGTTGGTGAGGTTAATGGGATCGTATAAAGCCGGCATCCTCGAAATCCTTAGGCCAACGTCCAACGTCAGTTTCTGAGTGGCTCTGAACGTGTCCGCCGCGTAACCGTAGAGGTGAGTGGTTGTGCCATTGATGCTTGTCGGTGGAGTGTGGGTGACGAAGGTGTAGTAGGGAGCTCCAAGCAGGAAGTCGGCAAAATTATTTCCTGTGTATTGGCCACTAAAGTAAAAGTCTCCATAGTCCTCCCCGGCTCCCGCCCCCGCGTACCAGGCAGTGATGAGGTGGAGCTTGCGGAGATCGAAGCCAAACTTCATGGTGTGCTTCCCTTTGGTCCAGGTCAGGTTCTCATTGATCTGGAAGTTGTGGGAAAGCTGCGGATTTGGGTAGGTGTGAGAGATTGCGCTGATGTTGTCCAGCCTGGGTTCGAAGACAAAATCGGGGAAGCCACCGGGCGGGAAGTGGGGACCAAGGCTATTGAGACCCAGCGTTTGCATGAAGGCCGGCCCATCGACCGCAAAGTTCCCGCCAAGCTGCCCGCTGCTGATTCCTCCGCGCAATTCATTGATCAGGTTCGGTGTGATGGCATAGTTGTGCGCGATGACGATCTGATTGTCATGTTCGAAATCTGTTTCCGCAGGAAGGCTCAAGCCAGAAGGGTTGACCGTCCTCACATTCTTGTACGTCCAGCGTCCGAAAACATTCTGCTTGGTATTAATGGTGTGGTCGATGCGAATATCGAACTGATCGGAAAGGATAGGATTGGGAACGTTTAGTGTGTAGTTGAAGTTCGCAAAATTGTTCACGCCCCCCTGGATTGGCAGCGGATAATACGGGAGAATCGCGGTGGCTCTCGGATCGAACAGAGCAGTGGGGATGGTGTCACCAGAGAAGGGCGTTCCCGCGAGATCATGGACAGTAACGCCGGGAAGACTCGAGAAATTTCCATTTCGCATGTCCTGGCTGGGTACTGTCTGTTGGAGGACCTCTTGAGTCCGGTACCGCATGGCTTCGTAGTCGCCAAAGAAGAAGGTGCGCTTCCCAAAAAGGGGTCCGCCGATGGAACCCCCGAATGTGTTTGCGCTTTTAGCAGCCTTAGTCACCTGGGGCACGGTAAATCGCGTAGCATCCAGGGCCGCGTTCTGAAAATACTCAAATGCGGATCCATGAAATACGTTTGTGCCCGACTTGCTGGTCGTCGTAATGTCCGCAGGGTTGCCATATTCTGCTCCGCCGCCCGACCCCTGCACCTTCATCTCTGAAATGCTCTCGGCAGAAGGGAACATCTCTCTTTGCGGACCCGCCTGGCGCACGCTGGTCGTCGAAATACCATCCACCGAATATTCGGCTTCATTGACCCCTGTTCCCTGGACCGAGATGTTGCCAGAGTCGTCGCCGGTGACGCCGGGGAGAAAAGCCAGCAAGGTATACGGGCTTGTGCTGCCGGCGCCGCGGTAGTTCGCAGGCAGCCCCAGCACCTCGATGCTGGTGACGCTGGTAGAAATGGCTTGGGACTCGGAGTTGATGAGTTCGGCATTCGCTACTACGGTGACGTTCTCACTCGTGGTTCCGACCGCCAGTTTCAGGTCGGTACGCACGATTTGCCGTGCCGTCAAGCGAACGTCCTTTACCGTCAGTTCGCGAAAACCCTGCGCTTGGACCGAGACCGTATAGATCCCTTCCTTCACGTTTTCCGCCTGGTAATTTCCCTGGGCGTCAGCGCGCACATCGCGCGAAATGTTTTCGCCCTGGTTCGTGATCGTGACGACCACGTTGGGCACAACCGCGCCGGAAGAATCGGTGACGGTACCCAGAATAGTTCCGAAGGTAGATTGCGCGGGTGCGGGAGTCACCAGGCAGACAGCACTCACGGCGATACTCAGAGCAATGATGAAGCGGCGGTTGACTCTCATGGTCCGTCTCCTATTCTCCGCTGCCAGTCGGCCACGTTCCTGCCCCGTAGGCAAGCGATTTCAGAAACCGGTTTCTTTCGGCTCCTTGTTACACCGGTGCCAGCAAACTTGTCAAGTTCTTTCTTCTCCGGTTCTTTCTTCTCCGGAACCGCCGGGGCTGGGCCTTGCTCGTGGCTTTTTGCCGGCCAGTCGTGATAGTTTCAACGGGGGCATGACCAGCGATTACAGAAAGCGCACTCCTGCCCTGTCCTTGCTCCAAGTTCTGGAGTTACGGGTCAGTTGGACCCCGGCCGGCCTGACCTGCTCTTAGGCTATCTCGCCGAGTTGAGCGCCTCAGCTTTACGAAAAGGAGGGGCCATGGGCCACACCATGAGAGAAGTGGCCAAACGAGCGGGGGTTTCCACGGCCACGGTGTCGCGCGTACTCAACAAGACCCAATACATCTCTACCGAAACGGAGCAGCGGGTCCGCGAGGCAGTGCGCCAGCTTAACTACTATAAGAACGTTCACGCACGACGGCTCGCGACCGGCCAGAGCGATTTGTTTGGACTGGTGATTTCAGAGATCGCAAATCCATTTTTCCCTGAAATCATCCGGGGATTCCAGGCCGCGGCGTGGGACCGAGGACTCGACGTCCTTCTGTGCAACACCGAGTACAACCAGTCACGGACTACTGCGGTCATCCGGAAGCTGATCGAGAGCGATGTCCGTGGGGTCGCCATTATGACTTCGTCCGTCGACAAAAGCGTGACTTCCGACCTGATCGCAGCAGGAATCGGAGTTGTCTTCTGCAACCTCGGTCGGGCCGAGAAGTTGGTGAGTAACATTTCGATCGATTACCCGCGGGGAATCTCTCTGGCTATCGAACACGTGGTCGAACTCGGCCACCGCCGCGCTGCCGTGATCGCGGGGCCTAAGGACAACCACACGGCGATTATCATCAAACACGCATTAGTAACTGGGTTGCAGGCACGAAAGCTGAATCCTTTTCCCGTTCTAGAGAGCAATTATCGCGTCGATGCCGGAGCTTCGGCAGTGCGTGCCATCCTGTCGCAGCCGGAAATACCCACGGTGGTCTTCTGCGGCAGTGACCTCATTGCGATGGGCGCCATGAGTGCGCTGGAGGAAGCGGGGGTCAAAATCCCCGACGACGTCTCGGTTATCGGCATTGATGATATCTCTTTCGCTTCCCTTGCACGCCCTCCCCTGACCACCATCCGCGTTCCTCGCGAACGATTGGGGACGATCGCATTTGAGGCACTGGACAAGATGCTAAGCCTGAAACGCAGGAGAGGAGGCGACTACTATTTCGAAACAGAGTTGGTAGTTCGCAGATCCACCGCTGCCGCTCGAGAGCAACCGCTTCGCATCGCCAGCCTGGAAGGCGCCGGGCAGGCCCGCTGATTGACGTGAGACGCAACCTGTAAGATTCCTAGGCTGGGAATACGACAGCACAGTCCTGAAGCCGTGTCACCGCTGCTTCTTGACGCCCCCTGTCTCTTCTGTCGGCGTCCCGAGTCTGGAACCACCCTCTGACATGAGGCGCTCAGCTTCCGCACGTTCACGGCGGGCATTCCCCTGTTGTCCCATCTCCGCATAGACGTCCGCCAGGAACTTGTGCGCGTCAATCGAGTCAGGATGGAGCCTGGTGGCCCTACGCAGGTACGGAAGGGCGTCCGTCGCCCTTTGCTGCATGACAAACAGTCGGCCGAGAAGAAGGTTGGCGGGGAAGTTGTTAGGATCCAGACGTACTGCGCTTTGAAATTCTTTCATGGCCTCGGGCATGCGCGACGTTCGTTGATATACGAGAGCTAAATAGAAGTGCATCATTGCCGAACCTGTCATCTGGGAAACGGCGGCTTCAAAATGCGGCGCTGCCTCGGCCCAGTTGCCGGTTTTCACCAAAGCGCATCCGAATTCATAGCGAGCGAAGGCGTCATCCGGTTTCTTCTCAACCAAACTCCGCAAGGGTGGCACAGCCTTCTCATACTCCTTGAGCGCCATGTAGGCCCGCCCCAGTTGCAGAAACGCTATGGGGGTATTTGGTTCCTGCTCTAATACCCGCTCCAATATTGGCGCAGCCTCCTGATACTGCTCATTCTCCATATCAACCAGCGCCTGATAGAGGAGATTTGCGGTGCTAATCCTTGGTTTGGGATCCGGTCCGCTCTGCTTGTCGGTATCGCTGGAAGTCCCAGAATCAGAACTCAAGTAGCCGAGGGCGTGCAGACTTTCGGCTTGCTCCAGATTCAACGGTTTTCTGTCGCTGGCCCCGCCTTTGGTCTTCCCGTAAAATTCCGCAACCTGAGCCGCCGCCGTGTCCACGACAGCCTTTGAATCGGGCGCCAAGTTATGTGCTGCCAGCGGATCCAGCGATTGGTCATACAACTCGTGTTCCGGCGCTTCAATATACAAGTACTTGGCGGTGCGCCACGCCTGCAATTTACTCCAGCCAAAAGAAAGGTGACCATAACTGCTCTCTGCATAAACGGGACGCTGCAAATTCGAATGGTTGGGATAGTTGGGGTCCTCTCCGGGGTCCGGTTTTAGGAAACCCAACAGAGACTCGCCCTGCATAGCAGCGGGAACTGGCAGATTCACGGCCCGCAGGATGGTGGGTGCGACGTCGACGAGCCCAACCCGGGTTTCGACTCTTCTCGCGGCTCGTTGCCCGGGGACCTTGAGCAAGAGCGGGACGTGAATGGTTTCATCGTAGAGAAAGATGCCATGATGGTTCTCACCGTGTTCGCCGAAGGCCTCGCCGTGATCGGCCATGACGGCAATCAGAGCGGAATCAAACAGGCCAAGTGTCCGCAACGCGGCGAGTAGCTTTGCCACCACGGAATCTGTGTATGCAATCTCTCCGTCGTAAGGTTGCGTCTGGTAGCGGGTCTTGTACGGTTCCGGCGAGTCATAGGGATCATGGGGGTCGTAGAGATGCACCCAGAGAAAGAACGGTCCCGCAGGCCGTTTGCTTAGCCAAGCCAGAGCGCGACCTACCACTTCGCCGCCGCGCCGCTCCAGGCTGTGGTAGCGGTCCTCGCGCGGTCCTCGCCGATGAAACCCGGCGTCGTAAATATCAAAGCCTCGTTCGAAACCCGGCGCCAGCTTTTTCGGCTCGAGCGCCAGCGCCCCCACAAATGCAGCTGTCCGATACCCATTTTTGTGCAGAATGTCGGGTAGAAACGGAAGAGCCGGGTTTAGCGGATCTCCCATGTAATTCACGTGATTGAATTGCGGGTAGGTTCCGGTGAAGATCGTAGCGTGCGAGGGAGTGGTCAGGGGCACGTGGGCATAGGCGAGAGAAAAGACCGTGGCCTGGCGGGCCAACGCATCCAGATTCGGCGTAAGCCCACGATCAGATCCGAGGAAACCCATGCGATCGGCGCGGGTTGTGTCCAGGGTGATCAGCACTATATTGGGATGGGGCGAGGAGGCGGGCTTGGGAGCCGTCGAAGCAGCGGCCCCGGCACATTCTGCCAGCAACATCAGCCACAACAAGCGCCGAAGAACCCGCATGAGAGCTGTAGCGGAACACGCCGTCTGAGCACCCGCTGGGGCAGCAGGGTACTCGTCTGCCGGAAAGGTACCTCCGGCAGCCAAGCTCGCGCTCATAGTAAGCCCGCCGGTCAACGATGGAAGCGCCACTCTTATGCTACCTCGATTCACGCCTCGTGCGCGGCAGGCACCAGGCGAGAAATAGGAGACAAGAACAAAAGCCGGTATGACTATTTCGCTGACCCGACGTATCGCAAAGAACCTTATCACGACTGGACCGTAAACGACCACGAGCCGTGGTCCAGGGAAGGCGTTTAAACAAGAAGATATTGGCCGCGCTCTTCTGCTCTTGACTTGCCCGGCAAGAACGTATTTCATACAGACCGTTAGCCATGCACTAAGCGATTTAGTTCGGCCGAACACCGCAGTAGTGCGAGGTGCGAATTGAGATGGTTCCCAGTGCGGCGCGCGCGGTCTCTGGACTCACGGATGCTGGCTGTGGGTCCGAACCCAAGGGGGCGAGAAGTGTGCGTGTTGCTGCTCGCGGCCCTTTGCGCGGTCGCGGGGAGTTCGCCGGTGTGGTCCCATGCAGAGGGTCCCGCTGCGACGAAAGCCAGGCAAGGCTCGGGCCAAGGCATCGCGGACCCGAGCCTCAACGCCCGCGTGGAGTCCCTCCTCGACCGCATGACCCTGGAAGAAAAGATTGGACAGTTGGTGCAGTACTCCGCCGGCCAGGCGACGGGCCCCGGCACCGGACGCACCGACTACAAGGACATGATCGCCCGGGGGCAGATCGGGTCGCTGCTGAATGTCACAAATACACCGCTGATCAACGAGTACCAGCACATTGCGGTCGAGAAGTCGCGTTTGCACATCCCATTGCTCTTCGGGTTGGATGTAATCCACGGCTTCAGGACCGAGTTTCCGATTCCGCTGGGGATGGCTTCCACATGGGATCCATGGCGGCGTGCGCCAAGCACTACGTGGGCTATGGCGCGGCGTAGGCGGGCCGGGATTACAACACCACGGAGATTTCCGAACACACGCTGCGCGAGTTCCACCTGCCTCCATTTCACGCGGCGGCAAACGCCGGCGCCGCAAGTCTGATGAGCGCCTTTAACTCCCTTAACAGCGTGCCCGCTTCGGCGAACCCGTTCACGCTTACCCAGGTCCTGCGGAAAGAATGGGGTTTTCGAGGAATGGTCGTCAGCGACTGGTCTTCGATCGGAGAACTGGTGGCGCACGGCATTGCCGCCGACGATGAAACTGCGGCGCGCAAGGCTTTTCTTGCGGGTGTGGACATGGACATGGCGAGCAGCCTGTACCATGACCAACTGGCGCAACTCGTGCATTCGGGCGCGGTACCCGAAGCTAACATTGACGAGGCCGTCCGCCGGATTTTGCGGGTGAAACTCGCGCTTGCTCGCGGACAATCCATCTGACCCTGAAGGATGGCATGCAACGATAGAGCCCAAGAGCGGTGTTCTGTCGTTTCCGGCCGAGTTGGCGCGGCGCCTGGGAGAAAGCAACGTGCTCGGTTCAGGGGCGTCGGGATTCTCAATGGCAGCGACGAAGAGATCGCGGCAGCATCTCCACCGCCAAGCGCGCTGATTTGGTGATTCTTACGCTCGGTGAGTCCCCAGAAATGAGCGGGGAGGCATCCTCTCGTTCCAATCTCGGTCTGCCCGGGCGCCAGCAGGAATTGCTCGAAGCCATCGTCAACACCGGCAAGCCGATTACACTCATACTCTTCAGCGGCCGTCCTCTCACGGTGCCATGGGCCTTTGAGCATGTGCCGGCTGTGCTGGCAGCTTGGTTCCCTGGAACCGAAACAGGTCCGGCGCTTGTTCGGACGCTCATCGGCGAATCCAATCCCAGCGGCAAACTGGTTGTAAGCTGGCCGCGCAACGTGGGACAAGAGCCGCTTTACTACAACCCTTGAGCACCGGAAGGCCGGCCGGCAAGATCGACCTGGCCATTCCCCCAAGGGACGTGGAGTCGAAGTATGTGTCGCGCTACATCGATGAGCAAAATACGCCGCAGTTTCCCTTCGGCTACGGAGGCTCTTACACCACTTTCGGATATGGACCGACTGAGGTCAGCAAGACCCAACTGAGCACCGCGGGCTTGAATCAGAGCCTGAGCGGCAAAGCGAGCGCCTCGGACCCGCTGACCGTCGAGGCCGCTGTCTCGAACGTCGGCTCGCGAGCGGGGGAAGAGTTGGTTCAACTCTACGTCCGTCTGCAAGGGACTAGCACCGCCCAGCCGGTTCGTGCGTTGAAGGGCTTTCAGCGGATTGCGTTAGCCCCGGGAGAAACGAAGAAAGTCACGTTCAAACTGGGACCGGACACATTTGCGATTTGGAATGACCGCAACCAATTCGCAGTCGAGCCGGCAAAGGTCAGCGTGTGGATCAGTCCGGATTCCGCCAGCGGTTCTGATGCAAAGCTGGAGATCGTACCGTAGAAGAACTGGGACTGTGTCGTTCCGCTACCGGCAATTCCATTGCTGCGATGGGTCAAATGCCGGCCAGTTTGTGAGCAACAAGAGTGGCAGCCACAGCGAACCACATTCCAGCTGGACTCGAAAGCTCGAATCATTGTCGGAAACGCCACGGATTCGAAAGTGAACCCAAAGGAAAGTACTCGCGCTGCGCCACACGAACGAAGCCTTGCTCGAAGGCACGTACACCGCGCTCAACGAAGAAGATCCGAACGTGAGGTCTTACTTGCGCAGCTACAAGGGAAAGGCCGTGCTGGTGGCACTGAATATGTCGGCTACTCCGCAATAAGCGCTCTTCGATCTTTCCAAACAAGGATTCGCGTGGGCCAATCTGAAGACGCTGATTGCATCGCACAAGGCATCGGCCGAAGGCAACGAAGTTACGCTGGAACCCTTTGGACTGCTGATCGCGGAAGCAATGATGAATTGAATTTTATCCGGAGCTCGACTGCTCGACTCGCCAGCCTTTCAGCGCTGCCGGGAACTATTTGTTGCTGTCCAACAGCTTGGCTCTTGCCTCCGCCCGTTGAGCTTCCGTCTTTTTGCCCAGGCCAGAATAAGCCTTCGCCAGTAGATCGAAGACATGCGCATTTTTCGCTTGCACTTTGGATAGTGCTTCCAGCGATTGAGCCGCCTCCGCGAAGTTGCCTTTGGCTATCTGCGCGTCTGCCAAGCCGATCTCCGCATCCACGCTGCCCGGTTGGAGCAACAACGCCGCTTCGAACTGGTCCTCGGCGGCTATAGGGTCTTTCAGGCCCAAGTACACCTGGCCTAGTAGCAAGCGAGCCTGGAACTGTCCGGGCATGAATTTCAGGCTAGTCTCAAGCGCATTGCGCGCACCCGCCAGATCGTGCGTCTTCTCCAGCGCTTTCCCTTCGTAAAATGAGCCCGTGGCGTCATCCGGGTGAACTTCCAGGGCGCCCTTTAGATGCTGGGCAGCTTGAGCGAAGTTCCCTGCCTGCAGCTCCAACTCACCCAGTTGACGCAAAGCCGCGAACGACTTGGGGTCGAATGCGAGTACTTTCTCCAGGGTTTTGCCAGCCTCTTCAACGCGACTGTCTTCCGAAGCGATCATCGCCGCGTGCAGCAAATTCTGTTCTTCAATCTTGTCTTTCGGATCAGGCAGCAAGGATGCGTTCGGACCCGCGGTCGTTCCTCCCGCTCCAGCGGACACCGAATTGCCGTTCAGTTCATTGGTGGTTCCGGGCCCCACGCCTTCCTTGGATCCTTCGACTGGGGCCTCTCTGGCGCGCACTTCTGCCAGCATCGTGCGCAATTTCTGCACGCGCACGTCCCGAGGTTCGTACTCGTTGCTCAATTCGGCAGCATCGAGCCGTAAATCATAAAGCTCGGGCCGTGGTGCCTCGATAAACTTGAACCCGTCGCTCCGCACAGACCGCAGCGGAGCCCAGCCGAAACGCAAGGGGTAGTCCGTCTCCCCAAAGGCAGGGCGACCGGCTTCATCTTTGCCGGCAAAATAAGACTTCAAAGACTCTCCATCTCGCTTCTGAGGAGCAGGGGCGCCTGCCAATTCCAGCAATGTCGGCACAATGTCGATGGTACGCACCTGCGCTGTAACGACGGTGCCGGCGCTGAGTCCTTCGGGCAGCTTAACAATCAGTGGGACGTGAGTGGTCGAGTCATACAGGAAGATCCCGTGCGTGTCTTCATGATGCTCTCCCAAACCTTCGCCGTGGTCACCAACGGCGACGATGATCGAGTCCCGGTACTTGCCGACCCTCTTGAGATAAGCGATGAAGTGCGCCAGCGCAGAATCCGCGTATGCGATTTCGCCGTCATACAAGTGATCCTTGTAGGTCTGCGAATAAGGCATCGGCGGCTCGTATGGATCATGGGGATCGTAGAGGTGTACCCACACGAAGTGCGGGCCCGCAGGAAGCCCGCTCAACCATCGTTCCGCATGTTGCACGACGTCCATGCCACGGCGCTCGACACGTCCCCAGCGAGACTTCGTCGACGAATGCTTCGGAAAGTTATCGTAGAAATCAAACCCGCGATCGAATCCCGGCGCCAGAGTCTTGCTATCGAGGATCACCGCTCCGATAAAAGCTGCCGTGTGATACGCCTTTACTTTGAGCAACTCCGCTACCGTCGGATGGGCCGCTGACAACGGCACGGCGAAGTCCGTTACCCCATGAGATCCCGGCAGCAGTCCCGTAAGAATGCTTGCATGGGACGTGTTGGTGATCGGGCTGGGGGTAAAGGCTTGCGTGAATCGCACCCCGTCTTTCGCTAACGCGTCCAACGAGGGCGTCGCCACGTTGGTGTAACCGTAGCAGTGAACGTGGTCCGCCCGAAGCGTATCGATCGTTATAAGGAAAATGTCCGGAGGCGGCGTCTTCGTGGACACGGAGGAGGCAGCAGCGCACAGAGTCCCCAGTACAGATAATCCGATCAGCGCGCGAAGAACCTTCACCGGTTTCATCAGCCTAGTGTAACTGACGCCATGTCCACTCGCGATTGACGACTCGGGCGGTCAGTTATTGTTTATCATTCTCCCCTGAGATGCTTTGGTTCGCTCGCGAGCCGCTTCCGGACCCCGCCCCAGATGCTCGTAAACCTCGGCCAGCATGGAATGCAGGGCGGAGAATCCGGGCAAGCGCCCCGATGCGATTTCCAGATGCACCGCAGACGTCTTGAAGTCGCCGGTCTTCATCAAGCTGATACCCATCTCATAGTGAGCCCAAGCGGAATCGGGCTGCAGTTCGATCGCTTTGTGCAGGTATCCGATGGCCTCTGCATATTGCTGCTGCTGAGCCAGTGCGGTGCCCATACCGTACTGTGCCAGGAATGTGGTCGGTTGTGCAGCAATCACCTGCCGCAGCGCGGGAATCGCCTTCTCGGGCTTGCCGTCGTCCAATTCAAGGAGTGCCGCGAGGGTTTGGTTGACGGCAGCTATGACATCCTTCGGATCGGTCCCCTCCGTTGCGGCATTTACACTCCCGCCTGACTTCTGCAGTCCGACGTATCCCAACGACGCCAATTTCCGCATCTCGCTTGAGGTCAACCCTGAACCAGCTGATTTGCCAGGTTCGTTCCCAAGGCGGCTATCGAGGGCTTGCAGTTGCGAGGCCATGGTGTCAAGAGTGGCCTTTGCACTCTGCGCCAGGTTGCGGGTCGCATTCGGATCGACAGATAAATCGTACAGTTCTGGATTTGGCGCGCGAATGTAGAGATACTTTCCCGCCCGCCATGACTCGAGCACGCTGCATCCGAAACCCTGTCGCGGGAGTTCGCTGCGCGCGTAAGCCGGTTGGTCGGCCTGGGACCCAGCTTGAGCAATTCGCATCAGCGACTGCCCTTGCATCTGCGCGGGAACCGGGATGCCGGCTTCCGCTAACACCGTGGGTGCAATATCCAGAAGGCGTGCGCGGTTCTTGATCTGTTTCCCAGCCATCTGATCTTTCGGCAGCTTCAGCACGAGTGGCACGTGTGTGGTTTCGTCGTACAGGAAAATACCGTGCGTATCCTCTCCGTGTACGCCTAGACTCTCCCCCTGGGAGGAGGCGGCCACGATCAGAGCGTCTTCATAGAGTGAGTTGGTCCGCAGAAAGTTGAGCAGCTTTCCGACCGCGGCATCCGCAGCGGCGATCGCACGATCATACGAAGTGCCGTAGGCACCCCGGGGATCCTGCAGTTGCACCCAAAGAAAAAACGGCCGCTGTTTGTTCGCGGCCAGCCACTTCGTGGCGCGCGCAATCACTTGGTCCCCATGGCGCTCAACTGACTGGAAGCGACTTTCATTCCGCTGAGGCTGATGAAACCCAGCGTCGTACACATCGAAGCCGCGGTCATAATTCTGAAACGGACCGTTTCTCGGATCCAGCAGGACGGATCCCACGAACGCAGCGGTGCGATATCCGGCCCCGTGAAGCAAGTCCGGCAAATACGGAAGCGCGGCCGCAAGAAGGACACCGAATTCGCTTGCCTGATGTGTCTGGGGATAGGCGCCAGTAAGAATGGTCGCGTTGGATACCACCGTGAGGGGCCCTTGCGCGTATGCTTGGGTAAAGACAATTCCCTGATGCGCAAGACCATCTAGACTCGGTGTAAGGGTGCCCCGCGCACCCAGAAAGCCCATTCGGTCGGCCCGCGTCGAGTCAAGCGTAATGAGGACGATATTCGGTTTGGCCGCCGCCACGCAATCGACCGAAAAGACAACGAAGATTAGAATGCCGAGAGAGAAACACGAGCCCAAAGACCGCAGCATGGATAGAAGTCTAACAACGTTCCGAGAGAGTGTCACAAGCGGAACGAGAACCTCCGAGGATTGAGTCTCTGAATAACATTTCCAAGGCACTCTACACTTCCGTGCTCCTGGCCGCGGTGGCTATACTGCCTTCCTGCCGCGCCGCGCGCGCGAATTGGCGCGGGGATCACCGCCTGATCATTCTGGGCATCGACGGCATGGATCCGCAACTGCTGCACCGGTTCATCGCCGAAGGCAAGATGCCCAACTTTGCGAAACTGGAAGCTCAAGGAGATTTTCGCGAACTCACTACCAGCATTCCTCCACAGAGTCCGGTGGCGTGGTCCAACCTTATTACGGGCATGAACGCAGGTGGTCATGGAATCTTCGATTTCATTCACCGCGACCCCAAGACCATGGGACTCTATTTCTCAGCCTCGCGGGTTGAGGGACCAAAGCACGCGATCCACCTTGGCAGTTGGGCGATTCCGCTCGGCGGTGGCAGCGCCGAACAACTGCGCAAGGGGGAAGCATTCTGGCAGATTCTTGATCAACACGGCATCCCGAACACGATTTTTCGGATTCCCTCGAATTTCCCTCCCGTCCCCGCCAAGGGAAAAACTCTATCTGGTATGGGCACTCCCGATCTACGGGGAACTTACGGCACGTTTTCCTTTTACACCGATGATCCCATAGCCGTGGCAGGCGCGGTCGAAGGTGGGCAAGTCATCCCCGTGCAGGTTGAGAACTCGCGCGTGACGGCCGACCTGATTGGACCCGATAACTCTTTTAGAAGAGGAGCGCCCGCCGCGACCGAACGCTTCTCAGTTGCTGTCGATCCTCTGGAGTCTGTGGCCAAGGTCACTGCGCAGGGCCAGGAATTTGTGTTGCGCGAGGGAGAGTGGAGCGACTGGATCCGCGTCGAGTTCCAACTCATTCCGTTCTTCGGAAATGTGAAAGGGATGTGCCGTTTTTATCTGAAGCAGGCGCACCCTCGGTTTCAGTTGTACGTATCGCCGATCAACATCGATCCTGCGGATCCCGCGCTGCCGATTTCGACCCCATCGAGTTATTCGCGTTTTCTTACAGACGAAGCAGGAGAGTTCCACACCCAGGGAATCGCCGAAGACACGAAAGCTCTTTCGGATGGCATCCTCGACGACAACGAGTATCTGCAGCAGGCCCGCACTGTGCTGGCTGAGCATCGCCGCATCTTCGACGCCGAGTTTCCCAAGTTCGAGCAGGGGGTTTTCTTTTTCTACTTTTCCAGCCTTGACCTCAACTCGCATATGTTCTGGCGGTTGATGGACCCCAAGCATCCTGAATACGATGCCGCGCTTGCCGCCAAGAACGGCAAGGCGATCGCGGATTTTTATCAGCAGATGGATCAGGTGTTAGGGGAGGTACTGGCCAGACTGGATGACCACACGACCCTGCTCGTGCTCTCCGACCACGGATTTGCCCCTTACTATCGCTCCTTCAACCTGAATACCTGGTTGCTGAACAACGGATACATCAAGCTGAAAAAAGACGCGAAGCTCGGTTCCAGCGAAGCACTTGCCGGCGTTGATTGGACTCAGACGCGCGCCTACGGTCTCGGACTGAACGGGCTCTACATCAACTTGCGAGGCCGCGAGAGCAATGGAATTGTTGAGCCGGGAGCTGGGGCTGACCGTTTAATGACGGAGATTCGGGAAAAGCTGCTCGCAGTGCAAGATCCAAAAACAAAACAGCCTGTAATCACCCGCGTGGATCTTGCCAGTGAGGCATATCAAGGTCCATATGCGAGCTCTGGTCCCGACATGCTCGTTGGGTATAACCGCGGCTATCGGGCCGGATGGCAGACGATTTTGGGCGCTTTCCCAACCGAGGAACTTGAGGACAACACGAATCCATGGAGCGGTGACCACTGCATGGACTACACTCTCGTCCCCGGGATTCTACTCAGCAACCGCAAGATTGCCGCCCAGACGCCCGCACTGACCGACATTGCTCCGACGATTCTGGAGGAGTTTGGAATCGCGAAAGCAAAGGGTATGATTGGGCAATCCGTGTTTCAGCCCGGTCGCACGGCCCGTTGATTCATTATCACGATAAAGGGATATCGGTGTTTGGCTCTCACAAAGTAAAGATTGAAGGAGAATTGCTGGATAAAGTGAAGCAGTGCGCCGAGGCCTGCGGCTACTCATCGGTGGACGAGTTCGTTTTGCACGCTCTCGAAAAGGAAGTGAACAAAGTGCTGCCTCCCAGCGAGGGCGGTTCCACGTCGAAGGAAATCATAAAGAAGCGCCTTCAGGGGCTTGGGTATATCGAGTAGTCTGGCCTCACCGTTCTGCACGCGCTTATGGGCTCTCTTGGAATCAACATCCCAGCCTTCATCGTTGTTGTGATCTCCCTTGTCATCGGTCTGCTGATGGTGGTCGTGTTTCGCTATACCTCCGACCAGAAGGCAATCCACATTGCGAAGGATCACCTTAAGGCGCACCTGCTGGCGCTCAAGCTTTTTCAGGATCAGATCCCCGTTGTCATCCGCTCCTACGGCCGCATTCTGCTCGCGACCGGCCACTATCTCCGGTTGGCGTTCAAGCCTTTGCTGTTCGTGATCGTTCCCCTGACCTTTCTGATCGTGCAGCTTGATCGATATCTGGGCTGTGTGCCGCTCGAAACCGGGCGCCCATTCTTAGTAAAAGTGCGGATGGACAATCCAGACAATCTGAATGATGCGTCGCTCCAGTTGCCGAAGGGGCTGGCGACTACGGCGCCTGCCGTTCATGTGCCTTCCGAAAGCGAGGTTGCCTGGCGAGTTGTAGCGGAAGAGGCCGGTGACTACATCGTCAACGTTCAAGCCTCGGATCAGACCTTCTCGAAACGAGTGGTCGTGGGCTCCGGATTGTCGCGTTTGTCCCCGGTCCGCCTTCGCGGGAAAATCTGGGAGCGCATTTTTGTCTCTGGAGAGCCCGCTCTGCCCGACAACCATCTCATCGCCGCAATCGACGTACAGTATCCTTCCCGGAACATAGCCTTTGCTGGGTTCGAATGGAACTGGATATGGCTGTTCTTTGTCTTGTCTCTGGTGGCAGGTTTCTTCTTCAAGACGATTCTTGGGATTGAAATATGAAGAGGCGCGGAATCATTTCCCCGGCTGAACGCAGGCGGCGTCTGGCATACCTGGCGGTTCTCGGCATCGTATTGCTCTGTCCCCTGCAGAGCCACGCCTATACCGGACCTGGAGCGGGTTTCGCCGTTCTCTCTTCCTTCTGGACGCTTTTCGTTGCCTTCTGGTGTTCCGTATACGCTTTTTTTGCCTGGCCTTTCCGGCAGTTATTGCGTCTGTTACGACGACGCAAGACCCACGGGAAAGCACAGATTAAACGCGCTGTAATTCTCGGCTTCGACGGCATGGATCCAGAATTGACGGAACGATTCATCGCGGAAGGCAAGTTGCCCAATCTCGCGAAGTTGCGCGCGCAGGGAACCTTCCGGAAACTAAAGACCACATTCCCGCCCATTTCTCCGGTCGCATGGTCCACGTTCATGACTGGCGTGAACCCCGGCAAGCACAACATCTACGATTTTCTCGCCCGAGACCTCAGCAACTATCTTCCCTACCTGTCCTCGGCACAGATCAAAGGACCGAAGCGCAGCTGGAAAATCGGTAAGTACACCATTCCGCTTGGTCGGCCCAGAATCAGAGGCATGCGCCGTGGAACGCCTTTCTGGCACTGGCTGGGCGAAGCCGGCATTTTTTGTTCCGTGATTCGCGTGCCGGTGACTTTTCCACCGGAGAAATTCCCCGGTGTGCTGCTTTCCGGCATGTGTGTCCCTGACTTGAAAGGCAGCCAGGGTACCTTCTGTTTGTGCACGACCCGGCATAGCAGCGACAAGTTTCGCGAAGGCGGCGTTCGGGTGCCGATCGAGCGCAACGGCTCGTCGTGCAGTTCCTACGTCCCTGGCCCTGAGGATCCGCTGACGGGTGGTTCCGGCGACGAACTCCGCGTGAATTTTAAGATTCATCCCGACGACAGCAGTCATCAAGCCCGTTTCATCGTGGACTCACAGAGTTTCACATTGAAGGTTGGCGACTACTCGGAGTGGATTCCCGTGAAGTTCAGAGCAGGGATGGGCTTCAGTGCGCACGGAATCTGCCGCTTTTATCTAAAAGAACTGTCGCCCCAGGTCGAGGTTTACGTGACGCCGGTGAACATCGATCCCGGCAGGCCCGATCTACCCATATCTCACCCCGTGACGTACTCCATCTATCTGGCAAAACTCTTTGGGCCTTACGCCACCCTGGGATTGGCTGAAGACACATGGGCCTTGAACGAGGAAGTGCTCGACGATCAGGCCTTCCTCGCGCAGTGTTACGCCAATCATGACGATCGCGAGCGCATGTTGTTCGACGCTCTGGAGAAAACGCAGCAAGGCCTTTGCGCCTGCGTCTTCGACACGACGGACCGCGTGCAGCACATGTTCTGGCGCTACCTCGATGAGGATCATCCCGCCGCCCGCGATGTGCCTCGCGATCAGCGTCCCTCCGTGATTCAGGATCTTTACGCTCGCATGGACGAACTGGTCGGCCGCGTCATGAAGCAGACTGACGACAGGACTCTGTTGATGATCGTTTCCGACCACGGCTTCAAGTCGTTTGCTCGCTGCGTCAATCTGAATGCGTGGCTACACCAGAACGGATATCTGGCGCTGAAGTCCGGGAAAACCGAAAGCGGCGACTGGTTCGATGACGTGGACTGGTCTCGCACCCGCGCTTACACCATGGGCCTGAATGGACTGTATCTGAATCTCAAAGACCGCGAGCGCGAGGGCATCATTGAGCCAGGCGCGGACGCAGATGCTCTAAAAGACGAGTTGCGACACAAACTCGACGGACTCGTGGACCCTGCGTCAGGCCGTGTCGGCATCACCGGTGTCTTCGATTGCGACTCTGTGTATGCGGGTCCCTACGTGGATAACGCCCCCGATCTGATTGTCGGTTACGGCGACGGGTTCCGCGCTTCGTGGGATTCAGTCATGGGCAAGGTCACCGGTCAGATCTTCGAAGACAACCTGAAGGCGTGGAGTGGCGACCATTGCATTGATCCACGGCTGGTCCCTGGAGTCCTCTTCTGCAATCGCAAGATCAGCGATGAAAGCCCCGCCATTGTGGACGTTGCTCCAACTATTCTTAAACTGTTCGGCTTGGCGCTTCCCGGGCACCTTGACGGGAAACCGTGGAGCGTCGCACCCTCCAGCACGCCTTAACCTGGCCCCGCCAAGTGTGGCACATTACTATAGTCAAATCGTGATCACCATCGTCTCGGGCTTGCCGCGCTCCGGTACATCGCTGATGATGCAGATGCTGGCTGCCGGTGGCATGCCTCTGCTCACTGATCTGGGACGCAAGCCGGACATCGACAATCCCCGCGGTTATTGTGAATGGGAACTGATAAAGCTCCTGCCCAAAGAACCCAATCGTATCGACGAAGCCGACGGAAAGGCCGTGAAAATCATCTCTCAGCTTCTTCTGTCGGTTCCCAGAGGCAGGACGTACAAGCTGATTTTCATGGAACGCCCGCTGCCCGAGGTGCTCGCCTCGCAAGATAAAATGCTGAAGCGCCGGGGATCAAGCGAACTCGTGGATCCCGCGCCCCTGACTCCCGCTTTTCGCGATCACATGAGGGAAGTCATTGCCTGGCTCGAGCACAGGACGGACATCCCGGTTTGCCGTATGGGATACCGGAAAGTGCTGAGTGACCCAATGGGCTCCGCAAAGGCGGTCCGCGATTTCCTGGATATTCAGTTGAATGTGGAAGCGATGGCCCTTGAGGTGGATCCCTCGCTGTACCGCAATCGGCGGTCCTGAGTCTCGCTGGAATGAACTCGTAATCGTAGCAGACAGCAAAGACGATTTTAACTCCAGAGCGGGCGAGCTTTAGTTGCTTGACGCCGTTTCCGAGGGATGCTACAAGGCGAAATGCAACCGCAAGCAGAAAAGCGATTGCATCAGGAGTTTCGAATGGGCGGACAGGGAATGGAACGTCGGGAAATCCTCCGCTTTATCGGCATCGCGTCCGTGGCGGCGACCTTTCCTGGGTTCCATCAATGGGCGTTCGCATGCGCTCATCATCAGGAACCGGCCGCGATAACGTCGACTGACACCAGTTCCTACAACCCGCTTTTTTTCTCCCTGCAGCACTACCGAATGATCGAGCATCTCGCGGAGATGATCATTCCGGAAGACGACACACCCGGAGCAAAGAAAGCGGGCGTGGCGGAGTTCATCGACTTCATGGTGGCCAACAGGGTTCCGGTGAGTGCATCCCGCGACGTTCGTTCGACCCAGGACGCGATTGAAATGGGGAATGAGGCGCAAAGCCGGTTTCTAGCAGGTCTTGGCTGGATGAATGCACGCAGCCAGTCAGCATTTGAGCGGGAGTTCATGGACTGTACTCGCGAACAACAGAACGCTCTGATAGAAGAACTTGCTTACAAGGCGAAATTCAAATCCACGACGGAGAGTGGACGCGCGTTTTTTCAGATGATGCGGGATTACACGGTTGTCGGTTACTACACAACTAAGATTGGATTAAAGAGCCTGGGCTATCCCGGGCTTCGGACCGTGTGGCCAAAGATGCCGGGTTGTCCGCATCCTGACGATCCCGAACACGCGAATCTTCGTGAACCGGGGAGTCCGAGTGCTTCCGCTCCAACAGGCACGGACTAGGCAAGAGCCAGCGAGGATTGTTTCATTGACGACCAAAATCTATGACGCAATTGTGGTAGGAACCGGTGCGGGTGGCGGCACGGCCATGAAAATACTGTGTGAAGCAGGCCTGCAAGTGTGCGCCATCAACTCGGGGCCGCGCACCGATCCCACAGAGGATTATCGACTTCACCGGCAAGTTTACGACCTGAAGTTTCGGGGATACGGCAATCCCCTGCGTCTCGAAGGCAAGGCGCACCAAGAGCCTTACTCCGTGGAAGAGTCCGAATATAGCGAGGGAAGGGATCTGTTCGAACACGACGTTGCCTATTCAAACGCGCCGGGCACCGATTGGTACTGGAAGCGTTGCAAAGCAACCGGCGGCAAGGCTAATTTTTGGGGACGCTCCTCGGCACGATATGGCGACATTGATTTCAAGGCCGCAGATCTCGACGGGTTCGGCGGGAACTGGCCGGTCGACTATGCGGAGATTTCGCCGTGGTTTTCAAAGGCCGAACGATACATGGGAGTGGCCAGTACGATTCAAAACCGGCCGAGCAATCCCGATGGCGAGTATTTGCCGCCAATGCCCTGGCGTTGCATTGATTACATCATCCAGAAAGGCGCCGAAAAGATTGGTGTTCCCTATTTGCCGGACCGCTGTGCCCAACTCACTGTGGACCACAACAATCATCCTGCCTGTCATTACTGCGGGAACTGCAGCCGCGGCTGTGATGTTGGATCGTTTTTCTCCCCCACATGGTTTACGATCCCAGACGCCGAAGCCACCAGGAATCTCAAGTTGCTCACAAACGCTCTCGTGAGAAACGTAATTACCGACGAGAATGGCCTGGCAAAAGGGGTCGCCTACGTCGACCGCGGCACCCGGCAAGAAGTGGAGATCTACGCCAAGGTGGTTGTGCTTGCTGCCTCCTGCGTTGAGACAGCGCATATCATGTTGAATTCGAAATCGAGCCGCTGGCCTACGGGAATCGCGAATTCCAGTGGCCAGCTCGGTCGAAATCTATGCGATCATCTGTACGGTTGCCCTGGTTACGGATACCTGCCGCAGCTCCTTGGCCAACCTGCGACTCCCGACAACATCGCCGACTCTACCGTGGCCTGGATGCCGCGCTGGCAGAATCTGAAAAATCCGCACCAGGAGAAATTTATCCGAGGCTACTCGGTTTACACGGGGGGCGGTTGTGGGGAGTTCCCGGGATATTACAGACAGATAGAAGGATTCGGATCGCAATTCAAACGTGATATTAAGCGCTATTACCCGACCGCTATCGGCGCGCTGATCCAGGCGCCGTCGCTTCCTAGCCCAACCAATTATGTCGACATTGACCCTGACGAGAAAGACATTTTCGGAATCCCACAGCTTCGATTTCATTTCCAGTGGGGCCAGAACGAACTCTTGATGTGGGAACATGCAAAAGGAGTGATGGTGGATCTCTTCAAGGCAATGGGCGGCGAGATGTGGGGCGCCGACGATGCGCCCAACCGTCCAGGAACCAGTTTGCACGAAACCGGGGTGTGCCGGTTTGGAAATGATTTGAAGACGTCGGTGACGAACAAGTGGGCGCAGACACACGACGTTCCAAATCTCTACATCTGCGACGCGAGCATTTTCCCGAGTCCTACCGACAAAACCACGACGATGCCGATCATCGCCTTTACCATGCGGACCTGTGATCACATGCTCGGCAATTTCAAACAAGGCACTCACAAGCGCGCATAAGAGGCAAGAATTGTTCTTGCGTCATTTGAGAACGCCGCTCAATCAGCCATTACTCGTATGTTGTCGAGCGCCCTCTGCTGAAGATTTGGCTCAAGTGAGATATTGAGGCGGGACCGCAGAGATAACCTCCACGGCGCCTGAGCTGCGAATGGACGCGAAGTCGAGCCCGGCACTCATCGTCGCCATTCCCGATAAAACGACTCTAGCCACGCAATCAGATTGCGAGCCTCATTCGGTTTTTCGCCATAGAATCTGCTCCCGACCCTCAGCTCGGGGGAAAATACCTTTCGTTCCAACAAATTTCGCAGTCAAAATAAAAAAATCGCCGAGAATTCGAGGCAAACTCCGGCAAGCCAAAATTAAAGTTTTGGAACAGAATTAGGGTTTGGGGCAGAGGTAAGTGATTTGAGCGACCCGACACATAGGTAACAGATCGTACCGGACACATAGGTTACACTTTTTCCCTTTTTAAAGGGGGGAAGTGATGCCGTGGAAGGAGTGTTCGGTTATGGACGAGAGACTGCAGT
>Ga0182024_10004942_pt1 | contig 30269 bp, 28 predicted proteins | sample P32metaG_FD_120480 | JGI IMG/M metagenome (GOLD analysis project Ga0182024, IMG submission 120480) | Permafrost microbial communities from Stordalen Mire, Sweden - P3-2 metaG (Illumina Assembly) | ecosystem: Environmental > Terrestrial > Soil > Wetlands > Permafrost | place: Sweden: Stordalen... | reverse complement strand
CTGTTCGACCGTGCGTTCGGCCCGTGCGTGGGTGACGCGCTGGAGTTGCTCGCGCTTCGTCAACGGCGTGGGTTAGGATGCGTCGCCAAGGTGACCGAAACGACGGGCTTCCCGAGCCGGCCCGTCCACGCGCCTCCGACCGCAGTAGGGATACTGAGACTGGCGTAGTGCGGGTTTGTTCTGGCCCTGGTAGCCAGCGGCAGAGCGCGGCTGAGGTACTGCTCTGGCTACCGCAACGCCTGTCCGCGCATGTAGCCCTCGCTGTAGTGCGCGGGGGTATCGTAGAGACGGACGTGGACGTAGGCGCCCTGGGTGCCCAACACCGCGACATCCGACGTGGTCTGGCCCCCGAAGATCATCGAGCAGGAGAGATGTTCCTGCGTCGGGTCCTGGCCTGGCGTGTAGAACTGCTGCACGTCCGCAAGCGTGGTACAGATTGCCTCGGTCTGCGTCTCCGTGAGATGCGTGTGCCGCCCGGCGCCGGCGGCGCGCCCTGTACGTCGCCGCCGGGATCGCATGCGTCGCCTGGTTTGCCACCAGGAGGTCATGGGTTCGATCCCCTTCCGGTCTATGCGCTAGGTCAATGCCCCGCCATCACTTTGATGCGCGGGGCATTGTCGTGTCGCCCATGCGAGTTCGAGTCTCGCCCTCGGCATTACATACCAACGACTTACGCGATTCCTGCGCGCCGGGACCAATCAATGCCTGGGCAAATTCTTAGGCACTTTTCTCGCGATTCGCTCGCTTTGCTCCGCGCCGTATCCGTGCCTACGCTGACCCGGCCACGGACCGGAAGCGAACCAGCGCCAATACGAACAGGGCGCCGCCGATACCGGCGACAGCGACATAATCGGGCCAGACCACGCTGAACCCAGCGCCGCGATAAAGTATGGCCTGCGCGAAAGACACGAAGTGCGTCGATGGGGACACCTGCATGATCGCCTGCAGCACCGGCGGCATGCTCTCGAGCGGCGTGTTACTGCCGGACAACATATTCATCGGCATCGCCACCAGCATGTACAGCAGCCCGAGCTGCGGCATGGATCGCGCGATGGTGGCGAGCACGATCCCGATGGCGGTCGCGAAGAACAGATAGAGGGCGACTCCACCCATGAAGAGCGGGATCGATCCGGCGACGGGGATGGCGAGCAGCGTACGCACGACGATGGCGAGCGACAGCCCGACCGCAACGGTGATGACCAGACCGTTCGCCCAGACCTTGGCCATGGCGATCTCGAACGGCGTTACCGGCATGACGAGCAGATGATCCATCGTGCCATGCTCGCGCTCCCGAATGACCGCCGCGCCTGCCAGAACGATGGCCAGCATGGTGACGTTGTTGATGATCCCCATCACACTCGTGAACCACGCCGTGGTGACGTTGGGATTGTAGGCGACTCGCACCGACATCGTCACCGGGCTCAGGGGGATGCCCTGGGAGCGCGACAGGAAGCTGCCCTCCGTCCGGGTGACGAAGTCGCTGATCTCGGTCGTCAGAATCTGCTGGATGTAGCCCGACCCGAGCCCCGCTTGGACCATGGCCGTGGCGTCGATGTTCACCTGCACCGCCGGATCCTGCCCACCCAGCACATCGCGCTCGAAGTGGGGGGGAATGTCGATGATGAAGGTGTATTGACCGACGTTCATCAACCGGTCGATATCACCGGCGGCGACCGCCTGCGGCGGTTTGAAATACGGCGGCAGCAAGGCGGACACCATCTGCCGCGACAGCGCCGAGTGATCCTCGTCGACGATGCCGATGGACGCGTTGTGCAGCTCCTGCGAGTTGCTCTGGGCCTGGGAATACACGGCCAAGGAGAAGGAGTAGATGACGAACGCCAGCAGCACCGCGTCGTGAAAGAAGCTGCGCAGCTCCTTCACGCCGAGCCAGAAGATGGTCGAGAGGGTGCGCACCGATCCGCTACCGTTGTTGCTTCCGGAGAAGCACGAGGCTCAGCACCGTGAATACCGGGATGAACGCAGCGATTCCTAAGATGTAGGCATAGAGGTCGCGGAACCCCAAGGCCTTGGTGAACGTCCCGACGCTCACCCGGAGGAAGTAGGTCATCGGGAACGCCCTGCCCATGAGCGCCGGAAACCCGGTGAGTGACGAGACGGGAGTCATCATCCCCGAGAACTGGGTCGCCGGCAACACGGTCAAGATCGCGGTCCCGAACAGCGCCGCGATCTGCGTTTGCGTGAACGACGAGATGAACATCCCGTAACCTGTCGTCGCCGCGACATACAGGGTCACCCCGAGCAACAATGTCGGGAAGCTGCCCTTGAGGGGCACCTTGAACACAAACTCCGCGATCACCATCAGGGTGGCGAAATTCGCCAGGGAGAGCACGATGTACGGCACCTGCTTCCCGATCAGAAATTCGAGACGCGTGACCGGCGTCACGTAGAGGTTCGTGATCGAGCCGAGCTCTTTCTCGCGGACGACAGCCAGCGCCATGAGAATCGCCGGAATCAATGCCAGCAGCATGGCGATCGTTCCCGGTACCATCGCGTAAATGCTGTCGAAGTCCTGGTTATATCGAAATCGTTCCTCGAGGTCGGCGGGGGCAATCGCGGAGTCGCCGGTCGTGCGCAGCTGCCAGTCGGACAGGAACTGCGCGTGCGCAGCCTGCAGATATCCACGGATCGTTTCCGCCCGGAACGGCATTGCCCCATCGATCCAGGCCCCGACTTCCGTGGGCGTTCCCCGCCGCAGGTCGCGCCCGAAGTTCGGAGGTATTTCGATCGCCGCCTTGATCACGCTGGTCATGAGCCGCCGCTCGAGGTCTGCTTCATTGATGAGGGGCGGTTTTTCGACGAAATAGCTGGAGCCGCGAAGCTCCTCGAGATAGGCTACACTCTCTGGGGACTGGTCGTAGTCGAGCACGGCAAACGACAGATTGGTCACGTCGGTCGATATGCCTGCTCCGAAGATCAGCATCAGGAGCGCCGTGCCGAAGATCGCAAAGCCCAACCGGATCGGGTCGCGCAGCAGCTCGAGGCTCTCACGAAGCGAGTACGCGAACAGACGTCGCGGACTGAAGAGCGTCTGGCGTCGGCGCGGCCCATCACCAGGTGCGGCACCGGCCGATGGTACCGCGGGCAGCGTCTGATCGGCGGCGGCGACACCGGGCGCGGGGCGGGTCGCTTCTTCGAGGTAGCTGATGAACGCCGCCTCGAGTGTCTCCACGCCACGCGCCCGGGCGAGTGCCGCCGGCGTGTCGATGGCCAGCACGCGCCCCGCCGACATGAGCGCCACGCGATCACATCGCGCCGCTTCGTTCATGAAGTGGGTCGAGACGAAAATCGTGACGCCCTGCCGACGCGAGAGGTCGATCAGCAGTTCCCAGAAGTGATCGCGTGCGAGGGGATCGACGCCGGACGTCGGCTCGTCGAGGATGAGCATCTCGGGCCCGTGGACCACGGCGACGGCAAGCGACAGTCGCTGGCGGATGCCGAGGGGAAGCTCCGTGGCGCTCTGATCGGCGTAGGGCTCGAGCCCGAACCGCGTCAGGAGGTCAGCCGTTCGCCTCGGAATTCCGGGGGCCGGCAGATGGAACAGTCGTGCATGCAAGGTGAGGTTCTGGCGGACCGTCAGCTCCGTGTACAGCGAGAAGGACTGTGACATGTAGCCGACCCGTTGCCGCGCGCGCATGCCACCCGCCGCAACGGACTGACCGAAGAGCAGGGCCTCGCCGCTGGTCGGTGGCAGGAGGCCCGTCAGCATTTTCATCGTGGTGGTCTTGCCGGATCCGTTCGACCCGACGAAGCCGAAGATTTCCCCGTGCTGAATGGTGAAGCTGGCGCGATCGACCGCCGTGAAGTCGCCGAACCGACGCGTGAGGTTGCGGGCCACGATGACGGGCGGTCCGGCCGTAGAGGGTCGCGGCGGGATGGACAGCGTCCGATGGCCGGCGCGCCGTCGCTCGGGCAAGAGCGCAATGAACGCCTCCTCCAATGCGGCGACGCCCGTTCTGACTTTCAGTTCGGCCGGCGTGCCAGTGGCGAGGATCCGGCCGCCATCGAGGGCGGCGAGCCAATCGAACTGGTCGGCTTCTTCCATGTAGGCGGTGGCGACGATCACGCTCATCCCAGGTCTTCGGCTCTGCATGCGCGCAATGAGCTCCCAGAACTGCCGGCGCGAGAGCGGATCGACCCCCGTCGTCGGCTCGTCGAGAACGAGCAGCGCCGGATCGTGGATGAGCGCGCAGCACAGGCCAAGCTTCTGGCGCATCCCGCCGGAGAGTTGCTTGACCGGCCGGTCCGGGAACGCAGCGAGCCCCGTGCTCGCCAGCAGCTCGGCGATCCGGCGGCGCCGCTCGACGGCACCGTGACCAAAGAGCCGGCCGAAGAAGTCGATATTCTCCGCCACGCTCAGGTCGTCATAGAGATTCCGACCGAGGCCCTGCGGCATGTACGCGATGCGCGGACAGACGGCGCGCCGATGCCGCGCGTCCGCCATGTCGCCGCCGAGTACCCACACGCGACCGCTCTGCAGTGCCGTGGCTCCCGCCACCAGCCCGAGGAGTGTGGACTTCCCGACGCCGTCGGGTCCGATCAGACCGGCCATGCAGCCAGCGGGAATGTCGACCGTGACGTCATCGAGCGCCCCGATCGGTCCATAGCGGTGCGTGACGCGAGCGACTCGAGCGATCGCGTCCCCTGCGCTGGTCACGACGGCGATTTCGCCGCCACGCGTCCGCGGAGCTGCAGGGGCCACGCGACCGTGGAATCGACGCGCACGTAGGCGACGCCCGGCAGCCCGATGCGCACCGCGCCCTCGTAACTGTGGAGGAGCGTGGAGTCGATCCGTACCTTCACCCGGAACATCAGCTTGTCGCGATCGTCCTTGGTCTCCACTGCCTTCGGTGTGAATTGGGCCTCGGACGCGAGGAAGGAGACCGACGCCGGGATGGGATGCTGCGGGTATGCGTCGAGTACGATCCGCCCTTCTGCCCCCAAGCGCACACGCCCAGCGTCGGCAGTCGGCAGGTAGATGTCCATGTAGACCGATGTCGCATCGAGCATGGTGAACACCTTGCCGCCGGCGGGCAGCACTTCGCCGAGGTTGGCGATCCGGTACAGAATCCGTCCGTCGCGCGGCGCGACGAGCACGTTGTCGCGGACGTTGACGTTGGCGAGCTCCACGACGTGCCGCGCCGCGTCGCGGGCGTGCTGGGATTCATGGATCTTCGCATTCATGGCGCCGAGCGCCGCGACCGCGCCATCATAGCTCTGCTGTCGCTGGTCCAAGTCCTCGCGCGTATCGTAATCCTTTTGTACGAGCGCTCGATATCGGTCGAGTTCCGCCTTGGCGAGATCGACTTGCGACTGCTGCTGCCGCATGTCCGCCCGCATCTCGTCGATCAAGCTGTCCGCCTGGAGCAGACTGGCCTGCGCGGTCCGGCGTTCCGCGTCCAAGTCGCGCGTGTCCATTCGGGCAAGGGGTTGGCCGGCGTGTACCAGGTCTCCCTCGTTCACGTGCAGCTCGGCGACTCGCTCCGAGAACTTCGTATCGATGTCGATCTCGTCCGCCTCGAGCCGCCCGTTTCCCGATACGATGCCCGCCGGAAGCTGCGACTGCTTCAGCTGATACCAGCGGACCCCGGCCCGGATGGCGAGCCCGCATGCGAGAGCACCGACGACGTAGGGGAGCAATCGCCGAAGGCGATGGGCTGGGATCCGGGACGGCTGATCGGGGGATAGATCGCCTGGCGCCGGAGGGGCGGACCCGTTGCCCGACGGTGCTGGCTGTTGACGGACTGGGGATACCGGCGGAGCCCCGGTCGAGTCGGCCGGCGGGACAGTGCTCATCAGCATCCGTTGCTCGGTGTGGGATTCGATGTCTCGATGCTCTACATGCTCGACCGAAGCTGCTGCACTCGGCGCACACGCAAGATCGGGCGGACCCGTGCACCGCGTCAGGAAATCCCTGACGGATGCCGCCCTTCGCCAGGCGGTTAATCACCGACGGCGCTTGGCGGCGATGCGCGTCGTCGGCGAATCGCGGACAGCACGACGCCAAGATGCTGACACCGGGGCAGCCAGGAGATCGCTAACACTATGAGCGACTACTCCTCCCGAGAGGCCTGTCATGTATGCGTCGGACGTCCCAATGCAGGCGAGACCTGATGGCCCGCTGGCGGCTCCCCGCCACGTCGTTCGAAGCAGGGCCAACGTTTCCAATCCTACCGCGAGCCCAGGCGCTCAACTTCGTAGCTGGATCGCGCTGCTCCTACGGGAGTTCGGGCACGGTCCGGTCCCGGTTGCCCTGAGTCAAGGCTACTGCGACGCGGACGGGAGGCGGTGTACCGAGGAGGACCCGCCACCCTTGCGCTTTGCCAGTCGCCTCGCACGCTTTGAGCGCCGGCGGCGCGCCTTGGTGGAATTCGACCAGCGTATCCGGCACCATACATCGGAGGATCGGGAACGTCGGGCCCGACCCGCCGAACGCGAGCATCTCGTCAAGACGCTTTACGAGAGCCGGGCCCGGCTACGAGATGAGGCGTGGGTGCTGGGCGTGCACTACCATCAGACGGGGATCCGACCTGACCAAATTACGATCACGCTCGTCGCGGCTGTCGACCGCGCGCTCCAGCTAGTCGCGGTGGCCGACCACGAAGTCGTTTTCGCGCCTTTGCGTGATCTGGTGCGGCGCGGGCTGCAGGGCTATCACACGGCCGTGGGTGAGGTGGGCACCGCGATCGCTGAGGAGCGAAGCCCCAAGCGCCAATAGTGACCGTGCTGGGGGCGCCTCCGGGGGCTCAGGGCGACGCTCGGAGCGCCAGCGTAGTCAGCCAGATGCCCGGCGCTCCGTTGATAGCACATCGGCGACGACCTCGGATACCCCGTCGCGCTATCGTGCCCGCCATCCTGCTGAGTCTGGCCGTTGCTGGGCCTCTGTGGTGGGACACTCGGCGGAGCGCTGCCGTAAGCTACGTGACGGCTGCGGTGACACGGGGCCCGGTCATCGGTTTCCTGTTCTCAGTCGCCGTCGGCGTGTTCTTCGGCTACTATCCCGCGCGAAAAGCGCCGCACCTCGATTCGATAGAGGCCCTCCACTTCGAATGACAGTCGCGCGATGACTCATTGGTGGTCGCACCGGATCGTTCGGGCGATGACGCTCCTCACGGCGCTCGCCGCCGTGGGGACTGCGGGATACATGATCATCGAAGGGTGGACGTTCACCGACGCGCTGTTCATGGCGGTCGTCATCCTCTCCACCGTGGGGTTGGACGCGCCGCATCCGCTGTCGGTTGGCGGCCGCGCCTTTACCATCGGACTGATCATCACCGGGGTCTCCCTCGCGGCGTACCTGGTGTCCGCGCTCGGCGAATACGTGATGGGCGGCGTTTTGACTGGCGTGTTTCAACGTCGCCGCCTGCAGCGAGCCATCGACCGATTGTCCGGCCATTACATCGTGTGTGGATACGGCCGAGTGGGCCGTCAGGTTGTCACCGATCTGCGCCGCCGTGGCTGCCCGGTCGTGATCGTCGAACGCGACACCGCGGGGGCAGGCGAGTCAGAGACTGTGCCGCTCATCACGGGTGATGCGACCGATGATGACATCCTCACCGGCGCCGGACTGCATCGCGCCCGAGGGCTCGTAGCCGCCACCGGATCGGACGCGACGAACGTGGTCATCACGTTGTCCGCGCGCGCCATCAATTCGCGCCTCGCGATCGTCGCGCGCTCCAGCCACGCGGCGGCCGACGCCAACCTCACACGCGCGGGCGCGACCCACGTCGTCTCACCCTATGCGATCGGCGGCCACCGGATCGTGTCCGAACTGCTGTCGCCAGGCATTACTGCGTTTCTCGATACGGTGGTGCACGCCGAGCAGCTTGACCTCTGGCTCGAAGTGGCGACCATTGACCCAACCAGTGTCCTGGTGGGGCAGATGCTGGCCAACGTGTTACCACCGTCGAATCGTACGGTGAATCTCGTCGCGTTGCGCCAGGGGTCCAACGGCGTGTACGTCACGAATCCGCGGCCCGAAGTCCGCCTCGCGGCCGGCGATACGGTCGTCGCGCTCGGGCCACAGGTGGCCGTTCAGCAGCTGGGCGTCCGTGCGAGCGGGGCAATGTCAGGCACCACGCGACCAGCGGCCGGCCCGCGGATGCGGAAGCCTCGCCCATTGCGCTGAGGGTGGACCATATGCCGCACGGGATCATGGATCTCTCCCAGCATTACGTCATCTGTGGATACGGCCGCGTCGGCCAGGAGGTGGCGGCCGGGTTGCACCGCCGGAAAGGGTCGGTCGTCGCGATCGACCACGAGCCACCGGCCTCGAACGCTGCCGATGGGATCCACATCGTCTCGGGCGACGCGACGGACGACCGTGTACTTGTCGCCGCTGGCGTCGGTCGGGCGCATGGTCTCGTCGCGGGGACCGGAAGCGACGAAACGAATTTGGCGATCGTTCTTGCCGCCCGGGGACTCAATCCGGCGCTCCTGATCGTCGCCCGAGCCAACCAGCCCGATATGGAGTCGAAACTGCTGCGCGCCGGGGCGTCGCGAGTCGTTTCCCCTTACGCCATCGGCGCCCATCGCATGGCGACGCAGCTTGTGTCGCCGGGGATCGTCGAATTCCTCGACGCGATCCGCGATGGCGAGCAAGTTGATCTCTGGATCGAGGAAGTCGCGATCGCCGCCGACAGTCCGATCGCAGGGCGCACGGCTGGCGAGGCGGTTCCACGATCCGCCGGTCTCCCCAATCTCATCGCGATCCGGTGCGGTGCCGACGGCCGTCTGGTCACCAATCCGCCGCTGGAGCTCCGGTTGGCCCCGGGCGACACATTGATCGTCGTAGGGTCACGGGAGCAGCTCCAGCAGTTGATCGCCCAGGCAGCCACGCGACAGTCGTCGGTACTTGGCACGTGACGCCCGATCGACTGTTCCCCCTCGGATCGACCACTCCGATCGAGTTGCCGGTAGCCCGGCGTGGATTACGTCATGCCTCGAGGCACCCAATCGGCGCAACCAGGACCGCGCAGGTCGCCAATCGAATGATCCTCGACGCCACGCTGCCCAGTACGAGGCGCTTGACCGCACCATAGCCGTGACTGCCCAGCGTGATCAGATCCCCATCGAGTCGGTGCGCGTGGTCGAGTAGGGTCCGAGCAGGATCGCCAGAGAGCTGCGTCGCGTCCACGTGAACCCCGGTTGCGACGCGAAGCTCCACACCGACTGTTGTCAGCCGATTAACCACCGCCTGGTTGGCGGCGGACGTGGCGGGGATGGGGTGGCGAGGCTTGGGCGCGACGAAAACGAGGTGCAGCTCGTCTCCCGCGCGGAGCCAGCCGGCGGCCGTGCGCGCCGCGCGCACGCTCGTCGCACTGAAGTCGATCGCAGCGATCACCCGATGCGGGATTGCCGTCGTCTGCGCAGGGACGGCCAGGACTGGTGTGTGGGCTCCCTGCGCGAGGTGCAGCGCCGTCTCTCCACCCAGTGTGCGGTCCACGATACTGTGCGAACCGAGCCCGGTCACGATGACACTCGCGCCGAGGGCACGTGCCGTCGCGGCGATCTCCGGCGGGACAATGCCGGTGCGCAGCATGGGGGGCAAGCCAACGACTCCGCACCGCCGGAGCTGCTCCGTCGCGCTCGCCATGAGGGCGGCTTGCATCTCGGCCTCGTCCTCTGGCGTCGGAACGTACGTGGCACCGAAGCCGTAGTCGACGACCCGGATCGGCGCATATACGACGAGGGTCGTCAGGGGCCCATGTACGCGCGCGGCCAGCAGCGAAGCGACCTGCGCGGCACCGTCGGCGCTCACGCCACCGTGCGTCGCCAGCAGAATGCCCTGCATCACACTCCCTCCTCTACGATGAACGGTATTGCGTCTGTCGGATTTCCGTCGCCACCCGAATCATCGGTTCAATGCTGATGCCCGGCAGCGTGCGGGTCACGACCAGCGAAATCGGCAATCCGACCGCCTCCGCATTCCTCGATGGAACTGGAATCCGAAAGCGTACTGCGCATGTCGAATCTGCCGCGATGCGCTATGGCCGACTGTCGGGCTAGCTGCGCGATGGATGTCAGGGTTCTTCTGACCGTTGATGCCTCACACCCGCTTCCTGCCGGCCTGACACCGGGGACTGTGGCGCGACCCTAAGCTACGGCGTGAAGTGTGAATCGGGTGTTCCGGCTCCATCAACCCAAGCACCAAACGAAGGAGGGATTATGCTGACCGACCTGCAGTTGCAACAGAATACCATGGCCGAGCTCCGCTGGGAGCCAAGCGTGAAAGCGGCCGAAATTGGGGTCGCGGCCAAGGGTGGCGTCATCACGCTGACCGGGAACGTCGACACCTACGCTCAGAAGTTCGCCGCCGAGCGAGCCGTCGAGCGGGTATCCGGGGTCCGTGCCATTGCCGACGACCTCACCGTCGCAATCCCCGGAGTCTACAAACGGACGGACTCCGACATCGCGCGCGCGGCGGCGACTGCACTCGCCTGGGATGTCGAGGTACCGGATGGGGTGACGGCTGTCGTGTCACAGGGCCGGGTCACGCTCGCAGGAACGGTGCAGTGGTACTTTCAGAAGGCGGCTGCCGAGCGAACCGTCCGGTATCTGTTGGGTGTGACGGGCGTCACGAACATGGTCGAGGTCCAACAGTCGGCGCCGGTCAAGGCTGCGGACATCAAGGCAAAGATCGAGGCCGCGGTCGCGCGAAACGTGCAGTTGGATGCGGGAAAGATCCGAGTCACGACTCGCGATGATACGGTGACGCTGACTGGGACGGTCCGCTCGTGCGCGGAGCGCGTTGACGCGATGCATGCCGCATGGAACGCCCCAGGCGTACGGTTCGTGAAGGACGAGATAGTGGTGGGGCGCTAAAATGGTCGCGGCGAGCTATTGGTCAGTAGTCAATATTTGACTACTGGCCGATAGCCGCTCAGCAACACCAGCCGGCGAGCGAGTGGTCGAGCGCCTCCGTCGCGTCCGAGCCAACGGCGCCACGCGACTCTTCCGGCGGCGCGGTGATCGAGGTCAGCGAATCCAGTTCAATACCACCGCCGTTTTCCGAGGCGTCGGGAATCCACCACGCGGCAGCCTATGGCACGCGTTCCGTCGAAAGTGGGCGACGGAGCAGAAGCACTACCCGATCGTCGATGTCGCCGTGGCTGGTGGCTGGAAGGATCTCACCACGCTGCTCACCTGTTATCAGCAACCCGATCACGCGACGATGCGCGCCGTGATGGAACGCGCGCCGATCCTGTCGCAACGGTCACACGAACTGCCACACCTCAACAAGTAAATCAGACGGCGTCCCCTCGATAACTCGAAGCGACGCCGCTCGTTAACTCAGTTGCCCCTCCCGGGCTCGAATCAGGACTCTCCTGATCCAGAGTCAGGCACGAGGGGTCATCAGATACGGCAACCTGACGGCCCATTGGCATGCCCGAGTCACGCCCAGATGTGGGGGAATGCCTCACACCTACAGGGGCCGTCCCCGACTTTCGCAGTCCTTGTTGGGCCGTATCCTGACGGTGTCCCCTGTACACGGTCGCTTCTCACCACGTCAGGCCATCATCCATATGACCGACTCGACGGATACCCTCGACGCCGCTGCGCTCACCGCGCTTCCCATGTCGCGGAGCCGGCGTCTGTTCCTTCGCGACAGCGCGCTTGCGGCGCTAGATGCGACACACTGAACATCGCGCCCGGCGAGCGCTGGGACGTCTTGGTGAAGTGCACGAATCCCGGCACGTGGGCGTTCCACTGTCATATCCTGCCGCACGCGGAGTCGGAGCAGGACATGTTCGGCATGGTCACGGCGCTGATCGTCACACCCAAGCCAGTCGTCGCGTGACCGTCGAGGACGTGTCAACCGATGCCGGACCCGGCAACATCAACTCGAGGTTAGCGTCATGATGCGTAGCGATCTGATGGTGCATGCCGCAGTGTCGGCCGCCCTGCGACGGGACCTCGGGGCGACCGCTGGAGGAGTCATCGTTCGGGTCCGGGACGGCGTCGTCACGCTCGCGGGAGTGGTCGACTCAGCCGATCAGAAGCACCATGCCGAACGCTCGGTCCAACAGGTGGCGGGCGTTCGGGCGGTGGCGGAGGAACTGCACGTAGTGGGCGAACACGAGCTGCCACCCGATGACGCGAGGCTCGCCAAAGCCGTCGCTGACTCGCTCGACATCGAGAGCGCGGCACCCGGCCGCCATATCACGGTGGGCGTCGAGCACGGGTGGGTCTCGCTGACCGGCCACGTCGCCTCGGCCGCAGATTACTCCGCGATCGAGCGTGCGCTCGAATGTGTCGCGGGAGTACGTGGGGTAACGAGTGAGGTGCACATCATCGGCGGCGCCAAGCAGGAGCCCGCCAGGATGGATGCCCGCCGGCTGGTGTGAGACCAGACGTCGGCATCGATCGGCCGTGTGCCCGCCGAAAATCGCGGCACGCGGTCGTGCACGGGGTGGCGCGTGTTTGATGGGACTGGACCCTGGCCGACCGCGTGCGCGCTCAGTCGTATCGCTACACGACGCACGAGCGGGGTTGAGCCCGTTCTCGCGGCGACTGATCCGTTCGCCCTTCAGCCGCCGTAACAGTAGCTACACCCGCGCTCCTGGGCGAGGTTCACCGCCATCACACCGACGGGCACCAAGATCATGCCCGGCACCAGCTTCGCGGTCCATTCCTCCTTCGCTGCGTCTCTGGACACGCCGGCACTTTTCGCCATGCTCCCGCTCAGCGTGGTCAGCGCGACGTTGCATACAGTGAACAGGACACCCCGCTTCATCAACGACGGGATATCGGACCCCGCGACCGGGACGCCATCGGTATGGAGGAACGGGTTGCGAGTCGCGGGACCGCCGGTCGCAGAATCCTTGATCTGAATGGCTTCGCCGATGTGGTAGCGATCCCAGAGCGCATCGGGGAGGGCCATCGGCATCGCGAGGTGTCGCAGGCCAACCACCGCCGTCAAATCGCGGTCGGTGAGGCCGTAGGCTTCACGATTGAGATCGAGAAAGTGCAGCGTAAACGCGAGCGCGAACCCCTCGTCCGGATCCAGCGTATCGAAGAATTGCTTATGCTTGCCCGTCAACTTGTCCAGCCACGCATCGCTCCACGGCCCATGCGCGGGCAGCCCGTGTCGGGCTGGCGTCGCGGGCGAGCCCGACGCCGTAGCTATGGGCGCGCGCGGAAGCCTGGTCAAGGCAGGTGTCACCGCCAGAGCGGCTGAGACCCCGGCCAGTCGTTCGAGAAACGCTCGCCGGTCCGTCTTCGCATGAGGCATCGGCGCCGGCCATTCCGGCGCTGACGCCGTGCCATGATCGCGCGCGCGTGGCATTATCAGATCCCCCTGTTGGGAAGGCGATGCAGTGCCGTCTCGATTATCAGAATGCGACCCAGGCGAACACGTACACCGTGTTGTTGCCGCTCGCCGTCCGACCGGACCCGTCATAGTTCGTCGAGGCACCGTTGAATTGCAAGAATTGCATGCCCTGGATGCCGAGCCGTATGTTCTGCCAGGGGTTGAAGTCGACCTCCTCTGTTAGGCCGCCAGTAGTCGGTCGGCCGTTCTGGCTCCCAGCCAGCGCCCCCGGAGCGTAGAGCACGGAGTCGCGCGTCCCAGTTGTCGAGAAGTAGCCCAGCGTCGCGCCGAACATCGCGCTCGGCTCTACCGTCACGTTCAACTCCGCGGTGTTGAGCGTGTGGTTGAGCTGGGCCGCGCCGCCCGAGCCAAGCGATGCCGCCAGCGCTTGTTCCTCATTGATCCACGTCGTGCGCGCGATAACGACCCCGCCCCCGCCGAACGGCCGCTCGAGCTGCGCGTCCAGTGCGACATCGGTGAAGCGATTGGTCGGCCCGGTCACACCAGTGGGATAGAGATGGGTAACCATGCCGTACGTGCCTAGCATCCCGTACATCGACCCGAACTGATGCTGTAACGCCGCCCGCCAATAGGGCGTGACACCCTCCATCGCGTTGGTCGCCGTGGAGTCTGCGGGAGACAGTCCCTGGAGCGCCGTCCGGTATCCCGTCACCTCGACGTACAGCAAGTTGTTCCACATGGCATAGCCGCCGAGCCCGGCCACCTGTTGCCCTAACGTTCCGTCAATCACTGCAGAGGCGACGCTGCCCGGTGTGACGTCCGACAGGATGAACGGATACCCCCAGGCCGGCGTCGTATTCCACACGTCCTGGACCGTCGGATTGTTGTGCAACGTGATGCCGAAGACGGCGTCTCGGTCCGCAACGCGCGCCCGTGTGACATAGCGGATGTCGCTGTTGTCGATCCCGAAGGTGCCCGAGGCACCCTCGTAGGTCACTTGGAACAATGCGCCGATGTGCGGCGTCAGCGCGCCCCCCAGAAAGAGGCTCAACTGCTGCGGGAATTCGGCCACATCATTCTGCGCGCCCGGTCGCGCCTCGCTCAGATGCGTGTCGGAGGTCATCAGCATCATGGAAAGCGGAGGAATGGGCAGTAGGGAGAGCGGCGCTCCGTTCTTCGCATTGGGCTCGACGATCGGCTTCAGCCCGACCAGAGAATACGCGTTGAGCTTGAACAGCCGGCCAAATGGCGTGAGCTGTGGGAATTGATAGTGGCACGCCGAGCAGGGAAGTCCCGTCTGTCGCGAAAAGCTCGGCACACGACCGCGTGCCGCGGCAATCAGTTCGCGCATCCCGGTTGGCATCGCGACGCCGCGCGACGACAGCTCGGACACGGCCGACGAGGCATCACGGCTGTTCGACCCGGTCGCTCGGACCGTCATCGCGCGACCAGGAAGGGATGCCATGCCGGGCGACGCATCAATTGCGAGCGCCGCAATGAGCGCTGTCGTCGCTGCAGCGAGGCGATTCACGGTATGCCGCGCGTTCAGCGACTCGATGGTCGCTGGCCTCATGGCGTAGTCTTCGCGTGGCCCACAGCCCACACGTACGCGGCGACCTTTTGGGCATCCGCGTCGCTGATCCCACCAGGATGGCTGACCATTGCCGTACCGGTCACGCCCTTCATTATGACGTTGAGGATCGCGTCGTATCCCCCGCCCTTCGCGTCCTTCCACGCGTGCGCCTTGAGCGTGGGCGCCAACGGCCCGCCTTCGAGGTTCAATCCGTGACAGAGCTGGCAGGTGCCGGCGCCATGGTAGACGTCGCGACCGGCGCTGATCGCGGCCGGCGACGTCGAATCCGCCACCGCCTGAGCCATGGCCACGCCTGGCGAAAGTGCGAAGGCGACGGCCGCGCAGACCAGAATGTACAGGAGCCGGCTTCGAGCAGACATCGGAGCCTCCGCGAAGATGAGTGCGCTTCGAACGTCATGGGAACATGACCGAGTCGCGATTCAACGTATGCAGAGGACTGCCGAGGCGCGTGTCGGGGGTTTCCCTACGGGGGCGAGCGTCGTGCTGGTAGCAGGCTTCGCCGCGACACGCGTCCGAGTCGGTGTCCGCGAGTTGGGGAGGATTCACCCGGTAATGCCTGTTGCGATGCGGTTACCCGCCGTTAGCATACACGCGATCCCCGAGGGCTCGAGCGCCGGGCTTGTATTTTCTGCCGATCGACTGTGCCCTGGGCACCCAGAACCGGAGCTCTAATCTGATGCCGCCCGCCGATAGCGCGCCCCCCAGACCGGTCGGCGCGCGGCGTGAGCTCACGCCGACGTCGATCGCGCGGGCTGCGTTCGAGCAGTCTTCGGTTGGGCTCTTTCTTCTGTCCGCGGACGGGGTGGTCCAGGCGGCGAATGCGGCGGCATGCCGGATATTGCCCGATGCACCGTGCCCTCCGGTGGGACGGCCAGTTTGGGATCTGATCGAGACCCTAGGCACCCCCGACGACGTCGAGTGGCTTCGGCGGGCATCCGCGGCCGCAACAAACGCCGACGCGAGCGAGCCGGCGGCGGCGCACGACATTGACCAGATCGATCGAGACCGTACGACGAGCTGGTCGGTGCACCCGGTCGATATGGTGGGGGAGCAGATCGTGGCCGTCGTCGAAGCGCGCGACGTCACCGCCGCCCGACGCGAGAGCACTGAGGCTCAGCTCGTATATCGCCTCGCACAGGCGCTGAGCGAGACGCATTCTCTAGACGCCGCCATTACCCAATCCCTCAAGACGATCTGCGAGGCGGCCGGCGGCGTGCTCGCCGAGGCATGGTTCCCGGCCGTGAATGCGGGGCCGACGGTGCGTCTCACGCGGGCAGGGGTGTGGGCCGCTCCCGACCCGCGACTCCAATCCTTTGTAGCGCAGGGGGCGGGCTTTGAGTTCGCTCCGGGCGAAGGGTTGCCTGGGACGGCGTGGGAGCATGGGGATGTGGTCTGGGCACGTCCGCTCTCGTTGGCGGTCGATTTCACGCGCGCACCGCTCGCGGGACGAGCTGGGCTCCACGCCGCTGTTGCGATCCCCGTTCTCGTCCATGGCGAACCGGTCGCGGTGATTAGCTGTTATTTGGAGGACGCTCTTGCGCAAGGGACCCGGCCAATGCGCGTTGCCCGCGCCGTCTCGGCGCAGTTCGGGCCGCTGCTACAGCACAGGCGAGCACACGAGGCCTGCCGGCACCTCCAAGCGCAACTTGCTGGAACCATTGCGATCGCCCTGGACGCCATCATCTCGATCGATGAGGAGCGGCGCATCATTCTGTTCAACTGGGGGGCCGAGCGCATCTTCGGCTACACGGCCGAGGAGGCGCTCGGTCAATCCCTTGATCTCCTCCTCCCCGAAGAGCTCCGCACGCGGCACACCGCACAAATCGCCCAGTTCGCCCGATCGGCGCAAACCGCGCGACGCATGGGCGATCGCGCAGCGATCGTCGGCCGTCGCAAGAACGGCGAAATCTTCCCCGCGGAAGCATCGATCTGCCGTTACCTGACCGGCAACCGGTGGACATTCACCGTGATCCTTCGCGACATCACCGATCAGCGGCGCGCCGAAGAGAATCTCCGGTTCGTCGCGGAGGTCGGCGCGCTGGTCGCCGACCTGCTGCATGATCAGAGCGCGCTGCAACGCGCGGCCAGCCGCGCGGTTCCGGTGCTTGGTGATAGCTGTGTGATCGATCTCGTCGAGGGCGATCAAATCCTGACGGGCGCGGTCGCCGCCCGGGATGAAGCCAGTGCGCACGCGATCCAGGCCGATCGCGATGCACATCCCCTGGATTGGGATGTGGCAACACCGGTCATCGAGGCCATGCGTACCCGACAACCTGTGCTCGTGGTTGACGGGACCGTGCCCGGCTCGGTCGGCGAGGTGCACTCCAGCGCGGACGCGGGCGAGCGCTCCGCGCTGCGCGCCGGATCGCTGCTCGTTGTCCCGCTCGAAGCCCACGGCCAGGTCGTCGGCGCGGCGACGTTTGCGATGGCGCCGGGCGGTCGCAAGTTCGATCAGAGTTACCGCGCACTGGCCGAGGCATTCGGTGTCCGGGTTGCGCTGGCGGTCGACAGCGCCGCGCTCTACCAGCGGGCACGCCGCGCGATCGGCGCCCGCGACGAGGCATTGGCGGTCGTGTCGCACGATCTGCGTAACCCGTTGAGCGCCATCGCGCTGTGCGTGAACGCTCTGCGCGAGTCGCCTCCGCCGACCGCTGACGTCATGGTCGACCTACTGGGTACGGTCGCGGAATCGACCACGCTTATGAGACGCATCATTCAGGACCTGCTGGATGTCGCGAGCATCGACGCGGGTCGGCTGTCGCTCGAACGCCACCGCCAATCGTTGGTGCCCGTAGTCGAGCAGGCGGAAGCGATGTTTCGCGGCGCGGCGGCCGATTGCGGCGTATCACTTGTGCTGGACCGTGCAGCACTTGATGGCCTGCCAGAGGTAAACATCGATACCGAACGTATCCTCCAGGTGCTGGCCAATCTGCTGCACAACGCGCTCAAGTTCACGGAGGGTGGGGGCTCGGTGCACGTGCGCGCCGCGGCCAACGCCGACCGGATCACGTTATCGGTCAGCGACACGGGCGCCGGGATCGTAGCCGCCGATCTGCCCCACATCTTCGATCGCTTCTGGCATGGACGTCGAAGCACCAAGATCCGCTCGACCGGGCTTGGTCTCGCGATCGCTCGCGGGATTGTCGAGGCGCATGGCGGTCACATCCGGGCCGAGAGTGGCCCTGGTCGCGGCACCACGTTCGCCGTCGATCTGCCGATCGCAGGGGATCAACCAGAGAGTCACTGATTGCAGCCGCCGCGCGTCAGGGAATACCTTACAACCCGCGGGTTTGTCCCTGATAGGTAGCGCGCCCCAAAAACGCGAGCTTCCCCACACGGATCGAGAACTCCGCCGCCGGGGCGACGCGGTGATCGCGGCGCAGCGGCGCGCCGGGACTTGGGGAGGTCGCGCGGATCGTATGACCGAAGCTCGCCGGTAGCCCATTGTCAACTGGAGACATGATGCACGATGGGGTGATTCGCGTGCTGCTAGCCGATGACCACTCGGTGGTTCGGAGCGGACTCAAGGCCGTTCTGGGCACGGCCAAGGACATGTTGGTCGTCGGTGAGGCCGCCACCGGCACGCAGGCAGCGGCAATGGCGGAGCGGTGCGATCCGGACGTCGTCGTGATGGACCTTGACATGCCGGACGGCAACGGTCTCGAAGCAACGAAGGCGATCGTTGCCAAAGCCGCCCATCCTCGAGTGCTTATCCTGACTATGCATCCCGAAGAGGAGCATCTGTTGCCGGTGCTGCAGGCGGGCGCGGCGGGTTACCTCGTCAAGAGTGCTGCCGACCGCGAGCTGGTGGACGCGATCCGAGCGGTGGCCCATGGCGACGTCTATGTGCAGCAATCGGCTGGCCGGGTGCTGGTCCACGGCCTTACTCGAAAGGATCCGGCCAAGGCCGATCGCGAGCGGTACGAGGGGCTCAGCGGCAGGGAACGTGACGTGCTGCGGCTCACGGCCCAGGGCTACACCGCGCCAGAAATTGGTACCAAGCTCGGGATCAGCGGGAAGACGGTCGATACGTACAAGCAGCGCATCAACGAGAAGCTCGGCCTCGCACACCGCGCGGACTATGTTCGCCTGGCGGTTCGCCTGGGGCTGCTCACTGAGTAGCGCGGACGCGCAACCATCCAATCCGACGCGGCGTGATCGCGGCGGGACGGGTCGTTGGCTGCCACTGGAGGCATGCTCTCGGTCAAGGCTTAGGCGACTCGACCGCGAGCGTCTTCGAGGCGAAGCCGGCGTAGGTCAGCAAGATGCCGATCGCGACGATGACGACCGCGTAGCCGTAAAAGAAGCGTTCGAAGCGGATCGCGGTGAGGAGCGTCGGTAGCGTTTTCGAGGACAGGAACAGGAGCAGTAGGGCGCGGGCCACGATGATCCAGCCGAGGAGTGTGATCACAATCGGCAACACTCCGCCCGACCAGATGTTGTGACGGAGTACGATCGCGAGGCCGGCGACGAGCGTGATCAAGCCAACGACCAGAAGCAACTGCGGGGCCTGAGCGAGCGCTTCAATGCTCGCGATGCTCTGTTGCTCGTGCAGGCCGATGGCGAGCCCTACGATCATCATGAACAATCCTATCAGTTTCGCGAGAAATACCGTCGCTTGGGACACTGCTGCCTCCACCAACCGCTAGCCTTCGACGCCAATGACTAAGCTATACTATTTCGCACCCTGTGGGTTGGGTAAATGGCGCGAAAGCGCCCTGATCGCTATCAGGGATCACTTTACAGCGAGATGGTGGTTGCCGGACAACTCGATCCTTTCGGACGGGCCATCGTGTACGGGCGTACCACCTTTTCTCGTACAGGTTGGAGCGTCGCACATGATCAGCCCTATCCATGCCGCGACAGCAACGCGCGGGCACGCGTTGGCCGCGTTGATCGCTGCAGACGACGGTGACGCGGCGCGCGCCGCGATCCGGGTTGCCAGCGCCTTGGCAATCGCCGGTCGCATTGTGCCACAGGTGATCGTTGTAGATCCGACATCGGGCGCCGAATCGACGCCGACCAGGATCGATTCGCGGGAGGTGGTTCAGAGGCGACGCGTGCCGGAAGGAAGTGGCGAGCACCCCGCCGAGGTCCGAGCAACGCTCGGGGCTGCCGGTGGGGACACCTGGCCGCTGTGGCTCCGCGCCGGCGATCCAGTGACACAGATCGTACACGAGGCAATCCATGGGCAGTTTCAACTCGTCGTGATGGGACTGCGCCACCACGACGCAGTCCTTCGTCTGGCGGAGCGTGAAATGACGCTCCGCGTCACGCGACTGAGCGCAGTGCCGGTCTTCGCGGTCGTGTACTGGCTGCACCATACCCCCCGCCGGATCGTGGTCGGCCTCGACTTCAGCCTCAGCAGCCAGCGATCGGCGGACACCGCATGTCGCATCTTGGCCGACGGGGGCACGCTGACGCTCGCGTACGCGGAGACGCCGTTCGACGCAGAGGCCGGCGGCGTCGTGCGCGTGCCTCCCCATAGTGCGCATGCCGAGCTCACGTCGCTGATCGACCACCTCCCGCTGCCGGTGGGTGCGCATGTCGAGACCGCGCCGCTCTCAGGTTCGCCCGCGATGGAGCTGCTGAACATGGCCGACCGGGTGAGCGCGGACGCGATCGCTGTCGGCCGTCAACATCACAGTCTCGCGGCCCGTGTGCGATTCGGCAGCGTGTCGGCTGATCTGATTCGCGATGCGCGATGTTCGGTGCTCGTGACCCCCGCATTCAATCCGTAGCGAACGGGCGCGACGATGGTACCCTGCCGGATTGCCGAAGCACGGGCTGGCCCGCGGTACAATCGGGGTGCCAGCCATCAGCGGATGGTGGACTACGTCGGACAGGCAGGGCTCGACCCGAGAGACGTCGCCGCGATTTACGGCGGCAATGCGATGCGGGTATTTGGCACCCGTCTGACTGGGCGCGCCGCGCGGGCCCCCGCGTGATGGCGACGGCGCCGTTAGTGGCCGGGCCCACGGCCACGTTCGTGCTCGACGTGAATCATTGCGCACAGACGATCTCGACTCCCGCAGGCACGAGTCTCCTGACGGCATTGCGGGACGAGTTAGGCCTTATCGGAGCACGATTCGGGTGCGGCCATGGAATGTGCGGTGCTTGTGTAGTGCTCTGTGACGGGCGGCCCGTTCCGGCATGCACGATGAAGATCGAGGAGGCCGTCGGACGATCCATCGTGACGATCGAAGGCCTCGCGGTTGGAGACACGCTCCACCCCGTGCAGCGTGCCTTCCTCGAGGAGGGCGCTTCGCAGTGCGGCTACTGCACGAGCGGCATGGTCCTGGCCGCAGTGGCCCTGCTCGACGTGACGCCGTCGCCAAGTGAAGAGCAGATTCGCGACGCGCTCGCTCCGCATCTGTGCCGCTGCGGCATCTATCTGCGCGCGATCCGCGCTGTCCAGCGCGCGTCCCGATGACTCGAATAGAGGAGCGGCTGCGGTTCGAGAGCGACGGCACAGTAACGGCCCTGTCAGGTAAGATGGAGTACGGCCAGGGGCTCCGCGCCGCCTATCCGCGGATCGTGGCCGAAGAGCTCGCGATCGCCCCCGAGCGAGTGAAGCTCGTGCTCGGCGACACCGATCGGACGCCTTGGGACATGGGCACGTTCGGCAGCATGTCGGTCGAGATGGATGGTAAGGAGCTACGTCGGGCCGCCGCGTTCGCGCGCACGTTGCTGCTCGCTCGTGCAGCCGAGTGGTGGGGGTGTCTATCGAGCGGACTCGAGATCGGCAACGGCATCGTGCGCCGCACAAGCGACGGGTGCTCGGTGACGTTTGCGGAACTCGTGGCAGGCGCACCGATCTCGGGAGTTGTTCCCGACGACGTGAGGCTCGCGTCGCCGACGCCGACCTGTGCCGACTCGCCGTCGGGTCCTGATGCGGTGGACCTGCTGACTGGGCGGCTCGAGTTCGCGGGCGACGTCCGGATCCCGGGGATGCTGCATGGTGCGGTGCTGCACTCGTCCGTTCAGGGCGCGACGCTTCGGCGCATCGATCGCGCGGCCGCGATGGCGCTCCCGGGTGTCGTTGCGATCGTGGAAGAGGCGGGCTTGACCGCTGTCGTGGCGGAGCGCCACGACCAGACCTTCGCTGCGCTCGCTGCGCTGAAACCCGACTGGGGCCCACCTCCCGCGCGGCCGGCGGAGACCGCGGACAGCATGCTGAGAGAAGATGCGGGAGTGGAGACCGCGCTGACATCCGCGCCAACACGACTCTGCGAGCGGTACTTTACACCGCATGTCTCGGGGGCTCCACTCGGTCCGAGCGTTGGCGTCGCCGACATTCGCGCCGACAGCGCGGTCATGTACGGCTCGACGCAGGCTCCGTTTCGCCTCCGCGAAGAAGTGGCACGCATTGCGGGCCTCCCGGTGGACCACGTCCATTTCAGGCCAAAGGCGATGAGTGGCGGCTTCGGGCGGCACGGCGCGAGTGATGCTGCCATCGAAGCGGCGCGGCTGTCCAAAGCGGTGGGGCGCCCGGTACGCGTGCAGTGGGGACGGGTCGATGAGCTCCGCGCTGGCCCCAATCGCCCGGAAATGACGGCTGAGATCGAGGCGGCGCTGAACGCCGACGGCAGGATCATCGCGTGGCGCTCCAATGTGTGGACCAATCCGTACACCTACGACGCGGCCGCGCGACCCCAGAGCGTTGCATCCAGTTCGAGAGCGGAATCACCGCAGTCCTCGGATGCGTGGAGCTCCCCGTCGCAGATCGCGGCGATGATGGCGGGCCGCAACGCGATCCCGCCATACGACATTGGGCAAGCGGCGATCGCCCTACACGTGACCCCGGGGAAGGTTCGCACCGGAGCGCTCCGCTCGCTTGGGGCGGCGCCCAACGTGTTCGCGATCAAATCGCTCGTGGACGAGCTGGCGGCCGCAGCGGGTCAGGATCCGATCGCGTTCCGGTTGGCGCATACACGCGACCCGCGGCTGCGGCGGGTGCTCGAGGCCGTGCGGGAGCGTAGCAGCTGGCACAGTGCGGCACGGCAGCGTGGGCTCGGCGTCGCCTGCGTAGTGTATCGGCAGACGTACGTCGCCGAGGTCGTCGAGGTCTCGGTCACATCGAGCGGCGCCGTCGCGCTGGAGCGCGTGTGGTGCGCCGTGGATCCGGGTCACGTCGTGCACCCGGATGGCGCGCGCAACCAAGTGGAAGGTGCTGTGCAGATGGCCGCCAGTTGGACTCTGATCGAGGCGCTCCCACATCGAGGGGATGAGGTCACCGGATCGACATGGGAGGACTACCCCATTGCGCGGTGTACCGATGCGCCGCGCGCAATCGACATCGTCTTTACAGGCGACGACGTGACTCCCGCGTCGGGCCTGGGCGAGCCGCCCGCGGTGCCAATGGCACCGGCCATCACCAACGCCATCTTCGATGCCTGCGGCGCGCGCGTCCGGCAGCTGCCAATCCGGCCGGACGCGGTGCTGCGCGCACTCGCACACGCCACGCCACACGACCACTGACTGCATCAGGAGCTCGCCCGAAGGCGACCGCGCCGACGTGGTGGCTTGTGATCCGTCGGCTCGCTCACTGCCGCTGCCGGCGGCCCGCACCCACCTGCCCGCGCTCGTACAGGCCGACCAGCTCGGCGTGCTCCAGCACGTGCTCGCGTATCGCGGCCTCCAGTGCACGCTTCGTCGGCGTAGAGAGGTCGCCCAGCATCGTGTCGAGCGCGTAAAGCTTGAAGAAGTATCGATGGCGCCCAATGGGTGGGCAGGGGCCGATGTAGCCGATCGTCTTCCCGTCGTTCGCACCTTGGCGCGCGCCGACGGGTACCGGGCGGTCCTCGGCGAGGCTCTCCGGCGACGGCGGCAGGTTGTAGATGACCCAGTGCACGAAGGTGTGTGTGGGAGCCTTCGGATCCGGAGCGTCTGGATCCTCCATGATCAGGGCGAGGCTCTGCGTACCGGCCGGAACGTGGCTCCACTGGAGCGGAGGCGACGTGTTCGCGCCATCGCACGTGTACTGCCCAGGAATCTGCCCGCGATCTGGGAACGCCGGCGAGCGGAGCGTGAGTGTCATTCGAGAGCCTCCGTGTGGACGGTTGTTGGTCGTCGGTCCCGATAGTCGACGAACTACAGTTTCCCAACCATTCGGGCGGCATCTTTCAGCGAGCGTCGATTCTCGAAAAAATCCCGCCATGGATGCGATACCGCGATCGGCAACCGTGCGGAGGCGGACTGGGCGGGCTTGGTCTTCTTCATGCGGGCATCTCCGGCAAGAGCACATCCCGCGGACGTTTGTCGTCGCGCAGGCCCAGAAACACCGGCTGGCGGAGTTTCCGGTCTGCGGTCCACTCCTGGAACGAGACCTGGGCGATGAGCCGCGGCGCGAGATACACGACACCGGTCTCGCGTGGGGGATCGACAAGTGCGGGTCGCGATCGCACCAACGGCTGGAATGTCCGATACAGCGTGGCGAGCGCTTGCTGATCGAAGCCGGTACCGACTTTCCCCACGTAGTGTAGGGCCCCGTGATCATACGCGCCGAGGAGCAGGGCGCCGAAATGTTGCCGTGAGCCGGCTGGCCTGGTGTAGCCGGCGATCACGAACTCGTCTTCCTGGTGCACCTTCACTTTGAGCCACGAGGGCGAGCGCATTTCGACATATGGGGAGCCCAGATCTTTGGCAACCAGACCCTCGTACCCGCGGCGCTGTGCCATGCGGAACGCCTCGAGCCCGTTGGCCGCGAGCCTGTGGGAGGGCACCAGGACCGTACTCGAGCCGATCGATCGTTCCATCACAGCGCGGCGCACGGAGAGCGGTTCGTGCCGCAAGTCCTTGCCCTCGCGGAAGAGGCAATCAAACACGGCATACACCGGCTCTCCCTTGTCCTGCTGAAGAAGCTGAAACCGGGACACTCCCTTCTTGTCGAACACTACGACCTCACCGTCGAGTAGGAGGGTCGCCGCGCGAAGGGGGCGGATGGCTGCCGCAATCCGAGGAAATTCGTCCGTGCGATCGTTGCCATTCCGGGATAGCAGCCTCACCCGACCACCTTCCTTGTACGCGAGGAGCCGGTCGCCGTCGTATTTCTCCTCGTAGGCCCAGCCGGGCCGGTCGAATGGATCCGAGACAAGCGTGGCAAGCATCGGCTGAACGCGAAATGGAATACGATGCTTCACCGACGATAGCTCCTGCCGATCAATGGCCGGCGAGATATGGACGGATGTCAGGATGCTCCTGACAGCGCCCTCGGCTTTCTCCTGATTGGCGTGTCGCCGGCTCGGCGTCATGCTACGGGTGCATCGCGACATCGGGAGCCGGGAACCAGAGCTGTCACGCCGGTCAATGGCGACCCACCTGGATGAGCCGGTGACCGCCACGCCTCCACTATCGGACGCCGGGAGCGACCATGACGAACACACTGCACGCGACGCCACCGCGCGCCGGAACACGAGTCGAGCCGACACAGACCCGTGGGAGACCGATCGATGCGACCTACCCGTTTCGCAACGGGCCAGTAGTGCTGGCGTCCGACGGACGAGAACAGAGCGACGGATCCCTGATCGCGGCTCGCCTCGTGGCGGCGCGACTGGGCGTCCCCTTCGAAGTCGTGACCGTCCTGGAGCCACTGCCTGTATACGGCACCTCTGACGGCGATGAGCTCGCGGCGCTGGCGGAGGTCGATCGGCGGCCGATTCGGGAGGCGCGCGTTCGTCGCCAGATCGAGACGCTGACGCCCCAGGGCGAACACTGGCTCCTCCATGTCCGTTACGGCTCGTTCGCACATGAGGTCGCGGCAGTGGCCCGGGAGCGAGCGGCCAGTCTGGTGGTGGTTGGCGCCGCCCCCCACCATCGACTCGGGTTCGTCGTCGCCGGAGCGCGGGCCGCGCAATTGCTGCACATCCTGGACTGCCCCGTGCTCTCCACGGCGCCCGAATTCACGGGGGTTCCCTCCCGTACGGTCGTGGCCACCGATTTCGCGCCGCCGAGCATCCGCGCGGCGGAAGCCACGCTTCGCCTGCTCGAAGCGGGCGACACCTTGACGCTCGTGCATGCGGTGCCCGTATACGATGCGTATATACCACCGTCGCCCCCGCTCACGTCCGACTCGCGAGCGCGCGCCGAGTCGTCGATGTCGCATTTGCGTTCTGCGCTCGCCTTACGCGCTCCGGCCGGCGTGACTCTGAAAACACACATCATCGACGGCGGCGTCGAATGGGACCTCATCGAGTATGCGCGGGCCCAAGGGGCAGGATTGATCGCAGTTGGCACGCATGGCCCGGGCGTATGGGAGCGGCTGTTCGTCGGCAGCTCAGCATCGAGCATCCTGCACGCCGCAAAGTCCAGCGTGCTCGCGTGCCCGCCGCCGCCGGCGGCCGATCGCGTCCGGCTCCAACTGCAGGCGACCGACACCGTGACACTGCCTCGGCAGGACGATTGGCAGACGTTTCTCACGGATGTCTCCACTCGCAACGCAGGGCGGACGGCATCGCTCGAGATCGATGACCCGGACCTTGGCGCGCAGATCCAGGGCGTGGGTCTCCGGTTCACGGGTGCGGCGTACGACCCGCATGACGATCGCGTCGAGCTCATGTTCGGGAGCGGCCCACACTCGACGCAACATCTCACGCACACGATCGGTAGTGTCACGAACCTTGCGCTCCTCGGCGGGGCTGATGGTCGCGATCGCGCGCTCGAGGTCCACCAACAGCGTGAATCGACGATCCTGACCTTTGCGGTCGAATGACCGACGCGAGCAACCCGGGGGGGCAGTCAGATCCACCCTCGGGTCCGGAGAATCCCTTTCACGAACTGCGTTAGGGGGTCGCAACTCGTCATGGCAGCGTTCACGGTCGCTTACAGCGCCGTGGGGTAGGTCTCCGGCGGCTCTCCTGCCCCCCGTCGTCCCGTACGCTCCAGCGGCTCGACCGCTCGCGTCGTGTCGTAGTGCAGGATCGCATCGAACTGGTCCGGTAGCCGCGCGTAGAAGTAATGGCTCTGGCGCTCGGTCTCCGGCCGGTAGATGACGCCGATCGCGCGCTCGAGTCTGGGCTTCGCGAGAATCGATCGGACATCGCGGCGGCCGCGAAGGTCGATCACGAAATTCGGCACATGGACGTCGTGGAATAGCGCTTCGTAGCTCTCGGGGAGCGCCGGCCGCACGTCCTTGCGTTCCGCCGGGCCGTCCCAGTCCGTCGCCGCGGTCACCGTGCCGTCATAGGTGGTGAAGCCGACCAGCAGGGCGTCTGCCCCCGCCCGCGCGCGGACCAGTTGGCCGACGTTGAGCTCCCCGCGCTCACCCATCTCGGTTGCGCGAGCATCACCCAGATGCGAGTTGTGCGCCCACACCACGATCTTCGCGGCGTTCGGTCCTGATCCCAGAAAGCGGGCCAACTGCCCCAATGTTTCGGCCATGTGCTGGTCGCGCACGTTCCACGACAGCACATGGTCAGCGAACATCGCCCGATAGTAGCGCTCCGCATTGCGCACCAGTCGGGCGTTCTGTTCAGCGAAGAACAGCGCATCTCGCGCGACCCGGCCGTCCCGCCGCGCGTAGTCGCCGGCCGCACGCTGAAGTTCGATCAGCTGCGCGACGACTTCACGCTCGCAGGTTGGACTCAAGCCAAAGGCTGCCGCATGGCCGTAAGCCTGGGGATCGTCACCACCGACGATTTCGAAGCATGCGTACCGCTGGCGCGCGCGAGCGGCCGCCGCGGGATCGACGCGATCCAGGTATCCGACCACGGCTGCGATCGACGCGTGCATGCTGTAGAGATCCAGGCCATAGAATCCCACTTGGCATCTCTCGTCCGTGTGTTGGTCATTGAATTCCCGCAGCCAGCCGACGAAGTCGAGCACGTCCGCGTTGCGCCACATCCACTGCGGAAAGCGCCGAAACCCGCTGAGCGCGTCGGTCGCGTCCGCGGCGCCCGTCTCCCCGCGCGCATACCGGTTCACGCGGTAGGCGTCGGGCCAGTCGGCCTCGACCGCCACCGCGATGAATCCCAGGTCGCGTATGAGCCGTTTCGTGATCTCCGCCCGTATGCGATAGAACTCGTGGGTCCCGTGCGACGCCTCGCCGATCAGCACGTAGTGCGTCCCCTGGGCGAGCTCGACGATCGGTGCAAGATCATCCGATCCGCCGGTGAGGGGGCGGATTCCGGCGCCTGGCGTCTTCGCGAGGTCAGCCAACGTCGATGCGGCCGCGGTCGGACCGGAGGGTCGCACACTCATCTCGAGATTAGGGTGGGCGCCATTGGAGACGCCGGGCTCGCCGGCTCATGCCGTGAGTCATGCCCGTGAGTCCACTCCTCATCGGCGCGCCGCAGTAGGCCCCTTACTTCGTCGTCGGTCACCTGGTGGAAGTCATCATACCAGGCACTCACCCCATAGAACGGGGTCGGTGTGATCGCACACACGACGTCATCGGCGTATCGCCGCAGCGCGCTACAGGTATCCGCCGCACCGACCGGCACCGCAGCGATCAGCCGTGCAGGCCGATCCTGCTTGAGCGCCTCCACCGCCGCGAGCATGGACGACCCGGTCGCCAGCCCGTCGTCAACCAGAATCACGATTTTGCCGGTGACCCCTGGCGGTGGGCGATCATCGCGATACTGGCGTTCCCTCCGCTCGAGCTCGCGCTGCTCCACGTCGAGCACACGGGACATGTCGGTATCGTGGAGGCCCAGCGATTGAATCATGCCGCGATTGAGCACCACAAGGCCGCCACTGGCAACAGCGCCCATGGCCAGTTCGTCGTGCCCGGGCACCCCCAGCTTTCGGACGACAAACACGTCAAGCGGCGCGCCGAGCGCGCGGGCAACCTCAAAGCCGACCGGCACGCCGCCTCGGGGCAGCGCCAATACGATCACATCCGGACTCCCGGCGTACGGAGCAAGACGGCCCGCGAGCGCGGCCCCAGCCGCCCGCCGATCGGCAAAACCGCGGCCGGTACGATCGGGCCGTTGCTCCGAGTCCATCATGTTGATCTGGGCGACAGCGGTTTGGACGATCCTGCTGTGGGCGATGCGGGTTTGGACGATGCGGGTTTGGACGATGCAGGTCTGGGCGATGCGGATTTGGACGATGCGGGCTTGGGCGCGTGCGCCGTCGTGGGATCGATGACGCGAGCGACCTGCGCGACAGAATCGATCGGAAATCCGCCCCGCTTCGCATGCTCCTGGACCGCCTTTGCATCGGGTGCGTTGTAGACGCAATAGAGCTTGTCACCCGTCACATAGCTGTGAAGCCACTGGATCGGCGTGCCCTGGGCGGTCATCCCGCGAAGCACGTCGTTCGATTTCGCGGAGATCTGCTGCATCTCGGTGTCCGACATCTTCCCTGCGCCGGGTAGCGTGCGTTCGATCACGAATTGCGGCATCGGAACTCCTGGTAGGCGTGATATGTCCGTCCCGGAACACGTTAGCCTGCCCCGGCGACCATGTCAGTGAGGCTTTACCCGACGCAATGTCCGAATTCTGCGCGCCCCGCACGCCGATCCCGGCCGCGTGCGGTGACGCGGTGGAAGCGACCTGAACCAGTCACAGACGTGCCCCGAATCGCGACGGCAACCCCCTGCCTTTCGCGTGACGCGCACTGGACGGCCGCGACATCGACGCATCGTGACGAACGCGCACTGTTCGCGCCTAGTCGCGCTCTTCGATCCGCGCGGCAGCTACGCCGAGCGTTGGATCTCGCTGCCACACACCCTGCGATTCCGATCGCTCGATGGCATGAAGAGCGATCCACGCTTCGTCGCGTTCGTGCACAAGATGGGGCTGGAGCCGTGAGCGGGAATCGGCGCGGCGGCGATGGTCGCGACGGTAGCGGGCCGAATCGCCGCCGTCACCTCACCGTGCCGAGCCATAGCGGCGTGAGAGGCTCGCGATCAGCGCGGACGGATCGGGAGCACTCCCGGTCGCCCGCGTGATGATCGCGTCGACCCGGTAGCGTTGCCCGTGACGGTGAACGTGTTCGCCGAGCCATGCGCGGAGCGGGCGGAAATCACCGGCGGCAAACGACTCGTCGAGCGGGCCCACCGCACGCTCCGCGGCGTCGAAGAGTTGGGCCGCGTACACGTTGCCGAGCGTGTAGGTCGGGAAGTATCCAATGAGCCCCTCCGACCAGTGTCCGTCCTGGAGGCATCCGTTCCGATCGTTGTCCGGAGTGATGCCGAGGTAGCGCTGGTACAATTCCGCCCAGGCGCCTGGAAGATCGGCTCCACGGAGATCGCCAGCGAGCAGTGCGCGCTCGAGCTCGAATCGGATCATGATGTGCACGTCGTATGTCACCTCGTCGGCCTGGACGCGGAGGATGCTAGGTCCAACGTGGTTGATCACTCCACGAAACGTGTCCAGCGAGACGTCGTGCAGGGCCTCGTGAAACGCGCTCCGGAGCTGCGGGAAGAAATGCCGCCAGAAT
>Ga0182024_10004941_pt1 | contig 30270 bp, 24 predicted proteins | sample P32metaG_FD_120480 | JGI IMG/M metagenome (GOLD analysis project Ga0182024, IMG submission 120480) | Permafrost microbial communities from Stordalen Mire, Sweden - P3-2 metaG (Illumina Assembly) | ecosystem: Environmental > Terrestrial > Soil > Wetlands > Permafrost | place: Sweden: Stordalen... | reverse complement strand
GTCGTATCGAAAGGTTTGGACAAGAAATCGCTTGCGCCTGAGGACAGGGCCCTTTCCTTGACCTCGCTCGTGACGTCGCCTGTCAAAACGAGAATGGGCAGATACTCATGCCCAACCTGTGCAGGTGCATTGACATTGGCTGTCGCGTACTGAATGTCCTCGGAGTAGATCTGCACGTAGTTCATCGGAGCAGTGCCCGGGGTTCCGCCGAACGAAGAGGCTACCGCCGTTCCGTCGAAGTATTGATTCAGCACATTGTATAGAGCCTGCTCCGGCGGAATCAGGTCATTGGAAGGAACGGCGCTGAATTGCTTATAGCTTGTCAGATTCGCTTGTGTGATTCCTGGAGCCAGGCAAGCCTGCGGAATGCACACAACGGGAATGCACGCGTCGGTGTTGCAGGTAGCAGGAATGGTGCACATAGCGGGCGTATCGCTGGAGTCGGGGCGAAACGTACTGGTGCATCCTTCATCCAAGGTGTCAATCGAGAAGGGCATGTCGAACTGCGCCCCGCCGAGGACCTGAGCAGAAGGCGACGTAAACTGCGCGGTGCTCTGGGTCAGCAGCTTCGTGCCGGGCACCTCAGATCGAGGCCCACGCGAGCGGCTTCCATCCCGGCCGTCATGGCTTCCTTGGCGTTGGCCCCACCGACGGTGGGTTCCACGAAGTGCGACAGAACCGTGGTCGCGGCCGCGCAATGCATCGTGGTGACCCCCGCGGCCGCTTGCCGCAAAAAGGAGAATCGATTCATGAAATCCACAGATGATCTCAATGCCGTTCGGAAGGCCGAAGACGGACCTGCCGAAGCTCGCTCTCAGCCTGCTGCGCGCGTTGCTGAGCCACCCTCGCGCGCAGCCGGAAAGCGCATGAAATCCAAAAAGAGAACCGGCTCTAAAATCGGCGTTGCTCGGCCCGGTAGTAAAACCGAGAAGATTATTAAGTTACTCCGCCGACCCGCCGGAGCTTCTGTTTCCGAGCTCAAACGAGTGACGGGGTGGCAAACCCACTCGCTGCGGGGCTTTCTCAGCGGTGTGCTGAAGAAGAAAATGCGCTTGCAAATCCGTTCGGCGCCTCGCGACAACGGTGAGCGCGCTTATCACCTGGAATCCAAATAACTCTTGAATACAAGCCGCCCGGCTGAATAGGCCAGGGCTTGTAGTTCTCTCGCTGGATTCAGGCGCGCGATGGCAAAAACAGTTCCAATGAACGCTTCCGTCTTTTCTAGTTTGGCTCACCAGGTAACCAGCCCGGCTGTTAACCGCTATTAGCAGTTCGAGCCGGTCCCGTGCAAACACCTGCTTGCAGAGGTGAACAGCCGGGGTTTTAACGTCGCAAGTCAGTGCGAGTTAGAGTCCTACTCGCGCCATTCTTCCACCGCAAATCAACGTAAACGCAGCGCTTAACGTGATCCCGCAGATTGACGCCGCAAGGCCCCAAACTCCTCCTTGTTAACCAGCGGGTCGTAAGTTCGAGTCTTAATCGGGGAGCCAAACATTTCAATGTCCGGCCCGACTTCAGTACTCGCCTATTTTTTCTTAGATGGTGCCGGGACGCATGGCTCGCTTGTTATTTCAAGAACGCGCTTTTCCATATCCTTGCTGTCTCCAGTGCCGCGGCATTGCTCGCGGCCATAGCAGGCACGGGCATTGTGAGGCCGGTCAATGCCCTCATCACTTGACGGGGCAGACCTTCCACTTCTTTGGTAAAGTTCAACCTGCCCAGAGATCGGTCCAAATCGATTCGAATCGAGTCGCCTTGGCGCACCTGTTCGGTAGCGATCAGATTGGACACCGGTTGCACCAACAGCCGTTCGATCGCGCGTTTCAAGTGCCGCGCACCGTACTTTACATCCGTGCCTTCTTGGAGCAGCAGTTCCTTTGCGGACAGGTGGCAGTGAAGATAAAGGAGCGATCTGGGTCGGTATGAAAGATCCGCTCTTGAACACTTCCTGAAAATTGCGTTAAGTAGCCTTAGTGTGGGGACTTTTGTGGGTGCTACACAATCTTTGCGTGGATTTCAGAATGCAATTCTGACGAGCACTTCAGTCGTCGCGGACGACCAGATCTGGGAACTGATGCTGTTGCAACGCTGATCGGATGTGTCGAATGAATCGCGCTGCTAGTGCACCGCTGCTTGCTGCCGCAGCACCGATGGTTCCGGCTCCGGTAGTTTCATGAAATACCGGAGCGAATAGGTGACCAGCGCGGAGACAAGAGCCGGTACCGCAGCCGCGTAAAAAAGCTCGCGATTGGACCAGTGCAGCGCCATCAACTGCCCGCCGAAAAATGGACCCACAATCGCCCCGATGCGTCCGATCCCCAAACCCCACCCGATGCCGGTGGAGCGCAGATACGTCGGATAATACATGGCGGCCAGCGAGTTGATACCAGGCTGCCCACCGACCACGCACCACCCCGCCATGAAGATTACGGCGAACAACATGGCGAGCGACAGCCACGGCTGACCGATGGCGGCGATGCTCACGCTCGCCATCAGGAACGAAACGGTCAACGTGCGCACGAATCCGAAGCGCGTGATGAACCAGCCGGTGACGAACGGCCCGACGGTCCCGCCGATCTGCACCATCGTTCCCGCGAGCACGGCGGTGCGCGTGGTGTAACCGGCGTCGCGCACCACCGTCGGAATCCAACTCGACAGGAAGTACAGGTTCAGCAGGTTCATGAAATTCACGGTCCACAGCAGCACCGTCGTGGGTCCGCGTCCCGCGCGGAAGAGATGCGCGGCCGGAACGCCGGCAAGCTTCGATTCATGCACCGAGTATTCGGCCGAGAGCGAAGGCGGCGTGGCGCGAGGATTCATACGCATCAACCAGTGTCGAACGGTTTCTTTACTCTTCCCCCGCAAGACCAGATACTGGAGGGACTCCGGTAAATACTTGAACATCAGTATGCCGATTACCAGCGGAATCATGCCGCCGAAATAGAATACGGCGCGCCAGCCAAAGGCCGGAATCAACCACGCCGCCACCAGTCCTCCGAGAGCGGCGCCCGCCGTGAAACCCGTCGATATGATCATCATGATTACGACCCGGCTCTTCTTGGGGCTGTATTCGCCAACCAGCGCCATCGCGTTCGGCATCATCCCGCCGAGCCCCAGGCCCGCGATGAAGCGGATCGCCAGCATCTGCTCGATGGTTTGTGCCTGCGCCGTCAGCATCGTCGTCACGGCAAAGTACAGCGACCCGGCGATCAGCAGAGGACGCCGTCCAAAGCGGTCCGCCAGCATGCTGCACCCCAGCGACCCAAACAGCACGCCGATGAGAGCCGCGCTGAACACCGGTCCCAGGGCCGAATTCGGAACGTGCCACTCACGGATCAGCACCGGCGCGACGTAGCCCATCGCCTGGACGTCGAACCCGTCCATGATCAGGCACAAGCTGGTCAGAACGATCAAGCCCCAGTGAAAGGGACCGAGCTCGGCGTCGTCAACTATCTTCGAGACGTTAATCCTGTCGGGAGCTGGCAATGATGGGCTCCGAGCCGGTATTTATGGCCAAGCGATCCACTCGGCCAACGCCCAGCCGTCCGCTATCGGGAGGAGCACGGAGTTGGGTGCCATTTAGAACCGTCGGGTTCCCTCTTGAAATTAGAACTAACGATAAACCGCTCGGTGAGGTAAAGCGGATCCACGACGAGGGCGTTCACGATTAGCCATTCATCGCCGTTCGGCTGCTTCGGAATCAGATCGAAATACTCCGTTAGCTCCACGTTCTGGCTGTAAGGGATTCCATTACGTCGCAAATATCCGGCGCGCAGATTGGTCGTTGTGACCTTGAGATCAAGCGGACCAGTAGGCCTATCGCGGCGCTTGGGACCGGATCCCACTTCCCACTCAGCGACGGAAACACCTTGCCAACTCCGTTTACCGGCGGGAGGCGCTTCGTGGAAATGCAGCAGGCGCGTCTGAGTCCCATAGTCCGTTTCGATCTTTAGCGTATTGTCGTCCGCCCAGGTGATGTGCAGCCTGGTCGGCAATCGCATGAGGGACGGCGCACCATAGACGCGGCACTGCTCGCCGGACGCTTCGTCCTTTGCGGGATCCCAAGTATCGGCGACGCGCCGGCCTTCGAGGTTTATAGGGACACCGGAAAAATCGCCCTTATCCGGCGTGATCATACGCCAGCGCCAGTCTTCATCGATGACGGCGACCCAATATCCGGTGAGATCGAAGGGCGCACCAGCTTTGCCGGTTTTGTCCTCTACTCCTTGCGACTTCGGCGTCTGCGCCTGGAGCTGCAATGTATCTCCCGGCCGCTGCTGTTGCTGCTGCTGGGGCGGCGCCTGGGCATTGGTGCGGGGCGGAATTCCAAAAAAGAGGACCAATACCATACCGCCGATGAAACGATAGCCCGATAGCGAGTGGATGCGAACGATCATTGATAATTCCTTAACGCTTCATCATTCCTTGCCGCGTATCATTTTCTAGCGCTCGGCAGGGCGGCCGTTGCCTGCTTTGTGGGACTTGCCGTGGTGGTCGCCGCCGAGGCCGGTTTCGCGGATTGAGAAAGGTCTTTATACACGGCCTCGACGAACATGTCGGTGGTCCAGTCCGGCTGTGAATACCGCCGTTCGTATTCGAGCGCTGGGCGCCCGGCCTTGACCTGTTCCAGGGTCATGCCGTGCTTTACTCCGTCCTCGATACGGTCGCGCACAATCTGCACCATCTCGCGATAGAACTCGACGTCCGCTTCATCGGAAAGACGTCCGCGCGCCGGGACGATCATGGTTCCCCCCTGTTCCTTCTCGCCCGGCACCGCGAGATTTAGAAGCCGATTCAGGCTGTCGACGATTCCCTGGATGTGGCCGCCATGGGCCGCGTCAATCTTTGGAAAGTTCATCGTGCTGAAAATCTCGCCGGCGGCGATCACGTCAGATCGTCGCAGATGTACAAAGCTATCGCCTTCGCTGTGAGCGCCAGGCTGGTGGATGATTCTCGCCGATCCACCGTTGAAAAACACGTCTTTCCCTCGAGTGAAAACGTCGGTCGGCCATGCCTCCAGAGGGTAGACGGCTGTTTGGCCACTTGGCGCGCTCATCCGTTCCAGAACGGTCTCGTGGGCCAGAATCATCAGCGGTTCGTCGGGCGGACGTCCCCCCAAAGCGCCGCGCACGATGCCCCGAGAGACTTTCGCCAACGCTTCATTTCCGCCGATATGATCTGCGTCGGCGCTGGTGTTAATGATGTAGCGAATTGGTCCGCTGGAGAGCTTGCCTATGGTTTCCACTAACTGGCTGCTCATGGCTTTCGTGCCGGTATCAACCACGAGCACGCCGACATCGCCCCCATAGGAGCCGTCGTAGTTTTCTTCACCGGCGGGCAATTCCGTTTGCACCGTGATGTTGGCGCCGTCGCCGACCAGCATGTAAACATTTCGGCGAATCTGCTGGACCTTGATCTCCGATTCTCCGGTATTCATAGCTTTTGGAGCAACGCGTGCGGCGGCTGAAGGCTGCCCGGCTGGTGCTTGAGCGATGCCTAGCTGTACAACCCCCACGCACAACCCCAGAGTCGCAATTGCGGAGACACGCAATCGGGTGGCTTTCCATTTCTTCATTTAACTTTATTCCTCGACCCGGTCGAAGACCTGCACGTTGTGATACTCCACGCCTTGCCCGGTTCCGTCGTTCTTGATCGTCAGTTCCTTGCCATCCGCCGATAGCGTGAAGGTAGCCTTTTCGACCACCTTGCCGCGGTCTTTGGCGATACGCTCAATCGTCGTGGGATTCACCTGGCGTAGCGCAACCGTGTCCATCGTGCTCGAACCTTCCACTGGATAGTCCTTGCCGTCGAGCTTTGCTGTGTAAGTGACGGTGAGGTAATTCGTCGCGTTGGTGACGAGCTGGGTATCCGTGGTGTGTTTAATCGAGTCGCCTAGCTTTTCAATGAGCACCTTACGCCATTGGGGAGCGCTCCCATCGGCGCCAGAAAGCGAAAAATTGGCCAGGTCACTCTTGAACGTCGATTTGGCAATGCTTAAGTTCCATTTTCCGAAGAATCCGGTTTGAGCGGCAACAGCGCGCTTCGGAGCGGCAGTCTTAGCGGCGGCCTCTTGGGCTTCCTGCATTTTGAGCAGGTATTCGGGATAGATGGTTTCCTTATAGCCTAAGGCCGCTTCGAGCGGGACATGCCGCTGCGTGACAAACTCCTGTATCTGATTGTTCTTGCCGGGGAGAAAATGCTGCACGACGTCGCTGCTCTGCCCCGGAGTTTCGTCGCCGATCTGCGCGGGTCCGCAGTACCCTCTGGCCAGCCGGATGTCTTCGGCCTCCCAGTTGGTCGTCTTTACCACTGGCTCTTCGTAATAGACAGGATCTTCAATGATCGAAGTTAACAGCAGCATATCGCCGTGCCGCTGCCAGTACTCCGTGGTCACCGCCTGATCGCTGTGCGGCGCTCCGTTGCGTTGCAGGTACCCGGCCTTGATATGTGTGACGGTGACCTTCAGCATGTTGCCGATCCATTCGCCGGTCGAAAACCCCTCCCAGGTGTGGGGGGCGTACTCGGGCGGATGCGGCCGCCCGTCCATCCAGATTTCCTGGAACGCGTCAATATCCCAATCGATCCTGTATGCCAAGAACTTTCCCGTGGCTGGTTCAATTACCTGAACGATCCGCAAGTCCGCTGGACCGCGAATCCCATAGATGCTGGTGTGCGGCCGGCACTGATTGTGCGGGAGCGAAAACCAGCTGGGATTCCACGACTCCGCCATGAGGCGCCCCGCATCGGTCATCGCAAACCCGGTGAAGTCGCCGATCTGCAAGCCGGACCGGCGTTCCCAGAAATCTTCGTGAAACCGATTTCCCCATAAGCCGACGATATCGGTCGTCTGCGCCGAAGCGTATGTTCCTCCCAAAGCGAGCAGCGCTATTAATCCAGCGAGCCTGCTTCCATGGATGTCCGCCATGTTTTTACTTCTCCTAAAACAAGATCTTAAGACCAAATTGGATTTGGCGCGAAGGCGTGATCGTGCTTGTAATCTGGCCCGCCGTGGAGGCCACGTTGCTGTGGAAGCCTATCGGGTTGCCGGCCCCCCGTTTTATAACTGCACCTTGGGTGAAGACACCGACCGCCGGATAACCAATCGGATCGGTCTGATAACGAACTCGATTCCCTTACCGACATAGAAAAACTGCCGTTGTAGAGCCATTAGTTAACCCCGGTCATTTGCCCAGTCCGGCCGCGGGGTCCCGGATGCCTTTGTTAAAGACCTCCTCCTCTGAGGGAACGCAGAAGGTCTCGAGTTTCTCGTCCATCGCCCTTTCAGGGTTGATGCGGTGCGTCTTGACGTCGCTCACATAGGGCTGTGAATAATATTTCGGGTCGGTAATGGTGAAGCTTAGCTTCAACGTGTCACGATCCGGCCGTGAGTAGCGCTCCACCACGCGCATTTCCTCGGTGTGGGGGTGGCCCAAATTATCAAGCCAGGTCCTTGCATCGAGGCCTGTCGTTTCAACGACGAATGTATCGCCTTCCCATTTCCCCACCGAGTAGCCCATCCATCTAGGCTCCGCGTCCGCGTTGGGAAGAGCTCGACCGTCGGTCCAAATCGTGCGGTATTGGTGCGCCCATTCGAAGAATTGGATAACGCGATCCGGCATTTGGACGAATTCAAACGACCGGTCGACCACTTCGAGAAGGATATTGCGAATTAGCCCTAAGGGATCGCACTTTCCCATGGGGTCGTTTCCCAGAGCGGGAGGAACCATGCGCGGCCCGAAGGAAGGCTTGTTGGCCATAAGCGCTGCTTGGCCCGCAGGCGTCATCGCCACCTTATTGCCCAGGTTGCCCGCTCCAGCCGTGCGGGTCCAGACGCCCGCCAGATCGTGCGAGTTGAAGGGCTTTCCTGCGGCAGGCGCACAGCCGGAGGGAAGTTGCCACGGGTTTACACAAGGGACAATGCCACGGCGCGACGCGCCCTTGTCTTCCTGCGCAGCCGCCGGCGCCTCCCATACCGCGAGGGCGGCTATCATTACACACAACAAATTCGAGCGCATCAGCGGCCCTGCTCCGGCGCATCGCGGAAGTACTCTTTGCCGTTCGCGAGCTTCACGCTTGTGACCACCATATAAGGCGCACCGGCTTTCGACGGATGTCCCGTAACCGTTACTTCGTCGCCCGGTTTGATCAAGTTCTTCGACCATCCGGACTTCAACAACTGCGCAATGCTGTGAAGTTCTCCGCCCCAATTCACCACCTTGCCGTCGGCTCCCTTCACGTCGAAGTGGATCTGGCTATGGGGATTTGTCCACAAGAATTCCGTGACTGTGCCCGTCAGCGTGACAAGCTTTTCTGGATCATAAGAAGCATACGTCCCGTGGTGCGCCAGAACCGGGACGCACGCTAATAACAAGCCGGCCAAGAGGGAAATTACGCCGGCGCGCTTGCTGAGCGGAGTGTTCAAGATTGTCTCAGCTTTCTGCGACCATCCAAATGACGGCAAAACTCGGTATTTCATCATGGTTATTCTATATCAGCCTCCATTTGAGTCAATCTGCAGTGCAATTAGTGGAACAGCTTACCGCCCTTGGGTGACGGTGTCAATCAGAACCGGTTCGCCGCTCTTGACAATCTCGATACCGCGCCTGATGGCGGGCGCTACATCTTTCGGATCGGTAATCGGCCCAATGCCTTGCATGCCGTAGGCTCTCGCCATATTCGCGTAATCGATGTTGGGATCGATCAGCTTGGTGCCAATGGCCGCCCGGCTGACGTCGCGGTTCGAGCGGGCCGCCATATCGGTAACCAGCATGACCTCCTGATGGTAGCCGCGATTGTTGTGCATGATGTTCAACATCGGAATTTTGTGGTGAGCGGCGGTCCACAAAACACCGGGGCCGTAGTTGAGGTCGCCGTCGCGCTGAAAGTTGACGGTCAGCCGGCCGTATTTTTTATTGGCCAGAGCCGCGCCCAGCGCAGCCGGCGCGCCATAGCCCATGCCGCTGCCGCCGGAGCCTCCGATGTACTGATAGTATTTATCGAAGTTCCACAAACGCGTGGGCCATCCACTCAAAAAGAAATCGACTTCTTCTCCAACCAGAGACCAGTCCTCGTTTTTGATCTGCGCCCACAGCTCCGCCGAAATGCGAGCCGTGGTGATGGGGCTGGAATCCCAACCGAGTGCGGCTCGCTCAAGATTTTGATCCAACGCCCGCTTGTGCGCCTCAGCCAGTCTTGCGCCGCGCTCCTGAATCGCCCTCCGCCGATCGGCCGTCAGCAAGCGTTTGCAGGCTTCGATGAGCTCCGGCAGGGTCGCTTCGCCGTCTCCGGCGATAGCTATGTCGACCTCGGGGTAACGGCCGAAATCCTGATAATTGGACCGTTGGAACAGGTCGAGGCTGGAGATGCTGATTACCTTGGCATTCTCCTTGGTAATCCGCCGCGGGGCCTCCATATTAATGCGGTTGCGCGCTGACATGCGGTGCGTGAGACCCCACATGTCTTCCACTTCTAGGCCTAGAATGACGTCCGCGTTCGCGATATTGCCGCCGCCCGCGAGCGGATGGCGCGTCGGGAAGTTCAGGCGCCAACGATGGTCGTTCACCGGGGCCTGCAGGGTTTCCGCCAGCTCGACGAGCAGCTTCATCCCGTTTTCTGTGCGTGCCAGCCGGCTGGCGACGATCACCGGATTCTCGGCGTTCACCAGCAACTGCGCGACTTCCGCGATCGCGGCTGAATCGCCTTGCGGAGGAGTTGTCAGCGTTAATTTCGGGATCCGCAAATTGGATTCCTCAATCGGGTCTTCCTGCAACTTCGTGTCTGCCACGATGGCGACCGGGCCCATCGGCGGCGTCATGGCGATCTTATATGCGCGGACCATCGACTCGGCGAAACTCTGCAGCGAGGCCGGATTGTCATCCCATTTCGTATAGTCCCGAATGATCGCCACTGGGTCCTGGGCGGTGTGCGTCCACTCCACGTAGCCCCGGCGCACCGCGGCATCCATCTCATTGCCCAATACGAGAATGAGGGGAACTCGATCGCAGTACGCGTTGTAGATTGCCATCGTCGCGTGCTGCGTTCCCACTGTGCCGTGGACCATCGAGATTATGGGCTTGCCTTCGATTTTGAAGAATCCGTGAGCCATGGCGGTGGACGATTCTTCATGGCAGCAGGTGAGCAGCTCGGGATCTTTGTTGCTGCCATAATTCACAATCGACTCGTGCAGGCCGCGGCAACTCGAAGCCGGATTGGCAGTAACATACTCGATGCCGAGCGATTTGATTACCTCCAGCATGAAGTCCGCGCCGGGGCGTTCGTTGATGAGCACTTCGGCCTTTTCGGCTGCTGGAGCGGTTTCGGGCGCGGGCTTCTCTGCCGCAGCTGCGGCGCCACGAATCTGTTGAGCCGCCGCTAGGGGGGCTTGCGCCGCGAGGGCTGCTCCCGCGGCTGCGCCTTTCAAAAAAACGCGACGGTCAGTTTTTTCAGATGCCATTCGTGTGTCCCTTTGTGGTCGCGAAGTCGTGCGGCATTCAAGCGGCTCCCGCGGTTTCTACTGGAGTACTCTTTCCCCAACCCATCAGCGTGTCGATGCTCCAGGCTCCGGCGCCCGCCAGCGCGAAGTAGATCATCACGGCGCAATATATCACGGCTTCTTCGCCGCCGTTGCGCATGGGCAAAGGCGAGGGGAGTGCGAGCGGTCCGACAAAATACCCGATTGCCGCCGTGAGGCACAAAATAATCGCCACGGGTACGACGATCAATCCGAGCAGCAGCAGAACTCCGCCGACTATTTCAACATAGCCGCCGATTCGGCCTAGGCTATCGAGCGCCATCGGGGCGGCGCCACGACGTCCGGCGCGGGCCGCAAGCATGCCGAACGCATTGCGAAAGCCGTGCAGCGCGATCAGGAAACCAACAATAATTCGCGTAACCGAACGCGCTTGCGGTTCCCAACGTGAGAGTCTTTCTGTCACCATGATTTCCTCGAAACCGGCCTACATTCGAGCGGGTTCAACCACTAAATCCGGACGGGCATTCCTGCCGCGCGTGAGCAGGGCGTCAAGGCTCAGCGGACCTCCTCCCGCAAAAACCAGCCATAGAAACATGTAGCAGTAGAGCACCGCGAGTTCACCGCCATTGGTAATGGGCCAGAAACCGTGAGGAGCCCACGTCTTGAAATACGCCACGGCCATTTCGCCGCACAAAATGAATGCGCCGGCTCTGGTGAACAGACCGAGCATAAGCAGAATGCCGCCGGTCACTTCAATGGGACCCGCCCACGCATGGGCTTGAGAGAAGTCGCGATCGATGCGTCCTCCCGCGAAACCCCACAGCTTTTCGAGCCCGTGTTGGACAAACAAAAATCCCACCACAAATCTCACGATGCTTAGCCAGTTCTGGGCACGTGAAGCGGTCATCAGATGTCCTCCTGTTGGAGGGTTCGGAGCAGTAATTGTCGCGACGAAAAAATACGCATAGCTAAAACCGATAGTGATTGAATGACGCGGACCGCCGCCCATGAAGCAGGCCCGCGGAGGTCGTGCTAACGGTCTCGCGCGCAGTTCCGTAGGGCACGGATGTGGCTGCGACCGGCGCGATTTGCCCGTCCGGCATCGATCCACGACTCAGGCATCTCGATATTTCCTTTCCGGCCTCCTGCACCGAGGTAATCAAACCGCTGAGTCCCCGGAACGCCGGCGATAGTCGGCTACCCGCAATACAGACCGAAGCCCGAACCTCTCCGTTGGCTTCAACGATCGGGGCAGCAATGGCGCGGGTGTCTAGGTGGGACTGCTGGTCCGTGATAGCATACCCTCTCTCGCGGATGCGCTCTAATTCGATCAGCAATTCCGCTTTGGATACGATCGTCTTCGGCGTGAACTTGGTGAGTGGGATCTTCTCTAAGATTTCGCTGAGATCCTGGGGCGGGAGATGGGCGAGCACCACTCTGCCAAGGGCGCTGGCATGGAGCGAGTATTCGGCGCCGATGCCACGGTGCTCCCGGGTCGGATAGAATCGCCACCTGGATCGTCCTTTTTCTGCCGAATCACGCATAAAGTCCGGACTTTCTACACGGTCAACGGTCAGCACGCGATCACCTTCCACCGCGCCCAGAATCGCAACCAGGCCGGTCCTCTCAGCCAGACGATAGAGAGTGGGTTCAGCGATCGCGGGAAATCTGATCTCGCGCAGAGCGTCGTGAGCAAGGGACAGCGTATTAAGCCCGACCGTATAACGCCCGGTAATCTTGTGCCGAACGACAAACTTCTCGCCTTCCAGCCGCGTCAAGATGTAGGTGCAGGTACTCTTGGGAATGTCTAACTGACGGCTCAGTTCTGCGTTCGTCATTCCCCCCCGCTGTTGCCCGATGGCCTTCATCAGGGCAAGTCCGCGCTCCAGAGAATTTGTGGCAACTCTTGTATTCATGACAGAAATCAACTCGCTACAGCAACATCCGCAAACTTGTCGCCATCCTACGTCCAGAGGCGAGTGACAACAAGTAAACTCGCAAAAGTTACCGTAAACTCAGCGCCGTCTTCATCAGAATCAGCCGCTTAGCGGGCTGGAGGGCGCACAAGACCTTCCCTGGCGGGTTGCGATCGAAGGGCGCTCCTTTACCCGAGTAGGGGGGCGATTGAATGTGATGCGGCACTCTGATATCATTCACGGTGGCGCAAGAGATGCGCCTTGAACCTTGTTCCGCGCAGCGTCCTAAGGCTGATGGACGGAAATGAAAGAACTATTCGATAACGGCCGCGCTCACGCATTGCTGCCCGATGAGGGAATGCGTGAGCGTGTCTCCATATCTGACGATTCGATTCGCGACGAGCTGGGCCGGGTTCTTGCCAGCCACACCTTCCAGGGTGCTAACGCTCACAAGAGATTCCTTCAGTACGCTGTCGAGCAAGCCATCGCCGGTAATTCCCATGAAGTGAAGGAATATACCCTTGGCGTCCATGTGTTCAATCGCGGTGCGACTTTCGATCCGCGATTGGATCCCATTGTGCGGGTTGAAGCCCGGAAATTGCGCAGCCGCCTGACTAAATACTACGAAACCGAGGGCGAACAAGACCGGCTGAGGATCGAACTTCCCGCCGGGGGCTACGTCCCCGCATTTCGCGTAGGTTACTCGGCGACCTTGTCCGCACGAGCGCAAGAAGGGGCGGATAGCCATGATCCGTCTCATGACGACGCGGGGCCGGCCGAATCAAACCGGGCGGTGAAAACAGAAATACTTTCTGCGGCTGAGCCTTTGCCGGAGTTGGAGCGACCCGCATTAGGCGTAATGTCCTGGTCTTTTTTCAACCGGCATTGGCGCCGGGCTCGTCTATTGATCGCGCTCCTGGTGTTAGCGAGCGCAGCGATCTATGCTCGCCGGAGCATTCTCCGGAGCCATGGACTTTCCGAGCCCACTCCATCGATCGCCGTCTTGCCGTTCCAAAATCTCGGCGATGTCAAGGACGAGTCGTTTAGCGACGGATTGACGGATGAGCTAATCGATTCGTTGGGGCGAGTGCGGGGGCTGCAGGTCGTGGCCCGAACGTCTGCGTTCCAATTCCGCAGCAGGACCCTAGACATTCGAGAGATTGGCAAGAAGCTGAACGTCCGGACAGTGCTTGAAGGCAGCGTCCGAATCTATGGGAAGCGATTGCGCATCACGGCTGAGCTGGACGACACGGCTAACGGGTACAGCGTCTGGTCCAATAGTTACGAACGCGATTTTGAAGATGCGCTCTTCATCCAGAGGGACATTTCACAAGCCATTGTGGCGACACTCGAGGAAAAACTCGGCAGAGTCGGCGGCCCCAAGGAAATTAGTTTTTCGCCTGCCAAGGCAAGCCCAGTGAATGTACAAGCTTACCAGGACTACCTCCGGGGCGTGTATTTCTGGAACAAGCAGACGACTGATTCGATCGAAACAGCCAAGAGCTACTTTGAGCACGCGATTGCTCTGGACCCGGGCCAAGCACCCGCTTACACGGCATTGGCCCGATGTTATGCAAACCTGCCGTCGTTCACCCAAATGCGAGCGCGTGACGTCGTGCCTAAGATTCGGGAGCTTGCCTTAAAAGCCTTGGATCTGGACAATAGTTCTCCGGAGGCCCACATCGACTTAGCGTATGTGCATTACCTGGAATATGACTGGGCGGGCGCCGAAGCAGAATTTAAGAAGGGTCTGGAGCTTGGTCCTGGTGACGCTATGGCTCACCGTTGGTATTCGAATTATCTCATGAACGCAGGCCGTTTAGAGGAAGGACTTGCGGAGAGCAGAACCGCTCAACAACTCGACCCTGTTTCGCCGTCCATGCCGGAAGGAACGGCTCGGGCGCTCTATCTCATGCGCCGTTACGACGAGGCGATTGAGGAATACAAGAAGGCCATGGCATTCGATCCCCAGTTCAGCTACGCGCACCTCGGTTTGGGAACCGTCTACATCCAGCAGCATAAGTATCCCGAGGCGATCGCCGAGCTTCGACTGGCGCAAGAGCGATTAGGACACAATCCTTTTCCGCTCTCGGAACTCGCGCGCATGTATCCCGTGGTAGGGAGGGCGCCAGAAGCCCGAGCTATTTTGCGCGGATTTCTCGAACAATCGGCAGCAGGATCGTTTTCAGCCAAGCCCATCGCTAAAATCTATCTTGCTCTCGGCGACACGGAGCAAGCGCTCGCATGGCTTGAGAAGGCCGTTAGTGCTCGGGACGTGTACCTGTATTTGAAATCGGATCCAATATGGGACCCGCTCCGGGCCGATCCGCGCTTCAATCGTTTGCTCCAAGCCGCACGGCTTACGACTTCTCCCTGATAGTGTGCCTGCGGTAAAGACACCGCCGCATTCGGCGATCAGGTTCGGTTATAGTGGGTGGCCAGGAGCTCTGCTATGACCCGGAGACAAATTCTTACATCCGCGGCGGTTGGTGCCGCGGCCATGGCCCGGCAGGGGATCGACGGCGCGCGCGCTGAGGACTCGGCGGGTGCCGTGTCTTCGGTGAAGGCTCTCGTTTTTGACACCTTTGGTACCGTGGTCGACTGGCGCGGATCGATCATTGCAGAAGGCAAGGCCTGGGAAAAGACCAAGGGCATCATGGTCGATTGGGCGCGCTTTGCCGACCGCTGGCGTTCGGGTTATGGGCCTTCCATGGACAAGGTGCGCCGAGGCGAATTGCCGTGGACCAATCTCGACCACCTGCATCGCGCGCTGCTGGAGGACCTGCTCAAGGAATTTCAGATCGAGGGTCTTTCCGAACAAGAAAAAGATCGCTGGAACCGCGTGTGGCATCGCCTAAAGCCGTGGCCGGATTCCGTCGCGGGGCTCACGCGCCTGAAGAAGAAATATACGATTGCTCCACTTTCGAATGGCAACGTCGCACTGCTGGCCGATATGGCCAAATACTCCGGCCTTCCGTGGGACCTGATCCTTTCGGCCGAGTTGGCCAAGCATTACAAGCCCGATCGTGAAGCCTACCTCATTGCAGCGAGCTTATTGGAACTAAGGCCGGAAGAGGTTATGATGTGTGCAGCGCACTCCGGTGATTTGATGTCTGCTCGCAGTTTCGGTCTGCGCACCGGTTTCATTCATCGTCCCAACGAATACGGACCCACGGGCAAAGCGGACGACGCCAAGCCCGGCTATTTCGATGTAGTATCCAACGACATACTGGATCTGGCGGCGAAACTCGGCGCGTAACTGGACGCAGCGGGCAGGTGACCCCGGCGAAATTCCGACGCCGTTAGGGTTTGCGATCGTATTTCGCGTCGCCTTCGGTCTGACTCAAAACCAAACGCGTCACCTTGCCGGAAGCGTCCAAGAAGAACTCCGCGTCCGAGCCTGTCGACTCAAACCTCGTCTCCGATTGCGGAATCATGGGAAGAGCGTTCAAGTATAGCCGGCCATTGAGCAGACTTACATTTTGGGTCATACCCATAAAGCCCGCAACGACCCGCGACCCTTCACGAAACTCATACCGTCCAATGTACTTTGCGAGAACGGCTGAGCTGAGCTCGACCCCTTTGTTCGCCTGGGCCACGATGTGAACCTTGTCCCGGTCGGTTTCGTTACAGACATTCTCCAGCATGTCCGTATCCGCCTCATAGTTCACTGCCAGCGAGAAGTTCAGAGGCTTGGTCAAAGTCTCGGGATCTTCGAAGCTGATTTGAAACTGCATGTGTCCGAAATCGACACGCCGGAACTTCTCAGTTACGCGCAGGCTTTCTGAATGAGGATGGCCTGCCCTGTCGAGCCAACTCCGATCATTGAACCCCGCGGACTCGATCACAAGCGTGTCTCCCTCCCAGTGGCCGACCGAGTACCCCAACCAGGTGGGGCTCGGATCTTTCGGCAGTGTGCGTCCATCCATGTAGATTTGTCGATAACGCCCAGTGCCACTTTCGTAAAGCACCGCTACCATGGTGGGGGACTGGATGATCCGGTATGTCGTGTTCAGCATTTCCGAAGGACCGCCCGGCAGGCAGTTCGTAACGGGGTCGTCCCGCCTGAAGTCGTCCACGCGCGCCAGAAATACGACCTCCGCCGCTGGCCGGAAGATGCCTTCATCCTTCAGATTTTGGATTACATCAAAACGGTAAGCGTTTACTTCGGGCCGCCACATGCCGGACAAATCCGGTTTGCCATCAGGCATTCGGGGCGCGGGAGCCGTCAGGTTCGGTTTACCGTCGGCGGTCCGGGGAATCCCCGGCGTGCGGAAATCGAGCCATTGAGCGCAAAGCGGAACTGACAGCAGCAACAAGGCCGCCAGGATCACGATTCTATCCATGAGGCTTCCCCCCTTGCTAGGCTGGGTGCCCTTACCGTGCTTATGGAAACACCCGGGCCAAAGCTATAGAGTATCAAGCCGCGACTTCTTAAGCGCCGCTACCCACGATCGTATCTCGCTTAAGGATTTTCTTAGGATCGACATTCTTGTCCACTACGACATCGAAGAACGGTGACATCATTTCTTCCCAAGTCATGTCGCCGTAGTAGACGGTCTGATTCGGATCTGGATTGTACTTGTTGTTTTCAGAATTGTCATAATGCGCATAAACAATCAGCTTAGTCCCCTTCGGCACTTGGATGGGTTCTACGTTATATCCGAGCTGCCAGTTGAAATCGTAATGGGGCACACTTAATACAACTCTCTCTTCGCCGTTCGGAAAGATCAACTTGTATTTCATGTCTTTACCTCGCAAATGCATATGTGGCATCATCCAGACCAATTCGACGTTCTCGATGAACTCGGTCTGGGCGACAGGGCTCTCCCAGTTTGAGGCATGCGGTGGAATGGAGAAACTTTGTGCATCCTGAGGCGCGGAAATCAGTAGAGATAAATATTGCCGGCTGGGCGACTCCTTCGCTATTGTCATTCCGAGTTCGGGTGTATCCTCCACCTGAGTTCCGTTCGGGGTGTAATGAAGCCGGAATATAAAGTCCGTATTTGCCGGAATCAACTTGCCAGCTCCAAAAATCCGGTAGTCCTCAGCCTGATTCCCCGGCACATAGCAGATCTCGCTTCCAGTCGCATTGGCCCAAACGGGGTTCCGAGCGGCGTTGTCCCCTTTGGCCCGCGGTAACTCCAGTCCCTGTGCATCACGCGGTTTGTCGACCCATAGCGGAACGTTGTATCTGATGGCGGGCGTATGGGGGACAAAATGGATACATATGTGGTGGGTGACCGGTCTATGATCTGGCTTCAACTCCATAGAAGTGATCCATGTATCTTTTGTGAAGCCACTCGGAACAACGACATCGGTCCATTCGATCACATTGTTTTTTGGCGCCGCGGGGACCGTATAGGTGGGCCCTCGCACGATTACATCCGGCTTAATCAGCCAACCATTTTCGGGCCACTGAATGGGAGCCGGCGCGTCTTTCGGATTTCCTTCTGGCGCACCGCCATCGACCCAGCTTGCGATTGCTTCGATTTCGTTTGGCTTCAACGAGCTGTCATTCAGAATGTGGCTCTGCGTCTCCTTCATATCGGCGAACCACGGCGGCATTTTCTTGGCGAGCACTGCCACTTTCATCGCTTTCGCCCACGGACGCGTGCTCTGGTAAGAAAGAAAAGACATCGGAGCGACCTGCCCCGGCCGATGGCACGTCTGGCAGTGTTGTTGCAGAATCGGAAGCACGTCTCGATTGAAGGTCGCGGGAGGAGGCCCGGCAGCGATCGCGAGACCGCCGAAAGCATCCCCATAAAACAACACTGTTAAAATCCAAGAAAGCCCTTGGAGGGCTTTCTTGGTTCTTGATTTATTCATAATTTTGATCTTCCGCTTAGGGCAGAATCTTGCAAGCCGAGTTATTCCAAAATGACCCTTTCAGCCGTGCAGGCAATCCGAAGGAGTCAGTGTCTAGAACACATATTTCAACGCAAACTGAAGGATCCTCTCAGCTCCACTCAAAGCGCCGCCGCCCGTCGCGGACGACGTAATTTTGCCGAATGTGGATGAACTGGAAAAGACGACACCGGGGTTCCCAAGCCGCTCGCTGTTGGTCACATTAAACGCTTCCCCGCGGACTTCAATGTGTTGGGATTCGGTAATCCGGAATTGGCGGGATATCATTTGGTCCCATTCCCAGAATCCCGGACCGACGATCGTGGCCACACCCATATTCCCCAAAGTGCCCGTAGCGGGAAGGGCGAAAGCGGCCGGGTTCAGCCAGGAGACGCAGGGGGCGGGGGAACAACTCGACCCCTGGCTTGTCGAGTTGAGACTCGTCAGCACCTGATTGGGCCGCTGCGGTACGGGGAAGGTCCCGGAGGCAAGGAAGATTCCATTCAAGGCTACATCGGAACCAGTGCTCGGCGTCAGGTGAGCGCCGGTACGGGCTGTGACGATTGAGGAGAACGTCCAGCCGGATACGATCCGCCGAGCCCAATTATTAGAGAATTGCGGCGTTTGGGCCACGAGCGTGACATTGGCGACTTGCCGGTAGTCGACGATAGAATTGTTCCCTGCTCCCAGCGAACTGCCCGTGCAGTCGCCGGAATCCAGGTTCCGATTCGCGGGTCCCCCATCCTGACCGGGAACGTGCTGATAGGATGCCGCGTAACTCTGGAAGGTGGCCGTGGAAAGCCCAATGCAGTGGGACCAGGTGTAGTTGCCTTGAATGTTCACGCTTCCTTTGCGGTAAGTGGCGTTCAGCAGGAGGCCGTTGTAACTCTCCGTGCCGCCATCGTCGATCTCGGCAATCGATCCCAACGTATTCCCGTTGGGAGCGTTGGGATTCATGAGTCCCAATATTCGCCGTTGGCCGGTGTTGGCCGTGCTCGAGCAAGGGCCGGGTGCGGTAAGACCGTATTGGCCCGCAACGCAGTTTCCAGGGATGTAGAGTGCTGGATTCAGTTCGAGTCCATCCCAAGTATGGATCATGTGCTCACCGAGGTAGGTTGCCGAGGCGAATAGTCTGTTCGTGATCTGACGCTGGATGCCAAAATTCCACTGGTACTCTTCGGGAGTCTGGATATTCGGCTTCATGACGATGTAGTTCTGATACGGGACTGTAGGCCAGGTCGAGACGCCGGCCTGATAGTTGTAAGGGAACGGGTTGACGCCGTTTGTGGTGGGATTGTTCCACGGATTCGAAAACGGGACACCGTTCACTGTGTCTGACAGGCGGTAGGGCGACGCCGAGGATAGATTCTCAAAAATGTTCTGCGGGACAAAGTCATAGGCGATTCCCGCTCCGGCCCGAATCGCGGTTTTTCCATCGCCGAACGGGTCATAGGCAAACCCTAAACGCGGGGCGAAGTGGTCCAGTTTCGACCCTATACCCGAGCTGCCGATGTAACCCCGGTCGCCGTACAGCAGGATTCCGGGAGGCGCCGACGGAAGCACCGTGCTCCGGACACCTGAAAGAAAATTGGCCTCGCTGAATTGCAGACCGTCGTGATTGATCAACTGCAAAGGCAGGTAGGGGTCCCAGCGAACGCCCGCATTCAGCGTCAGGCGTTGCGTGAGTTTCCACGTGTCCCCAATATACAGGCCCAGAAAGTTCTGTCTGCTGTAGTCCGGGTTGGGAGGAGACTCCTTGAAGATTTGCGCGTTTCCCTCGAGGAAAGATGCCAGATTGGCAAAAGTAAATTGCCCGGCTGCGTAAGCGTAGGAGTTTTCGATGAGGATGCCGCGGAAGTAACTAACGCCGAAGGCAATTTGGTGCGCCCCGTGGATCCACGTAACGTCGTTGTTGAAGCCGAAGTTATCCTCATGGTCCTGCGTGAGAGCCTGATTGGCGCCATCGATCGTGAATCCGCCGCTCACGATCACATTAAAATAATTCGCAATCCCGTCGGGGTTCGCATTGATACCGAGGCCTTGGTAAGAGACCCCCGACGGTACGCTCGACGGGAAGTGATTGGCGCCCACGCGGTTCCCGAATACGCGGAAGGAGTTTACCAGGTTCGGGTTAAAGATGTAGGTATCGCCGAATACGAGCGAGTTAAACATGTCGTCGGTGCCCACCACAGCAGTCGCCCCGGTTTGCGGGCCCGTCGACAAAATGTCGTTGGGAGACAGACTATGCGGATCGGCCTTGTGGTCCGTATTGTTGATATACCGCGCGAAAATGCTTTGCTTGTCGCTGATCTGATAGTCGATTCGCGCGACGGCCTGTCCCTCATTTTCATGCACGGGCAGTCCTGTGTAGACCAGACCGCAGGGATTTGTCGAGACGGGAAGGTACTTGGCCAGTTTTAGCGCCGTGGGGTCCAGGATAGGAAGCTGATTATTGATTAAGCCGGCGACACTGCCGCATTTGTTGGCCTCGTAGGCGGTGAAATCGCCGGTCAGCATTGCGGGGGTAGGAACGAACGCTTGCACGTCGGACGGCGTCTGCCGGACGAGGGTGCTTTGGTAACCGGCGAAGAAGAACAGCTTATCTTTCTTGACGGGTCCGCCGATCACGCCGCCAAACTGATTCCGCTTGAGCCCGTCTTTCTTCGTCGAGAAGAAGTCCGTTCCGTTCAGGTCGGAATTGCGCAGAAACTCGAAGGCGTCGCCGTGAATTTGGTTGGTTCCCGACCGTGTCACGGAAGAGACCGTGGCCCCGGAGTGCCCCCCGGACGTGGCGTCCTGCGCGCTGGTGGTCAGTTTGAATTCCTGCAGCGCCTCGGGGAACGGAAGGGGCATACCGTTGCCCACATAGGTATCCAGATGGGTAGCACCGTCGAGCAGATACTGAACGCTATAGGCGGTGCTGCCGGCGACGGAGATTAATACGCCTGTATTCATTCCGTAACTCGGGGTAGTGGCGACCTGTACCGCCGCGCCCGACAGCGTAATCAGATCGGTGACATTGCGCCCGTTGAGAGGCAGATCTAGCACCCTCTGAGACTCGATAACGTTTCCTACCCCCTGGGCTCGGGTTTCGACCTGGGTGGCGTTGGCCTCGACGGTCACGAGCTCCGACACTTGACCCACTTTCAACGCGATCGGGACCGCCGGGTCGCTACCAACTTGCAGGACGATCCCCGCCTGCACGACCCTCGCGAAGCCTTCTTTATTAACTTCAACTTGGTAAGGTCCCACCGGAAGATTGGAAATCACGTACCCGCCGTCCGTCTCGCTAGTCACGGTTCTCGTGATGCCGGTCTCGGTTTGTGTCGCCTTCACCATGGCGCCGGGAATCGCCGCGCCGCTCATGTCCTGAACCACTCCGTGCATCTGAGCGGTCGCTTGGCCCCACACGGCCGCAGGAATCATCAAAGCACAAAAAAACAATATCAACGATTTACTCATATCCCCTCTTTCGCTCTTACCAAAGCTGCTGCAACAACTGCCAACCTCACAGGCACGGCTGATCTAGCAGCTAGCGAATGGCACGCGCCCTTCAGCACTAGATGCAGTAGATATTGAACCCCAGCGAGCCGCGCTGAAACTTATCACAACTACTGGGCGGAGTCAATCTACTTCGCACCTGTGTCGCACAACCCTCGTCTTTTCAACCAGCGTTGTTATTTGGATCGATTTCTGTGTTCTATATGTTGAACACGAAGGCTTGGTGACTCGAAGGACTAACGTTCTCTTGGCAACGGGATCCTGCGCGTTTTCGCGGCGTGTTTCCGACTAGTTCCCGGTGATTGGGAGCCGGTCTGCCAAACTTGCGCTGATGGGGTCGGAACAGGAGGCAAAGTTCGCCCTAAGGGAGGCACCCTGGGCTGAAAGCGTTCGCTATTTGTCGGGGCGGCCGTCGGCCCCGCCCGACAAACCTAACAGCAGCTTTCTGCCGTCGGGAAACGTGACATTTCTCCCGGATGCGCGGTTGGATCCGTCCTTGGCTGCATATCCCTCGACGATGACTTCAGTGCCGGGCGGCAGAGATTCCTTGGTGAAACCCAATCTGAACAAAGTGTTTGGGGGCGGGCCTTCGAATCGCCACGTCGTCACTTTGCCATTTTCATCTTTGGCGTCGATCGTGAGCCAGGAATGGGGATTGATTAGTTCCCATTTAACAACTGCTCCTCTTATCTTGACCGGTTTATCGGCGTCGAATTCTTCAGCAAACCCGTGATGCGCCCAGACAGGCGCCCCCGCCAGAAGCAGGGCGATCCCACCAGCCATTACCAATACAATTTTTTTCATATGAAGCTTGTTCCTTTCGCTGCCATGCACTACACCACCTTACTTCGCCGTCTTCGCGGCTTCCGCCGCTTCCTTCGCCCGCGCCGCTCCGAGGATGAGGCCGATCGATTCATTTCCTTCGGTGCAGGCATATTCGTAGAGCGGCCCCTCGGCCTTCATCCAGGGGACTTCCACGGTCCAGGGCTTGGCCCACGTATGCGGATCTTCCACCGTGAACCGGTAAATCAACATATCATCGGAAACGCGTGTGTAGCGTTCCACCAAATGCAGGTTCTCGGTGGAACCTCTAAATGCAGTCTGATCGGTGAAGTTCGTGGTATCCACGACGAGCGTATTGCCCTCCCAATGACCTACGGAGTCGCCCTGATACTGGCGAAGTTCTTTCTCGAGATGCGGACGCCCGTCGGTGGGAATGACGCGAACGTCATGGTTGAGTTCCTGGTAAATGGCAACATATCTTTTCCCCTGCACAATCTGAAAATGGGTGTTGCTGTCCTCAATGGGAAACACCGGGACCAACTGACGATTCGACAAGATGCAGCGCGTTTCGAGGTTGAGATTCTGAACGCGGTCGGTCCCGTGGGCCCTGTTATATGCGGCGCGCGCGGCATTCCTCTGCCTTGCCTCCGGCAGCATCGGGGGAATCGTCCCTTCCGGTCCCACGATCAGCGAAGTGCGCTTCGTCGCGACGTAGTTGGACTTGAAGACGTCGTATCCGAACAGATCGTGTTCATATTGGACATTGACGCGACCACCGCCTCCGCCCTCGCCAAAATTCGCCACCCGTGCGCCGGGTGCGGTTGGATCTTTCCTGTGCAATCTGTCGCTGACCTCTTTGAACTCCTGATCGGTATAGAATTCTTTGCTGCCGAGTTCTTTAGGCCTTTCAACGGGGGTTGCGGTCCGGGAATCGTAGACTCCCGTGATGTCGGGCTCGCCAGGCTTTCCCCCCAGCCGCCTTCGCGCTCGAGGCCGTAGCGGCCGGCGCCGCCTGTTGGCCGGCAGCGGGCATCTGCGCGAGGAGCAGGATCGTCGCGGTCGAGGCCGTGAACACGGAGGAAAAAACGATGTTGCGACAAATCATGAGAGACTCCTCTTTCTGTGATCTATTTACTGGGTTGTTGGTCGGCGGTCTTCTTGCTGAGGTGCCCCCACAACAACTCCTCGGCAAATTCGGGGCATCTGTATTCCAGGAGCCGGGCATCCTTCTCTACCCGGCGATACAGCGGCATGCTGATCTTCCAAGGCGCCGAAAAAGTTTTGGGATCTTCGATGGTGGCCTCGTAATTCAGAGTGTCGGCACTTCGGGGAGTGTAGCGCTCGACCACATGCAAGGCATCGCTATGGAAATTCCCGGCATGATCAAACCAGGTATTTTCGATTTGACTCGTCACGTCGACCACCAGAGTGTCGCCCTCCCAATGCCCATTGGACCAGCCCATCCAGGTGTCGGCCGGGGCCTTGGTGGGAGCTTTCATATTGACAACGCGAACGGCGTTCTGATATTCGTATGCAATCAGGATCTGGTCCTGGCCTTGGACAATCTGAAATGGATACGGAAGATAGGTAGCGCGCGGGATGCCCGGCAAATAGCACTTGACGTCCGGATCTAGCTTCACCCAGTTCTCCTGGTTCTCCTTCTTTTTTTTAGCTGTGTCCGGCAGGTACGGAATCGTCCCGCCCTCCACCACGCTCACACCGGGTGGCCTCGCAAAGACGGCCCCGAGAACAGCCACCGGTCCGACTGCGGCCACGTGGCCCTCCAGGTCCCAATCCGCCGTGTTCAAGACCTGCCAGATTCCGTTCAGGTCCGGTTTTCCGCTGCCTGTCCGAGGCGCTCGATAAGGTGTTTGCGCGGAAACAGGCGTTCCAGTCAGCCAGACAACGGCCAGTGCCGTGCTCATTGCTATTGTCGAAAGTCGGAAGCGATTTCTCATCGTGTTTTTGACGATCCCAATTCTACACCAAAAATTTTTCTTGTCGGAGTTCAACCTATTGAACAGCAACTCCGACCTTTCGCTGCGTCGACTCTTCCTGTCTCTTGAATCCTGCCCCTTTTTTGCTTTTGGGAAACGGGATCGTTGCAGCTAAGGCTTCGCCGCGGCGGGCCTGGCAAATTTGGCGGCGTCGATCGGCACGTTGGCCTGCACGTCGCTCAAGGTCGTTGTGGATTCGCCGTCAACCCAGGTGGCAACCCACTTGAACGGCATCTTGACCCCTGTGCCCGCGACCTCGCGATAATCGTCGAAATCGATGTGCGTCGGGATGCGGCCGATCGGCAACTGGATATAGCGCGCCAGCCGCACCAGCAGTCCTGTGCCCTTGTCAAAAAATAATTTTATCGGGGGCTCCGGGCCCGTTCCAACGGCGGCCCAAACCTCGCGGTCGGCGATGGTGGTCATGCCGATCTTCCATGTACTGCGCAGCTTCCGGAGACCGGCTGGGAAGAAGGCCGTGGCATCGATCTTGGCGCCCTCCAATTGCCCACCCGTCAACTCGATAAACGGAATAGGCTTGCCGGGCTGAGAAATCCAGGCGGCGGAACCGTCGTATACCGTGACTCCGTCTCCGGCGCGATAATGAACCACTGTGGCGCGAACGCCAGGGGCCTTGAGATAGACATCAACCGTTCTCTTCTCGGTCTCCGTGTCGAATCCGACATAGTCGCCTTTGGCGACAATGCTGGTGACGCTGGCCACCCGCTGTGCCCCTCCGAGGGCTTGCATGTACTTGTCGAAAAGCTGATCGGGCGACGGCGCCTCATCAGCCGGAGTGGTAATTTCGATTTCATCGGGATCATACAGCGGTTCACTGTACTGAACGGCGAGGCTCGGCGTAGACTTGGGATCTTCGCCGCCGCGATGGCAGGTGTAGCAGGTGACGACGCTCTTTCCTCCGAAATTTTGGCGGTTGATCGCCTGCATCATCACGATCATCATGCGCGCCTTCGTCTTCAGCTTGGTGTCGTCGGCGTAGTGCTTCTGGTCGCCGGCGGCCGGAAGTCCATGGCAATCGATGCAGTTCATGTTCGTGGAAGCGGAAAAGAATCCCATAGTGTCGAGGAACTGATCTACGGTCAGCCCCTTGAGCAGCCGGATGTCTTTGTATACCGCATCGGCCATCTGAGTCTTCGGCGCCACAGGCTGGGCCTGGCCGCATGCCAGCGCAACACTGAGGAAAAGTAGTACCACTCCGGCCGTCATTCGATAATGCGAAGCATTTTTCATTACGATTCCTTTTGCCAGTTGACTATTATGCGTTTGCTTATGATCGGTTATTTTATGATCCATCGCCGCGCAGGGCCAACTAATTGAACAAGTGTTGCGCCAGCGCGAAGCTCGCTTTATGCGCCAGAGTATACTGACAAGTGAAATATCAAGTCAAGATTGAATTGATGATGGCCATGCCGCGGCCTGCGCTTGATATCATACGGATCTTATGACCGAAGCTATCGCACTCGTGACCGGAGCGAATAAAGGCATTGGACGGGAAATATCCCGCCAGCTCGCCTCCCAGGGCATCTTCGTTTTGATGGGTGCCCGCGACCGCGAACGAGGAGAGAAGGCCGCGGCGGATCTTCGCGCTCAGGGTCTTCCGGTCGAATTCATTCAAATCGACGTGACTTCGCAGGCCGACGTGGACCGCGCGGCGGCCGAAGTGGAGCGCCGCCACGGACGGCACGACATCCTGGTCAACAATGCGGGCGTGGCGCTGGATTGGTTCGCGGGCTCCGAACTGACCGTGGAGGTCTTCCGGGAAACATTCGAAACCAACGTTTTTGGGGTGTTCCGCATCACGAAGGCGTTCCTGCCTCTGCTTATGAAATCCAAGCACGGGCGGATCGTCAACATGTCCAGCGGACTTGGATCTCTCACCCGCCATACGGATACTAACAGCGCTCTGACGTTGCGAAATATGCTGCTGGCTTACAGCGCATCGAAGGCCGCGCTCAATATGATCACGGTGCAGTTCGCGAATGAATTGAAGAGCGCGGGAATCAAAGTGAATTCAGCGTGTCCGGGTTACACGGCGACCGATATGAATCAGCATCGGGGAATGAAAACAGTGGAGCAGGGCGCCGCAACACCGGTCCGATTGGCGCTGCTTCCCGACGACGGCCCCACCGGAGGAGTTTTCAGCGACGACGGTCCCGAGCCGTGGTGAAAGCCCGGGAGCCGAAACGTTTAAACGAAGCCTCCCCAAGTAGCAACCCGTTGACGGAAACCGCGGGAACGGCGGCGGCGCAAATACAGCGGCCGGTCGGGGTAATTAGCCACATGCTCGCAAACAGGCAAAGAATGCAAAAAAGTGTCTTTCTCGTACTCATCGCGGCGGCCACCTGGGCCGGGACGGCCTCGGCTCAGACGACGGCCCAAACCACCGCCCAAAAGGGTCCCCAATCCGGTCCTCCCACCGCAAGGCGCGGCAACGGTCTGGCGGATAAGCAGCCCGATCTTCCCGCCGGTCTCTTCACCGCGGAGTCCACGATGGCTCGCACGAAGATTCGCCATGAATGGGCGTATGTTCCGGTCGGTCACGTCAAAATGCACGTCTGGATCGAGTACCCGGACGGTGACGGAAAAGCGCCGGTAGTCGTGGTCATGCCGCACGTGGGAGGCCTTACGGATTGGGCTCGCGGTATCGCGGACCAACTGGCAGTGCAGGGCTTCATCGCAGTGGAGCCCGATATCGTTTCCGGCCTGGGCCCCAATCGCGGAAACTACGACTCGTTCAAATTTCCGGACGATGTCATAAAAGCTGCGGCGCGACTGAGCGGCACAGAGGCGATGCGACGCTACAAAGCCGCTCGCGAATACGCAATGCATTTGCCCCGCGCCAACGGCAAGAGTGCGAGCGTTGGTTTCGACGCGGGCGGCGCGTATAGCTTCCGGTTCGCTGCGGAAGTCCCGGAACTCAATGCAGCCGTGGTGTTCTATGGCCTACCGCCAGACGCAGCCGCGATGAGCAAAATCGAAGCTTCGGTTCTGGCCTTTTACGGCGAAGTGGACCCGGAGGTTACGAGCACCGTGGAACCCACGGCTGCCGCCATGAAGCGCCTCGGCAAATCATACGAAGCGCACGTCGAGCCGGGTGCTTCTCACGCTTTCATGATGTATCAGGTGGAAGGCGAGAACGGCGCGGCGATCGTTGACGCGTGGCCCAGAGCGATCGCGTTTCTCAATGATCACACCAAATAGGTTCGACGAGTCGGTTTTCAAAGGACGCACCATGAGAAAGTACTCCATTCAAATCATCCTTCCCGCGGCGCTGCTGGCGATGTTCGGGGTCTGGCGAGCTGTCGCGCCTCCGGCGCAGAGTGCTACGCCGATCCATTCGGCACTGCCGGATCCATCGAAGGCGAAGCTGGCGCTGAACTCGATGATTCGTCATCGCGAATGGGTACAGGTTTCGACCGAATCCGGTGGTGTGCTGGCATTCGTGGTCTATCCCGAGCGTTCCGACAAGGCCCCGGTGGTGATCGTTCGGGACGCCCAGAACGGCGCAAGCGATTGGGCGCGAGCCACGGCGGATCAAGCGGCGGCCGAGGGCTTCATTGCCGTCGTCCCCGACGTTCTCACCGGAACGGGACCGAGAGGCGGCGACACCGATTCGTTTGCCACGCCGGCGGAAGTGACTGCCGCGCTCGATAAGATGGGCCCGCAGGAAATCGCACGCCGCGTGGAAGCGGTTCGTAGCTACTCGCTTGCGTTGGCGGCGGCCAATGGCACAAGCGCCGACCTGAACCTGGACGCTCGGCACCGTCGTATCGGAGCCGCGGTGCATTTGCCATCGGGCAAATCGCGGACGGCGAACTTCGAGTTGACGGCCTGGCCCGGGGCCGTGACCTTTCTGAATCGCGAGACCGACAACCGGCCCGTGATCGGAACGAATGCCAATGCGCCCGAGGATCACTCGGCCCATATTGCGATGCTGATGGGGCAGATGGTCGCTGGCCACGGCGCTCCCGGCGTTGGTATTGGGTCGAAACAGCCCCATCTACCTGCCGGTTATTTCACTGCTCAATCAACGCTCGCCAATTCAAAACAGCAGAAGGAGTGGGTCGATATTCCGATGGGCGACGTGAAGCTTCACACCTGGATCGAGTATCCATCCGGGAAGGAGAAAGCGCCGATCGCGATCGTGATGCAGCATGCGACCGGCGTGGACGACTGGCTGCGGGCCGTGGCCAACCAACTCGCCGTGCAGGGATTCATCGCCGTCACGCCCGATATCTGGTCTGGCGCCGGCCCGAACGGCGGCAATCGCGAAGCCTTCCAATATGTCGACGACGCGATGAAGGCTACCGCAAAGATTAGCGCCGATGAAACGCAACGCCGTTTCAAAGCCGCGTGGGATTACGCCATAAAGCTGCCGCGTTCGAATGGCAAGGGCGCAAGCATCGGTTTCTGCGCCGGTGGTGGCAGCAGTTTTCGCTTTGCCGCGGAAGTCCCCGAGCTCGGGGCGGCGGTTGTTTTTTACGGCACCCCGCCGACCGAAGCGCAGATGGCTAAGATCAAAGCTCCGGTTATCGGCTTCTACGGCGAAAACGACGCGCGCGTCACCAGTACCGTTGAACCCACCATTGCCGCGATGAAAAGGCTGGGCAAGGTTTACGAGCCACACGTGTACCCGAAGGCTACGCACACCTTCGTCATGTTCCAGGAGATCGCCGGCAACCCAGCGGCCGTGAGCGATTCGTGGCCTCGCGCGATTGCATTCATGAACCAATACACGCGCTGAGCGGCGAAGCTTTGTCCGACGTCGTGTGCTGGGCCTAATGGCGACGTCTCCACAACATCGCACAAAGAGCCCTCGCGCTATCGGGTCTTGTAGAACTGAATAAATAGATCGTCCGGCGCTTGCGCCATGATGAATATCCCGGTCGGCTGGCCCGTCGTGGACACGATCGGAATGCCAGCGTTACGCAGGTTCTGCGTGAGGACGTTCACATCGGATACGCCAAGCCGGAGGAGCGTGGCGCCGACGTCGTGAATGGACGGGTGGTACATTTTCTGTGCGACGCCTTTGAACTCCACAAAGTCCAAGTGCATCTGTGTTCCGGGCACCACCGATTCACTGATCCTGTACTGCACGCCCTTCAAACGCGCAACGTCCAGACTACCCGTTCCGAATGCCGTCGGCTCCTTCGGCTGGAAGCCGAGTTGATCGCGATAGAAGTGCATGGTTGCATCCAGATCTTCGACCGTGAGTGTCATCTTCATGTCTGTGACGTTGGGAGATCCCGGCCCGGGCGGGGAGGCCTTGTCCGCGTCACTGGCCTGGGCGAGAAGAATGAAATACCCGTCGGGATCCTTGACCACAAGTTGACGCTGTGAACCGCCGGCAGTCTTGACGGTCATCGGCTTGCCGCCGGGCGTCACGATGTCGGCGCGCGCAGCCACGAGCTTCGCAACTTGTGCATCCAGATCGCGCACCGTAATTGTCATCAGCGTCGCGCCGGGATCAGTCAGCTTGCGGCGGATGTTTTTCGTGCCTACGTCCTTGAAATCTTCCTGTTCAAGGTGAACTTCTTTTGTGGCGAGGGCAACTTCCGCCGAGCGGTACATCGCATCGGGCGACGCAAGATACATTGGTCCGATTATGGGCAACAGTTTGATGTAGGCGGTCGGATTATCGGCCGGTCCGCGCGGCCCCCGGTTCATCGTCAGCCCCAGAGTGTCTCGGTAAAATGCGAGGTTCTTCTCCAGGTCCCCGATAAGATGGAGAACG
>Ga0182024_10004940_pt1 | contig 30273 bp, 32 predicted proteins | sample P32metaG_FD_120480 | JGI IMG/M metagenome (GOLD analysis project Ga0182024, IMG submission 120480) | Permafrost microbial communities from Stordalen Mire, Sweden - P3-2 metaG (Illumina Assembly) | ecosystem: Environmental > Terrestrial > Soil > Wetlands > Permafrost | place: Sweden: Stordalen... | reverse complement strand
CTTCGAGGCAACCATCGCCAGTGCCACCGCTTGGCTCCTCCTCGCCAACCTGCGCCTGCTCTCCCGCCGCCTCGCAAGAGCTTGATTGCCTATGATTCATTTTGAGTCAGACTCTGAGGAGCGGCCCTGCGGGCCGCGTCTCGAAGTACGCGCTGCTGTTTCACCACGTCCCGCTAGGGCTGGGAGAGCAGCAAAATCACCACGGATCAATGCCTCTTTCTTGTCGCGGCGCCAGCCCTTGACCTGGCGCTCGGCCGCGGCGGCATCGTCCAGCCGTTCAAAGTGCTCATGGAACACCAACTCCACCGGTCGGCGGAGAGCTGTATAGCCGTCGTAAGCGCCGGCCTGATGCTCAGCAACCCGTGTATCCAAGCTGCCAACCGTCGTGCCGACGTAGTAGGAGCCGTCGGCGCAGCGGAGGATATAGAGGTAGGTACTCACGGTTTCTGACCTGGAAAAGCGGCGCCGCCTTGCGTCCTTCGAGACGCCCGCTGCGCGGGCTCCTCAGGATGACGGAGGTGGGAGCGGATCACCGGGGGGCGGAAGGCCGATCAGCTCACCTTCACCAGCTTTTGCAGGCTCCGGAGGCCGGGCGGGATCGGTTCGCCCTTGGCGCGGACGCGGCGGCCCCAATTGGTGAAGGAAACTTCGCCGACGTAGATGTCGCCGCGCGAATCGACGGCGAGGCCGTGCGGCGAGATGAACTGGCCGGTGGCGAGCCCGGCATGCTCGTGGCCGAGCCGCGCCAGGAGTTCGCCCTTGTGGGTGTAGATGCTGACCCGCGGCCCGCAGCCGGGCATGTCGATGTTGACCGCCATGTCGGGGCCGATTTCGCCGACATAAAAGCGCGGCGTTTTCGTGCCGGTTTCCATGCAGAGGCCCGAGGCGCGGTGCATGTTGTTCCACTGCGTCTCGTACTTGCCGTTGCCGTCGAACACCTGGACCCGGTGGTTTTCGCGGTCGGCGACATAGACCCAGCCGTCCGGATCGCAGCAGATGTTGTGCGGGATGTTGAACTGGCCGGGATCGGTGCCGGGCTCGCCCCACGCGCTCAGCCATTTCCCATCCACCGTGAATTTATGGATGCGGGCGTTGCCGTAGCCGTCCGAGATGTAGAGGTAGTCGCCATCGGGTGACATCGCGGTGTGGGTGCAACGGTGGAACGGTTCCCCGCTCATATAGGGCGAGGGCTTGCCGGGAATGCCGATGGTCAGCAGCACCTTGCCGTCGAGCGTGCAGTGGCGGACCGTGTGGTCGGCGTCGTCGGTCAGCCAGATCGTGTCGTCCGGCGCCATGAAGACGCCATGCGCGCGGGGGTAAATCCCCTCGCCCCACGAGCGCAGGAAATTGCCCTCGCGGTCGAAGACGCACATCGGGTGCTGGCCGCGGTTGAAGGCATAGACGTTGTCGCGCTTGTCGACCCCGACCGCCGCGACATCGGCGTTGAACTCATAGCCGGGCGGCAGTTTCGCCCAGCCGTCGTCGACCTCGTAGCGATAACCGTCCGTGCCCAATACGACCGCCATGGCGTAACCTCTCGTTTAGCATTCTGGGGCGATTATAGAGGCCGCGCCGGCGGACTCAACGCGGGCGGCGGGCCGCCGGGATGCCATGGGCCCGGCGGGTCAGCTTGACGCGCGCCGAACCGAGGACCACATTTCGAGCATGACCACGGCGACGCACCGCACCGGCGAGCGGCGAATTACCGACCCGGGCCCAAGAAGGGCTCGGGCTCTGTTGATTCGCCACCAAACCGTCGAGGATCTTCGCGATGTCGTCTTCCATGCCGCTTGCCGCCGCCGCCCAGGCTGACGGCGAGCCTTTTCCGCTCTCCGTCTGTTTTTCCGTCCAGGCCCGCGCCGAACCCGGTGTGATGCCGCGCGTTGTCGAGCTCTTTGCCAAGCGCGGCCTCGTCCCGCAGAAATGGCACAGCACGGTATCGGGAGAGGCGCTGACGATCGATGTGCAAATGGGCGGGCTCGATCGCGACCTCTCAGGCTACATCGCGCGCTGCATGCGCCAGATCACCGGCGTCCTGACGGTGCTGACCAGCGAAACCCGCCCCGCCGGCTGAGCCCACCCTGATGTCGTTCGCCGACCACATCCGCGCCTGCAACAATTACGATCGCGCCCGCGTCGTCCCATTCTTTGCCGGCGAGGGGCGGATCGGCTGGCTGCGCCGCGACAATGCCGCGGCGCTCGCCCGCTTTCCGCAGGTGTTCGCGGTCGAGCCGGATCGCGTGCGTCTGGTGGCGGAGGGCGATGTCGATGCGGTCAGCGCCGCCGTCGACGAGGTGGTCGAGGCACTGGTCCTTGAGAACCGACTCCCAAAATGGCGCAACGAGACCTTCGATGTGATGCCGCGATGGGGCGAGAAGCCGGTGTTTCGGATTGACCGCGGCGCGGTTTCGTTTTTCGGCGTGCGCGCCTATGGCGTCGACCTCAACGGCTACCGCCGCGACCGCGGCGGGGTGCATCTGTGGGTCGGGCGGCGGGCGCCCGACAAGCGGCTCGCCCCCAACAAGCTCGACAATGTCGTCGCCGGCGGGATCGGCAACGGCTATGGGGTTGCCGCGACGCTCGTCAAGGAAGCCGAGGAGGAAGCCGGGATACCGGCGAGCCTCGTCGAGCGCGCGGTGCCGGTCGGCGCGATCACCTACCTCATGGAAAACGAGATCGGCATCCGCGACGGTGTGCTGTTTGTCTACGATCTCGAAATGCCGGCGGAGTTCGTGCCGCAGAACCGCGACGGCGAGGTCGTCGATTTCCGGCTGATGCCGGCCGAAGACGTCATCGAGCGCATCCGCGCGACCGACGACTTCAAGTTCGACGTGAACCTGGTATTTCTCGATTTCGCCTTGCGGCACGGGCTGATCGGAATCGAGGATCCGGAATATCTCGCGGTTGCGAGCGGGCTTCACCGCCCGTTCGATTAACGAAAAAACCGGAAACCGCAAAATTAAACCGCATTCCCGGCGAAAGCCGGGATCCACTCATCCGCGTCTCGGGTGGTCTACCGATGGGTCCCGGCTTTCCCCACGGAACAAGTCCGTGGGCTGAAGGCCCACGGGAATGCGATCTTTTAGGGTGGGGCGATCTGCCCCCTGCTCGCCGCCGCGAGGATCGCTACCGGGGTCATCCCGGCGTGGCGCATCGCCCGGATTGAGAGGGCGCGGTCGCGCTTGGCAAGGCGTCTTCCCTCGGCGTCGGTCAAGAGCGGGTGATGCCGGTACCGCGGCGTCGGCAGGCCGAGGAGCGCCTGCAACAGGCGGTGGATGTGGGTCGCGGCAAACAGATCGGCGCCGCGCGTCACCAGGCTCACGCCCTGCAGCGCATCATCGAGCGTGACCGCGAGATGATAGCTCGTCGGGATCTCCTTGCGGGCGAGCACAATGTCGCCGAGCAGCCCCGGCTGGGCCTCGACCGGCCTGCCATCCTCGCTCCAACCGATGGGCCCGGTCAGCGCTACAGCTGCCGCGACATCGAGGCGCAGCGCGTAATCCGGCATCAGCGCGCGCCGTTCGGCGCGTTCCGCCGCGCCCAGATCGCGGCACGTGCCCGGATAAGGCGCTCCCATCTCGCCTTGCGGCGCGCTGCCGGCGCGGTCGATCTCGGCCTGGATCGCGCGCCTGGTGCAGAAGCAGGGATAGATCAGCCCCTCCGCCTCCAGCCGCGCCAGGGCGGCGCGGTAATCGGCAAAATGCTCCGATTGCCGGCGAACGGGGCCGTCCCAGTCGAGGCCGAGCCAGGCCAAATCCTCAATGATCGCCGCGGCATACTCGTCGCGGCAGCGGGTATGATCGATGTCTTCGAGCCGCAGCAGAAAGCGGCCGCTCGCCTGTCGCGCCGCCCGCCAGCCTTCGAGCGCGGAGCGGGCATGCCCGAGGTGCAGATACCCGGTCGGGCTCGGCGCGAAGCGGGTGATGATGGGTTCGGGAGAACGGGACATCGGCATAGAATTTCCGCGGCAGTCCACACGCATCGATCATCGCAGCATGACAGCGGGCCGACAGATCGGCTATGCCTCTGGGCAGATGCCCCTGTTCCGCAGAAGAAAGAGTCCTCCGATGCTGATGGCCCTGTCCGGCCCGTCCCGCCCGCCTGTTGCCGGCGGCACGCCGCGCCGCCTCGTCATCCTGCTGCACGGCCTCGGCGCCGACGGCAATGATTTGATCGGGCTGCAGGAATATTGGGGGCGCCTCGTGCCCGAGGCGGAATTCGTCGCGCCCAACGCGCCCTTTCCCTGCGACATGGGGCCGTACGGCCATCAATGGTTCAGCGTGCAGGACCGCAGCCCGTCGGCGATGCTCGGCGGGGTGCGCGCCGCCGCTCCGCTGCTCGACGCGTTCATCGATGACGAACTGCAAAAACGCGGCCTCGAGGAGAGCGACGCGGCGCTGGTCGGCTTTTCGCAAGGCACGATGATGGCGCTGTTCGTCGGCCCGCGCCGTACTAAGCCGCTTGCCGGCATTCTCGGTTATTCCGGCCGGCTGATCGCGCCGGATCTGCTGGCGAGCGAGTTGCGCTCGCGCCCGCCGATGCTCCTGGTTCACGGCACCGAGGATCCGCTGGTGCCGTTCGAGTCGCTCGCCGCGGCGGAAGCCGCGCTCAACGGCGCCGGCGTGCCCGTAGAGACCTTGGCCTGCGTCGGGATCGAGCATTCGATCGATCCGGAAGGGCTGAAACGGGGCGGCGCCTTCCTGCGCGAGGTGCTCAGGGCGCCCTATCCTTGATCGTGGCTTTGATCACACCCGGGCCGCTCTCCAAGAGCGGTTTGAGGACGGCCATCATCGCCTCGGAATCCCACTCGGTGGCGCCTTCGACCCGCCCGACCACCCGGCCCCTTGCGTCGATGACGATGCTCGTCGGCAGCCCGCGCACGTTGAAGGCGTGGCCGACATCCGATTTCGGGTCGAGGTAGATCTTGAGCTTCTGAAGACCCATGGCGGCGACGAAGGGGCCGACCCGCTCGGCCCCGCCGTGGTCCTCGGAGACTGCCGCGACGGCGAGGGTGTCGCCGAGCTCCGATTGCAGGCGGTCGAGCGAGGGCATCTCCCTGAGGCAGGGCTGGCACCACGTCGCCCACAAATTGACGACGACGGGCTTACCCTTGAAATCGGCGAAGCTCGCCGGTTTACCGTCGGCATCGGTGAACCCGGTCTCTGGCGCTGGCTGCGGCGGGCTCTCCGGGATAAACTCGCCCAGCCTTAGCTTTTCTTCCTCGGCTGCCGCGGCCGCCGAGAGGGCGATGAGGAGCGCAACCGCGACGGTGCCGAACCAAGTCGACCGCCGGGTCAATCCCCAGGGCAATCCCCAGGCCAATCCGAATTGGGGTGGCCGCTTTGACGGCGGCCCAGCCGCGATCATGCGCCGCATCAATGCCTCGATCGATTTCGACAAGCGCCTCTACGCCGAGGATATCGCCGGCTCTCTGGCGCATTGCGCGATGCTCGTCGCGCAGAGCATCCTGACGCCGGAAGATGGCGCGGCGATCGCCAAGGGTCTAGAGCAAATCCGCGGAGAGATCGACGGCGGCGCCTTTGTGTTCAGCGAGGCGAACGAAGATATCCACCTCAACATCGAGGCGCGGCTCGCCGAGCTGATCGGCCCCATTGCCGGCCGTCTCCACACCGCGCGCTCGCGCAACGACCAGGTCGCGACCGATTTCCGCCTCTGGGTGCGCGGTGCGATCGACCGAGTCGAGGCCGCGATGCGCGATTTGCAGGCGGCGCTGATCGATCAGGCCGAGGCTCATGCCGATTGGGTGATGCCTGGCTTGACGCACCTCCAGATCGCCCAGCCGGTGACGCTGGGGCATCATCTCCTGGCCTATGTCGAGATGATCGGGCGCGACCGCGGGCGGCTCGCCGACTGCCGGCGGCGGCTCAACGAATGCCCACTCGGCGCCGCCGCGCTCGCCGGCACCGCCTTTCCGATCGACCGCGACGCGACCGCCGCCGCGCTCGGCTTCGATGGCCCCGCGGCAAATTCATTGGATGCCGTCTCGGACCGCGACTTCGCGATCGAATTTCTCGCCGCCGCGGCGCTCGCCGGAATGCATCTGTCGCGCTTTGCCGAGGAGATCGTGCTGTGGTCGAGCGAGCCGTTCGGCTTTATCAGGCTGAGCGACGCCTTTACCACCGGCAGCTCGATCATGCCGCAAAAGCGCAACCCCGATGCCGCCGAACTGGTCCGCGCCAAGACCGGGCGGTTCAACGGCTCGCTTCTTGCTTTGCTGACGGTGATGAAGGGTCTGCCGCTCGCCTATCAGAAGGATATGCAGGAAGACAAGGTCCCGGTGTTCGAGGCAGCCGATGCGCTTGAATTGTGTCTTGCCGCGACCGCCGGGATGGTGCGCGACCTGAACCCCGACCGCGCGCGGCTGCGCGAAGCGGCGGCGCGCGGCTTCAGCACCGCGACGGATCTCGCCGACTGGCTGGTGCGCGCGCTGGGCCTGCCGTTTCGCCGCGCCCACCACCTTACCGGCGAGATCGTCAAGCGCGCCGAGGCGCGCGGCTCAACCCTCGCCGAACTGCCGCTCGCCGAGCTGCAGGCCGTCGAGCCGGCAATCACCCAGGCGGTTTATGAGGCGCTTGAGGTCGAGCGTTCGGTCGCGAGCCGCACCAGCTTCGGCGGCACCGCGCCGGCGCGGGTCCGCGAAGCCGCCGCTGCCGCGCGCAAGAGGTTCCTCCAATGAGCGCGGCCGGCATTCAGCCTATCGACTGGCCCGGGATTAGAGCGTCGACAGGGCGCTGTGCGTCCTTCGAGACGGCCGCTTCGCGACCTCCTCAGGATGACGGTAAGGGTTTAATGCCAGACACAAATATTCGTCATCCTGAGGAGCGGCCCGCAGGGGCGCGTCTCGAAGGACGCACGGCGCCGGCGCGGGCCGCCATTAGTCGGGTGTTGATCCTGCTGGTTGTCGCCTTGGCGCTCGCCGGCTGCGGCAAGAAGGGGGCGCCGCAGCCGCCGCCCGACGAGCCCAACACCTATCCCAGGACCTATCCGAGTGCCTGATTTCTTTCCCTATCGCGATGGCGAGCTCTATGCCGAGGATGTTGCGGTATCGCAGGTCGCCGAGGCCGTCGGCACTCCGTTCTATCTCTATTCCGCCAGCGCGCTGGCGGCCCGCTATCGCGCCTTTGCCGAGGCTTTCGAGCCGGTGCGACCGCTGATCTGCTATGCCGTGAAGGCCAACTCGAACCTCGCCGTGTTGCGGGTCTTCGCCCGGCTTGGGGCCGGCGCCGATGTCGTCTCGGAAGGCGAATTGCGGCGCGCGCTGGCCGCCGGCATCCCGCCGCAGCGCATCGTTTTCTCCGGCGTCGGCAAGACCACGCCGAGCTCGATGCCGCGCTTTCCGCCGGAATTCACCAGATCAATGTCGAATCGATCCCCGAGCTGCGGCGGCTGAGCGCCGTCGCGGCGGCGCGTGGCGGCACCGCGCGGGTCGCGATCCGGGTCAATCCCGACGTCGACGCGCTGACCCACGCCAAGATCGCTACCGGGAAGAAGGAAAACAAGTTCGGGATCGACATCGAGGATGCCGCCGAGGCCTATCGCCTAGCCGGCGAGCTGCCGGGCATCGAACCCGTCGGTCTGGCGGTGCATATCGGCTCGCAAACCGGTGGCGGGCTCGGCCCGTTCCGCGAGGCCTTCGAGCGGCTTGCCGAGCTGGTCATCGAGTTCCGCCAGATCGGGTTGGTGGTGCGCCGGGTCGACCTCGGCGGCGGCCTCGGCATCCGCTACCGCAATGAGACCCCGCCCGAAATGGCGGCCTATGCCGCGCTGGTGCGCGATGTTTTCGGCCCGCTCGACCTCGACATTGCCTGCGAGCCAGGCCGGGTGCTGGTCGGGCCGGCGGGGCTACTGATATCACGCGTCGTCTACGTCAAGGAGGGCGCGAGCAAACGGTTCGTCATTGTCGATGCGGCGATGAACGACCTGATCCGCCCGGCGCTTTACGATGCCTGGCACGATATCGTTCCGCTGCGGCTGCCGGCCCCCGGCGCGGTGCTGAGCCCCGCCGATGTCGTCGGCCCGGTCTGCGAAACCGGCGACAGCTTCGCCAGTGGGCGCGAACTGCCACCGCTTGCCGAGGACGATCTCGTGGCGCTGACCGCTGCGGGGGCGTATGGCGCGGTGATGAGCTCGACCTACAACAGCCGGCTGCTGGTGCCCGAGGTGCTCGTGGACGGCAGCCGGTTTGCCGTAATCCGGGCGCGGCCGAGCTATGATGCAATGCTCGGGCTCGACACCGTTCCCGATTGGCTTGCCGATCCGCTTGAGCCCGCGCGCAAGCGAGGTGCGGCATGACCGGTCGTCCCGCAGCCGGGCGCCGGCTCGCCCTGCGATTGCGGCTGGCGCGCGCGGCGCTCTTGTGGGAGCGGGTGTGGCCGGCGGCCTGGCCGGCGTTGTGCGTCCTCGGCGTCCTTGCCGCGGCGGCACTTTTCGATGTGCTGCCCCGGTTGCCGGGGGCGGTGCATGCCGGAATCCTCGCACTCTTCGCGATCGCCTTCGCCGGCGCGGTGGCGTGGGGAGCGCGCACGGCCCTGATCGGCAGGTGGCCCGATCCGATCATGGCCCGGCGCCGCATCGAAGCGGCGAGCGGATTGCCGCATCGGCCGTTAGAGGCGCTCGCCGATCGCCCGAGCGCGCCGCTCGACGGCCCAGCTGCCCTATTGTGGGCGGCGCATCAACGCCGGATGGCAGAAGCGGTGCGCCGATTGCGGGTCGGCTGGCCCGCTTCGGGCCTCGCACGGCGCGACCCGTTGGGCGTGCGCTCGGTGCTCGCCATCCTGTTGCTCTTGGGCGCGATCGACGCCGGCGCCGATTGGCGCGACCGGGTGACCCGCGCCTTTACGCCAGCCTTCGATGGCGGGGCGGCGGCGCTCGGGGCGAACTTTGATTTGTGGCTGACGCCGCCCGAATACACCGGGCTCGCGCCGCAATTCCTGCGCACCGGCGACACGGAGACGGTACAGGTTGCCGTCGGCAGCGCGTTACTTGCCCAGGTCCATGGCGGCAGCGCCGTGCCGCGCCTGGCGATCGACGGCGAGACGAGCGATTTCGCCGCGCTCGACAAGCAGAATTTCCGCTTCGAAGCCACCCTGACCGGCGGCAAGCTGCTCACGCTCAGCCAGGGCGGGACGGTGCTTGGTCGCTGGCCGATCGAGATCATTCCCGACAACCCGCCGACGATCGCTTTCGCCCAGCCGCCAAAACCCGCGGCGCGCGCCGCGCTGCGCCTCGATTATCAGGCGAGCGACGATTATGGGGTCGAGAGCGCGAAGGCGGTGATCCGCCTCCAGGGCGGCGGCGCAGGGGACGCGCCAGGGGACGCGATCGAACTCGATCTGCCCTTGCCGGGGCTGCACCTCAAGGAAGCCACGGCGGTGAGCTTTCACGATCTGTCGCCGCATCCCTGGGCCGGTCTGCCGGTCGAGATCCGGCTTGTCGCGACCGATGCCCTCGGCCAGACCGGCGAGAGCGAGCCGGTGCGCATGGTCCTCCCCGAACGCGTCTTTCACCACCCCGTGGCGCGCGCGATCATCGACCAGCGCAAGGAACTGGCGAAGGACCCGGGTTCGGCCGAAGCGGTCGCCGAGATCCTCACCGATTTGAACAAGCGGCCGGTCCTCTACCGCGACGATACCGTGGTGTATCTCGCGTTACGGCTGGCCGAGCAGCGACTGCGGCATGAGGAAGGCAAGGAAGCGCTCGCCGCGGTCGAGCAACTGTTGTGGGACACCGCGCTGCGCATCGAAGACGGCCATATGTCGATCGCCGAGCGCGAGCTGCGCCGGCTCCAGCAGGCGGTGCAGGATGCCCTCGCCAAGGGCGCGCCCGACGCCGAGATCGAGCGGCTGATGGGGGAACTGCGCGAGGCGCTCGACCGCTATTTGCAAGCGCTGGCGCAAGAGCAGCAGCGCCAACCGAACGAGGCGACGCCGCTCGACCCCTCGCAGGTTCTCACCGGACGCGATCTGCAGCGCATGCTCGACCGCGCCGGCGAGCTGGCGCGCAGCGGCGCGCGCGAGGAAGCCCGAGAGCTCCTGTCGCAGCTGCAAAACATGCTGGAGAACCTGCGTGCCGCCCGCCCGGGCCAGCTGCGGCAGCAGGGCGCGAACCAGCCGCAGCAGCTGATGCGCGGCTTGCAGGAAATGATGCAACATCAGCAGCAATTGCTCGACCGCAGCTTCCGCGCCCAGCGCCAGCAGGGCCAGCAGAACCGCAATGGGCAACCGGGGCAGCAGCCGGGGCAGCAACCCGGCAATGACCAGGCCGATACCGGGCAAACCGACGACATGGGCGATGCCGCGGGGCAGCAGGAGGGGTTGCGGCGCACGCTCGGCGAGATCATGCGGCAGCTCGGCGACGGGATGGGCGATATCCCCGAACCGTTCGGCCGGGCCGAGCGGGCGATGCGCGATGCCGCAGGCGCGTTGCAGCGTAGCCGGCCTGGGGAAGCAATCGGGCCGCAAACCGAAGCGCTCGACCAGTTGCAGCAGGCCGCGCGCGAATTTGCCCAGCAGCTCCAGCAGCGCCTTGGCCCCAATGGCGAGGCGGCCGGCGCGACCGACCGCGATCCAGGCGACCGGCTCGATCGCGACCCGTTTGGTCGGCCAATGTCGAATAATGGTAGTTTCGATCAGGGCGATGTTAAAATCCCCGACGAGAACATTCTGCAAAAATCACGGCGGATTCTCGATGAACTGCGCCGTCGCGCCGGTGAGCGTTTCCGACCTCCGATAGAATTAGATTATATAGAACGCTTATTAAAACGTTTTTGATCTTAGATATGTTTTGCGGCGTTTACAGACCGGCGATCTTCGGTTATAGACGGATGCGTTCTGCGAAGTTCTGTTACGCACTGGGGTCGTAACAGAGCTGAACCGAGCGCATCTGGTCGAAATCATCTTAAATCGGGGACGATGAATCGACGGCTTCTTCTGTCATTAATAGCCGGTACGGTGGCCCTGCCTCAATTGGTCCGTGCCCTACCCTCGGCCCCACCGCAACCGCATCGGCTCAATCTCAACAATCCGCACACCGAGGAGAGCTTCAGCGGCATCTATCGTGACGACAACGGTCCGATCCCGCGCGTGATGGAGGAGCTGTCGGTGTTCCTGCGGGATTTTCATTCCGGGGAAAAGATCGACATCGATGTCGGCGTCATCGATTTTCTGTGCGGGGTCATGCAGGCGGTGGGGCAGACCAGCGCCACCATCCTCTCGGCCTATCGCACGGCGGAAACCAATGCGATGCTGGCGCACACCCATTTCGGGGTCGCCGAGAACAGCCAGCATCTCTATGGCCGCGCCCTTGACGTGCATTTCGGCGACAAGCTCGACGATGCGATGAAGGCGGCGCGGGCGATGCAGCGCGGCGGGGTGGGCTGGTATCCGCATTCCGGCTTTATGCACATCGACACCGGCCCGGTGCGCAACTGGGATCTCGACCGCGTCGGGCTCGGGACCCTTCTTGCCGGCCGGCACCGGATCCGCTTCAACAAGCGAGGCGACATGCTGGTGTCGACCCGCGGCCGCAGCGTCGGCGGCAAGCTGGGCGGCGTGGTGCGGGGTGAACCGCCACTCGGCGTGCGCGACCGCCTGGCGCGGCTGCGCAAGCTCGCCCGCGCCGAGTACTTCGCCCGGAAGTAGTAAACCGGGCCGCCGCCACGGCGCGCCCGCCACCCTCTGAGATTGGCGTCCCCTGGTCCACGGACCGGCGGGCGATACCGCCTTGACTCGGCGACTCGCGGCCGGCAGGGTCGCGGCGGCTTCGGCCCCGGAAAGACCATCGGGAGGATCGCGCGGATGCACCGCCCGTGCGTGTTTCGGCCATTGGCGGCGGGCCGTGGCTAGTCCCGGCGTCGCGGCGATGCGCGACGCAGTGGGCAACGCTGTCCCCCGCGCGCCGCTGCTCGAAATCCGCGACATCGCGGTCCGCTTCGGCGGCATCGTCGCGCTTGACGGCGTCTCATTCGCCATCGAGGAAGGCGAGATCCTTGGCCTCATCGGCCCCAACGGCGCCGGGAAGACGACGCTGTTCAACTGCGTCAGCCGGCTCTACACCCCCAATCGCGGCGACATCCTGTTTGACGGCCGATCGATGCTGGGGCGGCCGCCGCACGCCATCGCCGAGATCGGCATCGGGCGGACCTTTCAGAACCTTGCGCTATTCGCGCCGCAATCCGTGCTCGACAATGTCCGTATCGGCGGCCATGCCCATAGCCGCAGCGATTTCGTTAGCGATGCGTTGCGCCTGCCCTGGGTTCGCCGGGAGGAGAGGGCGCTGAGCGAGACCGCCTGGTCGCTGCTCCACATGCTCGAACTCGAGGAGGTCGCCTTGCGCCCTGCCGCCGGCCTGCCGCTCGGCACGCGAAAGCGGGTCGAACTCGCCCGGGCGCTCGCCGGAAAACCGAAGCTCCTGCTGCTCGACGAACCGGCGGGCGGGCTCAATCATGAGGAGGTCGGCGAACTCGGCAATCTCATCCGCCGGGTCCGCGACGAGCGCCAAGTCACCGTGCTGCTCGTCGAACACCACATGAACCTGGTGATGGCGGTTTCCGACAAAGTCGTCGCGCTCGATTTCGGCCGCAAGATCGCCGAGGGTACGCCGGCCGAAGTTCAAAAGGACGAGGCGGTGATCCGCGCCTATCTCGGGACCGGCCCAAGGACCGCTCAAAAACCGGTCGGAGCGGAACCCCCCCGATGATGCTCGAGGTCGAAGAACTCGACGCCTTCTACGGCGAGCAGCAGGCCCTGTTCGGCGTCGGTTTCGGTCTCGATGAGGGGCGGGTGCGCACCCTCTTGGGAGCCAACGGCGCCGGCAAGACGACGGTGCTGCGCGCGCTCAGCGGCATGGTGCGCCTCAGCGGTCAAATCCGTTTTTGCGGCGAGCGCATCGCCGGCTGGGCGACCGAGAACATCGTGCGCCGTGGCATTGCCCATGTCCCCGAGGGCCGCGGCACGTTTCTGCGCGTCACCGTCGAAGAGAACCTGCAGCTCGGCGCGATGACCCGCCGCGACCGACCCGGCATCGCCGCGGATCTCGAGCAGGTCTACGAGCATTTCCCGCGCCTCAAGGAAAGGCGCATGCAGCAGGCCGGCACGCTCTCCGGCGGCGAGCAGCAAATGCTGGCAGTCGGCCGCGCGCTGATGCTGCGGCCGCGCCTCATGCTGCTCGACGAACCCTCCTTCGGCCTGGCGCCGCTCGTCGTCGCGGAATTGTTCGAGATCCTGCGCCGGGTCAATCGGGAAATGGGGGTGGCGATGCTGATCGTCGAGCAGAATGCAACCCTGGCGCTCGACCTCGCCGAACATGCCTACGTGCTTGAAACCGGGCGCATCATGATGGACGGACCGGCAGAAGTGATCGGCGCCGACGAGTCGATCCGCCGCGCCTATCTCGGGTACTAAGCGGTGGAACTGTTGCTGCAACAGGTGCTGGCGGGGCTCTCGACCGGCACGATCTATGCCTGCATGGCGCTCGCAGTGGTGATGATCTACCAGGCGATCGACCATCTCAACTTTGCCCAGGGCGAGATGGCGATGTTTTCGACCTTCATCGCCTGGCAGCTGATCCAGTGGGGCCTGCCCTATTGGGTGGCGTTTGCCATTACGGTCGTCGTGTCGTTCGTCGCCGGCGTCCTCATCGACCGGGTCCTCTTTCGACCGATCCAAAACGCACCGATCCTCAGCCAGATTGTCGCGTTCATCGCCCTGTTCAGCATCCTCAACAGCTCCGCCGGCCAGATCTGGGACTTCACGATCAAAAGCTTTCCTACTCCGTTCGGCCACACAGCGCTGTTCGGCAGCGCGCTGATCGACACGCATGAGGCCGGGATGATCGGCGTGACCCTGGGGATGCTCGGGCTACTCTATCTGTTCTTCCGCCGCACGCGTCTGGGTCTGGCGATGCGCGCGGCCGCCGCCAACCCGGAATCGGCCCGGCTGGTCGGCATCAGGGTCGGCTGGATGACCGCGCTCGGCTGGGGCATGGCGGCCGCGATCGGCGCAGTTGCCGGGATGCTGATCGCGCCGGTGGTGTTCCTCGAACCCAACATGATGCTGGGCGTCCTCCTGTACGGCTTCGCCGGCGCCGTGCTCGGCGGGATGACCAGCCCGGGGGGCGCGGTGGCCGGCGGTTTCGCGGTGGGCGTCATCGAGAACCTGGCCGGCACGTTCATCCCCTATTTCGGGCGCGAATTGAAGTTGACGATCGCCTTGATCCTGATCGTCGCGGTGCTGATGGTGCGCCCGAGCGGGATTTTCGGCCGGCAGGCGGTGACCCGGGTATGACGGCGCCCTCCGACGAGGTCGCAGCGAAAGAGGGCGTCGCCCGCGCGCCGGCGCCGGCCCGCGCGGGGTCCAGCGCTGCCGTCCGCGACGATCGGGGCCACCGCCTCGCAATCCTTGCTGCGGTGATCGTGGCCTTCCTCATCCCGCTCTTCGCCCGCGACTTTCTGACCTTCCAATTGACCCAGGTCATGGTCTATGCGCTGGCCATCCTCGGGCTCAACCTGTTGACCGGGTTCAACGGGCAATTCTCGCTCGGGCACAGCGCCTTCTACGGCATCGGCGCATACACGACGGCGATCATGATGTCGCGCTGGGGCATCCCGTATTTCTGGACGTTGCCGGCGGCGGGCGCGGTGTGTTTCGCCGTCGGCTTTCTGTTCGGCCTGCCGGCGCTACGGCTGCAAGGCCTCTACCTCGCGCTCGCTACCTTCGCGCTGGCGATTGCGATGCCGCAGATCCTCAAATTCCAGCCGCTCGAATCCTTCACCGGGGGCGTCCAGGGGCTGGTCGTCGACCAGCCCGACCCGCCATTCGGCCTGCCGATCGATGCCGACCAGTGGCTTTATTATTTCACGCTGGCGGTGTTGCTGGTCATGTTCGCCGGCGCGGCCAACCTGGTGCGCAGCCGCACCGGGCGGGCCATTATGGCGATCCGCGACAACCCGATCGCTGCCGCGGCGATGGGCATCAACACCGCGCTCTACAAGACGCTGACCTTCGGGGTCAGCGCGCTCTATACCGGCATTGCCGGCGCGCTCGGCGCGATCGTGGTGCAGTTCGTCGCGCCCGACAGCTTCAACTTTCTGCTCTCGATATCGTTCCTGGTCGGGCTGGTGATCGGCGGCGTCGGCTCGATCCCGGGGTGCCTGGTCGGCGGATTGTTCGTGCTGTTCGTGCCCAATATCGCGGAGAGCGTTTCGACGGGCTTGGCAGGTGTGATCTACGGCGTCATCCTGCTGATCGTGATCTTCGTCATGCCGGCGGGCACTGCCGGCTTTGCGCGCATTGTCTTCGCGCGCCTGTTGCGATCGCCAAAACCTGAAGGGAGGTCCCGATGACGCGTCTCACTCGCCGCACCATTCTCGCCGCCGCCCCGAGCATCCTTACCGTTGCGTCTCTGCCGGCGCGCGCTGACAAGAAATATGACCCGGGGGTTACCGACACCGAGATCAAGATCGGCAACACCGGCCCCTATAGCGGCCCGGCCTCGTCCTACAGCGCTGTCCCTAAGGCGCAGGTCGCGTTCTGGAAAATGATGAACGACCAGGGCGGGATCAACGGACGCAAGATCAACTTCATCTCGTACGACGACGCCTACACCCCGCCGAAAACCGTCGAGCAGGTGCGCAGGCTGGTCGAGCAAGACAACGTGCTCTTGGTCGCCAGCCCGCTCGGCACGCCGACCAACTCGGCGATTTGGCATTACATGAACCAGAAGAAGGTGCCGCAGCTCTTTGTCGCCACCGGCGCCACCAAGTGGGACGACCCGAAAAACTATCCCTGGACGATCGGCTGGCAGCCCAATTACCAGAGCGAGGGGCGGATCTACGCGGCCTACATCACAAAGGAAAAACCCGACGCCAAGATCGGAATCCTCTATCAGAACGACGATTTTGGTAAGGACTATGTGAAGGGTCTCAAGGACGGCCTCGGCGACAAGGCCAAGTCGATGGTCGCGATCGAGGCGTCCTACGAGACGACCGATCCGACCGTCGATTCGCAAGTGATCGGCATGAATGGTGCCGGCATCAACGTTTTCGTCAATACGGCCATCCCGAAATTCGCCGCGCAGGCGATCCGCAAGGCGGCCGAGATCGGGTGGAAGCCGCTCCACGTCCTCAGCAGCATCGGCAATTCGGTCGGAGCCACGCTGAAGCCCGCGGGGTTGGAGAACGCCAAGGATCTGATCTCGGATTTCTATGTGAAGGACGCGACCGACCCGACATGGAAGGACGATGCCGGGTTCAAAACCTGGGTTGCTTTTATGGACAAATATCTACCCGACGCCGACAAGACCGATTCCGGCTACGTCGCCGGTCACTCCCTGGCCGCGGCGACGGCGCAGGTGCTGAAGCAATGCGGCGACGAGCTGACCCGCGAAAACGTCATGAAGCAGGCGGCGAACCTGCACGACTTCACGGTGCCGATGCTGTTGCCGGGGATCAAGGCCAACACCAGCCCGACCGATTTCGCGCCGCTCAAGCAGGTCCAGATGGGTAAGTTCGACGGCGCGCAGTGGCGCCTGTTCGGCCCCTTGATCGCTGGCGCGGTCACCTGAGAGTTTGTGATTTTATCGGCGAGGCGTTTGGATCCGCGCGGTGCGTCCTTCGAGACGCCCGCGTTGCGGGCTCCTCAGGATGACATTCGTTATTTACATATCAAAGGCTTACGTCATCCTTAGGGGCGCCCCGGGTCCGGCCTTCGGCCGGCCCGAGGACAGGCTCCGCGGCCGTCTCGAAGGACGCAATGCTGAGGGGTGACTACCCGCATTTGGAATAGCCGCAGCTCGTGCACTGGTCGCAATCTTCGAGGCGGATGAGGGCCGCTTCGCCGCATTTCGGGCATTGCCTGAGCCGCGGCCCGGCGAACCCGAGGGTGTTCCCGGGGGGCTGCTCCTGCGCGAGGTTGACAACCTGGAGGGCGCGCTCGTCACGGCCGGGCCGGGCCGGCAGGAAGCCGATATCGATCATGTGGCGCTCGATGACATCGCCGATCGCGGCGAGGAGGGAAGGGACGTATTTGCCATCGACCCAGGCGCCGCCGCGCGGGTCGAACACCGCCTTCATCTCCTCGACGACAAAGGACACATCGCCGCCGCGCCGGAACACGGCGCTGATCATTCGCGTGAGCGCCACCGTCCAGGCGTAGTGCTCCATGTTCTTCGAGTTGATGAAGATCTCGAACGGGCGCCGCCTGCCATCCTGAACGATGTCGTTCAACGTGATGTAGAGCGCGTGCTCGCTGTCCGGCCAGCGCACCTTGTAGGTCTGCCCGGGCAGCGCCTCGGGGCGCGATAAGGGCTGGGTCATGTAGACGACCCCGCCTGCTTGCCCGCCGCCTTGCCCGCCGCCTTGATAGACATCGGCCGGTCTTGCGGGCACCGCGACTGTTGGCGCCGTCAGCGGCAGCTCGGCCTGGCGCGGCGCGCTCGGCTGGACCGCTTCGCCCAGGCTCTCCGGTCGCGCCTCCAGGACGGCGCCGGTCACCTCGTTGGGCCGGTAGGTCGTGCAGCTCTTGCAGCCGAGCGCATAGGCCTGCGCGTAGACATCCTTGAAGCGCTCGAACGGGATGTCGGCCGGCAGGTTGATCGTCTTCGAGATCGAGCTGTCGACGTGGCGCTGCACCGCCGCCTGCATGACGAGGTGGTCCTCGGGCGCTAGCGTCTGGACGTCGACAAAGTAATCCGGCAGTGGCGCGGTTTCTCCATTGAGCCGGCGGAAGGCGCGATAGGCGTAGTCGGTGACCTCCTCTTCGCGCCTCGCGCCGTCGGGCATCAAGACGTTGCGCGTGTAGCGGAAGCTGAACACCGGCTCCAGCCCGGACGACACGTTGTCGGCAAAGAGCGAGATCGTGCCGGTCGGCGCCACCGAGGTCAGAAGCGCATTGCGGATGCCGTGTTCGGCGATGGCGGCGCGGATTTCCGGATCGAGCCCGGCGACCGTCGCGCCGGCCAGGTATTTGTCGCGATCGAACAGCGGAAAGGCGCCCTTTTCGTCAGCGAGCGCGGTCGAGGCGAGGTAGGCGGCGCGCTGGATCGTGCCGAGCCATGCATCGGTCGCGGTGACCGCGTCCGACGAGCCGTAACGCAGGCCGCACATGATCAGCGCATCGGCAAGGCCGGTGACCCCAAGCCCGATACGGCGCTTCTGCTCGGCCTCTTCTCGCTGCTCGGGCAGCGGAAAGCCCGAGATGTCGATGATGTTGTCCATCATCCGCACCGCGTCGGGGACGAGTTGCGCCAGCCGATCGGTATCAAGCCGGGCCTCTCCTGTGAACGGGTGCTCGACGAACCGCGCGAGGTTGAGCGAGCCCAGGAGGCAGGCGCCGTAAGGGGGCAGCGGCTGTTCGCCACACGGATTGGTCGCGTTGATCCGCTCGCAATACCAGAGGTTGTTTTGGCGGTTGATGCGGTCGATGAAAATGACGCCCGGTTCGGCGTAGGCATAGGTCGCGCGCATGATCTTGTCCCACAGCGCGCGCGCGGGGAGCACGTTTGCCACGGTGCCGGCAAAAGACAGCTGCCAGGGGGCGTCCTCGGCGACCGCCTGCATGAAGGCATCGGTCACCAGTACCGAGAGGTTGAACATCCGCAAGCGCCCGTGCTCGCGTTTGGCTTCGATGAAGGCCTCGATGTCGGGATGCTCGCACGACAAGGTCGCCATCATCGCGCCGCGGCGATACCCGGCGCTCATGATCGTCCGGCACATCGAATCCCACACATCCATGAAGGAGAGCGGGCCCGAGGCGTCGGCGCCGACGCCTTTAACGAGCGTCCCCTTTGGCCGCAGCGTCGAGAAATCATAGCCGATGCCGCCGCCCTGCTGCATCGTCAGCGCCGCCTCGCGCAGATGGGCGAAGATGCCGCTCATATCGTCGGGGATTGCCCCCATCACAAAGCAGTTGAACAAAGTGACCTGGCGCCCGGCGCCGGCGCCGGCGACGACCCGCCCGGCCGGCAGAAAGCGAAAATCGCTCATCGCCGCGTAAAACCGCTCGGCCCAGCGTTCGGGGTCGGCTTCGGGCACCGCAACCGCGCGCGCGACGCGCCGCCAGGTGTCCTCGATCGTCTTGTCGATCGGCTCGCCCGCGATCGCGCCGTTGGCCGGCCCCCGGAGCCGGTATTTCATGTCCCAGATCTGCTGCGAGATCGAGGTGACGGTAGGCATCGATCCAATTTTCCTCTCGGCGAAACGATTCGGCTAAACGTAGTTCATTTGGTCCCGTTTGTCGCCTGCTGGCCAAGCGGACGACGACTCAGTTTGCTTGATCTTCAGGAACGAAATAGCCATTTACGTCTCCTCATCGGCAATCTGCGACGTTGCGGCTCAGGAAACGTCGCTTGTCATCCGCGGTTGGAGGAATATCCTCTTTACCTGTGCCAGGGAGGAGGAGACCATGGCTGCACGACAATCGGTTCTCAAGCCGGCCCCGCGTCGTCCTGAGTTGGATCGCCTCATGACGGCTTCGATCAAGGCTGGCGTTACGGATGATCAGCTTCAGGACCAGCGGGTCAGCTTTGCATATGGGAATGCTCCGGAGGGGTCCAAGATCACCAAAGATTCGGCGCGCAAGGCGGCTCGTACAATCCGCATTACCGGCGTTTAACGGAAAGACAAAGAGGAGGGGAAGGGCCTAGCGTATATAGGCCCTTCTTATTTTGCGATGCTGGTGCTTCGAGAAGAGAATGCCGAATTATACGATCGGATAGAAGAAAAGAATCTCATACGCCAATATGACCTGCTGACGAATTGCATTGAGATCGGTTTAAGCCAAGGTGCTCGCGTATTCGATAAATACATGTTATGGGATCTAAATCACGTCGCTGTTGCAAATATTTCCCAGTTTGGCGGTAGGTTCCGAGAGGAGCCAATTTACGTCGGTACGCACAAGCCCCCTCATTTCCGCGATGTTCCGCACCTTATGGATCAATTCATATCAAGCATTCATGAGAACTGGCACAATTGGACTAATACCGAGTTGGCTGCATACGGGTTATGGCGTCTAAATTGGATTCATCCCTTCATAGAGGGGAATGGTAGAACCGCGAGAGCGGCATGCTACTATCTTTTGTGCGTCCGATCCGGTGGCCTTATCGGCGGACGCAAGATTGTCCCGGAGCGAATAAGGGAAAATCGAGATCCTTATTACTCGGCTCTCCGAGCCGCCGATCGAGCATGGGAAACAGGAAATCTCGATTTCTCGGATATGGAAAATTACCTTGCTGGCTTGGTCCAAGAGCAGCTGCAGGACGATAAAGGGCTACCACACGACGGCGCCGCGACGCCAATTTCAAACTGAATCTCTATCGTACCGCCCCTCGCGCTCCAGCGCCGAGGTCGCTGCTTCAATGCGATCTTCCAGCTCGCTCATCATCTGGCGGCGCGGCAGCCCCGGCGCGATGGGTTCGAGGAAGGCGAGGGTGATCCGCCCGGGGCGCTTCACAAAGCTGCGGCGTCCCCAAAAGAGCCCGGAATTGACCGCGGCCGGCACCACCGGCAATTGGAGAGCCTGGTAGAGCGCCGCGACCCCGGGCTGATAGACCAGGCGCTGGCCCGGCGCGGTGCGCGTCCCCTCGGGAAAGATCACGACAGGCCGTCCCGCGGCCACCGCTTGCCGCGCCCTTCTCACCATATGGCGCAGCGCGCCGGCGCCGCCCCGCCGGTCGATCGCGATCGAGCCGGCGCGCGCCGCGTACCAGCCGTAGAACGGGACGAGGAGCAGCTCCTGTTTCACCACCACCGCGAAATCGTCGAGGATCACCGGCAGGATCAGCGTGTCCCAAGCCGATTGATGCTTCATCGCGATGATCGAGGGGCCGCTCGGAATGTGCTCGAGACCGCGGATCTCGCCATCGAGCCCGACGATCGCCTTCAAGAGGGCGAGGACGCAGCGTGCCCAAAACCGGCCAAAGCGCATTACCCAGCGGCGCGGCATCAGCAACAGCGGCAGGCCCGCCGCACCGAACAGCGCCGTCGCGCCAAAAAAGGCGATGTAGAAGGCAAGCGCGCGCAGCCGGCTCATTGCGCCGGCTTTGTCGCGCTCAGCGCCGAGCGGACCCAGGCCGCCAGGTACTTCTCGTACTCGATGATGCTCAGCACCAGCGGGCCGTGCCAACTCCACCAGCGCTCCGCATCGATGTGCGGGGCGAATACCGGGTGTGCGGTGATCGTGACCTGCGGCATCGCACGGTCGAATTCCAGGAGGGCGCGCCGCATATGATACCAGCTGGTGACCAGGCGCAGGCTACGATAGCCTTCCTCGTGCATCCAGTTCGCCGTCTCGCGCGCGTTGCCGACGGTGTTGTCGGCCTCGTGGCCCAGCGCGATGCAGCACGCCGCGCGCCCCGCTAGCGGACCGAGCGTGCGCAGCAGCTCCTCGCGGTCGACCCGCTGATTGACGCCCGAAACGAACAGCTTCTTCGCGGTGCCCGCGGCAAACAGCTGAAGCCCGGTTTCGAGCCGCAAACGGCCTCCGGTCAAAACGACGATCGCGTCGGTCGGGATCGGGTCGCCCCGGATCGCCAGGCTGCTCGCGACAAACCAAGCGAGGCCGCCAAGCCACAGCACGAACATGGCGAGCGCCAATAACCCGAGCCGACGAAGCGCGCGCGCCACGCGGTGCACTGGCGCTCACGGCATGCCGGCAAGCCGGCGCCGCACGGCGACCCTGGCGCTCGCCATCGCGATGAGCCCGGCTACCGGCACGATTCCGGTCAGGACCCCCCAAACCCGCCAATCGGCGGCCCCATTCACCGTGATCGGCGCCGGCAGCTGCACGACGGAGCCGGCGCCGCCCAGCGCGAGGATCGTCAAGAGGGCGGCGACCGCGCCAATGCCGCCCCCCAGCAGCCCCAGCCGCAACGACCGGACCGCGCATCCACGGGCGATATCGGAATCGGCGGCGCCGAGCACGTGCAGCAGCTTGATGGGCGATCCTTCGACCATCAGAGCGGCGCCGACCGCGAGCATCGCCGACGCCGCGATCAGCAGCAGGGCGAGGGTGATAGAGAGGCCGAGGATGCCCTCGATCCGGCGCACGGCCGCGCGCAAACCCTCTGGCCATTGCCGATGATCGTCGAGCCGCGAATCCGGCACCACCGAAGCGAGCTGCCGTCGCAGCGCGGCCAGATCGGTCCCGGCAGTCGGATCGATGCGCAGATCGATCAGCCGCGGCACCGGCAATTCGTCGAGCGGCACCGGTCCGAGCCAGGGTTCAAGGAGCCGGGCGGTTTCCGCCGGTTCGAGCAAATGCACGGACACGATCCCGGGAGTTTGCCGGAGCAGGGCCAAGACCGTCTCGAGTCTCGCGTTCGACGCTTCTGCCGGAACCTGCAGCGTCAAGGTCGTGTGGAGGGCATGCTCGAAGGCCCGCAACGTGTCGCCAAGCACGATCAGCCCGACCCCGCTCAGCCCGGCGAGATAGACCAACACAGCGACGATCCAGGGCAGCAGATGCCCGGATTGGTCGGTTCCGAGCGGAAGCTCGCGCGGCGCGCCAAACCGATATCCGATCATTGCGCCGCAGCGGCGGCACCGGCATCGATGAGCATGCCGTGATCCATGTGGAAGCGCGGATGCTCGAACCGGCGTGCAAAAGCAATGTCGTCGGTGGCGATCAGCACCGTCGTGCCGAGGCGGTTGATCCGCTCGAAGATGCGGACCAGCAGAAGGGCGATCTCCTCGCCGCCATTGCCGGTGGGTTCGTCGGCAATCAGGAGCTCGGGGCTCCGCACGATGGCGCGCGCGATGGCCACTCGCCGGCGCTCGCCCCCCGATAGCGTCGCGGTGCGCGCGTCGCCCCGCCCCGACAGCCCGACCCAGGCCAGGAGCTCGGCGACATTGTCGCGAACCTGGTCCTCCGGAGCGCCGGCGATGCGCAGCGGCAGGGCGACATTGTCGCCGGCGCTCAGCGCGTCGATCAGCCACAAATCCTGAAAAACAATGCCGATCCGGCGCCGCAGCGCGGCTTGGGCATTGCGGTCGAGCGCCGCGGTATCGGCTCCGAACAATGTGAGGCTGCCGCGCGTCGGCCGTTCAATGAGGGTGATGAGCCGCAGCAGCGCGGTTTTACCGGAGCCGCTGGCGCCAGTCAGGAAATAGAAGGCGCCGGCCTCCAGCGTCAGCGAAACATCGGAGATGATCTGCGCGCCGCTATCGCCGCGCTTCTCGACACCTTCGAGCTTGACCACCGCCATCTCCGCAGCTTCCGGCGCTCGCAGCCGCGTTTCGCGGGTGCGAGCTTGGCATAGACCGCGCCGGCCCGTCCAGCCGCAGGCACGAGAAGCGGGAGCGCAGCGCCGAAGGTTATTGCGGCTGGCTTGTGCCGGCGGCAAGGCCGGCGACCCGCGCGGCGATGCGATGCAGCAATCCATCGCGAATGCCGAGCGCGTCCAGATGCCGCACCGTATTGGCGAGATAATCGCGGCCCGAGCCGCGCCCGCCAACCGCGGCCGCCAGCACCGTTGCCGCCTCGTCGAGCGACAGCCGGCCGGCATAATCGGGCGAGGCGCGGCGCACGACGCAGGCATGCGCCATGACCGGCCCCTGCGGCGTCCGCACCGTGACCCGGCACATGCGATAGACCTCTCCGGTCATCTCGCGGGACCAGATCCGGTCGAGCGTCTCGCCGATCCGGTCGGGGGGCAGGCGATAGACAATGCCGCGGCACGATCCGCCGCGATCGAGCCCAAGCACCAGCCCCGGACGCTCCGGCGTGCCGCGATAGTCGCGCGAATAGAGGCAGAAGGCGCGGTGGTAGCCGTGGAGAAACCCCGGCCGCGCCTCGGGGAACGAGATCTCGGGGTTCCACATCAATGAGCCGTAGGCAAACATCCAGACCGGCTCGGCGCCGGAGCGCAACGCGGCGATCGCGGGCGGCATCGGATCGACCGGGTAGATCGAGACGTAGGCGCTGGCGTGTGGGACAGCTGTCATTGCGAGGAGCGGATCATTTCAAAACGTCGAGCGGGTGCCAGCCTAAATCAGCTCGCCGCCTCGCTCGGTGAGCGGCAGCGGTTTGCCCCTCACCCCAGCCCTCTCCCCGCCTGCGGGGAGAGGGAGAGTTCGCGTTGCTGCCTCAAAACAGCCGTTAACGACATTGTCTTGCCGCGTTAGCCGCGTTCCCTCGCCCCGTTTACGGGTGAGGGACAGGGTGAGGGGCCCTTGAAACGACCAGCCGGCATCAGTCATCCCAGACCTTCTTCGGCATCGGCAGATCGGCGAAATCCTTGTCGCCGAGCGGCCGCTCGAAGGCGATCCCGGCCATCTCGAGCAGCATCATCCATTGCCGGTCGTGCTGAGCGATATGCCAAGTCGAGCGTTCGAGCACCTCGTGCAGCTTTTGCGGCCCGTAATAGGTCTGGACCGTTTCCTGGCACGATTTGTCCGGCGTCGCCTGCCACCACGCCGCGACCTTCTCACGCACGCCGCTTCCATAGGCGGCGAGGCCCGCCGTGCTCGCGATGTCCTCGGGCCGGGCGACCGCGCTCGCCAACCCGTGACTGAAGAAGGCGCCGCCCGCCGCGTCGATGAACGCCTCGGGTATGCGGAACATGTGATGGGCCACCGCGCGATAAGGCCGCGGCCGGTTCGGGACTTCCTGGTCGAGCCGGGCGTCGGGCATCAGCGGAATGATGATGAGCGCGGCGTCGATGAACCGCTGCATCCGCTCGATCAGCTGCGCCGGAGACAATACCGGCCCGGTCTTCTCGTCGAGCTTCAGAAAGGCGACGACCTGGGCGATGTTCTGCGCGAAGACGAATTTGTCGCCCCGCGACAAGACCGGAATGGAGCGCGCGCCGATGCGCTGCAGCTCGGCCCGACCGGCCGCGTCTTCCAATACATTGATCGATTCGAACTCGATCCCACGGACCGAGAGAAACTCCTTGAGTCTCAGGCAGCTGGTTCAGCCAGGCTGCCAGAACGCCTTCAATGGGTGAGCTTCGGGCATTGGATGCACTTCCTTTCCGCAGCGGTCTCCTGATCCTCACTTAGCCGCACCAGTGCCGCGCCGTCAACCTGCCCCGCGGCGCCAGGTGCTGGCGGGTTGGCCGGGCGGCCGCTATAACGCCGGCATGCGCCGTCCGACGCGTCAGGGCCTTGCGGCTGCCGTTCTGCTGATCGCCATTTTCGGTGCCTACAGCGCCTTTTGGTTTGTCGTCGCGGGCCACATCGAGGACGGAGTCGGGCAGTGGGCCGGGTCGCTGCGCGCGCGGAACCTCGATCTGTCGTGGGGGGCGATGCGGGTCGGCGGGTTTCCGTTTGGCTTCCGCGTCGTGCTGAGCGAGGCGCGGCTGCGCGGCTCCGCGACCGCCCCAAATGGCGAACTTCGGGTGAAGCTGTTGTCCGGCAGCGCGCGGCCCTGGAACCTTCGGCTATGGCAACTGACGGTGCCGGACGGGGTGAGCGCCACCGCCAACCTCGCCGGGGGCGCTGTCGCAACGCTGAGTGTGCGCTCGGTGAGCGGCAGCGCGACGGTGGCGGAGGAGGGCGGCGGCACGCTGTGGCTCAGCCTTAGCGAGCCCGCCGCCGATGCGGGCGTGCGCCTCGCCGCGCGGGACGCCGATCTATGGCTGACCGTGCCGCCGCATCCGCCGCAGGCGCATACCGAACGCGCGGTAGGGATCGCGCTCGATGTGCGGGGGCTGAGCCTGCCCATGGTGCCGGCGCCGTTCAAGAACCTGGTCGACGAAATCAGCTTCGGCGTCACCGTGATGGGGAGGGTCCCCACCGCCCCTTTACGCCAGGCGGCCGCCGCGTGGCGCGATTCGGGCGGGACCCTCGAGCTCGACCATGTGGGGCTGCGCTGGGGCTCGCTCGGGGTCACCGGCTCCGGCACCCTGGCGCTCGATCCCGATCTCCAGCCGATCGGCGGATTTTCCGGGACGATCGGAGGCTATGACGAGCTCTTGAGGGCGCTCGTCGCCGGCGGGCGGATGCGCGCCGGCGACGCGCGCCTCGCGCAGTTCGCGCTCGGGATGCTGGCCAAGGCCGGGCCGGACGGTCGCCCGGAAATCGCGACCTCGTTCACGATCCAGAATGGCGAGATGTTTCTCGGCCCCGTCAAGCTTGGGGCCGCGCCGCGGATCATCTGGGAGTGATCCCTACGGTGTCGTTTCGGGCGGGGGCTGCGGCGCCTCGCTCCGTTCGTCCATGCCATAGTCGCGCACCACCGCGGCGACGCGCAGGCGGTAGGTGCGGAAGATGCCGGTACGGCCGGCGCGCTGCGCGGCGCGGTGCTCTTCCTGGCGACGCCAGCGAACGACCGAAGCCTCGTCGCGCCAGAACGACAATGACAGGATCTTGTCCGGCGTTGTCAGGCTCTGGAAGCGCTCGACCGAGATGAAGCCGTCGATCCGTTCGAGTTCGGGACGCAGCCGCGCGGCGATGTCGAGATAGTCCTGACGGCGCGCGGGCTCGGGTTCCACCTCGAAAATGACCGCGTACATCGGACCCTCCGGGATCGCACCGCTTCCGCGGGAATCATACTCAGTCGGATTGCATTGAGGGATGACAAAAAAAGAAACCGCATTCCCGGCGAAAGCCGGGATCCACCGATCCAGTTACGGAGCGCCTCTAAAATGGGTCCCGGCTTTCGCCGGGAATGCGGAAGTTTTTCGGCGGAGCGCGCGATCGCTCACGCCTGCTTGGCTTCGATGATCGAGCGGCGGATCGCGCGGGTGCGGGTAAACCATGTGTGCAAGGTTTCCCCGTCGCCCCGGCGGATCGCGCGCTGGAGAGCCGTCAGGTCCTCGCTGAAGCGCTGCAGCAGCTCGAGCACGGCCTCGCGATTTTCCAGGAAGATGTCGCGCCACATCACCGGGTCCGATGCCGCGATCCGGGTGAAATCGCGGAAACCGCCAGCCGAATAGAGGACGACTTCGGATTGGAGATCCTGTCCGAGTTCGGTCGCGGTGCCGACGATCGTATAGGCGATCAGATGCGGCAGGTGCGAGGTCACCGCCATCACCCTGTCGTGATGCTCGGCCTCCATCGTCACGACCCGCATGCCGGCACCTTCCCACAGCGCGGTTATCTTGGCCACCGCCTCGGGCGCGGTCCCGCGCGGCGGGGTCAGAATGCACCAGCGGTCCAGGAACAAGTCGGCAAACCCCGCCTCCGGCCCGGAATGCTCGGTACCGGCGACGGGATGGCCCGGGACGAAATGGATGCGGGGCGGCAACAGGGGCGCCAGATCGCGGATCACCGCGCCCTTCACCGAGCCGACATCGGTGAGGATGGCGCCCTCGCGCAGCGCCGGCGCGATCTGTCGGCCGATTTCGGCATAGGCCGACAGCGGCGTCGCGAGCACCACGAGATCGGCGCCCGCCACCGCCGCGGCGGGGTCGTCCGTGGTCTCATCGGCAAGGTCGAGCCGGCGCACCGCTGCCAAGGTCTCGGCGCGGCGGGCGCAGGCGACGATCTGGGTCTGCGGAGAGTCGCGCCGCAGCACCCGGGCGAGTGAGGATCCGATCAGCCCCACCCCGATCAGCGCGACCCGGTCGAACAGTCCAGCCTTGATGGTTGCCGCGCTCATGCCCGGGCCATGAATTCAGCCAATGCCGCCGCCACGATCTCCATCTCTTCCCCGGTGCCGATCGTGATCCGCAGATGCCGCGGCAGACCGTACCCGCCCATCTGGCGGGTCAAAATACCGCGCGCTTGCAGAAAGGCGAAAGCCGCATCGGCGTTGCGGCTGGGATTATCGGGAAAGCGCGGCAGCACGAAATTGCCGACGCTCGGCGTCACCGGCAGCCCGAGCACGGTGAGGCGCTCGGAGAACCATGGGAGCCAGCGCTGATTGTGCGCGCGGGCGCGGGCGAGCGCGGCGACGTCCTCGACGGCGGCCACCCCGGCGGCTAGAGCCGGCGCGCTCACGTTGAACGGTCCGCGGATCCGGTTCAAGACGTCGGCGATCGCCGGCGGGCAATAGGCCCAGCCCAGGCGCAACCCGGCGAGCGCGTAAACCTTCGAGAATGTCCGCAACATGACGACGTTCTCCGCCCGGTTGACCAATGCGATCCCGGGCTCGTAGTCGTTGCGGTTGACGAATTCGGCATAGGCGGCGTCGATCGCCAGCACGACATGGCGCGGCAACCCGGCATGCAGCCGCGCCATCTCGTCGGCCGACAGATAGGTTCCGGTCGGGTTGTTCGGGTTGGCGATGAAGACGATCCGGGTGCGCGGGGTCACCCGGGCCAGGAACCCGTCGACATCGGCGGTGAGCTGGCGCTCGGGGACGGCGACCGGGGTCGCGCCGACTGCCTGGGCGCCGATCGGATACATCAGGAAGCCGTGCTGGCTGTAGAGCACCTCGCTGCCAGCCGACTTGCTATCTGGGCCGGCATAGGCGCGCAGTAATAAGCCGATCAGCTCGTCGGAACCGGAGCCGCACACGATCCTCTCTGGATCGAGCCCGTGATGACGGCCGAGCGCGCCGCGCAATTGCGCCGCGCTGCCGTCGGGATAGCGGTGGATCTCCCCGGCCAGCGCACGATAGGCGGCGACCGCCTTGGAGCTGGGCCCCAGCGCGCTCTCGTTCGATGCCAGGCGGATCGGCCGCAGGGCGCCGGGAGCCGTCGCCTCGCCGCCGACATAGGGAGCGATGTCGAGGATGCCGGGCCCCGGCACCGGGGCAGTCGCGGTCGTCATCGGCTCAACCTTTTGCTCCGGCGGCAACGCCGGCCGGTGTCGCAAATGCCGAGTTGGGTGGGGCCGACAGCTCGACCGCGGAGAGCGGCATGGCGTACCCGCCGAACCCCAGCAGCCGGTAGAGGGCCGGCCCGAGCTGCTCCTTCAGGCGCTCGAGGCGCGGATCGGAAGCCGCCACGAAACCCTCGATTTCGATCAAGGTGTTCACCCCCTCGGCGTGCTGGCAGGATGCCATGAAGGTGCAGACGAGGCCGAGCGCAGAGAGGGTCGAGAACATGCGGCCGCGGCTGATGTCCGGCGCGTTTTCGGTGGCGATCAGCGTGCGATCCCGCCCGGTCTGCTGTTGGCCGCCATGGCCGATCGCCAGCGCGTCGGCGCTGTCGGAGCGGGCATTGCCGCGGGCGCCGAACGGCAACCGGGCAATAACGTGCGGCGCCTTGTCGTGGGTCGACAAGAGATGGCGCCACCATGGGTCGGGATCCTCTTCCTCCGGCATCGGCAGGACGCCGATCGCGGCCTGGCCCTCGGTCAGCGCGCGGATGACCTGCGCGGTCGAACGATAGGTCAGCATCGGCGTGTGGCTGCCGTAATGGTCGCGCGCGATGTCCCAGAAACCCTGCGCGTCGGGCGGCGCATAGACCGCGATCGTGAAGGCGCCCTGCAGCCGGGTGGTCGCCGCCAAGAGCTCGCGCCACATGCGAACCAGTGTCGCCGGCGGGAACGGGCCATGATTGCGCGAAATGAGCCGGCGGATGATTTCCGCCTCGCGCGCCGGCTGGTGCGCGGCGATCGTGTCGCCGCCGCGCTTGTACGCGGCGACGCGCGAGACAATGTTTATGCGCTCGACCAAGAGATCCTGAAGCCTGTCGTCAATCTCGTCGATGCGTCGGCGTAACTGTTCAAGATCGGACGGGATTTCAGACATGGTTTCGATCGCTGCCGAGGACGGCGATAGTAGTAGGGTTCAAAATCGCTAAAATCAAAGAAAACGTTGACATGTCTGGCCCCCGATTCATAGCTAAGCGCTTCCCGCTCGGCACCGCCGGACGCGCGGCGCCGGCTGCCGCCAACGGCGTCGGTCACGAGATTTTGGCGAAGGGCGCGCTTTGTCGATTCTGACCGCACCTCGGTTACGGCCTCACGGCGACTGGCCCGGGCACAGCCTCGTCATCGACGAGAAGCTGCGGCTCGATTGCGCGGTCGAACTCGGCCCGTTCACGATCGCCTATCAGACTTACGGCACGCTCAACCCGGAGCGCAGCAACGCGATCCTCATCTGCCATGCCCTGACCGGGGACCAGTATGTCGCCGACCCGCATCCGATCACCGGCAACCCGGGCTGGTGGAAGACGCTGGTCGGCCCGGGCGGCGTGCTCGATACCGAGCGATATTTTCTGATTTGCGCCAACGTCGTCGGCGGCTGCATGGGCACGACCGGCCCCAAGGAAATCAACCCCGCGACTGGCGAGCCCTGGGCACTCGACTTTCCGGTGCTGACGATCCGCGACATGGTGCGGGCGCAAAAGCGCCTCATCGATCATCTCGGCATCGACCAGCTGTTTTGCGTGATCGGCGGCTCGATGGGCGCCATGCAGGCGTTG
>Ga0182024_10004939_pt1 | contig 30280 bp, 30 predicted proteins | sample P32metaG_FD_120480 | JGI IMG/M metagenome (GOLD analysis project Ga0182024, IMG submission 120480) | Permafrost microbial communities from Stordalen Mire, Sweden - P3-2 metaG (Illumina Assembly) | ecosystem: Environmental > Terrestrial > Soil > Wetlands > Permafrost | place: Sweden: Stordalen... | reverse complement strand
TCGCCCAATCCGTGAAAAAGCCCGTTCGAATCGGCCGCAACCCCAGGCGAGGCCAGCGTGACAAGAGAACTGAGGGTGGAGGATTGACTTTCAAGAGCCAGCTTGTCGAACAATCCTCGATCCACGTCCGTGTGGGTGGTGGGGTCGTTTTCAACCAGATCCCCGGCTGCTACAACTGTTACGCTCGAGTTGGACGTGCCGATTTGCAAGTTGAACTTCACATCGAGCGGTATGGCGGAGCGCAGGTCCAAGTCCTGCTCTGCGCTTTGAAATCCAGGCGCATTGACGGTGGCGTGATACGGGTTGTAGGGAACGTTGGGGAATTGAAAATTTCCCTGCGCATCCGTCTGGATACTCCGGTTATAGCCGGACACGGGATTCTGAATCTGTACCGTGGCGCCCTTGATTACCGCACCCGAGGGGTCAAGAACCGAACCGCGAATCATTCCGGCGTTGCCCGACTGACCATAAGCAGGATCGATGTTCGCTCCGGCGAACAGACCGACGGCGATTAAAGCGAGAGGTATCCTCATGACGCTCTAGTATTGATTGGAGCGTAGGGCCTGAACTAGGACAATTCCACGAACGATCTGCACAAGGCGGTAAGCGGATCGCTTCGGTCGGTGAGCGGATTAGCTCCGGCTGGCCCGAGGAAAGCTTCAGAAACGCTCCGCGATTTCCAATGGGACCGGCGGTTAAGGGGAGCCTGTATGCGGGCCATTCTTCGAGGTGAGCGGACCACCGCAAATGGGCGCCAGCGCACGCAAAAGATTGTTCCTACCGTATACCTAGCGGGGTATACTATCCGCTGGAACATATGGCACACATAATTAGAGACAAGCAGAAGCTTCTAAATCGCGTCCGGCGGATTCGCGGACAGATCGGAGCGGTTGAACGGGCGCTCACGGAGGAAGCGGAGTGCTCGGAAATCCTGCATTCTATTGCGGCGTGCCGTGGCGCGATCAATGGCCTGATGACCGAAGTGCTGGAAGGCCACATCCGCTTCCATGTCGTGGATCCCGACCGTCGGCCAACATCCGCTCAGGCGATTGCCGCCCAGGAATTGATCGACGTCATTAAACAGTACGTCCGTTAGAGGAGCATGCCCGTGAGCGCATCAACAAGTAACGCGCCACTCACGTCTTCTCAGTTAAATTCCCCCACGCCAGCTGCGACTTCTGGTCCGCGGGAAGTTCACGAGCACCACGGTGTCCAAGAGCCGATCTGGTCCGTATCGCGCTAGTTGGCATGGCTGTGTTCTTCTCCTGGTTTCACGTCTGGCAGCCATATCCACGATTGGACCTGGTAGGCCTGGTCGCTGTTGTTCTGGGAGGTTACCCGATCTACCGCGAAGCATTGGCTGACATTTACTCCAGACGCATGACCATGGAACTTTCCATGACGATCGCTCTTGCCGCCGCGCTTGTCATTCGCGAGGTCTTCACGGCGTTGGTGATTGTTTTCTTCGTTCTGATCGCCGAAGTCTTGGAGGAGCTAACAGTGGAGCAGGGCCGGCGGGCGATCCGGGACCTGCTTGAATTTCTGCCTCCCACCGCTGAGCGGCGAAATGGATCCGTAACGGAGACAGTCTCGGTTTCCTCACTTGCGCCCGGCGATATCGTGATCATTCGGCCGGGAAGTCGCATACCCGTGGACGGCGAGGTGGTTCAAGGGCGCTCGTACGTAGATCAGAGCACCATTACGGGCGAGTCGATGCCTGTCGAGAAAACAGTTGGGGCTCGCGTATTCGCAGGCACGATGAGCCAGGCCGGCGCTTTGGAAGTTCGGACGGTAACAGTCGGCCGCGATACTGCCTTCGGCAAGATCATTGAGGCGGTGGAGCGCGCTGAGGGATCGCAGGCGCCCGTGCAAAGAACCGCCGACCGGCTGGCAGGCTACCTGGTGTATTTCGCCTTGGCCTGTGCCGCCGTAACATTCCTGGTGACCCACAACAGCCGCAGCACAATTTCCGTAATCATCGTAGCCGGTGCATGCGGCATCGCTGCGGGAACACCACTCGCGATCCTGGGCGCCATCGGGCGAGCGGCCAAGGCAGGAGCTATCGTGAAAGGCGGCCGCCATATTGAGTCTTTGGGTTCCGTTGACACAATCGTGCTCGACAAAACGGGTACCCTAACGCTCGGTCACCCTGAGGTGGTCCTCAAGCCGGGGCGAGTGGGATCTTTAGATCTTCTCGGCCTCGCGGCCAGCGCGGAGCGGTATTCGGAACATCCCTTCGCCCGCGCCTTCGTGCGGAAGGCTTCCGAGCTGGGAGTGGCGGCTGCGGACTCGACGGATTTCTCCGCGGAACCGGGCCGCGGAATCCAGTGCAAAGTAGACGGCAAGTTGATCCTGGTTGGATCGAGGGCTTATCTTCTCGGAGCTGGAGTAGCAGTCCCAGAAATCCACAAACCACCGGGAACCGCATCGGATGTTCTCATATGCGAGGATGGCGAATATATCGGCAGAATCCAGGTAGCCGACGTTCTGCGCCCCAGCGCAAAGGCGGCGATGGAGTCTTTGAAGAAGCTCGGCATTCGAACAGTTTTGTTAACTGGCGACGCTCCAGCAATCGCGGAAGCGATCGGCCGCGAATTAGGCGTGGACGACGCTAAAGGCGGCCTGCTTCCGGAGGACAAGCTGCGAGAGGTGGAAAGCCTTCGATCAAGCGGACGCGTGGTCGCGATGGTTGGCGACGGCGTAAACGATGCTCCGGCTTTGGTGGCGGCGAACGTCGGCATTGCGGTGGGCTCAGCCACTTACGTGGCGAGTGAAAGTGCTTCGGTTCTATTGCTAGGCGACGACCTCGCGCGCCTGACGGACCTGGTGAAAATCGCGCGGCAGTGCCACCGCATCATAATGACGAATTTCTTCGGCACGCTTTCAGTGGATGCGGTGGGAGTAGCACTCGCGGCCTGCGGCCTGCTGAATCCAATCCTGGCCGCACTTATTCATGTGACCTCGGAAATGGTTTTCATTCTAAATTCGGCCAGACTGGTCCGGGTCTCGCCGGTCCTCTCTCGGGCGGGCACAACGCATCGCGCGTGCAGTAACTAGTTGGAGGAATCCGGCCGGCGCTTCAGCGTGGGCCGCTCATCTTCGTCGCTGGCCGGAGTCTTGCCGTTTTCATCCGCATCCACTGGACCAGTGCCCGATCCTGGGGTACGGCGCAGCTGCGGCTTGTTGACATCCTTGTCGTCGAGCTTGCGGCGATTGTGCATCAATGCCAAGCGGTTCTTCACGTCATTGAATTCAGAAGTGGTGACCACGTACTCCGGTTTGGCCTTCAGGTAATTCTGGATGTTTTTCTGAGCCGCCTGAATGCGATCGTCGGTCATCGGATGCGTGGAAAAAACCTTGGCCATGGTCCCTGGTTTACGCTTTTCCAGCGTTTCGATCTTCTCAAAAAAGTCCACAAACGAAGTCGGATCGTACCCAGCCTTATACATGTATTCCAGGCCGAGCATGTCGGCCTCCGATTCGAATGCGCGCGAGAACTTCAGGAACCCCACCGGAACCAGAATGCTGGCAGCCTCGTAAATACCGTATCCGGTCCAGGTACCGCCGGTCATTATCATCAGTGGGATCATGCTCAGTTGTGCGATCTCGCCCCGGGTCGCCTGCCGTGTGCCGTGCCGCGCGGCGACGTGAGCAATTTCGTGCGCCATTACGCCCGCGAGCTCAGCCTCATTGTCCGCCTTGAGGATCAGACCCGAATTCACGAAGAAGAATCCGCCCGGCAGGGCGAAAGCATTTACCTCTTCGCTATCGATCACTTTTATGGTGAAGGGAACCTTGGCGTCGGAATTGCGCACCAGGTTCTGGCCAACACGATTCACGTACTCAGCGATCACCGGATCGTTTATGATCTTGGCCTGCCGTTCAACTTGCTGCGCCAGGCCCTTGCCGAGCGCGATCTCTTTTTCGAGCGAATAGAAGTTTACTTTCCCGCTGACATTCCGGTTCCCAATCTGGTCGGGATCCTTCTCGGGGTCAGTGCCGCAAATCGCGTTCGGGACCGCGACCGCGAGCATAATGAGCAGACTGAATTCAAATCGAAGGTATTTCATAGAGCCTCACAACGAACATCGCAGGTAGGGGGCAAACCCTCACAATAATCTTAGCATCCATTAATTTGTTTTACTAGAACAAAATAGCGGGCGCCGCTGGTTGAAGGTGAGCCGGCCGGCGGTTGGGCAGTTTAGATCGTCCCGCTGATGAACCCGATTAGATCGTTAGCTTTGCAATCCAACCCGTCTATCGGAAAGTTCTTGGCGACCGTCCTGCCCTCGCGTAGCTTGGCCCTGTGGCAGTTCGCGCCCGCATCGCGAAACAAAGTCGCCTCTCGGGGGGTGGAGGATTAGGTACATTTGTTCTGGTAGTTGCGATTACCTCGGTTCCCGTCTTGGGGACCCTGCTGGCTATCGTCTCTACCACCGAACCGGATCTCTCTGAACTTAGTCCCATTCGGCAGCCTCAGGGTCAATATTTGCTGCTCAACTGGTACGCGTTGCGGCAAGGCGAATTTTCTCCGGCCGGATCGATTCAAGCGCTCGGATATATGCTGGAAGGCGACCGTCCGCTTCACACCGGTGACTCAATTCGAGATTTTGTCCTCCTGCCAGAAGCCGGAAATATTTTACATCCGGCACACCGCATTCCGAATCAGATGATTGCGGTTCATCTCCGCGAAGGCGAGCAGATTCAGTTCTCGCCCAGAAGTCTGGTGTGGGTGTGGGGAACCTTCCGCGCGGGGACTGGAGATCCAGCCTCCCTTCATGCTATTTATCATCTCGATCAGGCGCAGGCCAAGCGCGCGGATAAATCTGAAATTTCCAAGTACTTCCGCTGAGCTGGCCGCTTACCAGTTCAGGAGTTGGCGGACATTCCGCGCCTGCCGCTTACTGGCAATAAATTCCTGATCGTTGGAAAGAGTGATCAGCCATCTTTGGCTGCTGAGAGCGCTCATCTTTCGCACGTGATCGACGTTCAAGAGCGCATTACGGTGAATGCGCCGAAAACTGGTGCTTTTCAGACGTTCCTGGAGAACCTTAAGGGTCTGTGTGGCCAGGTATCTCCGCTTCGCGGTGACGATCCAGACCAGGTCGCCTTCGGCCTGAAACGCATAAATCTCATCGGCGCTCAGTAGAAAATATTCCTCACCCACGCGGCCCACGATTCGCCGGGTTCGGGGACCTTCGGCCGGCTCGCCCAACTCTTGCAGCTGCGCCACCTTCTCGGCTGCTTCCCGACCGGTGACCCGCCTGGCCCGTTCCACCGCCTCGGCCAAGCGGTCCTGGCCGACCGGTTTCAGCAGATAGTCGACGGCGCCCGCGTCAAATGCCTGAAGAGCGTACTTATCGTAGGCCGTGACGATTACAATCACCGGCATACTCGGCCCGTGCTTCAACTTCCGGACTACGTCCAGGCCACTCATCCCTGGCATCTGCAAATCCAAAAGTACAAGGTCGGGGCGGCAGGCCGCAATCTTATCCAGAGCTTCGGTTCCGTTATCCGCCTCTCCTACAATCTCTATGTCTTCGATAGTCTCCAGCTCTTCGCGCAAGATCTTTCTGGCAACCGGCTCATCATCCACGATAAGCGTCTTCAATTGCATGCGCGCGCGCTCAGGCTCAGACTGTTTTAGCACACTCGAATCGGAACGCCGCACGGAATTCAGATGAGCGGGCGGTAGCAGTAGATCAGCGAGCTGAGATCCATGGTGAACGGACACGGTTAAGCTCTCGCGGCCGCAACCGCTAATCCGAGCGAGGGCTTCCATGGAAGCAGGAAACTGACCGTCGTCACGCCGTTCAACGCTGTCGCCTCGATGCGCGTCTGCGCGCCGTAGCACAGCGCCAGACGGCGCCTTACGTTGGACAGCCCAACGCCATCGGGATTCGCTAGACTTCTTGTGTCGCATTCTCCCGAGTTCGAAATGCTGATGGCGACGCCTTCGGGCTCCTGCCGGATGCTCAGCCGCACGAAACCATCCCCGGTTCTAGCAGCTACGCCATGTTTCACGGCGTTCTCGACCAGCGGTTGAATGGACAGCAGCGGAATCGTAGCTCGCAGAACGGATTCATCGACCTCCAGCTCAGTCCGTAGTTTCGAGCCCAGGCGCAGCTCCTCAATCTCCAGGTAAGCCCGGACAATCCGCAACTCTTCTTCGATCTCGATGAACGTCCGATCGGAACGAAGCAGATAGCGGAAGACATCGGCCAGGTTCAAGACCAAGCGCCGGGCTTCGGTATTGCTTCGATCGATCGTACCGTAGAGCGTATTAAGGGAATTGAACAAGAAGTGAGGATTGATCTGAGCTTGGAGCGCCTTCAGTTCCGCTTCCGAGACCAGGTTTTGCATTTGCAGTCCCCGCAGTTGTTCCACTTGTTCCACCACCGCCGACTGCAGGCGCGCCAGCACCGCGAAGTCCTCGCTCAAGTAGCGCCGGCCGCCGTCGCGTGGGCCGAGCAGTAGATATCGGGCATCCCCGCGCGAAAAGCGTAACGGAACAACGGCTTGAACCCAGGCCGGCAGATTCCAATTGGGTGGGTCGAGGACCGCTAACGGAATCGATTGGCCGCTCATCGACGGGCATTCTTGAGCTAGCGCGAAGCGTGCCGCGTGCAGGAAGTGCGCGACCGTTTCGGCCGAGCCATCCAGATATTGGGATTCGCTCGCCGCGGCGCGGCCGAGCTGCCGAACTCCCCGGAGAGCATCGTCCACGTTGGATCGCAGGAAAATTACCCGCGTCAACAAACCTTGCACCCGGTTGCGCGCGTAAACAAAGAGAGTCAGCAGAAGGCAGGCCGAAACGAACAGCAGGCCCGCGTCGAAGGGATCCTTCAAGTGCTCAGTCAGCGCCGGCGACTGGATGGCGCGGATGGAAATGAGCACCGCCGCTGCCGCCAGGGAAGCATTCACGATAAACCGAAGGAACGCGTCCAACAAAAGAAAACGATAATCCTGCAGCAGTACCAGGAGTGCCAGCGGAATACCGGCGTGGTGCAAGGCGATCTCCCCCGACCAGGCCTGCCGGGGATGATCCGAACCGAAGTGCGCAAACGATATGGCGAGCAGAAACAGTCCCATGGCGGCCGCCAGCCGCGAACCTGCCGCGCGCTTCTCTTCCCGCAGTTCCAGCAGCACGGAAATGACGGTGATACATGCAAAGCCCGCCGTCACCAAAATCAAGGCGGCATAGTGGAAGCGCGGATCCCCGGTCAGCAGATCGCCAGCATGCAGCAGGACGGCAATCGCACTCAGCACATAGCCGCTGATCCACAAGGGGCGATAATCCGAGCCGAGCGAAATGTGAAGAAGCACGGCCGGCAAAATGCTCAGCACCGAAAAACTGGCGGCCACAATCACGTCCGCCACTGGACCGCTGGAAGGGCCGCTCGCGAGCGCGATCAGCGAGCCAAGATTCCATAACATGGCTAGCGCCGCGGCCACCGCCGGCAAACTGCTCGGTTCCTCCCGCGCGCGCCGCCAGTTCACCAGAAAGAGATAAAGCAAAATGCCGAAGATCACGACTCCGGCGCTATGCCCTATCGTATTTACGACGACCGGTTTGTGAACGCTCAGCCAATCGGGCATTCTGATTTTAACGATACCCAATTTCCAATCAGCGATGTAATTCAGGCTGTAGACTGGTAATTTACGAAGCGCGAACCCCTAAACAGCCACCCCTCACGCCAGGCCAGCAGTCTTCTGGCCGGTATCCACCCGGTGCGCGAAGCCCTGCGCGCCGCGCGTCCTCTCGACCGCGTGCTGATTGCTCGAGGCGCCGGCGGGCCGCGTCTGCAGGAGATCATCGATCTGGCTCGCGAACGTTCCGTATCCGTGCGATTCGAGCCGCGCGAGGCGCTGGATCGTGCCTCCAACGGCGCAGCGCACCAGGGCGTCGTGGCCTTTGGCGCCGCGCAGCGCTATGCCGATCTTGACGACGTGCTCTCGGGAGCCGAAGCTCAAACCCAATTATTGGTGCTGCTCGACGGCGTTGAAGATCCGCATAACCTCGGCGCCATTGTCCGGACTGCTCATGCCGCGGGCGCATCCGCCATTCTGATTCCCGATCGCCGGGCCGCGGGCCTTACCGAAGTTGTCGCCAAAGCCGCCGCCGGGGCGCTCGAACATCTGCCCGTGGTTCGGGTGGGGAATGTCAGCCAGACGCTCGAAAGGCTTAAGAAACGCGGGTTTTGGATTTACGGGCTGGATCAGCGCGGTTCCCAACTCTATAGCGAAACCGATTACGCAAAGCCAACCGTGCTGGTTTTGGGCGGCGAGGGCCAGGGCGTCCACGAACTGGTCAAGAAGCATTGCGATGTACTGGTACGCATCCCCATGGCCGGAGCCATCTCGTCGCTCAATGTGTCCGTGGCGGCCGGGATTGTGCTGTTTGAATGGGGACGGCTGCATTCATAAGGACCTGGCGTCGCCAGGAGTGGCGACGCGGCACGCAAAGTGCGTGCGCCACCTACGCGTCCATTTGTGGTAGTATGAATTTTCCCCTCGACGAGGTTTCTAGTGGACCGTCTTACCCGTAAAGAACTGAAAAGCGACCGGTTTGCGCTGGAAGTCCAGCACAGCATCCAGGTCGTCTCCGATCATCGCCAGCAGCTTGTCCGCTGGGGAACCGTTGCCGCCGTGGTGGCCATTCTGGTGATCGCGGTGGTGCTTTATCGCAATCATGAGCACGTCGTGCGGCAAGAAGCTCTGCACAACGCCGAGCAACTGCAGAATGCGACCATCGGCCCGCAGATGAACGAATACGCCGTCAGCTTTCCGACCCAAGCGGATCGCGACAAAGCCGTGAATAAGGCCTTCACCGAACTAGCGGCGAAATACCCGGGAAGCGACGAGGGGCTGATCGCGGAATTCTTTCTGGGAACGAACGCCGCCGATCAGGGCAGGTTGGCCGATGCGGATAAGCGCCTGAAAGACGTTGCGGATTCGAGCACTCCTTACTCGGCGCTGGCCAAAGTATCGCTCGCGCAGGTATACGCCGCCGAAGGCAAAGAAGCCGACGGGGAGAAGCTCCTGCAGTCGCTGATCGACCATCCCACTCCTCTGGTTTCGAAGGAAGCCGCCACGATAGCGCTGGCCGAGCTGATCGAATCCAAAGATCCGCAGCGAGCGCGCAAGTTGCTGGAGCCGTTGCGAAGCAGCACGCGCAGCGGAGTGAGCAGGGTAGCTATCAGCGCACTTTCTGACTTGACCCAGAAGTGAATTCGCTCGCTCGCCTGCGCTTCCCGGTGGAACGGAGCCGCGGCCGCCGCTATCCCGAGCTTGCGCATCCATACCGTAACGAATTCCAACGCGATCGCGACCGGATTATTCACTCGCGCGCCTTTCGCCGGCTGGAAAATAAGATGCAGGTGTTTCCCGCAGGCATCTCCGACCATTTCCGCAACCGGCTAACACACACCATCGAGGTTTCGCAAATCGCGCGCACGGTGGCCGCGGTGCTAGCCCTCAATGAAGACCTCACGGAAGCGCTCTCGCTCGGCCATGATATCGGCCATCCGCCCTTTGCGCATGCCGGTGAAGAGGAACTGGACCGCCAGATGCGCCGCTACGGCGAGCGCTTCGATCACAATCTGCATGCGTTGCGCGTGGTCGAAACGTTCGAACACCGTTATGCTCGCTTCGCCGGGCTCAACCTGACGTTCGAGGTGCGGGAGGGGATCGTCAAACACTCGCGCGATTTCGGGAAGGGCGAGAATCCGGTTCTGGACGAATACCTTCCGGGGCTGCGACCGCCCTTGGAGGCCCAGTTGATCGATTTGGCCGACGAGATTGCCTATAATACAGCCGACCTGGATGACGCATTTTCGGCGCGTCTGTTCGCAATCTGCGACATTCGCGCGGCCGTGCCCGAGTTCGAGCGGCGTTACCAGGAAGCTGAAGGACATTTCCCGGCTGCGTCGGAGCGCGAGCTGTTTCAGGAAGTGGTGCGAGGCCTGGTGGATTGGCTCGTATCCGGGCTCATCCAAGGAACTATGCTTGCTGCCGCGGAGGCAGAAGTCGCGGATTCAGACCAGGTCCGCGAGTACTCCCGGCGCCTGGCATCGTTTGTCCCCGAAGCCAAGGCCACCAACCGCCAGCTCAAGCAGTTTCTGCATCATGCCGTCTATTTTTCCGAGGCGATGGTGGAAGAACGCCGGCGCTCAGCCGCTATGATTGCCGAGCTATTCGAATTTTATGCCGCCCATCCGGATAAGCTGCCGGCCAATTACGTCGAGGCGCTGGAGCATTGGCCCGTGCATCGCGTGGTCTGCGATTACATCGCCGGAATGACGGACGGCTTCTTTCTGCGGACCTACCATGAACTCCGGGGGCCGCGCCCGTGAGGAAGCGGTTAGAAGTTTAGGAAACAATCCAGCCCCCAAAACCATCCACAGATCGGGATGGGTTTTAGGTGACGGCCGGCAAAAAATATTGGCTGGGCGGGATCGGGGTCTTGGTCGGCCTTACGGTCGTCGGCGCCTTTGTGGCTGCGTCGAGGATGGCCAAGCGCTTTGAGCCCACGATCCGCGAACAGGCTATCGCATATCTGCACAAGCGATTTCATAGCGAGGTTGAGATCGCATCGCTGCAGGTCCATCTTCCCAAGATGTCGATCTTCCAAATCCTTTTGCGGCACGGCCGCGGAGCGATGGTGGGTGTGGAGGGTCAGGGAGTTTCGATGCGCCTCGGAGGGAAGCGCGACCTGCCCCCTCTATTCCAGATCCGGAAGCTGTTTTTCATCGTGGATCTGGGCGTGCTGACGGAGCCTCGCAAGACTGTCGAGTTTGTTTCCCTGGACGGAGTGGAGCTCCACATTCCGCCCAAGGGCGAATTTCCGGACTTGTCTGGATCCAGTGGTTGGGGTGAGGACGCATCCGGAAAACCGAACGTGCTCATCAAAGACGTTCAGTTCAATAACGCGCTGCTGGTCATTCATCCCCGGGACCAAAGCAAGCAGCCGCTGCGCTTCAATATCGAGCATCTTCGGATGAAATCGGTAGGGATGGATTCGGCCATGAAATACACCGCTGCCATGACCATTCCGAAACCTCCAGGGACGCTGCATAGTGAGGGAAGCTTTGGTCCGTGGATGGCGCTGGAGCCAGGAGATACGCCGCTGGACGGCAATTATACCTTCGACAAAGCCAATTTGGGCGTCTTTAATGCCATCGCGGGCACGCTGAATTCAACCGGTAAGTTCGATGGGACGCTCAATACGGTTCGGGCGCGAGGAGTCGCCAATGTACCGAACTTTCGTCTGAAGGACGTCGGTAATGCCGTGCCACTTTCAACTCGCTTTGAAGTTCTGGTGGATGGCACCAATGGCAATACGGTGCTGCAACCGGTGCGGGCGAAGCTGGGAACGACGAATTTCACCACGACCGGCACGGTGATCAAGCATGAGGATCAGGCCCTTCGCAGCATCAGTCTGAAGGTCATGATGCCGCACGGAGACATCCGCGATCTGCTTCGTCTGGCAGCCAAAGGCGCGCCCTTTATGGAAGGCCAGATCAACTTGAACTCGCTCATCGATATTCCGCCCCTGACCGATCCGGTCAATCAGAAGCTGCGCCTGGACGGAGAGTTCGATATCACCGCCGCCAAGTTTCTGCGATCCACGATCCAGGAACAGATCGATCAGTTGAGCCGCCGCGGGCAGGGGCAGCCGAAGAATCAGGAAATCGACGAGGTCGTTTCGAACATGCGAGGTTCATTCCGCTTGGAAAACCGGCTCATGACCTTCGGGTCCATGTCGTTCGACGTTCCCGGAGCCAGCGTAGAAATCGCGGGCGAATACAATTTGGCCGAGGATACTATCGATTTTCACGGAGCGCTGAAATTGGACGCGAAGGTATCGCAAACCATGACCGGCTGGAAGCGATGGGCTCTCCGGCCTGCCGACCCCTTCTTCTCCAAACATGGGGCGGGAACCTACCTGAAGATCAAAGTGGACGGGACTTCGAAGCAGCCCAAGTTCGGCCTGGATCGCGGCAAGCGCAGCGCCGGCGTAGAGCCGAAGACCGCCCAAAACAGCGAACTGGGCTCTAAATAGACCTTTGCACGCCCGATGCTACGATGGAAGAGACCGGTCCTTCCATCATGAAATGCAAAATCTGCAACACCCGTAAGCCGCGCCGTTACTGTCCTGGCGTGGGAGGCGATATCTGCTCGATTTGCTGCGGATCGGAGCGCGAAGTGACCGTGAATTGCCCGTTGGACTGTGTCTACCTGGTGGAAGCCCGGCAACATGAAAAGCCGGCCCCGCCCGCCGCCGGACCGCTTCCCAACCAGGATGTCAAGCTGAGCGAGGAATTCCTGCGGGACCATGAGCCGCTGCTGATTTTCCTGGGAGCAAAGCTGCTCGAAGCATCGCTCGAAACCGCCGGCGCGGTCGATTCCGACGTCCAGGAAGCGCTTGAGTCGCTGATCCGCACCTATCGTACTCTCGAGAGCGGTCTCTACTACGAGACGCGTCCGAACAATCTGCTGGCCGCGGCCATACATCAGAAAATTCAGGAAGCGGTGCAGGAGCTGCGCAAGGAGCTAAGCGAAAAAGGATCCACGCCCATCCGCGACTCCGAAATCCTGGGGATTCTGGTGTTTTTGGAGCGAGTGGGTCTGCATCAGAGAAATGGACGGCCGCGCGGCCGGGCCTTCATCGACTATTTGCGCGGCTATTTCCCGCAAAAGCAAGCCGTCCCGGCGGCTGCGCCTGCTCTGATCCAGGTATGACCGGTTTCATCGTATTCGCTCACGGATCGCGCGTTGAAAGCGCCAATCAGACAGTTCGAGATATCGCGGCGCGGATGGCGGCTGCGCGCGGCGACATCGTGGAGCCGGCCTTCCTGGAATTGGGCGAGCCGGATCTTGCCGGCGCCACCGCCAGGCTGGTGGCTCGCGGGGCTTCGCGCATTGTCGTCATCCCTTATTTCCTGACCCTGGGCACGCATATGCAGCGCGATCTTCCAAGGCTGGCCGAGGATGCCGCTAGCCGCAATGGCGGTATCGAGCTGGATGTCACGTCGCCGCTGGATGGACATCCGGCGTTGCTCGAGGCTTTGCTCGATCGCGCCAGTGAAGCGCTATCGCACGGCCAGGATCGTGCATGAAAGCGACGCTGCTGGAATCGCGTGAGATCGCCCCCGAAGTGCGCCACTTTGTGTTTGAGGCGCCGGGCGTGAAGCAGCTCCACTTCAAGCCGGGCCAGTTCGTTTCCTTCAACGAAATGCTGGGCGGCAAGAAGATCACGCGGGCTTATTCCATCGCCTCGCTCCCCGGGGGCAACCACTTCGAGCTTTGCCTGAATCTGGTGCACGAGGGTATTTTTTCGCCGCACCTGTTCGCCATGAAGCCGGGCGATTCAGTGGAAATGACCGACCCGCTGGGTTTTTTCGTGGTCCGTAATCCGGCCAAGGAAGCCGTGTTTGTGGCTACTGGAACAGGGATCGCGCCCTTCCGGTCGATGGCGCCCGATTATTTAAGTCATCCCCAGGCTAAGCAACTGACGCTGATTTTCGGGGCGCGGCACGAGCGAACTATTTATTATCGCGACGATTTCGAGGCGCTCGCGCAACAGCATTCCAACTTTCGTTTTTTGCCGACGCTGAGCCGCGCGGAACCTTCCTGGAGCGGCCGGACCGGACACGTGCAGCTCCATCTGCTGGATGTGATTGGCGAGCGGCGCGACTTGGATGTATACATATGCGGCCTGAAGGCCATGGTGGATGACGTTCGCGCGATCCTCAAAGGGATGGGCTTCGATCGCAAGCAGATCATCTTCGAAAAGTACGATTGATGAATAGAACAGTGGCACTGGCGGCGTTGATGGTCCTGCTGTTCGCGGGCACGGTGGCGGTGCTGGTGAACGTCATGCCTGGGCCGCACAAATCAATGGACTATTTGGTTATCGGCGCCGTAGCCACGCTGCTATGCTTAGTGGCTTTGTTCGTGGTCTTGATCAAGGTGCCGCAGAGACGCAAGCCCGATTCGGAATGACCACCGCTCGCTAGCGGTCACGTCTCAATTACGGACGCGCACTTCCACCGACTTGTATATTTCTTTGGTCTGCTCCAGATTCGCGAATTCGAGACCAGGCAGCTGGGCGGAAGCCGTACCGGCCGCAACGCCCCAGCGAACGCAATCGGCGAAGTCTTTCTTTTTCGTGGTGGCCCAGACATAGGCCGCTGCCAGCGCATCTCCGGCGCCCAGCGGGGAGACGGCGTCGATTCGCGGCGGCAGCACTTCCATCAGCTGATTCTCGTTGATCGCCACCACGCCGCGGCTTCCCAGCGACAGCAGGACCGACTCCGCGCCCATGGCCTTAATCCTGCTCGCGGCCTCGACGAAATGCGCCCGCGTAATCAGAGCGCGGTTCAATAGCCGCTCCGCTTCCGGCTGGTTCGGGGTCACCACCGTAGGCCCGGCTTCCACTCCATGCAGCAGCGCATCGCCATCGGTATCGAGCAGCACCTTCACCTTGTGTTCGCGGGCCCGGCGGATCAGCTTGGTATAAAAATCGGAAGAGACGCCGGGTGGAATGCTGCCGCACAGCATCAGCCAGGACGCGCCAGGGAGCCGGCTATCGACGGTCTTTTCGATATTCTTCAACTCGTCCGGCGTGATCAGCGGCCCGGGCTCGTTCATCTTAATCGCCAACCCCTGGCGGTCGGTCACCGTGAAGTTGGTTCGAATTTCGCGACTGATGCGCACCAGCTTTATCGGGAAGCCCAACTTGGCCAGCAGCTTTTCGAACCGCTCGCCGTGCGCACCTCCGGAGGTGGCAATCGCCAGCGTCTTGGCGCCGTAGCAATGGATGACGCGAGAAGCATTGATGCCGCGGCCGCCGGCTGAATCGCTGCTCGATAGAATGTACGCGCGATCTTCGAATACCAGCCGGTCCACGCAAAGATTGCGATCGATGGAAGGATTGATGGTGAGGGTGATAATCAACTCCCAATGTTAACCTGAACTATTGCGGCGGCATTCCCAGTTATTGGCGTATGTGGCGCTGGCCGCCGTGTGTTTTTTCTGGGGAACAACTTACCTGGCCATTCGGATGGCGCTGGAATCGGTTCCACCGCTGATGCTGGTCAGCCTGCGATACACGGTGTCGGGGACTGTCCTGCTCATCGCCGCGTTGTTCGCCAAAGCGCATCTGCCCTCAGGCAAAGAGCTTTTTTACACGGCTCTGTTCGGAGTAATCATCATCGGACTCGGGAACGGCTGCCTGGCCTTCGCCGAACTTTGGATTCCAAGCGGCCTGGCGGCGCTCTTCATCACCACCACGCCGTTCTGGATGATCGGCATCGAGGCGCTCATCCCGGGCGGCGCGCGCTTGCACCTGCCCACCCTGTTCGGAATGCTGGTGGGATTTGCAGGAACGCTGCTGCTGGTCACTCCCAGTGCTATTCACGAAGGCTTCCGGGGTCCGATATTGCAAGCGTTTTTGCTGCTCCAGTTCGGTTGTTGCGGTTGGGCTTTCGGTTCGATCCTGCAGCGCCGCCACTCGACAAAAGCTCATCCGGTGGTGAGCGGCGCGGTGCAGCAACTGGCCACCGGCCTGGCGTTTCTAGGCCCGGCGTTGTTTACCCGAACGCAGCCCATCCCGTGGACCGGCCGTAGCTTCGGGGCTGTGATTTACTTGATCACCTTTGGCTCGGTGATCGGCTATAGCGCATACGTGTACGCGCTCGATCAGCTTCCGGTGTCGATCGTTAGCATTTACAACTACATCAACCCGATTATCGCGTTGTTCCTGGGCTGGCTGATTTACCGCGAGACGGTCGGGATGCCTGAGATCGCGGCCATGTTAATTATTTTCGCCGGCGTGACACTGGTGAAACGCTCGGCGGGCCTTGCTGCGAAGCCTGTTGTCGAGAAGGCCGTCACGGGTTGAACTCGCACTGCGTCGCGGTACCGCTACTTTGAGTTCGTTCCTGGCCTTAGCAGGGGCTACTTCGAAGTCCTAGCTAGGTCAACCACCGTCGCATCAATATGGCGGCGCTTCAAGCCGCAGGCTTTCAATCATTGCGAAGTGCTTCCGGTTCCTGCTGACGAGTGTGCAATTCTGTCCGATCGCAGTAGCGGCGATGAGTGAGTCGAATGTGCGTAGGCCATCTGATCTCGCGTATCGCTTCAGCAGCTCATACGCAAGCTGGCCAATCGCGGCGTCAATGTGAATCACCCGATACGTCGATACGAGCGAATCGATAGCATTCAGGTCTCGCTTGTCTCTTGCCCCAACGATCAGTTCCTGGGCAGTGACAATCGAGATCGCTGGCTCGCTCAAGGCATCGACGTAGCCGGCAGCCTCGGCATTCTCGCGAGACAGATCGATCATCACGTCGGTGTCGATCAGCGAAACCATCGGTTCGCGCCCGCTAACCGCGTGGATTTTCCCTAAGCTTGTTCACGTAGTCGACGCCAGTGCCGATATCGGCGCGGTCCTTCCACATGCCGTAGAAGGGAAGATCCTTAATGGAGGCCCGCTTGCGAGCAGGCTGTTGCTCCACGGGAACCAGCACCTCGACCACAGTTCCTTCCTTGAGCTTCACATCTTCAAGGGGACGGAAGACACCGTTCTCGTATTTTGCGGCGATGGTCATCGATATAGACCAATCCTAGCACCTAGATGCACTAACGAATTTTCAAACCAGCTGTGCCATCCGCTCCAGGCTCGCCTCGAATCTTTGCCGGTTAGTCAGAACCGGCGCGAATAAATCGCCGACGCGCTCGAAACGATCCAGCACATTATGGATGTTGAACTGTTGCGGTTCGAGGCCCTTCTTCACTTCCGACCAATCCAGCGGCGTGGAAACCGCGGCGCCGGGATACGCTCGCGGCACGTATGGAGCGGCGATGGTCTTGCCGGTCGAGATCTGCAGGTAATCGAAATAAACCTTGGCCTTTTTGCGGCGTGATACGGTGCGCGGCGTGGTGAACAGATCGGGATTCTGGCGAATCACCAGGATCGACAGGACCTCGGCGAAAGACCGCACCTGCTCATAGCTATAGACAGCTTCGAGCGGGATGTAGATGTGCATACCGTCGCCGCCGGTGGTCTTCGGATAGCCCGCCAGCCCAATGGAGTCGAGGGTCTTCTTCACCAATTGCGCGGCCTCCACGATCTTCTCGTAAGGACATCCCTCGGTGGGATCGAGATCGATCAGAGCGAAGTCGGGATTATCGAGCGAACCCAGGCGGCTCATCCAGGGGTTCTGATCGATGCAGGCCAGGTTGGCGAGATACAGCAGGGTCGCGCGATCGTTGCAGATGATGTAGTGGATCTGGTCCTGATTGTGTTCGGAAAAAATCGGTTCCAGCCGCACCCAGTCGGGAACTTTGTCTTCGGCATCCTTCTGGAAAAAGAAATCGTGGTCGATTCCGTTGGGATAGCGCTTGAGCGAAAGCGGCCGGTCGCGCAGGTGAGGAATAATCAGGTTCGCGACCGCGTCGTAGTAATTGATGAGGTCGCGCTTGGTTATTCCCTCGCCGGGATAAAAGATCTTATTGACGTTGGTGAATTTGAGGCGGTGGCCGTCGATATCCGCGATAATTTCCACAGCCGATTTCGGCGGAATCAGCGGCTCGCGTTTGATAAGCGCCGGAGCGCTTTCCGGCTCGGCCGAGCGCGCATCTTCATCATCGCCGCCGGCGCCGGGACGCTCGCGCACGCACTCTTTTGGATCTTTATCGGGCCGCAGCCCCAGGAAGACCGGCGCTCGTAACAGGCCATCCGGAGTAGTCTCTAGAAATTTGATCTCGGCAACCAGTTCCGGCTTAACCCAGGTGACGTTGCGAAGCGCCTTTACCGGCCCCGAGAACGGGCTCTTCTTGGTAATGAGCGGTTCGATTCGCGAGTAAATCTCCGGCAGCGTTTTGTCGTTGAAGCCGGTGCCCGCTTGGCCGACGTGCACCAACTTTCCGCGCTCGTAGCAACCCAGGACCAGCGAGCTGAAGTAGTCGCGTTCGCCATGCGTGAAGCCGCCGATCACGAAATCCTCGGTGGAGAGAACTTTGATCTTGACCCAATCCGTGTTGCGCCGGCCCTCGTACTTACTTCCACGACGTTTGGCGAGTATGCCTTCGAGTCCAAGCTGGCGGGCCGCTTCAAGCATGGCGTCGCCCGAGATCGTGAAATGATCCGAGAGCCGGATGCGTTCGGTGGGCGTGACGATTTCGGCGAGCAAGCGCTTGCGTTCTTCGAGGGCCACGCCGCGCAGATCGTAGCCGTCCAGATAAAGCAGATCGAAAAGGAACAGGGTGACCGGAGTGGAGCGCGCCAGGTGCGCGATAGTATTCGGATCACCGACCGAGATGCGCGGCTGGATCAGACTGAAGCTGGACTTGCCTTTGTCGTCCACAACCGCGATCTCGCCGTCCAGCACCGCCGTCGACGCTTTGAGATAGCGCGGCAGAACGCTGAGCTCCGGATACTGCTGCTCGCAGCGCTTCTGGTTGCGGGTGAGGATACAGAGCCGGCTGTTTTCGATGAAGGAAAGGGCGCGAACACCGTCCCACTTCACTTCGTACAGCCAATGATCGCCGGCGGGCGGCTTGTTCGCGAGGGTGGCGAGCATGGGAGTGACGGATCGCGGCATCGGCGATTTCACCGCGCCCTTCAGTTCAGCGAGCCGTTCCAAGCCGGGGGTTTGGCTAGCAACCGCGGGGAGATTTTCGGCGATCTCCTGCTGGCTGCGGCCAGTGAGCACGCTGCGGGCGTAGTCTTCGATGTTCCAGCCCGGCCGCGCTTCGGTATCTTTCTTCTTGATCAGCAGCCACTCATTGCCCTTGCCCCGGCCGCGCATCAGAACCAGAGCGAACTCTCCGCGCAGCTTTTCCCCATGCAGGCGAAACTTCAGATCGCCGCGCTCGATCTGCGCGCTCGCCGGTACGCCATCGCCCAGCAGCTCATAGGTGCCGCGGTCCCATAGCATCACGCTACCGCCGCCATACTCGCCTTTCGGAATATTGCCCTCGAAGCCGCCGTAGTCGATGGGATGATCCTCCACATGGACGGCCAGAGCCTTTGACAGCGGCTCCAGGCTCGGACCTTTGGGAACGGCCCAGGATTTGAGAGTGCCATCTACTTCTAATCGGAAATCGTAATGTAAGCGGGTGGCGTCGTGCCGCTGGACGCAGAAATAATTGCCGGCTGCTTTGGCGGGAGTTGCTGGTTTGGGTTCGGGAGTCTTGTCGAAGGACCTCTTGCGCTCGTATTCCTTCAGCGACATTCAGGCACTATCCTCCCATGGCCGAAGGCGCGGAATCCAACGGGGAACGTGCGCGCTGAAGGCCTGGTACTCGTTGCCAAAGGTGGAACCGAGCTTCGGCTCTTCGTATCCGACGACAAACAAGTGAGTGCACAGCCATATGAAAGCCGCGTACTCAAGAAGATGAACGCTGCCGAATAATAATGCCTGGCCCGTGACTACCAACAACAGCGCAACGTACATGGGGTTGCGCACATAACGATAGAGTCCCCGGACGACCAGATGGCGCGTGGGAAAGATGGGCGCCGGGGTCCCCAGGCCCTGGATTGCGAAGCGCGCGAACGAATCTAAGAGCACAGAAACTCCGGCGACGATGAGGAGGACGCCGGCGACGCGCAGAGATCTAAAGATTCCGAACGATGATTCCATTTGCCAGCGAGTGATCCAAAAAGGGATCAGACCAACCACTGTCAGGGGGGCGATCAGCAGAAAGATCGCCGATCCGATGATGGCGAGTATTTTTCGCTGGTGGTCTTTCACCATACCTGCTTTCACATTACACTGGGAGGTTTGTCACCTAAGGAGGCTGCGAATGGCGGAAGACCGGTTTTACTGGATGGGCGATGATTTGGGCGACGGCGGTGACGGCGGAGATGGGGGCGATGGCGGCGATGGCTATGGCGACGATCAGGACGATCAGGATGGCGACGATCAGGGCGATCCGGATGACGATCAACCTGATGACGACGGCGGCGCTGGGGGCGGCGGAGATGGTGGCGATGATGAAAATTTGGATGATTATTTCGCCTCTGACGAAGACCTGCCGCCGGTGGATGGCGATGTATTCGGTAGCGCATCCGACTTTCCCAATGCCGACGCCAGCGACTTCGAAGATGACAGGGGCGACTGGACGCCGGCCGATTATCAAGAATCCGCCCAGAACCTTTTCGGCGACCATGAATTCTTCGGCGACACGCTGATCCAGCAGAAGACCGACGAAGGATTTCAACCTTATCAGGACTCGCAATTTAACAATGCGTTCGAACAGATCGCGGCTGGCACTTCGGATACCGTGCATCTGTTCGAGCGTGATGGCAAGCTCTTCGCCTTCGGGCTGGTGTCGCAGGCTGTACTGGAAATATTGATGGCCAGGTACAGGGGCATCGATCTCAGCGGACTGGAAGTGGGTGTTCCGCAGAAGGGCGAGCCAGTGCCGGTTCAGCCGCTGCCGCCGGCCTTCGCGAATGTCGCCGAGCAGGATGCAGTGGATTTAAGGAAATACTGCACTCCCATCGGGGATCAAGGCCAAACCGGCCGGTGTTCGGCATTTGCGTGGACCCATGCGACGGAGATGTCGCGCAACATCTTGCAGGAAGATTCTGCGCGGCTGAGTCCGAACTTCACCATGCTCGAGTTTCAGCGCATGCAAGGCGACGCCCAGGATTACCAATATGCGTACTCCGGCGGCGACGGCACCGTCGGTGGCTCCGATCCCGGTGGGGTGCTAGTCGAACACGGGACCTGCCGGCAGGAATTGTGGCCTGACGATCGTCCTCAACCAGCGACCCGCGAGCAGCAGTTGGTGGCCGATGCGGAGAAGTACCGCTTAGAAGGGGTGCCGCTGCCCATCGCGGTGGACGACGTCCGCAAAGTGCTTAGCGCGGGCTGCCCTGTTCACGTATCGATGAATACCGGCTCGGCATTTTCAGATGTGGGGCGCGATGGAGTCTTCAATGCGGCCGAAGCGCCTTGGGGACGGCACGGCCGGCATGCGATGCTAATCGTGGGCTATACAGGAAACTTCTTTATTCTGAAGAACTCGTGGGGAACGGATTGGGGCGACAAGGGATATGCATATGTACCTAAGAATGTCCTTGCCGCCTCAGATCCGGAATTTGTGGCCATCCTTTTAAAGAGACCACAGCAATGAACTGCTAGCGGACGCCCCAAGCATCGTGGTGATCGCGAAATTGCTGGAGCCGCCCGACGTCATCGTTCAGGATGTCCCGATCCCGTCCGTTTAGGTGGCTGTCGGCTGCCACGTGCTGAAGACGATTGATTACGTCTGTCAACTCGGCCTCGTTATAACGATGATCGGCCAATTGGCTCTGCAGATCGCCGAGTTGCTGCTTCACCCTATCCAACCGGTACTCGTCACGCATACCTGCAAATGACGAGATTTGAACATGGTTCAGATCGTCCCGCACCCGGTCGAACATACGCGCGCGCCATTGATCGCCGCGATAATAATCGTCCCGATCCCGGTGATAGGCATCGTCGTCACGGGGCGGCTGGGCCTGGATGCTAGCGCCCAGACCAAACAACATCAAACTTGTCCCAGCAATAGTTCTTAGTAGTAAATGCTTCATATTGAGGTGCCTCCTCGCCCTGTATGACGCCCTCGGATATTATTATTTGGGGTTAAGAACCGTGACAACCCGTTACTAACGCCAACCATTGCGAGACCGAAAATCCTCCAGTTGGTACAGATCTCGCGCGAGAATCTCCCGATCGCCGTAAATTAAATGATTGCTATTGACCACATGCTGCAGGGCTGAGATAGTGTCGTTCATTTCGTGCCGGTGGCCCGAGCGCTGGAACTCGGCGAGCTCTTCGCGAACCTTATTGAATCTTCGGCGATCGCCGCCGTTCCAATTGGAATTCGCCTCGGCGCGTTCGATATCGGACCGCAGGTGGCTGAACAAGTCCCTGGGGTTGCGTTCTTCACGGCTATACGGGCCTTGATCACTGTAGCGCTCGACGGGTGGAGGGCCCGGATAATATTGCGGCTGGGCGATAGCGCCGGCGGCGAGCAGGCCCGCTACTGCGAACATCGGGAAATATCTCATCGAAAAATCTCCTCGCAGTTTCGACGTATCGAATGAGCAGCGAAGATTCAGAGCGATGATTATTTGCGCTTAATGAGGAGATGGAAGCGCTATTGCTTTTCGATTCGCATCCCGTAGAACGATCGCCACACGAAGAAAATGGAGATCAGCAGGAAAACGGCCGCCAGGATATCCGTGAAGGTGGCCCCTTGATCATGCGTCAGCGACACCGCCAGTTCCACTGCGAGCAAGCCGAACAACGTGGTGAACTTGATGATCGGGTTTAACGCAACGGAGGAAGTATCCTTGAATGGATCGCCGACGGTGTCGCCTACTACTGTGGCGTCGTGCAGCGGCGTGCCCTTCTGCTTTAGTTCCGTCTCCACGATCTTCTTGGCGTTATCCCACGCCCCGCCCGCATTAGCCATGAAGATGGCTTGGTAGAGCCCGAACAGCGCGATCGAAATCAGATAGCCGATGAAATAATACGGCTCGACGAACGCGAATCCCAGGGTGGCGAAGAACACCGTCAGGAAGATGTTGAACATCCCTTTCTGCGCGTACTGGGTGCAGATCTCGACAACTTTCTTACTGTCGGTGACCGAGGCTTTAGTGATGCCTTCGAGTTTAATGTTGGCTTTGATGAACTCCACCGCGCGATAAGCTCCGGTGGTGACGGCTTGCGTCGAAGCGCCGGTGAACCAATAAATGATCGCGCCTCCCGTAATCAGGCCCAGCAGGAATGGCGGATGAAGAATCGAGAGATTGGACAACAGCTCGGTCTTCAACCCATTGGTGAGCGCCACGATGATCGAAAAGATCATAGTCGTCGCGCCGACCACGGCGGTCCCGATTAACACTGGCTTCGCGGTGGCCTTGAAGGTGTTGCCCGCGCCGTCGTTCTCTTCGAGATTCTCCTTGCCCTTCTCGAAATCGGGCGCGAAACCAAAATCCTTCTGGATCTCGCCCGAGATCCCCGGAATCTGCTCGATGGTGGAAAGCTCGAAGACCGACTGCGCATTGTCCGTCACAGGGCCGTAGGAATCCACCGCGATGGTGACTGGGCCCATGCCGAGGAAGCCGAATGCGACCAGGCCGAACGCAAAAACGGCCGGGGCGATCATCAAACTTCCAAACCCCTGGTTGCTGATCAGGTAGGCAATCGCCATGAGGGCCATCATCGTTAATCCCAGCCAGTACGCGCTGAAGTTGCCGGCGACGAAACCAGAAAGGATATTCAGCGACGCGCCACCTTCGGCCGAGGATTTAACCACTTCGCGCACGTGCCCTGAATTCATAGAGGTGAAGACTTTTACTAATTCCGGAATGATCGCGCCGGCCAGCGTGCCGCACGTGATCACCGACGACAGCTTCCACCATAGCGTGGTATCGCCCCCAAGGTCGGGAATAATCTGGCTCGAAACGATGTAGGTGAAGATGATCGAGACAATCGAGGTCAGCCACACCAGCGAGGTCAGCGGCGCCTCGAAATTCATCTTAGCGACGTTACGGTAGCGGCTCTTAGCGATGGCGCTGTTGATGAAATAAGACAAAGCCGAGGAGATAATCATCACCACGCGCATGACGAAGATCCAGACCAGAAGCTGGACCTGCACCAGCGGACTCTTCACCGCGAGCAGAATGAAAGTGATTAAGGCGACGCCGGTGACTCCATAGGTCTCAAATCCGTCGGCGCTGGGGCCGACCGAATCGCCCGCGTTGTCGCCGGTGCAATCGGCTATCACGCCCGGGTTTCGCGCGTCGTCTTCCTTGATCTTGAATACGATTTTCATCAGGTCGGCGCCGATGTCGGCGATTTTCGTGAAGATTCCGCCCGCGACGCGCAACGCAGCCGCACCCAGCGACTCGCCGATTGCAAATCCGATGAAGCACGGACCTGCGTAATCGCCGGGAACAAACAGCAGGATGAACAGCATGATCACCAGCTCGATACTGATGAGCATCATGCCGATGCTCATGCCGGCCTTCAGCGGAATCTCGTTACAGGGATATGCCTTGCCGGTGAGGCTTGCGAACGCAGTCCGCGAGTTGGCGAAGGTGTTAACGCGAATTCCAAACCACGCGACGCCGTAGCTTCCGGCAATGCCCACCAGACTAAACCCGAGGATGATGGGCAGCGTCACGCCAACCGATTTGCCCGGCACCGGCACCAGCCATCCGAAATACGCGGCAATGATGACCGCGATGAACACCCACAGAAACAGAAGAAACTTGCCTTGCGTAATCAGGTAGGTCTTGCAGGTCTCGTAGATCAGTTCCGAGATCTCGAGCATCGACCGATGGACGGGCAGGTTGCGGAGCTGCGTGTAGGTAACGAGCCCGAACAGCAGACCGAGTGCACAGATCGCCAAGCCCCACATCAGCAGAGATCGGCCGTTGGAGCCGCCGAGAAAGGTGGCCTGGGAGAGATCGGGAATGACCAATTGAGCTTCGCCGCCCACGGTGGTGGACGCCTGTGCGAAGGCGGGTGAGGGCACGCTTAGGAGCATCACCGCCGCGACGAGAAGCGGCAAAATCAAACATGCGGCGCGCCGGCACGAGGGCACGCGAACGATCGGCATTCGATCCAACCTCCTGAGATTATTAGGAGATCCCCCCGGTGGAGGGACCCAAGGACGAGTATTACAGCAGCCTGAATACCTTCGATCACGATAGCGCACTGGGAGGTTATCCGCAACTTGAGGCGCCCGAAACCTGATGCGCAATCCTCTCGAATTAGTTCGGGGCTCCTGGGGGCCGGCCCGCAATTGACAATCTTAGCCGGCAATTTACCGCACGTTTGAAACGTTTCCGTTGATATTGAGTATAGGAACTGGGAGGATCTTGAAATCATGGTGCATGAAACGATCGACGGTACGTTTCGAGAGACGAATCTGCCGAACGAATCTGGCGATTACCTCGCTAAACGAGAAGAACTCCGCTTGGCGGAGATCGAGTTGATGCGTCAACGAGAACGAGTCGCGGAACTTCGACGCCGGCTTCCGCAGGGCGCGACTGTCCAGGACTATGCATTCGAAGAGGGTCCGGTGAACCTGGATGCCGGTGACACTCCGACCCGAACGGTCCGCTTGAGCGAGTTGTTCACACTGCCAGATCGGGCGCTTGTGATCTATCACCTCATGTACGGAAAGAAACAGACTAAACCATGTCCGATGTGTACCGCGTGGATCGATGGCTTCAACGGTGTTGCCGATCATCTAACCCAAAACATCAACTTGGCTATCGTTGCCGCAGCCGATATGCCGGTTTTGCGTGCGCATGCCCGGGCGCGCGGCTGGAAAAAACTCCGCCTGCTCAGTGCTGGATCAAGCACCTTTAAATACGATCTGGGCAGCGAAGATCGCGACGGAAAGCAAGATTCAACGATATCGGTGTTCTCCCGAGCCCAGGACGGCGCCGTTCGGTACTTCTACAGCGCCCATCCCTGGATGGGGAGCGATATCAAGGAGCGCGGCATCGACTTGCTGAGCCCGATCTGGAATATGCTCGATCTTACACCGCAGGGACGAGGCGACTGGTATACGAAACTCGAATATCCGACCCTGGCGCAGAAGTCGCACGGCTGATCAAGGCCTGCGCGCCGAAATCAACGACAAGAATCAACCTGGCACGTGGTCTTGATATACCTTGACACGTATATGCTACGTGGGGTATATTAAGACCGTGGAATCTGTGTTCGAAATCATCGCGGAGCCGAACCGCCGCGCGATATTGAGCCTCCTGGTCTCGTCGCAACAGTCGGTTGGAGAGATCGAGCGTCAACTTCGCATGGCGCAGCCGACCGTTTCAAAGCACCTGCGAGTGCTGCGCGAGGCCGGTTTCGTGGAATCCACCGTGGACGCACAGCGCCGTCTCTACCGGCTGAAACCCGAGCCTCTTCAGGAGGTGGATGCCTGGCTGGCTCCGTTCCGTCGGTTCTGGTCCGCTCACCTGGATGCCCTAAAACGCCACCTCGACCACATGGGGCACACCAAAGAAGTTCAATCAACACCCACGAAAAGGAAAACAAGGAAGACCACGCGGCCCAAACCGCGAACGTGACTAAGGAGAAACGAAATGAAAATCAAAGTGACTAGCGTATACGTGGACGACCAGGACAAGGCCCTGCGCTTCTATACGGAGGTACTGGGCTTTACCAAGAAGGCCGATTTCAGTCAGGGCCCATTTCGCTGGCTAACCGTGGCTTCGCCCGAGGAGCCGGATGGCACTGAGCTGCAGCTGGCGCTGAACAACAACCCCGCAGCCAAAGCGTATCAGCAGGCGTTGTTTCAACAGCGCCAGCCCGCGGCCATGTTTTTCACTGACGACGTCAAGGGCGACTACGAGCGGATCAAGGCCCGCAGCGCCGAGTTCACGATGCCGCCCACCGACGTGACCGGCTCGACCATTGCGATGCTGAACGACACCTGCGGCAACTTCATTCAGCTCACCCAGCTGGCGCGTTATTCACGCTAAGGAAGAAGAAGGTGACGGAGCGCGAGCAATACACATCGGGTCCAGCCAGCGGAGCGAAGGTGCGAAAGGACGGAGAGAAGTGGACGCTTATTCTGGTCAGAGAACTGCGCCACTCGCCGACAAAAGTCTGGCAGGCGCTTACCGACCCAGCGCACCTGCGCGAGTGGGCTCCTTTTGAAGCTGATGGGAGCCTGGGTACGGTTGGAACGGTGAAGCTCACCACGGTGGGAGCGCCCAAGCCTCAGGTTTCCGAAACAAGAGTGACGCGAGCCGACGCTCCAAAGGTGCTTGAGTACAACTGGGGCGGCAACGATATCCGCTGGGAACTCGAAGCCCTCGGTCGAGGCGGCACGCGCCTGACGCTGTGGCACAACATCGATCGCCGCTTCATCTCCTGGGGCGCCGCGGGCTGGCACATCTGCTTCGACGTCCTGGAGCGGCTCCTCGCGGGTAAGCCGATTGGACGAATGGTCGGCGCCGAAGCCATCAAGTTCGCGGACTGGCAGCGGCTGAATAGGGAATACGCCAAGCAGTTCGGTATCGAAGCGCCCAACTGGAAGACTTAAATGTGAGAATTCGAGGCATAAAGATCCAATGAATCCATCGGAACGTATTGACCAGCTGATCGCAGGACTCACAGACTGGCGTGGTAAAACGTTCGCCAGTATCCGCAAGAGCTTCCTGGAGGCCGACCGGGAGATAATCGAGGAATGGAAGTGGATGGGAAGCCCGGTGTGGTCTCGCGACGGAATAATCGCGGTCGCCAATGCCCACAAAGATAAGGTGAAGATTACCTTTTCCCACGGGGCGAGACTGCTAGATCCTGACGAGCTCTTCAACGCGGGTCTCGAAGGCAATGCGTGGCGAGCGATCGATTTATTCGAGGGCGATAAGATCAATGAGCGTGCTCTCAAAAACCTCGTCCGTGCCGCCGTTGATTACAATCAGACCAAAGTGAAGAGGAAAGCGCCCGCGGGTACTCGAGCGAAAGTACGTAAAAGTAAAAGGTGATGAAAACTACGGCTTTTGCTCACTAATAAATGGCTGTACCACGCCGTAGTTCGAACCTCGGCCGTCATGTGTTTGGAGCAGCGTCCTTGGTCTTTGGCCTCATTACGCTGGCCTGGCACAACTACAACGATTGGGATCAACTGCGTTACATCTTGAATGCTACCAATGGCCCGGTCTTTGTCTATGCTGTCGCTGCAGCCCAGATCTTCGGCGGCGGTGCAATTCAGTTCCGTCGGACCGCGAAAACGGGAGCAGTCGTACTGGGGGCGGTTTATCTCGTCTTCGCCTTACTATGCGTGCCGCGAATCCTCGCCACACCGCAGATTTACGATCGCTGGGGCAATTTCTTCGAGCAGTTCTCTCTGGTGACCGGAGCGGCTCTGATTTATGCGCGCTGTTCATCGGTACGGGCGCCGGAAACGCTTAATCGGATCGGCCGCATTTCTTTGGGCATTTGTGCCGGTTCCTTTGCCCTCGAACAGGCGATTTATCTTAACGCCACCATTATTCTTGTTCCGAAGTGGCTTCCGCCAAGTCAGGTGTTTTGGGCGATAGCGACGACGGTTCTTTTCGCACTCGCGGCCGTTGCTCTGCTAACGAATCGCATGGCGCTTCTCGCGACTCGCCTGCTGACAATCATGATCGTGTCTTTTGGGGTGCTCGTTTGGATCCCGTTACTTCTTTCCGATCCCCGCAGTCATACGAACTGGAGCGAAGCCGCCGAGACGTTCGCGATTGCCGGAGCCGCCTGGATTCTCGCTGATTTACTCGGCGAGTATCGGCCTAACGATCGTCGCGCGTGATGACGTACGTCGTGCCTATCGCGACAGCTTCAAATCATACGAATTCGCCAATTGCGGTACTCAGCCTTCATCGGCCCACCTACATGGACTTGCACTCCGATCAGGCCCTTCCGCTCACGGTTCGGATCGTCGTCGATTACCATGCTCATGAGCTGTCCGTTGATGTTGTGTATGAGCATGTTTTCTCGAGCGATGATGTGAACATTGTTCCAGCCGTCTTTGATTATTGAGGCCAGGTCCTGGTTGTCGCCCAGGCGTGATAAAACGAGCGGCCGGCGGGCGCCGGTGACGTGCGTCAACTGGCCTCGAACCGAAAGGAACAACCTGCCCTTTTCCTCGTAGTTGTTCCCCGTGTACCGGTTCTGTCCGTCGATGTCGCACTGATAACCGCGCATGGCGAACCGGTTACTGGGCGTCACGTTGTCCGGCACCACCACGCTGCGGTAGTTGACGCCGCTGTTGCCGCCCTTGGTGACCCGGTAATCAACCTTCAATTCGAAATCTTCAGGCTCTCCACCGCGCCAGATGAGGAAGGTGTTGCTTTTGATTATCGTCTCCGGCGTGATTTCACCCGTCATGATCCCATCCGCGACGCGCCAGTATTTCGAGTCGCCCTCCCATGCATCCAGAGTCTTGCCGTCGAAGATGGACCGGAACCCAGGCTCATCGCCTTCTGACGGCTCGGGACGATCACTCTGCTTGGGTACATAGGGTTCCAGCTGCTGACTCTCCAGGACCACCCAGCGACTCGCGGAAGCCATTGAGGCGGCAAGGAGTGTGCGGCGCGTAGAGGTCATGCCTGAATAGTATATCCGTTGCTGCTATCGTTCACTCCCAGTTGGGAGGAACGATACATAGCTCATCGAGCACAGTGATCGTCCGGCCAGGGCCGTCCAAAGAACGACGTGAGGTCGTTGCATTGCTCGTGGACACTTAGAATCAGATAAGGAGATTTCGGGGCGTAGCGCAGCCTGGTAGCGCACAACTTGAGCGCGTGAAGCTCCCATCCAAACCGTCCATTCCGTTTCTCGTTTTTTCAGTCGTTCAAATAACCCGGGGAATCTGCTCTCGCTCGATGGACAACCCAATGGCGGTTTCAGATGGGCTTTTGATACGGTTTTGATACGGTCGGAAAATTACGCCTATTTGACGGCGGCATGCAAAATATTTTCGAGCGCGCCGCAAGTCCGCCGCGGTTCAGTTCACCAGATCGACTGAATGCGGGTCGATCAGTTCGTTCGCCGTCCGCACGAATTTGCCGAGGGGCAATCGCCGGGGGCGCATCCATCGTTGGGGGCGTTTGATTCCGCAACTGATCCAAAGTCTGGCCGATGTAAGAGGTCCGGATAATGTACTCGCCGGTGCTCTGCGACTGGCTGAAACCATCGCTTCGCCCGGAATGCGGAAGTCCTGCTGGTATTCCATCGGAAGCGATCAAAACGACGATCTTCATGGGCGGAGTTCCCAGCGTGTCCGTCATTGGATTGCGGGTAGCCGACTGGACCATCGTTCGAACGATGTGCGAGGCCACGTTGGAACTCTGCACCCTAGCTAGATAAGGCGTGCGGTATTGCAAATCGATGCTCAAGTTTTTGATGCGCGAGATCTGACTGACGCCGTCGAGGTCTAACTGGCCCCAACCGACGGGAAGCGTATCTCCATATTCCATGACGAAAGGATCGATGACATTGACAAACGTGGTCAGCCCTCCGAAATTGAGTGGATCGCCATTTGTTCCGGGTGTGACGATGATGGGACTGAGGGTAAAGTCGGTGGCGTCCTTCGCATTTCCCTGGTTCGGAAGCAGCGGTGTGTCGAGTCGCGACACGGCACGCATGAGTGATGGTGCTGAAAAAGTAAGTGCGAGCAGGCTGAAGGTCGCCTGAATCAGTTTCCCTGGGATTCTTTTTTCTGTGGGCTGGAGTTTTGGGGGCCGACG
>Ga0182024_10004938_pt1 | contig 30283 bp, 29 predicted proteins | sample P32metaG_FD_120480 | JGI IMG/M metagenome (GOLD analysis project Ga0182024, IMG submission 120480) | Permafrost microbial communities from Stordalen Mire, Sweden - P3-2 metaG (Illumina Assembly) | ecosystem: Environmental > Terrestrial > Soil > Wetlands > Permafrost | place: Sweden: Stordalen... | reverse complement strand
CGCGGCTCGCCATGAACAAAAATGGAATATGCCGGGTAGCTTCTCGCCCGCGCAGCTTGTCAAAAAGCTGCCGTCCGTCGAGACCCGGCATTTTATAATCGCAAAGGATCGCGTCCGGCGGCTCGTCAATCACCCGCAGCAGCGCATCTGCGCCATCCGCCGCTATCGCCACTTCGCAAAATCCTTCCACACTCCGCACGATCAACTCGCGCACCATCGGATTGTCGTCCGCCACCAGCAGCTTGACGCTCTTCCCCGACGCCGCGCTCATCGCCCGCGCCCTGCACGCCGCTTATTGGCCGGCGAAACCCGCCCGCCAGGAGCGCGCAAGTAATTCCCGCTCTTCCCACCCGTTTTCTTCACCAGCACAATGTCCGTGATTTCCATGCTCTTATCGAGGGCTTTACACATGTCGTAGACCGTCAGGGCGGCCGCGCTCACCGCCACCAGCGCTTCCATCTCCACGCCGGTCTGGGCCGCCGTCGTGACGCTCGATCGCAGTGCCACGCCATTCTGGCACAGCGTTGCAGTCACATCAATGTGCGTCAGCGCCAAGGGATGACAAAGAGGTATCCACTCTGCCGTCCTCTTGCAAGCCGCGATCCCCGCAATCCGCGCCACCTCCAGCGGATTCCCCTTGGGATTCTTCAGCGCTCGTACCGCCCGCACCACCGTCGGTTTCATGCGCACAAATCCCTCAGCCACCGCTGTTCGCGTGCTCACTTTCTTCTCCGAGACGTCCACCATACTCACCCGCCCGCCGTTTCGGTAATGCGATAGCTTCGCTAATGCCCCCCTCTTCGCCAGCACCCGCTTGGCCATCACAGCACATCCTTACGCAACAAAATCCGCACGTTCGTTCCCGCCGCCACCCGCTCCGTCTCCGCGTCCACCACTAAAAAACAGTTCGCGTTCGCCATCGCCGCAATGTCGCCAGACCCTTGCCACGCCAGCGCCCGCACCAGCGCCGTTTCATCCCGCCATTCCACACGCGCCGGCAAAAAATGCGTCATGCCCGCTTTCTCTTGCAAATCCTCGCCCAAAATCGCCTGCACCAGCGGCAACGCGCGCCCCGGCCCCCCACTCAACAGGTCCATCGCCAGCGTCACAAACAATTCGAACGTCACCATCGTCGAAATCGGATTCCCCGGCAATCCGAACACCGGCTTCCCCTCGCATATCGCAAACACCGCCGGCTTCCCAGGACGAATCGCCACCGCATCAAAAAAAAACTCCGCCCCCATCTCGTGCAAAACTCTCTCCACCAAATCGTACTTCCCCATCGACACGCCGCCTGACAGCACCAGCAAATCCTCGCGCAATCCCCGCGCAATTTTCTCCCGCAAGTCTTCTTCGCGGTCCGCCGCATTCCCCAGCAACACCGCTTCGCCCCCCGCCAACTTCACCTGCGCCGCCAGCGAGTAGGCATTGCTGTTTCGAATCTGAAACCTCCCCGGCTTCAACTCCGCCGACAAAATCTCATCTCCGGTAGACAAAATCGCCACCCGCGGCCGCCTAAAACATCGCAAGGACGTCGTCCCAACCTGCGCCGCCACCGCTATCTCTGCGTACCCCATCCGCGTCCCCGCCGGGAGCACCGTGACGCTCTCGCGAGCCTCACTCCCCCGCGCCACAATATTTTGTCCCACGCGCGCTGCGCGCTCGAACGTTACCCGCTCACCGTTCCTCTTGGTGTGCTCGATCATCACCACCGCGTCCGCACCAACCGGTACCGCCGCCCCCGTCATAATCTGCACGCAGGTTCCCGCCGCCTCCCGCCGCACCGGTATATCCCCGGCCTTAATCTCTCCCACACAAACCAGTTCCGCCCCAGCCGCCGCCTCCGCCGCCTGTACCGCAAATCCATCCCGCGTCGACCGATCAAACGGCGGATAATCCCGATCCGCCAAAATCTCCTCCGCCAACACCCGCCCCAACGCGTCCGCCAAGCGCACGCTCTCCACGTCGAGAGCCGCGCCCCGTTTCCCAATTTTTTCAAGAATAATCTGCCGTGCCGTCTGGTAACGAATCATGGAGGGAATCTGTTCTGTTTTGTCCGGTTTGATTTGGTTGTGTGTGCTGGCGCGACGTCGGACCTTACGCCTTCGAATCTTTCTCATAGTGGCGGATCTTGAGATCCGCATCGCGACTTCCTTTACTTCCTTTTACTTCCCTTACTTTTACTTCCTGCGCGTCCTTCATTTCCTTTACTTCGCCGCGCTAAAGCCATCTCGCCAAAATCGTCCCCTCCGGCACAATTGTAGCATCTCTCTCCGGCCCGGTAGAAATCATCCCAATCTCCACCTGCAAAAATTCCGATATGAATTTCAAATATTCCGTAGCCGCCCCGGGCAATTTCGCTCCCTCCTTCACGCCATATGTCGAGGAATCGCTCCACCCCGGCAGCGTCTTATATTCCGGCGTCACATGCTCATACTCTTCCGCCAGGGCCGGCATCTCCCGCAGCGGCGTCCCTTTATATTTGTACCCTACGCAAACCTGAATCTCTCGCTGTGTATCAAACACATCCAGCTTCGTCACCACCAGCGAATCAATCCCATTCAACATCTTCGCGTACCGCAGCATCGCCAAATCCAGCCACCCGCACCGCCGAGGCCTGCCGGTCACCGCGCCAAACTCTTTGCCGCGCGCTCGCAATTCCGCGGCATCCAAATCCGGCATCTCCGTCGGAAACGGTCCACTCCCCACGCGCGTGGTATAGGCCTTTGAAATTCCCAACACGTGTTTAATCTTAGTTGGTGGCACTCCCACTCCCGTCGTCGCCCCTCCAGAAATCGCACTCGACGATGTCACAAACGGATACGTCCCGTGATCGATGTCCAGCATCGTCCCCTGTGCGCCTTCAAACAGCACCGACTTCCCCGTATCCAGCGCCGCATTCACCATCTCCGCTGTATCGCAAATGTATTCGCGAATCTTCTCCCCAAATTTCAGCGTCTCATCCACTTCATGCGAAAAATCAATGTCCGCCCCGTACGCGCCCTTCGCCAGCCGGTTCTTTTCCGCCACCACGCTCTTCGCTTTTTTCCGAAACAGTTCCGGCTCCAGCAAATCGCACATCCGCAATCCGCGCCGCGCCATCTTATCTTCGTACGCCGGACCAATCCCTCGCGACGTCGTGCCAATTTTATCGGCGCCCCGTGCACCCTCCGCGGCCTTATCCAATTCCCGGTGATACGGAAAAATCAAATGTGCCCGGTTACTAATGTGCAGCCGTCCCGCCACGCTAATTCCCGCCTTCGCCAGCGTCTCAATCTCCGCCACCAGCGCCGCCGGATCCACAACCACTCCCGTCCCAATCACCGCATGTCGCCCAGGTCGCAAAATCCCGCAAGGAATCAGCTGCAGCACATATTTTTTCTCGCCAATAATGACGGTATGCCCCGCATTATGCCCCCCAGCAACGCGCGCAATGTAATCGAATGACCCTGCCAAATAATCGACGACCTTGCCCTTCCCCTCATCCCCCCACTGCGCCCCCACCACCACTACACTCTTCATTCTTCGCCCTCACGCGGACCCACATTCGAAAAAATCCCCAAAAACACAACTCCGAATCGTACGCCCGCCCCACCCCCAACGCAAGCAACCGTCAACAGCCGTCAACAACCGTCAGTCTCTGCACCACACCAAACTTCATCCTTATTTTTTTGACAACGCATCTCAGCGCGTCGACACACCCGGTGTACAATCCGGCCAAGGCTCACACACATGCAGCGCAGTTTCTTCGCCCTGCTTCTAACGCTTGTCTTGCTCCTCACTGTTCTCCGCCTGGGAGCTCAAGACGAAACCGTGCTTTCCGACATCCGCAAGCGCCTCAGCACGCCCGGGATCGACGCACGGCATGACCATGACCGGTTCCTATTCGTTGGCGAGATCCTCGCATTGGGCCCAGTTTTCGAAGGAGTCTGCAAATCAGGCGTTGTTCAATCTGTCGACTACAGCGTCGACGACATTCTCCTCGGCGATCCTCCCGAGTCCGTCGTCCACACCGGCTATATCAACCGTACCCGTCAGCCGCTGCCCTCACCGCCTTACACACTGCGCGCCAAAGTAATCGTTTGTTGCTTCCACCACGTGCGCAGCCTGCACTGCCTCGCTCCCGTGGCCTTCACCGAATCCCCCTTGAAAAAAATAAAATCCTGGATCGCTGCAATGCCTGCGGCCACTAGTGTCTTGCCGCCTCGTTCAAGTCCAGAATAGGAACTCGCACTAGTTCAGGTCGGATCACTTCCGCCACCACCCGCATCAACTCCGGAAGCTGCGCATCCTCACGCATCCCCGCAAAATGCGCGCTCGCCTGTGGTGTCGTAAAATCCCTAAAACATACAGAGTGCCTGACGACAGGAATGCCTTAATACCTCTTGTATATTATACCTCTGTAGTATCCTGATGGTGTAGTCTGTAGTGTGTAGGGTGTCGCAGCATCCTCGGGGGCGGCACATGGCTGACCATGGAGCGAATAAGCGAAGAAGCGAAAGAGTCTTTTTGCAGATTAATGTGTTGCTCTCGTCTGCACCTCCAGAAAAACAAGCATTTCAGACTCAGGCCTTCACATTGATGGTGAATGCCCATGGCGGCTTATTGGAATCTCCTGTCCGCGTGGCTGTCAATCAGAACATTACCTTGACCAATCCGCGGAGTGGAAAATCATGCGGTTGTCGCGTGGTGCGCATTGCGGGCCCGGCCGAGAGCCAATTCAAGATTGCGTTCGAATTCGATGAGCCGGACGCCCACTTTTGGCCGATTGCCTTTCCTCCAGCATGTTGGAGTCGTGTCGCCGGCTAGAACGTGCGTTGATTTCTGGTGCTTACTTCCTGGCGACCGCATCCGTACTAAACTCCACGCGGTTTCGCCCGGAGCGCTTGGCTTCATACATGGCCATGTCAGCCTGCCTTACTAAGTCGCTCAATGTCTGGTGAGCATCGAGTTTGTATTCAGCAACGCCGAAACTCGCCGAAATCGCGATGTCCCGGCCTTCGAAATTAAAAGGTATTTCGCTGAACTCCATGCGGATGCGTTCCACCACCATGCGGGCGTTTTCAGCCGTGCTGTGCGTCAGCACAAAGAGAAATTCTTCGCCGCCGATGCGGCCGCAGATGTCGCTGCGGCGCGTATTCCGGCGCAACAAGTCTGCAAATTGAATGAGTACCGCATCGCCTGCTTGATGTCCGAACTGATCGTTTATGGCCTTGAAATTATCCAAATCGGCGAGCACTAGCCAAAAGGTGAAACCATAGCGCGCGGCGCCGCTTAGTTGCCGATTGGCCCAGTCTTCGATTCCGCGGCGGTTAGGCAAGGTCGTCAGCGCATCGGTGACGGCAAGCTCGCCAAGAAGTCGGTTCTTCGCTTCCAGTTCTCGATGTAGCTGCGCGACTCTTGTCCCAACTCCCACTCGCGCCACAAGCTCATCACTGTCAAAGGGTTTGGTCAGAAAATCGTCAGCCCCAGCCTCCAGTCCTTCGACCAGTCTTGCTTTTTGCGACATCCCCGTCAGAATGACGACATACGTGTACGAATTTGGCGCGGAGCGGACGTGACGACAAATTTCGATACCCGTCAGATCGGGCATCATCCAATCAACAATCATGATTGCCGGGGCGTGTTTGGTGAAGAGTTCAATGGCCTCTTGGCCGCTCTTCGCGAACAGTAGCGAATAATCCTTGCCAGAGAGAGAATGCTCAATCAACTTCCGAGAGATCGCGGAATCGTCTGCAACGAGAATGCTGATCTTCGAGTTAGGCTCGGACACTTTGCAGCATACCTTTATGTTTAGCTATCTCGCTGTGATGCTATATCTAGTCATGTGAATTCCGTGCCTGCTTAGCCCATTCTCGATGCTATGAGTAAACAGCAAGCCGCGGGAGGCCGATCAAAGCGGTGGCACCGAAGATAAAAGCCGCGGCCCCGCCTACCTCCCATTCGTGAAGTTATCCGAATCGAGCGCGGTGCGCGCCCCGCCGGACCTTGGCCATGGGGCCATGGGCAATGTTCCTTGCCAATAAGCATCTGGAAGGAGCGGACTCTCGGCACGGCGTCGTATCTCTGAATACAGCCGTACCGCGCTATCCGCTCGGGAAGACGAATAAATCGCGGCAGTATGAACACTTGCAAAATCGCCCTGGAAGGTGGCCTATCGCACTTCGCGGTATCGGAAACAATCGACCAGGTGATCGTTCACCATCCCCACCGCCTGCATGAACGCGTAACAAATCGTCGACCCCACAAAGCGAAATCCGCGCGCTTGCAAGTCTTTGCTAAGCGCATCCGATTCAGCGGTTTTCGCCGGCAACCCGCGATGCACTTTCCACGCATTGCGCTTCGGCTTGCCGCCCACAAATCGCCAAACGTACGCATCGAACGATCCCAACTCGCGTTGCACCGCCAGAAACGCTCGAGCGTTATCGATCGTCGCCGCAATTTTCAATCGGTTGCGGATAATTCCCGGATCCGCGAGCAGTGCCTTCACTTTGCGCGCGTCGTACCGCGCCACCGTGGCCGGATCAAAGCCGTCGAACACCTCGCGGTATCGCGCACGTTTCTTAAGCACCGTGTCCCAGCTCAATCCCGCTTGCGCGCCTTCGAGAATCAGCATCTCGAACAATCGGCGGTCGTCATGCACTGGCACGCCCCATTCCTCGTCGTGATACGGAATATTAAATTCGTTGCTAGCCCAGCTGCATCGCGAGACGCCGTCAGTTCCAGCATTGATTCTTGCTGTTGCGGTTTTGCTTCTCCTTTTCGCAGTGTTAACCTTGCTTTTTGTTTTGGTTTTTGATTTTGCCATTTAGATTTTTCTCGCAACGTAGGTGCTTACGCCATACCGTTTGATCCACATTTGCGCGGTCTCCACAAACGGCCACAGCATTCTGTCCATCACGGAAAGCGGCGAATACGCAGCATACTTTAGTGAAGTCATGAGCCCGCGTGGCAGCTTGTGGACCCGCCGAAACTCTTTGCTCGTCAGCGGCACATCTGGGTAAGTATATTTCCGTCCCAGCAAACGCCAACGTAGCGTGTAACCTAGCCAGTTGTAGGGCGCGAGTTTGTAGATGCTCCGCCCGTTGTCTTCCCTTTCGAGCGCGAACCCGGTCTTCTCGAGGTACTGGCGAACCGCATCGCGCGTAAAAAAATAAATGTGGCGCGGAACGTCCTCGCAAAACAGCCTGCGCGAAGCCACACTTTGAAAGTTGGGCACTAGAAATACAAACACTCCGTTTTTCTTCAGCACCGCGGAAGCTTTGCAAAAATACGCCATCGGGTCGTGCACGTGTTCCAGCACTGCCCATGCGGTCACCGCATCGTAGCTTGGTTCGTTCACGGGAATATTTTGGAATTCCTGGGTGTGCACCGGAAAATCCGTGATGGTTTGCGCCACTTCAGAAACTTCCACTCCTTCGACGCGCCATCCACGCGCCATCATGAACCGTGGAAAATCTCCCGTCGCGCACCCCACATCCAGCAATCGCTTTCCCCCTCCGTGATTTTGATCCGCCGGATTTTCGATGGGCGCGAGATAGTTGGCTTCGCGGGCAAAGCGGCGGTGCAAATAGCGCGCGTTGCCTTTCGCTGGATCCTTCTGGAAATATTCAGCGGGGTAGTATTTGTGGATTTCCGCAGCAGTCGGCCGCGGATTCAGAAAACCCAAACCGCACTGCTCGCACTCGACAACGGTGAAAAACTCATCGCGAAAAAATATCCGGTCCGGCATGGAATACACCGCCCGGTACTTCTCCGAACCGCACAAATTGCAGGCTACAGTTTCCAAGCAATCCTCAACTAGGAGCTTCGAGCGGTCGATAGAGTGCGTGATGACCAGACAATAATGCAAAGGCGTGTCGCGCCACGCGCGACACGCCTCAGTATCGTCTAAAACGGACTTGTAATCGAACTCCGAAACGAATTACACCAAATGCCGGTCGACGGCTTTAGTGATTTGATCCTTCGGTACCGCGCCGACAATCTGCTCGACCACTTGGCCGTTCTTGAACAGCAGCAGCGTGGGAATGCCCTGCACGCGATACTTGCCGGCGGAATTCATTGCTTCGTCGACGTTCAGCTTCATCACTTTCAGTTTGCCGGTGTAATCTTGCGCGATCTCCGCAACCGTCGGCGCCAGCATGTGGCACGGACGGCACCACTCCGCCCAGAAGTCCACCAGCACTGGTTGCGAAGCGCTGGCCGTCAAAACTTCGGCTTCAAAATTTCCGTCCGTAGCTGCTTGAATGTTGTCTGCCATGTTCTTTGTCCTCAGCAGGTTACCTTGCGGCACCCACTTCTCTCTCCTCGTTCAGATGAATTAGATGATTGCAAACTCGTTTAGTTTCGTCCCGTGTGGCCCCGGTTTTTCTGCGACTCGATGAGTGCCATCTTCTTCGACGCGTATCCCCCGCTCGATACCCTTATATATGGATCGCGGCCGCGGACTTCGGCAGCGCCTGCCCTGGATGCCGCGACACCCACGCCGCTTCGTACACCTTCGCGTATTCGTTGGCCGGAACTTTCCAGGAATAATCCTTGGCCATGCCGTTCAGTTGGATGCGCTTCCAGATGCTCTCGTCAATACCGAACCGCACCGCTTGGCGCACCGCAACCATCATGGCTGCTCCGGAATATTCCGCGAACTTGAAGCCCGTCCCCGTGCCGTGCTCCAAGTCGAACCTTGCAATCGTATCATCGAGTCCGCCGGTAGCGCGAACGATTGGCACGGTACCGTATTTAAGGCTGTAAATTTGGTTGAGTCCGCAGGGCTCGTAGCGCGAAGGCATCAAGAACATGTCGGCGCCCGCTTCGATTTTGTGCGCCAGGATATTGTCGTAGGCGATGCGCGCGCCCACGCGGCCGGGGAATGCCGCGGCCATGGCGCGGAACAATTCTTCGTAGCGGCGTTCGCCGGTGCCCAGCACCACCAGAGACAAATCTTCGCGCATCAACTCCTGCGCGCGCTCGGCGATCAAGTCGAAACCTTTTTGGTCAGCAAAGCGCGAAACAATTCCGATGATTGGCTTCGCACCATGCTCGGCGGAAATTCCGAAGGTCTTCATCAAATCCAGTTTGCAAGCGTGTTTGCCTTGCAAGTTAGCGGCGGAATATTTTTCCGCGATAAATGGATCGGTCTCCGGATTCCATTCCGTGTAATCCACGCCGTTCAGGATGCCGATGAGCCGGTCGCCGCGCCCGCGCGCTACGCCTTCAAGTCCGTGGCCATAATCCGGAGTACGAATCTCCTCCGCGTACTTCTGGCTGACGGTAGTGAGATAGTCCGCGAACAGCAGTCCACCTTTCAGAAAATTGACGCTACCGTAGTATTCAAGCGCGCCGGGATGAAAGGTGCCGGCGGGAATCGCCGCGCGCTGCACCACGTCGCGGCCAAACACTCCCTGATAGCCCATGTTGTGGATGGTGAAAACCGTAGGAATTTCGCGCACCAGCGGATCATCGGCGTAAACCGTGCGCAGCAAGACCGGCAGCAATCCGGTAGGCCAATCGTGAACGTGAATGACATCGGGAGGCCAGACATGTTTGGCGACTTCGATGCCCGCATAACAGAGTTCGCTGTAACGCTCGGCGTTATCGGGAAATTCTCCTGCGCTGGTGCCGTAAATCCCGTCGCGGTCAAAATACTCGGGATCTTCCACAAAAAAGTAGCGCACACCATTGACGACCGCGCCGCCACTGATCGATGGAAAACGCAGTCGCCCGCCCATGGGAATCGTGACGCTGGGAAAAACGGTGCCATCAACCTTAGTTCCACGATAACGCGGCAGCAGCACCGCGACGTGGTGCCCTTGCGCCACCAGCGCTTTAGGCAAAGCTTCAACAACATCGGCAAGCCCGCCAGTCTTAGAAAAGGGCAGGCCTTCGGAGGCCACAAAAAGAATTCTCAAGAGTTGCCTCGCTACGAGCAAAGCCTGCCGTTACGCTAACTAACCCGCGCTAAAGCGTCAAGCGACGTGATCTTTCTGTCGGCAAGTTAGGTCAATGCTTCTCATTCGTTACTTCAAGACCCACGCGGCGGAGCAGCGCCTGGAAACGAGGTTCAGAGCGAATCGAGTCGAACGCGGGTTCTACGGCGAGTTCGGTCATGGACAAGGACCGTTGATCGAACGCCTTTTCGAGGGCATCGAGAGCTTTAGACCTCTCACCCAGCTGCGAGTGGAGAATGGCGATGCCGAAGGGCGAGTTGTAGGCTTCCGGCGGATTGCCCGGGAGTTGCATGAGATCCAGGAGTTGTTTCCAGTAGCCGGGAGCGCCACCGGCGGTCCAGGCATTACGAAGGGCAGTTTCTTTTCTCCGCGCGGAGTTTTCGGTTTCGCCAGTAAGCATGCGTGCTTTGGTGTCCTCGGTGATGGCCTCATCAAATTTCCCGAGGTGCGCAAGAAGTTGCGCCAGGCGTTCATGGCTGAGAGCGAACCCGGGAAAGAGTTCGTTGCACTTGCGGAACTGCGCGATTGCCTGATCGTATTGGCGAGCCCAGATATAGGTGCGCCCGAGAAACGACTGCACCGGCGCGGAGTAAGGATCAGCGGCGATGGCCTTTTGCATTTCGCGCAGGGCGTCCGCATGTAAGCCGCGCGGTGAGAGGTAGCTATTGGAATAAAACAGGTGAGCGTATGAGTCATTGGGATTCAAATCCAGGGCGCGCAAATACTCACGTTCAGCGCCACGCCAGTCAAAGTCATAGTGTGCCAGAACGAAACCCATGACGGTGTGCCCAGCAGCGAGAGAGGGGTCCAGAGTGATGGCCCGCTCGGCCGCTTCCCTTGCTTTCGGCATGGATTCCACGGGAATCATAGCGCCGACCATAGAGGCCAAACTGTAGGCGCGCGCCAGCGCGGCGTACGCCGGAGCGTAATTGGGATCCGCGTCTATGGCCTGCTGGAACTCCGATAGCGCGCGCTCAACGGCAGGCCTGGTGCGCAGGTCCCAATCGTGCAAACCCCGAAGATACGCTTCGTACGCGCTGGCGTTGAGCGAAGACGTTTCCCTGGGGCGGGAGCGCATACTGGAGGGCAAGTTCAATGAGATGTTGGCAGCGATGGCGAGTGCGAGGTCGCGCTGTAATTTCAATACATCGCTAAGATCGCGGTCGAAATCGGCCGCCCACAGATGCGTTTGATCACTGGCCTGAATGAGTTGCGCGCTGACGCGGACGCGCGGGCCCGCGCGGCGGATACTGCCTTCGAGCAAGTAATCGACGCCCAGTTCGCGAGCCACTTGAGCCGCACCTTTCTGCGTCCCCCGGTACTGCATGGAAGAAGTACGGGCGATGACACCAAGATGTTGCGGATCGAGGCTTCCCAGTTGGGTGATCATTTCCTCGGTCATGCCGTCGGCGAAATAGTCCTCACCTGAATCACCGCTGAGATTCAAGAAAGGCAGAACTACCAGCAGCGATTTTTTCGGAAGAGCTTGCGGGCTGCTGGTGAACCGTGAACGAACGAGAAAACCCGTGGTTACGAGTGCAATGAGCGCCACAGCGGCCAACAACGCAGGCCACGCATTCTTTGGCGTAGCGGAATCCCGTGCGTTGTCAAGGATGGCCGGTGTAATCGGAGCAAGCGGAACGGGGCTGACCGTGACGGCAATATGGTCCGTATTGACTGCAGCGGTGAAGCGATAGCCCTTTCCCGGGATGGTTCGGAGGTAGCGAGGATTCTCGGGGTCGTCTTTGAGCGCTTGGCGAACCTTGCGAACCGCAGTGTTGATGCTGTTGTCGGCATCAACGAAAACATCCTTACCCCAGATGGCTGCAAGAATTTCTTCTCTGCTGACCAGACGGTCGCGTTTTTCCGCCAGCAGGAACAGCAACTGCAGAGGAATACGTTCGAGCTTCACCGGGCGGCCGGCACGGAGCAACGCAAAGGACGCCGGATTGAGCTCGAAATCCGCAAATCTGATCGGCTCGTGAGGGGTATTGCCCATGTGCAGGCTGCGCGCACTCATTCTATGGGTTCGCCAGCAAGAGACAAAGCGATGATTTACGGCAGCCGACATCTCGAGCAGTGCTCGAGAGCCGCGTCGCAGTTCGGTAACTTGAAGAATCAAAGCCAGTTCGGGCTTCAGTCGATATACAGAAAAACTTCAGCCGGTCTCCATTGCGCAGGAAGTGCTTCGCCTTGAATATGGCGGCGCCCCGGCTCGACCTGGCGGCAATTTGAAAATGGAGGCTGGTAGATGAAAACCTTGTTTCGGAAGGCGATGCTCGCAGGATTTTGCCTGCTGGGAGTTCTAAGTACGGGAGCGAGAGCGCAGGGCAGTGACCGCGATGGATGCAGCGAAGCTACGCTGCGAGGCGACTATGCCTTTACGGTATCGGGGACCATCTGGACCACGGATCCAACCGGCGCTCCGCTGGTGATCGAGCGGGATGGAATTGCCATGACCCATTTCGATGGGAGGGGGAACCTCACGCAGGTGGATTACGTCGCGTCAAGCCCTAACGCACCGCAAATGAACCCGCCAAAAGATCCGACGACCGGCTTCCACATCGACGAAAGCGGAACGTACCAGGTGTACTCCGATTGCACCGGAACGTTCACCATCAACAGCCCGACCAGCATTATCACGGTGAATTTTGTGTTGAGCGATCATGGCAGGGCCATCCACACCATCGTGATTTCGCTCACGCTGTTAAAGCCAAGCGGCCCGGTGCCGGCGGTGGGAGTGCTGATTCACTCGGAAGGTCATAAATTGGGAAGAGTCCCGGAAGACCGCGACGACAGGTAAGAACCTCCAGCCTGCAACCCTGGCGCAAGGACATGGCGTTCGTGCCTCGCGCCGGGGGTTATGCGGCCGGGAATGGAAATATTTTCCGGCTCCAGCTAGAGACTTCGCCGCGGGACGGTACCTTCGACGCAAGTCCACTTCTCTCCGGCTAACGCCTGTTGACCGACTTGGCCAAGAGGACAGTAACCGTTTGGGTGCCGCACACCACGACTTGCTGTCCTGTCTTTTCGCATCATCTATCATCGGCTTATCCTTGGCTGAAAGCTCCGGTGAGGTCCAAATGCGAAAAACCCTGATGCTGATTTTCCTTTTCGTTATGGCGTTCCCGACGTTGTGGGCAGCGGCGCAAACCACTACGCAAAAGTCGAAGAAAAATTCGAGTCCCGCGCCAGTCGCCCATCCCGTCAAAGCACCAGAAGCTCCCAAACGTCTCTATGCAGACCTGTCGATTGGCGAGCTCGTAAGCGAAGATCCGAATCGCTGGACGGACAAAATGTCCAGCCACGCAGCTTTGAGCGGTTTTGTCACGGACGTTGCCAAGCGCGACGACGGCGACGTGACGATTCGCATCTGCGAAACCCCTAGAATCGAAGGGATGGACCGAGCGCGTTGCATCGTGGCGCAATGCATACCAAAGATTCCCTGCGACGCACCCAAGGTGGGAAAGCCGATCACCGTAGACGGAATTACGCGGTATGACGCGAGAGTCGGAAGTCATTGGTGGGAAATCAATCCCGTCGAACAAATCGAAAAATAACCATCATCAATTCGCTCAATATTCATACAGCCCTTTGCCGGAACATGGCTAGATATTTCCGGAAGCCGGGAACATTGCCGCGAGTTTGGCGTCTGAATAGGCATGCGAATATTTTCGGCCACGCGAGTGGGTCTTGGACTCCTCGTCGTGGCTGGCATTGTATTTTGCGGCGGGAAACGCTGCGTCGAAACGCGAACGCTTAGGGCGGTGAATATTCCGATTTCTTTGGCTCGGGGCACCGTCAGCACGGGTACATTTGTTATAAATGCCCACGGCTTCTATTCCATCAACATTGTCCGCACCGAACCCGGCAACCTCGCGTGCAACGGCGTCGCATTAACGACGCGAAGAATCACTTCCCTCGATGGACTTCCCGTTTATCGCCAGCCTGCAGAGCAAAGTGAAGCACCCAAGAATGTAACGATTGGTTCGTTTCTCGGGAGTTTTGCAGCAAAGCCGGGCCGATATAATCTTGAAGTAGAGGTTCTGTCGGACACTGGTTGTTTGAGATCGCTAAGGCCCCGTCTGTACATAACGGCCAGCGACGATGATTTCTACAGGTGGAACCAGCACTATGAAAGCCTGTGTTCGATATCGTTTCTTACGAGCTTGTTAGGCATGGTCCTAATCATCGCCGGTGCGTACGGAGCTATTCGGAGACGGTCCGACGCGAACAGTAATCTCAGTATTCTTAAATAAAAAAATGAGAAATGCGGCCGCCGGCTTGCTAAAGACGCGGTACCGGTCACGGCTTTGGGGAATTCCACGTCTTGAAAGCCTTCTGCATGATTGGATTCGTGAAGAGTGCGAGACACACATCCTGCGCGACGGGTCCGTTGACGGCGCATTTCATATCGGAACGCATTGCGATCTCGACCGCGGGAACTCGGATTTGACGAACGAAACGCGCCGCGTCCGTAATGGTCGCCCCAAATACCACGCGGTCGAGGCCAGCCCAAAGCGCGCAGGCCATACACATCGCGCACGGCTCGCAGGTGGTGTAGAGCGTGTAGCCGGTGAGCGAATGCGCGTTGAGCTTGCGGCACGCCAGCCGAATGGTGTGTACCTCGGCGTGGGCACTTGGATCGTTTGCGGCGCGCACGGCGTTCGCCGCGCGCATCAGGCTTTCGCCCCGCTCGGTGTCGAAGATCTCCGCGCCGAAGGGCACCGGGTTAGGTGTCTCCATGGTCAGCGCGGTCCACGCGGCCAGCTCGCGCATACGCTTTTCATCAAGCCCCTTTTCATGAAGGCCCGCCACCTCCGGAGCTTTGTTGGTCGCAGTTTCCTGGGCAGCGGGCAGTAGCAACCGCGGTTCGGAGAATACTGAGGCAGTGGCGGCGAGAGAAAGGGACTGAAGAAAGCGTCGCCGTGAGGCGGCAAGTGGGAGAGCAACCTCTGGATCGCGCATCGATACACTCCTTCTAGGGCGCTCCTTCTGCGATTTTGTCCGATCAGCAGGCTCCGTTTATATCATGGGTAGCAAGTCTGAGAAGATGCCGAACAAGTCGCGCCGCAAAGTCTCAGGCACGACGAGTGAAAGGCATCAGGAACGATTCGACGTTCGCTCCGTGATGTAGAGTGGAACACGATAAGCTGCAGTCGCATGAGGAGGCAGATCCGTGCCATTTTTACTGCTGGGACTTGCCGCCCTCGCGTGGGCGGGTTTCAGTCTGATTAGCGGAAAGGGCCACTATAAGGGGTGCCCGCCGGGCGGCTTCGATCGCGCCGAACATCCCTTTAGTTTTTGGGCACCGACACTCATCATCCTGGCCATCGGAGTCTGCATGATTTTGATTTTTCTAGGAGTCATTCCTGTGCCGTCGCGATCTTTCGGCCGGTGACCTGCGATATGCCATGGAGCGTCGCTCTCCATGGGGAAAACTCTATTTGATCTGCTGCTCGTCTGATAATCCGAGGTTAATGCTTTTTAATTTCTGGAAGCCGTCTTTGACTACCGTAGTTTTAATGTTGTCCTTGGTCACGAGCACGGGCTTCAGCAGAATGGTCGGCACGTTTACTTTGCCGTTGTTCGTGATCTTCTCTGCGCGCGTCCGTTCGCCCTTTGCCAGGCGTACTGCTTCTTCCGCGGCGGTTTCCGCCTCACTTGCGATGGGCTTATAAACGGTCATCGCTTGGCTGCCCTGGGCAATGCAAATCACCGCGGCCAAATCCGCGTCTTGTCCGGAAACTAGCACTTTGCCGGCGAGATGATGTTCGCGGAGAGCCTCAATCGCGCCGCTGGCCAATCCATCATTGGAAGCGAGCACGGCAACGATGTCTCCGAGGCCAGAATCCATGGCCTTCAGCATAAAAAGATATGCCTCGGTGGGCACCCAATCTTTGATGTAACCATCTGCGATCACTTTGATGTCGCCGCGCTGCACATAGGACTGTAGAACCTTCATCTGTGCGTCATGCAAGGTTTTGGCGCCCTCGTCATTCGGAGAGCCCGCAATCAGCACGTAGTTCCCTTTGGGCGCAGCTTTCACCAGGAATTCCGCTTGCATCCTGCCAATTTCCACGCGGTCGAAACTGACGTAGAGATCGACATCGCTGTCCTGAACCAAACGGTCGTAGCTGATGACTTTGACGTTGGCGGCCTTCGCAGCGTCGGCCATGCGGCTGGCTTTCACGGTATCGTGCGGCAGCAAAACTAACACTTTGATACCGGCCTTGATCATGGCCTGGACCTGCTGAAACTGACGATCGTCGTCTCCCGCAGCGTCCGCGGAGATCACGTCGGCGCCTAACTGCTTGGCGCGCGCCTCGAAGGAATCGAGATCCGTCTGCCAGCGTTCTCCCTTCATGGCTTCAATGGAAAAGCCAATCAGTGGTTTGCCGTGGTCTTGCGCGCGTACGAGCTGTCTGCTAGAGGCGACAGCGAAGAGGGGGATCAGAACGATGAGTGTGCGACTTGTTCTCGCGAACATACTTCCTCCATTTATGCCGACCGTCGCCTGGGTGAAATTTTATGGGCCGCTAGCGCAGCAAAACCGGGACCGTCGCCTAATAGGATTCCAGCGTTGCTTTGTCCACAGACTACACCTGAGACCACAACGGTCAGACGCCCCTGCAACACGGTCTGCGCGAATCGGTCAATTCCCGATTAGTCAAATGGCTTTTTGTCGGCGAGTGCAGATGCGTCGTAGGACTAGCGCGTATCTCAGGAGCTTTGGCGTTTGGCTCCGCTCACGATGAGAACCTCCGCCGGGAAACGCAATCCGCGGTCTGTGGAGTATTCGCGGAGAGATTCGAGGGCCTGACGTTTCAATTCGACCAGTTGATGTTGCGAAAGCGTGGAGATTTTTTCGCGAAGCTTGTCGGACATTTCAAGGCGCAAGCCCAAGAAGTCTTCCACAGAGATCGCCGCTTCGATGGTGAATTGCAGCAGGCGTTCCGAGGGCGCCTGCACGCCAGCGCCAGCGAGAATTTTGCGCAATTTGCCAAGCTCAGCGAAGCGGAAAGCATCGAGAGCATCTGGAGCAACTGGCGGCGAAGCGGCGTAACCATCGACAATCCGCGAGAGTGCAAAGTGGAAGGGATTTTTTTCGGCAAAGTGCCAGACGGCCAGCGCTAACTTCGCGCCTGGCTTGAGCACGCGCAACAATTCGCGGAGCCCGTCGGCGGGAACGGGAAAGAACATCGCGCCAAAGCGGCTGATGACGGCGTCGAAAGTGTCCGCGGGAAATGGCAAATGGTCGGCAAAGGCGACGTCAAACTGTGCATTTTTTATTCCCAGATGGTCCGCGGCGCGACGCGCGGCGGCCACCATTTCCGGGACTGGATCGATGCCAACAACGCGTCCTTGCGGTCCGACGATCGCGGCGACACTCAGCGCGGGCTCGCCGGGACCGGTGGCAACGTCCAGAACCGTGTGCCCATTGCGAATCCGCGCATCCGCGACAAGCGCTTGCGTAATCGGCGCAAACATCTGGCGGATGATTTCGCGGTGCTTCTCCCAGTACGGAGCGGAACCGCTCCAGCGATTGATAATTTCTTGCTCGGGTTGCATGTGCAGAAGTATAGCGCCAGGAGAATGGGTTCGGATATTATGCCTTCCGTGAGTCGGACGGGAGAATCCGAAGTGAATGGGCGCGGCCGCGCGGTGCGCGATATTGTGCTGTACGGCTTGTGTGGCGGCGTGTTGATCGTGGTGCTGAAACTGACGGAATACCGATTTCTGGTGATTGAGCATTCGCTGGAGATTTATGGGGCGCTGGTAGCGACGCTGTTTGCCGGAGTGGGGATTCGGCTAGGGCAGACGCTGACTCGAAAGAAGCCAGCAGTGGTTATTAAGGAAGTGGCGGTGCCGGCGCAGCCTTTCGTGGTCAACGAGGCGCGCGTGAAAGAGCTTGGCATTACCCCGCGCGAACTGGAGATATTAGGATTGATTGCCGGCGGATTGAGCAATCGGGAGATAGCGGAGCGGCTGTTTGTCAGCGAAAACACGGTGAAGACGCATTCGAGCCGGCTGTTTGACAAGCTCGGCGCCAAACGGCGCACGCAAGCGGTGCAGCTCGGCAAGGCTACCTTGCTGATTCCGTGAGGGGGCCTCGGTTTGGCGAGCCCCGTAAGGGCTTTTCCGAACAGCTGAGGCGGCGGAAAGACCCTCCAAAAGAATGAATTTTCACTTTGCAAAGCAAAATCATCCTAAAGTGTGACGACATCGCGCGGAATTCCCGCTACATTCCGGGCACCGTGAACTAGATTTCACGGCACGGGAGACTAAATTCCATGAAAAAGACGGTGCTGGTGTTTGGACTGATCTCTGGCGCGTTGTCCGCAGCGTTGATGCTGGTTACGGCTCTGTTCGCGGACCGTATCGGGTGGGAAAAGGGGGAGATACTCGGGTATACCGGGATCGTGCTTTCGGCGCTGATGGTGTTTTTTGGGGTGCGCTCCTACCGGGAGAATGTTGGCGCGGGCCGACTAACGTTTTGGCGCGGATTTGCAGTGGGCATTCTGATTACGCTGATTTCCAGCGCGTGTTATGTGGGGACCTGGGAGGTTGTCTACTACAAGCTAATGCCCGGGTTCGCCGATAAGTACGCGGCGCACATGGTGGAGCACGCGAAGGCTTCCGGGGCGAGTCCGCAGAAGGTGGACGAGACCGCAAAAAAAGCCGAGCAGTTTAAGCAGATGTATGCGAATCCGGTGATTAACGTGGCTATGACATTTATGGAAGTATTTCCGATCGGCCTGGTGATCACGGCATTTTCCGCGGGTGTGCTGCGGAAGAAGGCCAGGGAGACAGAAGTTACGCAGCGAGTGTAGGTCGAAAAGCAAACGGGTCGAGTTAACAAAGGGGGCATTGGGACAACGGATGGCTACGTGCACGTCTGTCAGGGCGGAGTTGAAAAAGAAAGGCAGCAAGAAAACACGCCCGAAACGGCTCGAAGATTATGTTCAGCAACGGCGGCCAGGCCACCTGTTAGACTTTTCGCATGGCTCGGCAACGGCTAGGACAACATTTTCTTTCGGACCTGGAATGCCGCGAACAGATTGCGCGGGCCATCGGCGTTTCGCGGCATACGATTGGCGGGGCGCGCCCAGGCAGCGAAAATTCTTGCTGGATTGAAATTGGCGCGGGCCACGGAGAGATGACCGAGCACCTGGCGGCTAGCGGAGCACCCGTCTATGCGGTGGAGATTGATGCGCCGCTGATTAGCGGGTTGCAACGCTTGGCGAAACAATATCCGAATCTTACGGTGATTTCTGGCGATATTCTGGAACTGGATTTGGCGGCAATCACGAATGGGCGACGGGTACGCGTGTATGGAAATTTGCCGTACTACGTGACTTCGCCGATTTTGCACCGGCTTTTTGCGGTGAGCGATTTGCTGGACGAAATTCACATTGTGATTCAACACGAAGTTGCGTTGCGCCTGGCGGCTTCGCCGGGAATCAGCGACTACGGGTATCTTTCGGTGATCACGCAATATTTTTCGCGCCCGGATATCGCGCTGGAGATTGCGCCGGAGGCATTTACGCCTCCGCCGGAAGTGGATTCGGCGCTGGTGAGTTTGCGTTTTCCCGGAGCGCGTGCGGGGCTGGCAATTGCGGACGAAGAGCGATTTTTTGGTTTTGTAAAATTGTGCTTCGCAAAAAAGCGCAAGACACTAGTGAATAATCTGCGATCGCTGGCCGCTCCGGCCATTGTGCGCGACGCGTTGCGCGCGGCGGAACTGCGGCCAGACGCGCGCGCTGAACAACTGAGCGTCGCGCAATTCGCTGCAGTGCACGAGCAAATGCCGAGGGGAAAAATACTGTAACGCGTGCATGGCCTGCGTGCCTTGACTCTCCTCTACGCCTCCGAAAAGCCGCGGGGACGCAAAATCGCGCGCCCTGCGCTACCCGATTCGGTCAATTTTCTGCGATAAATCTCTCGGTTTTTTGCAATATTACGTTCACGGAGTCTTAACAAAACGGCAAAGCTTCCTTTCCTTGCGTATGGCAGGATGCGTGTGGCTTGGAGGGCTACTTTTGTGAAAAACCGGCGCATTCTAGCAATTTTGGGAGTGGCGACAACTTTTGGGTTGGCGGGTGTATTTGTCAGCGGCCTTGCTGCGAAGGACGACGAGCATTCTAAACATTTCAAATTTTACGAAGATAGTTTAGTGCTTAGCCGCAGCGTGTACGTGGGAACGGCGGAGACCGTGACTATCGGTGAAGTTCTGCCGCACGGTTGCCCCGGCGGCCCTAACGGTAGCTATGATGTAGCGGTGCCCACGACTACACCAGGCGTGACGACGGTCGTTACGGCTACCTGTGGTGTAGCGTCGGACAATGGAGAGTTCCCAAACCTGAATGATTCGCACAACGTCTGGAGCAACTCGGGGACGGACAGCAGCTTTGGCGTGAGTTCGCCGATTTTTCTCGATAATTTGACGAGCGATGGACGGTTTCTGGGCAGCTTGTCGATTCCGACCGATCAGCTGGTCACCAGTTTCAGCTCAAAATCAGAGTTGGCGCTGAATCGCTCGATGGACGGGAGGTCCATCACGTTCATGGCCTACCAAGGCGGGCCGGGATGCGGAGGTAATCCGGTTTCGCCGACCGCACCGAATTTGATCGACGTTTCGGCGTCCAACACCCCAGCGATATGCGATCCGACGAATCCGGTGATCACGAGTCATGTGAGTAGTCCAGTTGTTCCCACGGCATATTACCGCGCGGTGGCCGAGGTAAACGGCGACGGGCACGTAGATATCACGGACGGCAATGCGTACAGCGGAGACAATGGCCGCGCCGCAATCAAGGCCGGGAACGGCTGGTATTACATGGTGGGAAACGACAACAGCGGAAACATCCCGAAGGGCCAGCTGAACACCACTCCCGCCGGCATCGAGTTGATCAATGCGACGGGGTCGGAACTGCTCGAGCCCGGCGGAACGCCGCCAGTGCCGCCAAACATTGGCATGATCGGACGGCTACAATTTGGCAAAGATAAGCCGGGGAAAGACACCAATTTCCGGGGGATGACGATTTTCAACAATACGCTGTACGTCACAAAAGGCAGCGGCGGGAACGGCGTCAATACCGTTTATCAGGTGGGCAGCGGGGGAATACTGCCAACGGGAACGGCGGCAGAATTGGCCGCGGTGCCGATAACAATTTTGCCGGGGTTTCCGAACACTCTCGCGAGCACCAGCACGTCCTTTCTCTTTGGGATTTGGTTTGCCAACGCGACCACGCTGTACGTTTGCGATGAAGGCGACGGGAACTTTGTGTCGCCACCCGTGAATGGCAATGTCGCGGACGCACAATCGCAGGCAACGGCGGGACTGCAAAAGTGGAGTCTGGTCAACGGTTCGTGGACGATGCTGTACGTTTTGCAGGACGGATTGAACATCGGCGTGCCATACGGCGTGACGAATTATCCCGCGGTGCTGAATCCCGCGACGGGCGGATGCCGGAATATTACCGGGCGGCACAATCACGACGGTACCGTGACGGTATATGCGATTACTTCGACGATCAGCGCGAATGGCGACACGGGCGCCGATCCGAACAAACTGGTGAAGGTGCGCGACATACTGACCGCCACCACGCTGCCGACGGGCGACGGAGTCAACGATCAGGATGACCGGATCGGCCACTTCAAAACGATCCGCTCGGCGAAAGCGGGCGAAGTGTTTCGGGGGGTAGCGTTTGCACCACGGGATGACGGTGGTGACGACCACTGAGTGGGATTCAACCAGACCGCAAGGCTTCGGAATGCGCTACAGAGATGGTCGGTGAGAGAGAGACTTGTCGCTATTTTTCTTGTTTGCGGCCACGAGCCGGTCCGGGTAATCGCTCATGATTCCGTCTACTCCAGCATCCATCAGCAAGCGAAGATGCGCGCCGTGATTTACAGTCCAGCAGACAACTTGCAAATCGCGGCTGCGCGCCTGCGTCAGCATCGCCGGGGTGACCAGGTCACCGCGCACGGCCAGTTGGCGCGCGCCAATTTCCACGGCCTTATCGAGTGGATTGGCAAGCTGGCCGTCGTATAGCAATCCGGTCATAAGCGTCGGTTCGATTTTGCGGACGGCTTCAAGGATGGCGCCGTCAAAAGAAATGACCACGGTACGGGCAATTTCCGCTGATTCACGCAACGCACCGATCAGCGCGTGTTCGCCGCCCCAAGACCCGCCGGGTTTCAATTCCAGGTAAAACACGACATCGTTCTTTTTGGAGAATTCCAGAATTTCTTCGAGCGTGGGGATGCGTTCGCCAGCATATTCGCTGCCAAACCAGGAGCCCGCATCCAATTTGCGGATCGCTTCCAAAGTTAAATCGTGAACCGCGCCGTGGCCGTTGGTGGTGCGGTCGACGGTGTCATCGTGAATGGCCACAAAGCGGGCGTCGCGCGTCAACTGCAGATCGGTTTCGATGAAGCCAACGCCCAGCGAAACCGCTTTACGAAACGCCGCCAGAGTGTTCTCCGGCGCGTGTCCGGAGGCTCCGCGATGTGCTATCAGCAGCATAATGGGTATGTTAGCACTCGCCGAGCCGCGGGACGCTTGTCATCGTTCCTGACCGTGCCGCAAGGTTAGCGGGGAGGGGCCGCGGCGAAGTTGTGCACCCGAAGCGGCGTGCCGCCGAATCCAACCACGTAGATTCCCGTTCCCCACGAAGGGAGGTTTCGAAAATGCATAGTATCTTTGGCGCCCTACCCCTTCGGGCCCTGGTTTTAAGCGCGGCTTTTGCGGCGCCAATATTCATTTCCGCGGCGCTGCCCGCGTTTACGCCACGAGACAGCACCTCACAACAAGGCGAGCGGCAGAATCTGATCAAGGAAGTTCGCCACCAACTGCTGCTGCTTCCTTACTACTCGGTGTTTGACAACCTGGCGTACCGCGTGGATGGCGACACGGTGACGCTCGCGGGGCAGGTGGTTCGTCCCACTCTAAAATCCGACGCGGAAGCCGCGGTGAAAAGTATTCCGGGCGTCGGCGCGGTGGTGAACAACATTGAAGTGCTGCCGGTGTCGCCGATGGATGATGAGATACGGCGCGCGGTATATCGCGCGATTTACAGCGAACCGAGCCTTTCGAAATACGGCTACTCCGCGGTGGCAGGGATTCACATCATTGTGAAAAACGGCAACGTCACGCTGGTGGGGATCGTCGATAACGAAGCCGACAGAAACCTCGCAAATATTCGCGCAAACAGCGTGCCCAATGTTTTTGGCGTGAAAAATGAACTGACGGTGGCGCCGGGAGCAAAGTAGTGGCGGTGCAGATTTTGCGGAGCTGTATCTGGAACGCGGAAATTCTCAGCTAACGGCCGTCGCTGCACCCGACTTCACCAACTGGCGAGAGATTTTTCGTGCGGCGTCTTTGAGGGCTTCGACAATTCTGGCGAGGTTGGCGTCGTCGGTTTGCGACAGCGTCCCGCTGGCGCCTAGCGCGGCGACCACCGCACCGCTGGAATCAAAAATGGGCGCGCCAACGCAGCGTGCGCCCAGGCTGTTTTCTTCGTCGTCCACGGAATGCCCAAGCTCGCGCACACATTCGAGCTCCGCGACCAGCCGCGGCACGCTGGTGATGGTCTTGGGTGTGCGTTTTTTCAAGCCTTGCTGGCGAAGGATGGCTTCGGCTTCGCTTGTGGGCATCCAGGCTAAGAGCGCTTTGCCAACGCTGGTGGAATGAAGATACATTCTGCGGCCCACCCAGGTGTTCACTTTGAAAAATCCCGAGGCCTCCACTTTTTCAACGTATACGGCTTCACCTTGATCGAGCACCGCGAGATGTACGGCCATATGAATTTTTTCAACGAGCGCGCGCATGAAGGGCAGAGCAACTTCGGCGAGATCCACGCTCGATTGTGCATCTTTGCCGAGACTTAGTAAGCGAAGACCGAGCCGATAGCGGCCGGTGGCGGCATCCCGGCGCAAGTAGCCACGGCGGTCGAGCACGCGAAGAATGTAGCTAGCGGAACTTTTGGGAATGGCCAAGCGGCGGCTGATCTCGGAATTGGTGAGGCCTTCGCGGCGTTGCGCGGCGGCCTCGAGAATGGTGAGGGCTCGTTCAACGGCGGTGGCGGTGCTGGGAACTTTGTCCGGCACGGGGGTTTTCCATAAGCAGCGCTTATGTTCGACCAACAGAATACTCGTTCATTATATGGAACACCGGCTTGCACGCCAAGAAAGGTTTTTGTTACAAGTTCCGCAGCGGGCTGAACACATGTTCAATATGCTGAACACACGGCGCGGGAAAATTCCCTTCCCTGGCGGGAAAATATTTTGCCAAAGGCGCCGGTGCGCGGGCCAGAGCAGGACGGAGCGGCGGCATGCGGGCGTATAGTCTTGTAGCCGCTGGCTTTAGGAAGCGGCCTGCGCCGCCGGCGTGGCCCTAGGATTGCCCGGATCACTGCGTGCCTGCGGCCTTCCCATCGACAGGGAAGGCGCGCGCCGAGGTGACTATCGGAACGATTGCGAAAGGACGGTGAACTTCTGATGGCGAGCGCACCCGGTGCACCGAACTCGAAGACCTCTATGACGACTCCTTCCAACTTGACTGGGGCCAACTTGACTACCCCCGAACTCGCAAACCGGTTGATGCCCGTCAATTCCGCGCCGGAGGGATTCGACGCAGCACGCGATTTGCCTGCCGGGTTTGTCGATTTTCTGACGGCGCTGCACACCGCGCTGACGCCCCGGCAGCAGACCCTGATTGCGCGCCGCCAGTATGCGCTGAGCGCGGCACATGCCGGCAAGCTGCCAACGTATTTGCCAGCGAGCGTGGCCACCATGCAGCAGTGGCGTGTGGAATTGCCCGCATGGTGCGCGGACCAGCGCAATCAAATGACCGGGCCGGCGGACGATGCGGACCTGGTAGTGAAGATGCTGAACTCTGGCGCACCGGGCGTTATGCTGGACCTGGAAGATTCGACGGCGAACACTTGGGAGCACGTGAACCGCGGCATCAAGAATGTTCTGGAAGCGCTAGCGGGTAAGTTAACGTACGACGACCGCAAGCGCGGCAAAACGGTGGGCATCAACCCGAGCTCCACGGTGATTTTTACCCGGCCGCGCGGATTGCATTTGCATCAGGCGGGAATCTTCCACGACGAGTTGCTTCCAGCACCGCTGTTTGATGTAGCGATGATCGTATACCAAGTGGATCTTGGGGCGCTGCGACACCCGCTTTGCTTTTACATCCCCAAGTCGGAGTCGGCGGACGAAGCATTGTGGTGGCGCGACCTGTTCCAGATCATGGCGCGCGCGAAAAATCTGCCGGTCGACTCCATCAAGTGCATGGCGCTGATCGAATCGCATCCGCTGGCATTTCAGATGGAAGAGTTTGCGTGGAATCTGCGCGAACACATTCTGGGATTGAACTTGGGACGCTGGGATTACATGGCCAGCCTGATCCATTTCAACCTGGAGAATCCCGCGTGGGTATTGCCGGACCGCAACACCATTCCGCATGATGTGGCGTTTTTTCAGAATCTGCGGCGACTGATGCCGGAGATTTGCCACAAACACGGGATGCTGGCGATTGGCGGGATGACGGCGCTGTATCCGAGCCGCGAAGACGCGGAGCTGAATTCACGGGCGCTGAAAATCCTCGAACAGGACAAAAAGAATGAGGCGAATTCACTGATGGATGGCGCGTGGACCGGGCACCCTGACCAGAATGAAATTGCGGTGCGGCAATTCCCTGCCCCGAACCAGTTGCATTCGCGACCGGCGAATGCGGATGTGCATGCGGATTTGCGGCCACGGCCCGTGGGCGTCGGAAAACATACGCTGGCGGGAACGCGCGCGGCGATCCGCACGGTGATTCGCTATCGCAATGGCGTGCTGCAAGGTCGCGGAGCGAGCTTGCTCGATGGCTACATGGAGGATTTAGCGACGGACCGGATTTACCGCCTGATGATCGCGCAACGCATGCAGCATTCTTCGCAGGTGGCCATCCTTGATGACGACGGCAAACCAGTCCCGCATTCGCCGGAGCGTGTCCATGCGTTGTTTGACGAAGAGCTGAAGCGCTTGCTGGAAGAGCCGGCGGCGAAGGCGGATCAAAATCTGCGCGAAACGCTGCGCGAGGCGCGGCGGCTCAGCGAGGAGATGATCCGGCGGGGTGAATTTAATCCCGCGTAACGTTGCGCGCCGCAGGTTTTGCGCGTTGAATTGCGTCGTTGCCGTGCGATTTTTGGTAAAAAGCCAGGGTAGCGAAGTTTTTTTAGAGGAGCATTTATGGCACCGACGAACGGCAACGGAGCGAGCAACAAAGTCACCGCGGACTGGAACAGCAATCCGCGCTGGGCGGGCATCACGCGCAGCTATACCCAGGCGGCCGTGCTGCGTTTGCGCGGCTCGGTGCAGATTGAGTACACGCTGGCGCGGCTGGGTGCCGAGCGGCTATGGAAACTGATGCACAAGAATGCTTTTGTGCCCGCGCTCGGAGCCATCACCGGCAATCAGGCCACGGAGATGGTGCAAGCCGGGCTGCTGGCGATTTACGGCTCGGGCTGGCAGGTGGCCGCGGATGGCAACTCCGCTGGCGATGTTTATCCGGACCAGTCGCTATATCCGTGCGACTCCGCCCCGAAACTGGTGGCGCGGCTGAATCGCGCGCTGCAACGCGCCGATCAAATTGAATCGGTGGAACGCAAAACCGAGGGCGGCGACGCAAATTGCAAGGCCAAACAGACCTATTGGTTCGCGCCGATCGTAGCGGATGCGGAAGCTGGATTTGGCGGTTCGCTGAACGCTTACGAATTGATGAAGGCCATGATTGAAGCGGGAGCGGCGGGAGTGCATTTTGAAGATCAACTTTCTTCCGCAAAGAAATGCGGCCACCTGGGCGGAAAAGTGGTGGTGTCCACGCGGGAATTTATCGAAAAATTGACGGCGGCGCGGCTGGCGGCCGATGTTTGCGGAGTGCCGACGATCTTAATCGCTCGGACGGACGCGAATTCCGCGGGTTTGCTGCTTTCAGACGCGGATCCTCGCGACCGTGAATTCATTTCTGGCGAGCGCACACCGGAGGGATTTTTCCAATTTCGCGGCGGCATCGATGCGGCAATCAACCGTGGGCTTTCGTATGCACCGTATGCGGACGTGCTGTGGTGCGAAACGTCCACGCCGGACCTGGCGGAAGCGCGCAAATTTGCGGAAGCCATTCACGCGAAATTCCCCGGCAAGCTGCTGGCTTACAACTGTTCGCCGTCGTTCAACTGGAAGAAAAAACTGGACGACGCGACGATTGCGAATTTCCAGCACGAACTGGGCAAGATGGGCTACAAGTTTCAATTCGTAACTCTGGCGGGATTTCACGCGCTGAATATGTCTATGTTCAATCTGGCGCGCGGCTATGCGCAGGCCGGGATGACGGCGTATTCCAAGCTGCAGCAGGAAGAGTTTGCGGCACAGGAGTTGGGTTATCGCGCGGTGAAGCATCAGAGCTTCGTGGGCACAGGGTATTTCGATGAGATCGCACAGGTCATCTCCGGCGGGACGTCTTCGACGACGGCGCTAACGGGCTCGACAGAGGCTGCGCAGTTTCATCATCACGACGAGCCGGTCGCGATCGTAACGGCGCAGGCATAAGAGCGGCTCGCTCGCGTCTGAGCCGACCGCGCGGGGAAACAATTTACACAGACCGAATAAAAAAGGCGGACTGTCGTCCGCCTTTTTTATTCGCTGCGAGAAGTCTGCCGCTAGAGCGGCACCCGTGCGAGGGGGAACCTCGCTTGGTCGGGGTTAATTGTTTCTCGCGGAGGTATCTTTGCGAGCGTGATGATTCAAAGCCTGGATGAGTTCCTCGCCTGCAGGAGGCGTCTGCACGGCGTTATGACGGACGATGTCCATTCCAGAGACTTTCTTTCCATAGATGCGTTCGTTGGCTTCATTGTCTGGGTGGATCGTTGCGCCCTCTAGAGAAACGCCAGCGAACAACCCACGCGCGCGTGAATAAGTAAGGATTTCAGCGCGCATCGTGGCGTCGGTGGAGGCCGCAGCATCGCGACCGAGAGGGCCCGCAGCTACCGTGGCGTCGCCGCCGAGCTTCACTTTGCTCTCTAGGATGGCGTGCGCACCGCGATCATTCATGACGAGAAGGACGAAGTCAGTAGCTTCGCCGCCGATTTGGAACCCCACGCTGCCGGCTTCGAGAACCATCATCGAAGGCGCGCTCCACGGGCCGTTGAAATGCTCGCCGGTGCGGCAGGTCATAGCGCCGCGACCGTAGCTTCCGCCAACCACGAAGGCGGCTTTCAGGACGGACGGATACACAATGACGCACTCCGCCTTACCCAATAAGTCTTGCGGAATATCATCTGGAATGTTGAGGATTTCGCGCAATACCGTACCGCTATTGCGCAAACGATCCTCAATCTTTTCATCGTTTGCCGCCACCATGGGTAGCGCGCACATCGCCAGGGTCATGCAACCAGCAATAAATCGTTTCATAAATTGAATCTCCTTGTGCAGACTAAGTGCCGACTAAGTGCCCACTCACCATTTGCGAGCAGTGTGAACCGAGAGTCTGGGTCGCCAGTCATACTAGGTGACGCCAGGGAGACTGGCAATCAAGGGAAGCGTGTAGAAAGGGCGGGCAAGAGGTACCAGTTTCAATCTCACCGAAGGCGCCCGTGGATCGCTGAAACAATTGAATACTAAGAGCTTAAGTCGCTCCGAGTGAGTTGGGCCGCGTTTCTTGAAAAACCAGAACAATTATTTATTCACGTTATTTATAAGCGTTACGAGCTGCGCTTCCGGTTAGCAGCATCGCGCTTCGTAGGTTGAAATGACGATGCCACGCGCCGTGAGGTCCTTTAGCGCGCGGCGACTCCCGCCGAGGTATTGCGGTCGCCGCGAACGATTGCTGCCATTGCAGATTTTCGCGAAACTCTTTGCTGCGAATCTGCCAAGCAGCGGACGATGCAGAGGGCGGGACGCCGATGTGCACCACGGAGCAATGTCTGGCGAGCGCTACCGCTTGCGCCTCATTGGATGGCGGTCCGCTGAGAATGAAGTGATTGTTCCCGTAAACCGGGATTTCAATTATTTAAAGATCTATATGCTGGCTTAGGGCGCGGTGACCAGCGGCAGTTCGACGAAGCTGGCCTGGTTGGGAGAATGATAGATGCGCTGCGTGGCCTTGTGGTAGTCCGCCGGCTTGGCCCAAAAAATAGTGGGCACGAAAGTTTGCGGATTGCGATCGTACAGCGGAAACCAACTGGATTGGATTTGCATCATGATGCGGTGGCCGGGAAGAAAAACGTGATTCGCCGTGGGCAACGCAAATCTATAGAGGAATGGTTTATCTGGCGCGATGGCTTTAGGAAATTCAAAACTTTCACGATAGCGGCCGCGAAAAATATCGGCGGAAATCATTAATTGGTAACCGCCCATGGCGGGCGCGCCGGCGACTTCGTCGGGGTAGAGATCGATCACTTTGACCACCCAGTCGGAATCTGTTCCGCTGGTGGAGGCTACTAAATTGGCGATGGGCTGGCCGCTAATTTTTGTTGGCGCGGAGAGCACATCGGAGACGTACGCAACAACGTCGCTACGTCCAGAGGCTTCGCGTTGATCGTCGACGAGCCAAAGCGGCCAGGTCAGGCCATTGCTGTAACCCATGGGGCGCGTGGGCCGCGCGCGATACGGCACGGGTTTCGCGGGGTCAGAGACGTACTCATTGAATTCCGCATCGGGCGCAGCATCGCCCGCCATTGGGGCGGAAAAACTCAATTTCAAGCCAGCTTTCAAATAAAGCGGCGTGGCATGAACAGCACACCCAGAAGAGCACCCAGACGGCCACGCGGACAGCCGGCGCCATGTGTTGGTTCCCGTTTCAAACGCGCTGACCGTCGGCACATCCGCCTTCGGCGCGCCATCTTTCAAATATTGGTCGAGAAAAGGACGGAGAATTTCGCGCTCGAAATAAAGAGATGTGTTGCTATCAAATTGTATGGCGCCGAGCGAACTGCCGTCTTCGATTTCCTGGCCGTGATGCCACGGGCCCATCACCAGAAACACTTTGCTGTTGTCCGTATCCTTCGGCTTGATAGCTTTATAAACGGCGATAGCGCCATAAATGTCTTCTTGATCCCACAAACTGTGCACTAACATTACGGGAACTTTGAGCGGCTGCGCGGCGAGAATCTGGTCCATGGCCTGCTGCTGCCAAAACGAGTCGTAACTCGGATGCTCCAGAATTTTTTGCCAGAAGCCAACTTGTTCGAGGCCGTGGCGGCGGCCAATTTCGCCCGCGGATCCCGATTGCAGGAAAGCGTCGTAGTCGTCGAAGTAGCCAGTCCACCATTTGATTTTAT